>ERZ773075.687-NODE-687-length-23337-cov-69.2702_pt1 | contig 23337 bp, 21 predicted proteins | sample MGYA00580614_ERZ773075 | MGnify/ENA primary metagenome ERZ773075 (study PRJEB29015, sample SAMEA2738021) | human oral metagenome | biome: human oral; feature: human-associated habitat; material: dental | place: China | collected 2043 ... | reverse complement strand
GGACGCCGACCTGTTCGTCGTCACCGAGGGCGGCTACGCCAAGCGCACCAACGTCATCGACTATCCGGTCAAGGGCCGTGGTGGCCTCGGCGTCAAGGTCGCCAACCTCGTTGAGGCGAGGGGCAACCTCGTGGGCGCCCTGGTGACCGACTCCGGTGATGAGGTCCTGTGCATCATGGCCTCGGGCAAGGTGGTCCGCTCCGCCGTCGGTGAGGTCTCGCGTACGGGACGAACTACCCAGGGCGTGACTTTCGCCAAGCCCGACACCGGAGACCGCATCATCGCGGTGGCCCGCAACACCGAGCGGGACATGGAGAAGGCGGTTGACGCGGCTGACAGCCCCGCTGAAGCCGTCGCCGAGAACTCCGTCGACGGCGGTGCGGAAGGTCGCGCACCAGAAGGTGAGACTGATGACTCTCCTGCAGACTCAGTGGCTGACACGGTAGCGTTGGAAGACAACGAGAGTGAGGTCGAAGCATGAGCCAGCCGGTTCCCATGTCCCCCGACAGCGGGCAGTCCGCAGGTGCCGCATCCATCGTGAGCGGCACAGGTGCGTCGGGCGGCAAGAGCAGTAAGAGCAAGAAGACTATTGCCGGGCCGCGCCGTGTGCGCCTGGCGCTGACTCGGGTGGACCCCTGGTCAGTGCTGAAGGCGAGCTTCCTGCTCAGCTTCGCGGGCGGCATTATGCTGATCGTCGCCACAGCCATCGTGTGGTTCATGCTGGACCGTATGCATGTTTTCGCCACCATTGAGGGCCTGGTCAAGACAGTGGCCGGCGAGAGGTCCAACACCTTCTCCGCGATCGTGGCCTACCTCGAGCTACCACGAGCCCTGGCTGTCTCTACGATCATCGCCGTTGTCGATATGGTGCTGGTGACAGCACTGAGCACTCTTGGCGCCTTTCTTTACAACATCACTGCCACTCTTGTCGGTGGGATCCATCTCACGCTTGCGGATGAGTGATCGGATTTGGTCTCCCGTGGCCAGGTAGGTTAACCTCTTCCGGTCGCAAGGGCCTATAGCTCAGTCGGTTAGAGCGCATCCCTGATAAGGATGAGGTCGCTGGTTCGAGTCCAGCTAGGCCCACCGTCCGCGGTGAGACGATGAGGAGGTTTCATGAGGAACCGTGCAGTCGTATCAGCCGCGGTCTTTTCGTTCCTGGCCGCAGCCGGCTATGCCGCGTGGCTCAGGTTCGAGGCGGCTCGCATGGAGCGGACCGCATGGGCTGAGGTCACTGATCCCGTCGATTAGGAACCGACGCGATGAGACGATCTCTTCCGAGAAGGGGCCATGGCGCAATTGGTAGCGCACCTGCTTTGCAAGCAGGGGGTTACGGGTTCGAGTCCCGTTGGCTCCACCATCTTCCTCCTCATATTCTCCGTTCCCCGAGACGAACCATTGATAATGGTTGATCTCGGGGAACGTGTTTAGTGCCGTTGTATTGAAGAAGAATCGGGACGGGGAAGCCGACAACCTGCAATGGTGTCCGCTATCGTGAAGGCCTCTTCCAATGTTGGTGTATGTCCCAGGTAGTTGTGCCGGTACAGGCCGGTTCCGATCATCATGTCCACGCTCGTCTCCGCGTCCGGACCCTCCCAGGAGGCCTGCTCAATAGCCCGCCGGACGGCATCGATCGCAGCGTCGCGCAGGGGGCTGATCACTCGTTCTCGGTAGAGACGGGCGGTCTCGGGACGGTTGACGAGGTCGAGGGCCAGCTGCGGCAAGGTACCGGCCAGGGGTGAGCTGATGAGCAGCGTGTGTGTACGGACAACGATCTGGGACAGGTCGTCGAGTGGGTCGTCGCTGATGACGGCTTCCCGGTCCCCCAGGGCATCATCGACGGCGGCGACGGCGAGATCCGTCAGCGAGGGCCATCGCCGGTAGATCGTCGACTGCGGTGCTCTACGGCTACGGCATGCACACCTTCAGCCATCTGGTCACAGCGGCCCTTGCCCGGTGTTACACCCCGGGATCGATGACGGCGTTAACAGTCGTCCTTCCCTTCTGGATCTTCGCGAAACGGACGTTGCGAGTTCACGGGGTCGAGGTGCGTCCTCATCGATGGGTGATCCCCGCCTTCCTGGTCGTTGCCGGCACGGCGCTCGGCAGTGCGTACCTGGTGACGAAACAAAGGGCGGGAGAACGCCGTCAAATAGGAAAGTAACCTTGACTGAATGACGAGGTTACTTTACAATTTTGGTTGTGCCACGGTTGACTCAACTGATAACCGGTAGCCGATCCGCTTCTCTCCATCGACGGAAGGTAGCCATGACCATTGAGCGTAAGGCGGGTGTCGCTTACTCCATCCGATTCGGAATCGGTGCTGCTCTCTACTCCGTCGGAGTTCTGATCGGCCTGCGGTGGGCGCGATCCATGGAAGACAACCCGTGGCGCTTCGCCGTCGTTCTGCTTCCCATGGTTGGCGTCGCCGTGTGTGTGTGGGCCATGATGAGAATGTCTCAGGAGCTGGACGAGATGCAGGCGCGCAAGATGCTGGAGGCACTCGTCATCTCCGCAGCAGGAGCGGTGATCGTCTCGATGGCATACGGCTTCATGGAGGGAGTGGGGGCGCCTCATGCCAGTCTCATATAGGTCAGCGCCATATGGGCCTTCTTCTTCGGTGCCGGGATGCTGTGGTCCACTTGGCGGTACCGGTGAGGAATGATCTCAAGGTGCTGCGCGCCCAGCGCAGCTGGACTCAGGCCCGGCTCGCCGAGGAGCTGGGTGTCTCCCGCCAGACGGTCAACGCCCTGGAGGCCGGGCGCTACGACCCCTCCCTGCCCCTGGCCTTCACCATTGCTCGCGTCTTCGGCCTGACCATCGAGGAGATCTTCTTCCCCGATGACGAGGCCTCCTAGGATGATCACCGTGAGCCGCATCGTGGACATTCCTCCCCCGAGACGGGGGCGTCGCGAGCTCGCTGAGGACACCAGGGTGCGCCTGGGCCTGCACATCAAGACGGCGGAGCAGGCCATGATGGCCGCTAAGACGGAGGCCCTGAGGAGCTTCGGCCTCACGGTGGCCCAGTACGCCGCCATGCTCTCCCTGTACTACGTGCCCGAGCAGTCCTCGGCCCAGCTGGCCAGGGCCGCCGCGGTCACCCCGCAGACGATGGCCACCGTCATCGCCAAGCTGGAGCGGAAGCGACTCGTCACCCGCCGCCCCTCCTCCGACCACGCCAAAGTCCTCATCGCCTCACTGACCCCCGAAGGCGAGGCTCTGGTTCTGCATGCCGATGAGGGCGCGCGGCGCATTGAACAGTGCATGGCGGAGGCATTCTCCGTGAAGGAGCGCGAGCAGCTCACTGAGATGCTTGAGCGGGTCACCGCAGTCCTGCGGGGCGATCTCAGCGCCGACTAGCGGCGAGTCATCGCCGATCACTGCTTTCGCGGGCGCGAGATCACACTGTCTCCACGGATCACGGCGGATGCCGCCTCGTCTTGAGTATCAGAGATCTGATACAGTGTTGATCACTGATATAGAAAGGTGTCTCAGATGAAGGCCATGCAGATCGTCAGTTTCGACGGCCCCTCGGGGCTGTGCTTCCAGGACGCCCCCACTCCCGAGCCCGGACCCGGCCAGATCGCCGTGGACGTGGACTATGCGGGTGTCGGTTACGTCGAGGCGCTCTTCGCCGAAGGTTTCGTCCCCATCGACCTGCCCTGGACTCCTGGGCTGGAGGTGACCGGTCGTGTGCGTGCCCTCGGCGAAGGAGTGAACGGATACCGGCTCGGGGACGCCGTCGTCGCCCTGACCATCACCGGGGGCGGAGGCTACGGGCAGGTGGCCGTGGCGCCCGCCGAGCTCGTCACGCCGCTGCCGGAGGGACTCGATCCGGTCCTGGCCGCTGCCGTTCCCGCCAACTCGACGACGGCGCTCGTCGCCCTGGAGGAGATCGCCCGCCTGCGCCGCGGTGAGAGTGTGCTGGTCCATGCCGCCGCCGGTGGCCTCGGCTCGCAGATGGGGCAGGTGGCCCGGCTGCTCGGGGCGGGCCGCGTCGTCGGCGTGACCCGCAGCGAGGCCAAGCGCCAGGAGATCCTGGACCTGGGTTATGACGAGGCCTGGCTGACCGAGGACCTCGCCGACGCCGAACCCGCCCAGTTCGACGTCATCGCCGACCCGGTGGCCGGTCCGGCCAGACTGCGCAGCCTCGATCTGCTGCGCACAGGAGGACGGCTCCTGGTGCTGGGCGATGCCTCCCAGGCGGAGGATCAGCGGGTGAGCACCACGTCGCTGTGGCTGCGAGGCATCGGTGTCATCGGCTTCAACCTCGGGGCATTCAGCCGGGTGGACCCGGCGCTCGTTGGTCGCCACCTGAGGCGTGCGGTGGAGCTCGTGGCGGCCGGAGAGCTCAGCGTCCATGTCACCGACCGAGTTCCGATTCAGGACGCCGCGCAGGCGGTTACCGCCGTCCGCTCAGGCTCTACCACCGGCAAGATCGTCCTGACCCACGCAGACCACTGACGGCCTCTCCAAGTCCGCAAGAATCGTCGGTGAACTCCGGGCGCCATGTGCGCATCATGGTGCGCATGAGAGAAATGATCGAGTCCTTCGACGTCGTCGGCCTGCCTCTTCGGACATCGAACCGCGAGGCGGCCCGTAGCATTCCCCCTCACTGGCGGGCCGCTGCTGACGCCGGGCTCCTCGAGCCGGGAGAACCGGGCGTCGGCTCTGGCATCTACGCGGTCTACACCGACTACGAGACTCCTGGAGACGATGTCGACGGCGTCTACACCCTCGTCATCGGCAGACGCATCGAGGCCGGAAGCCCGGTTCCCCCGGGCCAGGTGGTTGTGACGATCCCGGCCTCCACTCACGAAGTCGTCACGGTGGTCAACGCCCGCCCGGAGAGCGTCTACGAGGCGTGGGCGGGTATCTGGGCACGTGACGACCTGGCCCGCGACTACCGTGCCGACTACGAGTACTACGCCCCTGACGGCTCGACCCACCTGTCCATCGGAATCCGGCCCGACCGATGAGGGCGGATCAGTACCAGCGCCACCTCGACGCCGTCACCGACTACATCTACGCCCATCTCGACGACGATCTCAGCCTGGAGACTCTCGCGCACGTCTCCGGGTTCTCCCGCTTCCACTGGCATCGCATCTACCGGGCGGTACGCGGGGAGACGACCGCTCAGACCGTGCGCCGGCTCCGCCTGGAGCGGGCGGCCGCCATGCTCAGGGAGACCTCATGGCCGGTGGAACGAATCGCCCGGAAAGCCGGATTCACCGGTAGTGAGGTCTTCAGCCGATCCTTCCTCCGCTCCTACGGGACGACTCCAAGCCGATTCCGCACTGGCCAGCGCCCGGCGTCGACCGACTCAGCGTTGACGAGCAGCGGTTCAGGCTCGACGTCGTTGGTGAGAGAGGTCCCGGGATGGCCGGTGCGCGTGGAGGCGCGGTGCGGCTATCGACTTGCTGCATCCGAGCATCGCGGGGCGTATATGGATATCGGCCGGGCATTCAGTCGAGTCAAAGACCGTATGGGAGCCCGGAGCCCGATGGTCGCCATCTATGAGGACGATCCCGACGCCGTTCCCCGGGCCGATCTGCGCTCGGCGGCTGGAACCGTCGCCGATCCCGGCACGAAGATCCCCCACGACCTCGTCGAGAGGACAGTGCCGGCCGGCCGGTACGCGATCATGCGCTACATCGGTCCGTACTCCTCGATGCACGCCGCCTACCTGTGGCTCTACGGTCAGTGGCTGCCGAACTCGGGCGAGGAGCCGCGAGACCATCCGATCATCGAGGAGTACCTCACCGATCCGGCTACCACCCCGCCTGTCCGCGCGGTTACCGACATCCTCCTGCCGCTCCTGTGAGATTTCTGGTCCGATGCTTCGTGCAGATGGGCTGCCGACGCCGAAGCATCCGCAGCCCATCAGGCGAGTTCCGACTGCTCGCTCAGATCATGAGTCGAGTCATGAGTCCAGGGCTCGACGGCGTTTGCGCGCCTGGATCATCACGACGGGCGCCGTGATTCCCAGCAGGATCCCTCCGGCGATGAGGTAGGTGGTGGCGGCGCTTCCGCCAGTGAGGGGGATGGCGGGAACCGCTGATTTGCGGTTGGAGATGTTGCCCAGCGCCACAACCTGGTCCGGAGTGGAGATGGTGATAGTGCGGGGTGTGGCATCGAGGACGTAGCCGGCTGGCGCCTTGGTCTCAATGAGCCGGTAAGAGCCGTAACCCAGGTCCGTCAGCTTGAAGGCGCCGGGGGCTGCGTCGGTGTCCAGGCTGCCTTGGGGGCAGGTGCCTGCGCAGTCGGTGATGGTGCGGGCTTGATCGGACAAGGGCTTGCCGTCGGAGTCCAGAGGAGTCAGTGACCACTGCGCTCCCTTGATGGCGTTGCCCCGTTCATCAGTCTTGGTCCAGGTGGCCGCACCCTTGATCCGGGTATTGGTGACCTGACCGAGATCGAGCGTGGGGGTGGTGTCGTCGGCACTGGCGGCGGGGGCCGATCCGTCGAGGGTCTTGGTCAGTGTCTCGCCGGAGATGTGGTATCCGGTCGGTGCCTGAGTCTCTGTGAGGGAGTACTCGCCCCAGGTCAGCCCCATGATCTTGAAGTATCCGGCTCGGGGATCCTGATCGACTGAACCGTTGGGGCAAGCGGTTCCGTCGTTGTCGGTGACGCAGTCGGTCACCTCCACCTGGCCGTTGTTCAGAGAGCTCGAGGCCATAGTGAAGACGGCTCCGGCCAGGGCATTGCCGGCATCGTCGACCTTGCTCCAGATGACCTGGCCAGGCATGGCGGTGTTGAGGACCGTGCACGTCATCCACTCGCCTGTGGCGAGGTTCAGAGTGCTCGAAGCAGTGTCGAAGGTCGATGCGGGAGTCTTGAGATCCGAGTTCGGGTGCGGTGCGCAGGTGATGGTGGCCTTGTACCCGGCGGACTTGGCCGACGAGGAGGACTCGGACAGAATCGTCTTGCCCTGGGGCAGGTAGGATGCACTGAAGCCACCGGCTCCGGAGACCGCTGTGCCGCTCTGGGGAGAAGCGGTGAGTGCCCAGTCGCTGGCGGCCAGTCCCAGACCACCGGCTGCCGTGTTGTCCACCTCCTTGACCATGGTGAGGTTGGGGAGCTGGACCTGAACCTGGTAGTCCTCGACCTCACCGTTGAGCGCGATGCCGGTGGGCTGAGGATCCTCGGCCGCCTGACCCGTCGGCGTTGGACCAGTGATGCGCAGACGCATGAACGTGGCTGCGCCATCTCCGTTGAGAGTGCTTCGCTTGGCGCCCTGGGGGACGGTCCAGGTCAGGGTGGCTTTGCCGGCTCTGGAGCAGGAGGTCACCTCGGAGCGCTCATCAGAGGAGAAGGAGCCGTCCCGATTCCAGTCCACCCAGCCGGCGACCTTGGTGCTGGTGCCCGAGCAACTGATCTGCTGGCTCCACTTCTGGCCGATGTCGGTCCAGATGACGCGGTCCCAGTTACCGGGCAGAGCATCCTCGTCGTCAGTATCGGTGACGTCGTCACCCGAGGCGTCGGTCGTCTGAGCGATGCCCTCGTCGGTGTCTGTCAACGATCCCAGACGGACGAGTGCGGACTTCGCGGTGGCCACACGGTTCTGGCCCGCTGCCTGGCTGAGGTTGTACCAAAGGCCTGCTTCAGCCTGGTCCGGACCTGTTTGAGGAGGAATATTGCTCGGACCACGGCCGGATAGTAGTCCGCCGCTCCACGAGGGCTGGAACACGCTACCAGCGGTCCCGTACGTTTCCGGTGCGTCTCCCAAATCGATATAGGACACGACTCCGAGGGCGACCGCGCTATTACCACCGCCGTGAATCTCAACATAGCCACTCTTGCTGTTGCTGATGAACATGACTGAAGAAGGACCGTAACCATTTCTGATTTGATAACTGCACTCACCAGCATCCGGGCGCAGTTTGAGACCATTCTTGGTTCCAGCCGCGGTTGAGATATTAGTCAGACCCACCCAAGAATTTGTGGTACATCCTGTGACTCGGGCGCTCTCCAACAGGTAGTAGGAAACGCTTTGACCCGGATTACTGGGTTCAGGAGCCACAGAAATATATTCCTGTGGACCGCGAGTACTCCAGTTGGAGGCTTCGGCGTCAGCGAACACCATGCCCTCCATCGGAACCTCGATCTTGTTGGGCGATTCCTCCAGATCGGCCTTGCGTGGTTGGGTTGGGGAAGTGACAATGTACGCCTGGCAGTCGATCTTGAATTGATGGGTCGATGCGTCCTGGAGATTAGTGATACCAAGAGGAAGTTCGGATGAGGTAATATTAGGATTCTTGGCAACGCCTGCTGCGTAGTTCTTGCCATCGTTGTAGAGGCGAGCTAGACCGTCACCCCGCCAGGATCCCGGTTTGTACTCGACCTGTATGCCGGCGTGTGTTTTTAACCTGGTGTCGTTACGCCCTGCAGCCGTGGTTCGCACATCGGATAATGTGCATCGACTTGTGCGCCATAGACCGCTGGAAACTTGTGAAGGAGTGGACCATGCGACACCGGTGGTCCCGTCTGGAAGGATTCTCTTCTGATTCTCCCATCGGGTATTGGTCATTTCTGTCCAGTCGATCCAGTCGATCACCTGACTGAACTTGCCCCCTCCTCCGGATGGATTTGCGTGAACAGCCTCCGCCTGGGGGATCGGAAGTGCGACATTGACCATAATGGCACTGGCCAAGGCCAGTACGGAAATCGATGCGCTGGCCCGTATACGCCGATGCGAATGACATGATGGCCGACGTGCTGACGTCAGCGTCGTCCGGTGTGAGCGGACGAGGAGGCGGCGAAGCATGAAGGAGCACCTCGGTCTCGGGGAACGGGACTTGTCACGGTAGCATCAAGGTAATTTGCTGAAAATCTGGAGAGAGTCCTTGCAACTCAATAGTAATCAATATTACGGTTGAGTGTCATCAATATTTACGTCACCGATTGGATATTGATGTTTCGGTGATCTACCGTGAGGGCACGGTGTACGTGGTTTCAACAATAAGAATCCTGTTCAGGTTTGTTATCGCCGGCATGTCATGAAGGATCGTGAGGAGACTGGACTCGAACGGCTGCACCGTTGGACGGGACTGTTTAGGCTAGGTGAGGCTCAGTTATCACCCGGTGTGGAAGGATGAGGTCATGTCACAGCCTTGGGAGATCTACGACGCGCTTCTTGACGGACTGCCCGGCGACGTTGTCGTGCGTGCGGCGGGTCAGGGGCCGCGCTGGAGTCGCGTCCTCAACTCCGCCGGCGGTGTCGGCGCGGCCTGGACCATGGATGTCCGGAGCCGCCCGGCTCTTGTGGAGGGTCCGCTGGAGGGCCGCCCGCTGCGCGATGTCGCTGCCCTGGTGAAGTCCTGGAACCTCGCCGAGGCCAGTATCGGTCAGGCCGCCATCAACTCCTGGTACTCGCGTGAGGAGACGGCCGTCGTTCATGGGTTCGAACCCACTGGGGAGGGGACCACCTGGCGCCAGGTCTTCGACCCCTACAGGGAGATGGTCGTCGGCAAGAAGGTTGCGGTTATCGGTCACTTCCCTTTCGCTGAGGCCGCTCTGGCCACGGCCGGGGAATACATCTGTCTCGAGCGCAACCTTCAGCCCGGCGACTGGCCTGACAGCGCCTGCGAGTACCTCCTGCCCGAGTGTGACATCGTCTTCATTTCCTCATCGAGCTTCGTCAACAAGACCGCGCCCAGGCTCATCGAGCTCTCCCGCCATGCGCACACGGTCTTGGTCGGTCCCTCGACACCGCTGAGCCCTATGCTCCTCGACTCTGGCGTGGACACCATCACCGGCTTCGTCGCGGCGCGTTCCCTCTCTGATCCGGATGCTTTGGTCGAGCTGATCCCCGCCGGGGACATCGGCCCCGGCTTCCGCGTCCATCGTCACCGGGCCTGAATGGACTTGAGGCCCGAGGCGAGGTGTGAGCGCGCAGCTCGCACGCGCCGATCACACTTGGATCTGATCAGGGTGGGACCCGGTGCGCAGGCCTTGGTCCAGGGCGTCCAGCGCCGCCATCTGGGCGTCGTCGAGTGCGATGGAGAGGACATCGGCATTGGTCACCATGCGTCCACGGTGAGTCGACTTGGGAATGACCACCAGTGACTTCTGCAGGTGCCAGCGGATGATGATCTGGGATGGACTCACCCCAACGGTCTCCGCGATGTCCATGACAACGGGGTTCGTCAGCAACCTGCCCCGTCCCAATGGTGACCAGGACTCCGTGGTGATGCCCAGTTGCGCATGCATCGAGCGCAGCTCTGACTGGATCAGCCAGGGGTGTAGCTCGATCTGGTTGACCGCTGGGACCACGCCCGTGGCCTCCACGATCCGGCGCAGGTGCTCGGGCTGATAGTTGGAGACCCCGATGGCGCGAACCCGCCCACTGTGAAGGATCTCGATCATGGTGCGCCAGGTGTCCACCAGGTCGATCCCGGCTGAGTCCGCCAGTGGCCAGTGGACGAGAAACAGGTCGAGGACCTCAAGCCCTAGCGTTTCCATGGTGGCGTCGAAACTGCGCAGCGCGTCCTCGCGCCGATGATGTGGATTGTTGAGCTTAGAGGTGATGAACAGGTCCTGGCGCGGTAGGCCCGCGGCGGCGATCGCCCGCCCCACTCCGGCTTCGTTGCCGTACATCTGCGCGGTGTCGATATGCCGATACCCCACCTCCAGGGCATCACTGACAACGCGCTCCGCCTCGTCATCGGGAATCTTGTAGGTCCCCAGCCCCAACTGGGGGATGAGTGCCTCCTCCCCGTTGGTTCCGCGGGTCAGGGCAATGGCGGGAACAGACAGCGCGCACATACATCCAGGCTACCCACGGTGCGGGAGAATGGAGTAGGAACCTTGCGCAGGAACGTACAACGACGGCGCCGTGCGGTGAGGGACCGGAGCGGCGCCGTCGTCAACGGATCCGAGCGGCCGTCAGGCCTGAGCGGCCTCGGGGCTGATGCCGTAGCCGGCCTCCTCCTCGGTGGAGTCAGCCCAGTACTCCTCTGCCCACGGGTCCTCAACTGGCTGACTGCGACGCCATACGACGTAGGCGCCAGCGGCGGCCACTCCGGCGACGGCGAGCCAACCCAGGGTCTTGAGCACGCGGTGCTTCTTCTGCTTCTTCACGGGAACCTCCAATGCGGCGGACTTTGCGGCAACAGCCACGCGCTGAGCGCGCTCTGTCAGGGTACCGTCTGTTCCCGCAGCAGCCTGGGCAGCCACGGCGGCGCGCTGCGCACGCGGAATGTAGTCCTTGACAACTCGCTGTCGAGCTTCGCTCACCACGGGCTCCAGACGCTCCTGTGCGTCCTTGGCGACGCGGGTCACTTCCTCGGCGGCCTTGCTCACGTGCGGAGCAGCCCATAGCGCGGCTCGCTCAGCCTGATCAGCGACGGACCCGGCGAAGGACGCTGCCTCCTTGCGCAGATGAGTAGTGTCGAACTTCTTGTCGCAGCATGTCTTCATCAGGCACGACATGGTTGCCTCCCAGGTCGGATACGGTTTACAGACGGTTGTTGTGCAACGTGCCCCAATGGTCGCACCGTTGGACGATCGAGCCCACAAGATGTCCAGGCGTTTTGCCTGGGGTGAACAGCGCGGTACACCCCTCAGGGGTCGTACCGATGAGCCTGTGGGCATGCCACCATGGCCCCCATGGAAGCGACTCTTCACACCAACCTCGGCGATATCCGCCTCGAGCTCTACCCCGAGCAGGCGCCTGAGACCGTCTCCAACTTCGCGGGGCTGGCCACCGGCCAGAAGGCATGGACTGACCCTCGCACCGGCGAGGAGTCCCATGCACCCCTGTACAACAATGTCATCTTCCATCGTGTCATCCCCGGCTTCATGATTCAGGGCGGTGACCCACTGGGCACCGGCACCGGTGGCCCTGGTTATGTCTTCGACGATGAGATCGATGCCTCGCTGACCTTCGCCGCTCCCTACGTCCTGGCCATGGCCAACGCCGGTCGCCGCCTGGGTAAGGGAACCAACGGCTCGCAGTTCTTCATCACCACCGCCCCCACAGAGTGGCTTCAGGGCAAGCACACGATCTTCGGTGCCGTCACCGACGAGGCCTCCCGTGCCGTTGTCGACGCGATCTCCGCCGTTGAGACCGATCCGCGTGACCGTCCGGTGCAGAACGTCGTTATCACCTCGGTGGACATCGTCGAGTAGTCGCAAGAGGAGACTGAGTCACTGGCGCCGGGATGTGACTCGCCCCTGTGGCGCCGCCGGGACCCGAGTCTCGGCGGCGTCGTCGTATTCCGTCCTACCCGTCACTGCACGCCGAGTCGTCACAAGCCGCACAGGAGCCCCTATGACCTCAACGAACTCGTTCGCCGAGCAGGCGCCCCCGATCTGTCCCCGTCATCCGCATACGGTGGCTTATGTGCGCTGCCAGCGCTGCGACCGGCCAACGTGCCCCGCCTGCCAGGTTCCCAGCACCGTGGGAATTCACTGCGTGGACTGCGCCCGTCGGTCACAGGCCGGCCGGCGTCAGGCGCGCACGTTGCTGGGCGGGGCCGTGGTCTCCGACGCCATTGTCACCAAGGTGCTCATCGGCCTGTGCCTCGCCGTTTATGCCTGGCAGGTCTTCACCCCAGCCCTGGATTCCCGTCTTTCCTTTGTGCCGGTGCTGGCCGCCGGCGAGCCCTGGCGGTTCCTGACCACCGCCTTCCTTCACGCGGGATATATGCATCTCGGCTTCAACATGTGGGCTCTGTGGGTGCTGGGTGGCTCCCTCGAGCCGGTGCTCGGGCGCTGGCGCTTCACCGCCGTCTACCTGCTCAGTGCCTTGGGCGGCTCGACGGCGATCTACTGGCTCTCCTGGCCGGGCACTGTCTCCTGGATCACGCCGACGGTGGGAGCCTCTGGAGCGGTCTTCGGCCTGTTCTCCACCATGTTCGTGGTTCAACGGCGTTTTGGGCGGGATACCTCGGGGATTGTGATGCTGCTGATCGTCAATGCCGCCATCTCCTTCCTGGGCGCCAATATCTCCTGGCAGGGGCACCTCGGTGGGCTCATCACCGGAGGGATCATCGCGGCGATCTACGCCTGGGCCCCCCGTGGAAGGCGCCAGTCGGTGGGGATTGCCGGCACCATTGCGGTGGCGGTGGTGATCGTGGGGCTCAACGCCGTGCGGGTCCTCATGACCTGAGGTGCCGTGTTCCGCCGAACGATCATGAATGACACAGTTCGAAGAACACCCCTGTAGTTCATCCACATCTGGGGACACGGATGTGGAAATACAAGGATGTAGTTATCCACAGATGTGTCCACACTTGGGGAAAGTCGGGGTGGGTTGTGGGGAGGCATCTGTCCACCGATCCACAGGGAGGCTGTGGAATTCGAGGGGTGTTCAGCGTTTTCTCAGTGATTTGTAGTCAGAACCACAGGGCCGCTCGGGGCTCGCGTTGACGTAACCAATCGAGCCCCGTCGGAAATCGGAAAGACGGACCCCCGAGCCAGTGCTCGGGGGCCCTCGAGTTCGTCCGCTGATCGCGCAGAACGTCTGGTGGCGCGTTACTTCCAGCGCAGCAGGCCGAGGAAGCCTGACATCATGATGAGGAAGCCGATGTAGAGGTTGCCGTTGAGGAGCCAATCCGTGGCATGGTGCTTGGCGAAGTACGGCAGCGGGTACAGGCCGTTGAACAGGTAGGTGGTCACTACCCACAGCAGCCCGATGACCATGAGTGTCACCATAGTGGGGGCGTACCAGCGCGGTGAAGCGCTGTCCTTGACCTTCGTGGGCGTGCGCGAGACCCGGTTCGCCGCGGCGCGCGACTCCTCCTCCAGAACCTTGGCGACCTTGGCCGGGTTGCCCGAGCGCTCAGGGTGCCTTCTCTTCGACGTCGAGCCCTTGCTCTGCGAGTCCTTCTTCTCGGACGTCGCGGCACTCTTCTCAGAACTCTCCTTCGAGACCTTCTCCGAGCTCTTGTCGGCGTCCTCCTTTGCGGACTTCTTCTCCAAGGCCACCCTAGGTCTCCTCACTGCTTGGGGCCGGCGGCCGAGGGCCACCGCAATACATCCGGGCCTAGCCTAGGACATGGGGAGAAGCTTCCTCACGATGTGCCCTGTGATACGTCCACCACTCCCAGTTGGTCATGGGTGGGGTGCGCCGCCTTAGACTGGCGGCTAATCTGATGATGTCTCAGTTGTGAGGAGAGGTGATGGGTAGAAGGGGTGTTGTGCGACATCGTGCGTCTGGCCAGAGCCGTGTTGCACGAGTCTTCAACGGCGTGTTGACCGGGATCGGTGAGTTGCTCATCACCGCCGGCCTTGTTGTTGCGCTCTTCCTGTGCTGGCAGCTGTGGTGGACCAGTATCGATGCCAATGCCAGCGCGCAGGCTGTGGCCACCCAGTTCCACGACAAGCAGGTCGAGTCGCCGAAGACCGAGGGTACCAAGCACTACGACGATCCCCCGGTGATGGACAAGGTCGGCTACGGCGAGACCATCGGGATGCTTGTCGTCCCCAAGTGGTACGGCGTCACCAACAACAACATGCCCATCCTGGAGGGCACCGGCTCCGACGTCCTGGACCAAGCGGCCGCCGGCCACTATCCCGACACCCAGCAGCTCGGGGAGCTCGGCAACTTCGCCATTGCAGGGCACCGTCGCACCTATGGAAACTCCTTCCGGCGCATCGACCTGCTCCAGGAGGGCGATGAGATCATCGTCTCCACAGCGAGTACCTGGTACGTGTTCACGGTGACCAACCACGAGATCGTCCAGCCCGAGCAGGTGGAGGTCATCGCCCCGGTTCCCGATCAGCCTGACGCACAACCCACTGAGCGCTACATCACGCTGACCACCTGCCATGGCTCGACCGCCGGTGAGTTCGGCAACGACCAGCGCTGGATCGTCCACGCGAAGTTCTCCTACTGGATGGACCGCTCCGAGGGGCGCCCGGCATCCGTCCTCAACGATCCGGGAGTCAACTGATGTACGGCTTCATCTGGCGCCACTTGCCCGGGCCGGCGTGGCTCAAGGCCATCGAGGCGCTCATCCTCATCGCCGGGGTCGTCTACGTACTCATGCAGTACGTCTTCCCCTGGGCCAATGAGACCTGGCACCTCTCCGGCAATGCCGACGTCGGCTGACCACAACCGGTAAAGGAGCCGCAGGCCTTTTTGCGCCACTGATGCAGCGCTGATGGGGCCGACCGTCATCTGACAGTCGGCCCCAGTTGCGTGCTTCTGCTCTGTTCACCGGCTCATGAGCCGACCAGCGAGCTTGTGCAGCTTGTCGATCCACAGCACCAGGGAGGCCATGACGACGGTGACTAGTGGCCGGGAGACGGGCGGGTCGTTGGACTGGCCCAGGAAACGCAACCAGTCCAGTCGGCCGCCGTCGGCTTCAGGCCAGCGAGGGCTGAAGGCCGAGCGTGCCGACGAGGTGCTCGCGGTAGGCCGGACTGGTGACCTTGTCCAGCCAGGCGCGGGCCTCGGCCAAGCGGCCCTCGATGCCCAGGCGCTCGATGACCTCCTCGTTGTTCTCCGCGGTGTAGAAGCGGGTGAGGTCCTCAATGGCCTGGTGGGCCTGGCGGGTGTCTCGGGCGACCTTGGCGTCCAGGCGCGCCGCGTACCACGACGAGCTCAGGATGTTCTCGCGCTCGAACAGGGCGCGGAACTCCGGGCTCGTCAGGTCCCAGCCCTCGCGGGAGGTGCCGTCGATCATGATCTCCAGCAGGGCCCGCAGCGGCGGCACGGCCCACTCGATGGAGCCGTCGGCCCGGTAGTGCTCGGCCACCACCTTGTGGGTGGTGACGATGATGTCCACCGAGTCGGCGAAGACCGCCTCGTCCTGCAGCTCGGGACGCAGCATCTCCTCGGTGAAGACGACATCGGGGTGCAGGAAGATCCGGCCGAAGAATGTCGAGGCGAAGGCCTGGTTCATACGGTAGCCCAGGCGCGAGGCCTGGATGGTGCGGCCCCCGTACTCGAAGTCCTCGATCCGCTCGAGGTAGCCGTCCTCGATAAGGCTGTGGGCGTTGCGCTCCTCGGCGCTCATGCGCGAGAAGATCTCCGGGATGAGCAGCGAGATGTCGTGGGCCACTTGGACCTTCGGCCCGATGTAGCCGGCCGAGGACAGCCAGCCGTCGTAGCCGCTGAGGGCGTAGGACAGCAGGGCCGCGTTGAGGTCGTAGATGGCCGGCAGTGCGTTGAACGGGGACTTGGTGAGGGCCCCCTCGCTGCCGGCGCCCGTGGTCGAGGGGGACTTGCCGGTCATGGAGGAGATGAACTCCATGAAGAGCTCGGGCAGCTCCATGTAGTGCAGCGGGTTGTAGGCGCACAGCGGCGGAACCCCGTCCTCGGGCGGGTTGTTGCGGCGCCCGGCGGCGACGACGTCGACGCTGTGACGCAGCGGCTCGGTCAGCGGCACGTCGCGGAAGAGGTGGTTGGCCAGGTCCGCCAGCGCCACATCCTTCGGGTTGGCGACGTCGGGACGCACCTGGAGGTAACGGGGGTTCTTGGTGGGGGCCCCGTTGACCAGGCGCGGGTCGGCGGTGGAGACCCAGTAGGTCTGCTCGGCGGGGTCCTCGGCCTCGGGCAGGGCCGCGGCGCGGGCCACGAGGTCCTGCATGGGCCGGGTGAAGCGGGACAGGCCGGGGGCGTCGGCGACCATCGCCCGGGCGTCGGCGGGCGTGAGCGGCTGGAAGTTCGAGATGAACAGGTCCGCCTGCGCATCCGACATGTCCGACTCGGTCTGCTTGTCGTAGCCGCGCACGATCGCGTCGTCGGGCCGCTGGAAGAGCAGGGACTCGCAGTTGGTGACGAACTTGCGCGACAGCTCCGAGTCCGGGGTGGAGACCAGGCCGCCGGGAACCACGATCGAGGAGGTGATGTCATCCTCGGTCTGGACCTTGGCGGCGGGGGAGAAGTCCGGGCGCAGGGACAGCAGGCGCCAGGCGCCGTCGTCCTCGAAGCCCACGCGCAGCATGTTGACCTTGATGACCTCACCGTCCAGGCGCAGGGAGTTGCCCTTGCGGCCGTTGATGATGCCCACGGAGAAGTGGCTGCGCCAATCCTTGCCCCAGCTGGGCTGGTAGAAGCGCTTGACGGTGAAGATGAGTTCCTTGATGTGGGCCGGGATTGACTCCAGGAAGGCGTTGTACTCGTCGGTGTATCTGGACGACGGCGTCAGCAGCTTGATGACGCTTCCCAGCGAGCGGCGCTCGGAGAGGATCGAGCGGTGGTTGTCGCTCTTGTTGGCCGGGTCGACGAAGCGGTCGGCGTAGTTGCCGTCGAGGATCCTCTGGACGGTGTCGAAGTCCTCGTCGACGTCGCCGACGTAGGCCTCACCGAAGACGAAGGCGTCCAGGAGGGACTTGGAGATCTCCGACTTGCCGCCGCCGGAGACGGTGGCCGGCTTGTGGGCCTGCGTGGACCAGGGGGCGGTGCCCACCAGGTGCCACTGGGTGGCGTCGCCCTCGCGGTGCTTGGCGTGGACCCGGTAGCCGTTGGGGGCCACGTAGGTGTTGCCCACGAGCAGCGGGATCGAGGCCTCCTGACCGTCGGGGCCGGTCCAGGTGATCGTCTGGCTGCGCATCGAGTAGTGGGCGCCGGCGGGAACCAGGACCACGGTTGGGTCGTCGATGGCGACGGCGGAGCCGTCCTCGCGCCGCTCGAAACGGCCGGGGTTGCGCTCGACGACGTGCTCGAGGGTCAGGCCCTCGGGCGTGTGGGTGTCGGTGTACTCCTGGCTCAGGTTGTAACGCGGGTAGGCGACGGCGCCGCCGGCGTGCTCCTCCTCCACGCAGCCGAAGAGGTTGGCCGAGTACCCGATCTGGGTCTTGACCTCCTTCTTGCAGTAGCCGAAGTAGTTGTCCGCGATGACGGTGACGATGACGCCGCGCTCGTCGCGGGCCACGCACTTGAAGGCCTTGCCGCCGTTGTAGAGCTCGGCCTCGTCCTTCCAGCACTGGCCGTCGCGGCGCTGGCGCTCGGTGGCCTCCTCCCAGGAGGGCAGGCCCAACTCCTTCTTGGTCAAGGTGGTCAGGTGCGGGGCGAGAATGACGCAGCCGGTGTGGCCGGTCCAGGACTCCGGGGCCAGGGAGGAGTCGTTCTCCGGCAGGTAGGGGTCGCCGCCGTTGCCGAAGATGCCCTCGACGAAGTCCAGGTTGGAGACCAGGCCGCCGGGGGCGATGAAGCGGATCTCCATGGAGCGCTCGGCGGAGAAGCCGGGGACCTCGGGCACGACGACGGGGCGCAGCAGCAGGGACACGAAGCAGCGCGCCGGGTCCTCCTGCCGGGAGGCCCAGGGCAGGGTCAGCAGGTCCTCGGGGGCCTCGACGGCGTGGGCCAGCAGGCGGGCGAAGACGTCGCGCGGGACGGCGATCTTGTCATCGGGGATCGGCAGGCCGCCCTCGGCGACGTGGAAGACGCCGGCAGTGGTGCGGCGGTCGTTGCGGGGGTTGTGCAGGACGCCGCCGAGCACCTGGTAGCTCTCGACGTAGTCGGAGGTGAAGCTGGTGGAGTCCGCCGGCAGGGACAGGGCCCGCGCCAGGCCGGGCTGGTCCAGGACGAAGGTCGAGCGGGGCAGCTTCGGGGTGGCGGCCGCGCCCTCCAGGTAGGAGTCGAGGAAGGTCTGGATGCGCTGGTCGGCGGCGCAGGGGCGGTGGGCCAGTCGGCGGGAGAGCTCGCGCTGGCGTGCCAGGATCGGGGACATGAGACGGTCCGCCTCACTCTGCTTGACCGGAGCCGGGACGGAGAGCCCCAGCAGCTCCAAACGCAGGGCGATGGCGGAAGTGGTGGCTACGTCTGTCGTTGTCATGGCACGAGCCTAGCCAGACCTGATGACACGACCCTGTTACGTTCTGCCCAGAAAGACGGCTTCAGCGGTGTGGTTGACGTCGCACCTGCCGGCCGGTCATTCGTCGCCCGCGTCACCCGGCAGGTGACCGGCTCACGACAGGAGCAGTTGGGACAGTGTCGTCCCCACCAGACAGGAGGTGACGACTCCGATGAGCCCGGGCACCAGGAAGGAGTGGTTGACGACGTACTTGCCAATGCGGGTGGTGCCGGTGGGATCGAAGCCGATCGCCGCGAGGTCCGAGGGGTATGTGGGCAGGATGAAGTACCCGTAGGAGGCGCCGATGAACCCGACGACGACGACCGGGCTCACCCCGAGCGACAGGGCCATGGGGGCGACGATGAGCAGGCCGGCCGCCTGAGAGTTCACCAGCTTGCCGATGATGAACAGGACGATGGCGTACATCCACGCATGGCTCGACAGGACTCCGGCGAGGCTGTGCTCCAGGCTCTCCAGATGGGCGTGGACGACCGTCTCGGTCATCCAGGCAACCCCGAATATGGAGAACATGGCAGTGGCTCCAGCCTTGAACACGGCGGTGGAGGCGATCTTTCCGGCCTGCACCTTGCAGGTCAGCAGGATGAGGGCTCCGGCGGCGAGCATGACCATCTGGATGACGAGGTTCATGCTCAGGTGCTCCATCTTCCCGCCGTCGCCCGTGGGGAACTCGGGGCGCAGCACGTCGAAGGCGCCCAGGGCGACGACGATGGCTATGGCCCCCAGGAAGATCCAGGTGGCACGGTAGGCCTCGGGTGAGAACACCTTGCCGATGAGGGTCTCGGAGCTGGAGCGGACGGTGGCGCGGAACTCCGGGTCCTCCAGGCGCTTCTGGTACTCCTCGTCCTTGTCCAGGTCCTTGCCCCGGCGCATCGACCACAGGGCGGCCAGGAGCACTCCGCACAGCGACGCCGGGATGGAGATCGTCAGGATCTGAAGAACCGACCAGTGCCTGTCGGTGTTCTTGGCGATGATGGAGACTATCGAGACCGTGGCGACGGAGACCGGTGAGGCGGTGATCCCCATCTGGGCGGCGACCGATGAGGCGGCCATGGGGCGCTCGGGCCTGATGTCCTTCTTGATGGCGATGTCCGCGATGATCGGCAGCATCGTGTAGACCACGTGGCCGGTTCCGCACAGGACGGTGAGGAACCAGGTGACGCACGGTCCCAGGATGGTGATTTGTTCGGGGTGGCGGCGCAGCACGCGCTCGGCCATCTGCATCATGACGTCCAGGCCACCGGACTGCTGGAGGGTTGCGGCGCATCCGATGACGGCCAGGATGGTGAGGATGACATCGACCGGCGCCTCACCGGGTTCCAGACGGAAGCCGAAGACGAGGACCAGCAGACCGATTCCGGAGATGAGACCGAGGGCGATCCCTCCCTTCTTCGCCCCGACGATCAGGCAGGTGAGGATGATGATGACTTGGAGGATGATGCTGAGGGTCTGGAGGGCTGAGCTGGCGTCCATGGCGTGTCTCCCCGGTGAGCCGGACGGGCGGTAGCCGGTGCTCCTCGGGTAGGTGAGGAATCGGCACGAGAAACTGACACTGTGTCAGTGCCGTGCCCAGTGTCTCATTTGTATCGCAGGACTATTGTCCCGATCGATATCGTCTGTTTTCAGTGCTTCTTATTGTCGCTTGGGCTCGAACTCACATTCGGGTTCAAGATCAGGTCCTCCTCCTCCGTCGAGGCGTGTGAGCACACTGGTCAGAACGGTTCATGTTGAGTCGCAGTCAGATCCAGCGCGAGCATCGTGGACGTTTTCCAGGTCCGCCTCGCTACCATCACTGCCCGCTGTTCCCCCATACTGGAGCGCATGTCGACGCCCGTTGCGGCTCGTCCGCGGCGACCGCCGCCGGCACGCAGCAGGATGTCGGCTGTCGTCAGACTCGGCATCGGCGACCAATATCGGTCATGATGGGACCGAAGACCGCAACCGGAGCGTTATCCCCGAGCCGTTGCGGTGACCGGACACCTCCATGACAGTCAACCGAAACGAGGAGCACGTGGCAGAAGGCACGAACGGGGGCGGACTCGGCCGTCCCGTCGGCAAGAAGCTGACCCAGGTAGCCAGTGCCGGTCGGCAGGTTCCGGACAAGGGCTCGAAGTCCGGCAGCAAGGCTGGAAAAGGTGGCAAGCCCTCCCAGCTCAAGCGGTCCAAGGATGCCGCCTCGGGACGTAAGCGCCGCTTCTTCAACTATCCGCGTGCCGGCAAGGGCAAGATTCATCGCTGGATCCCGAGCTGGCGGTTCGTCCTGGGTTCTTTCCTGCTCATCATTCTGGGCCTCATCGGCGCCTTCGCGTGGGCATACAACACCATCAAGGTTCCCAGTCCCAGCGAGTTCGCCCTGGCGCAGACCACCACGGTCTACTTCGCTGACGGGTCCACGGAGATGGGTAAGTTCGCCGAGATCAACCGTGAGTCCGTCGATGCCTCTACCCTGCCGGACTACGTGGGTAACTCGGTTGTGGCCTCGGAGGATCGCACCTTCTACTCCAACAACGGTGTCGATCCCAAAGGTATCGCCCGGGCCCTGCTGAACAATCTGCGCGGAGGCGACACCCAGGGCGCCTCAACCCTGACGCAGCAGTATGTGAAGAACTACTACGTTGACACCACAAGTTCCTATGGCGGTAAGTTCCGACAGGCCATCATGGCCATCAAGATCGACCGGGAGAAATCCAAGAAGGATATCCTGGGCGACTATCTCAACACGGTCTACTTCGGGCGCGGCGCCTACGGTATCGAGGCCGCCTCGAAGGCATTCTTCAACAAGTCCGCCAAGGACCTGAGCCCGTCCGAGGCAGCGCTCCTGGCCGGAATCCTGCCGTCCCCCAGCGCCTGGGATCCGGCCGAGAACCCGGAGAAGGCCCAGGAGCGCTGGGAACGGGTTCTCCAGTTCATGGCCGATGACGACTACATCACCCAGCAGCAGTACAACGATGCCAAGCAGGGGGGGATGCCGAGGACTGAGGCGCCCAAGACGGATCAGGTCTACGCCGGAACCAACGGCTATCTGCTCCAGATGGTTCGTGAAGAGCTTCAGAGCAAGGCCGGGCTCAAGCCCGAGCAGATCGACACTGGCGGTTTCAAGATCACCACCACGATCAGCCAGAAGGACCAGGAGACCGCCGTCAAGGCGGTGCACTCGCTGCCCGAGGGCGCCTCGCCGAACCTGCACAAGGCACTGGTGTCTGTCGACCCCAAGACGGGGGGCATCCTGGCGCTCTACGGGGGGGATGACTACCTGACCAGCCAGGTCAACACCTCGACCAACGCGATCGCTCAGGCGGGCTCGACCTTCAAACCCTTCGCGCTGGTGGCCGCCCTGGAGAACGGATGGTCGCTGGGCAGTAGCTACCCGGCCACCTCGCCGATGACCATCGAGGGTCACCAGTTCCAGAACTTCAAGAATGTCTCCCTGAAGTCGGCGGACCTCGTTGAGGCCACCGAGCGCTCGCTCAACACGCCCTACCTCCAGCTCAACCAGGACCTCACCACCGCCGAAGACATCGACTCGGATGTGACCGCCCGAGTGGCGAACCGTGCCGGCTATCCCGAGAAGACCAAGGGTCTGGAGACCAAGGAGGAACGAACTCTCGTCCAGAACGTCCTGGGATCGGCCTCGCCGCACACGATCGACATCGCCTCGGCCTACTCCACCTTCGCCGCTCAGGGGATGAAGCGCGACACCCATATCGTCGCCACCGTCAAGAACACCGACGGCGGAGACCGCTACACGGCGCCGACCGCCGGGAAGCGGGAGTTCGACGAGGACGTTATGGCGGATACGACCTATGCCCTCCAGCAGGTCGTCTCCGGTGCGAACGGCAGCGCCGACAAGGTGGCCGCCCAGATGGACCGCCCTGTGGCCGCGAAGACCGGATCGTCGTCGGACAACAAGTCGGCTCAGTTCGTGGGTTTCACCCCGCAGGTGGTCACCGCGGTGACTCTCTACCAGTCCGGCGAGGACGGCTCGGAGGAGTCGATCACGCCCTGGGGCGAGTACGACGAGATCACCGGCTCGACCTATCCTGCGGATGTCTTCGTCAACTACATGAAGGTCGCCCATGAGGGGCTCAAGGTCGAGGAGTTCCCGGAGCCCGCCAACGTCATGGCCACACGCGGCGGCAGTACCGCTAAGCCCACCGCCGAGCCGGAGCCCGAGCCCACCGCGATCCTCACCGACGGTCCCGAGGAGACCGCGGCCCCCACCGATCAGGGCACTGCGGAGGCGACCCAGCCCGAGGGCTCGCAGCCGCCCGGTGGTGATGAGCCGACGTCAGAACCCACGTCCGGAAGTGGTGATGATGGCGGTGGCCGCTCGACCGGGAATCCTCGTGATGGAGGAGGGCCGAGTCAGGTTCCAGGTCCTCGGGTTGACCCACCTGATCGAGGTGCCCAAGGACAGGACGCACAGCAGTGAGCCGGACCTACTAATAATGAGGTAGGGCGTGGCGGTGAGGTGGTCGACCTGACGACGGCTGACACCCGCCTCCCAGTTCGCGACTGACGGTGGGCCGATGACGTGTTGCATGGCACGTCGTCGGCCCACCGTCTCGGC
>ERZ773075.686-NODE-686-length-23390-cov-3.89762_pt1 | contig 23390 bp, 17 predicted proteins | sample MGYA00580614_ERZ773075 | MGnify/ENA primary metagenome ERZ773075 (study PRJEB29015, sample SAMEA2738021) | human oral metagenome | biome: human oral; feature: human-associated habitat; material: dental | place: China | collected 2043 ... | reverse complement strand
CTTGCAGGCATTGGTGGATACGAAAACCGTGTCCCCAGTCTGCTGCCCATGACAGTCTCATCCCATAGACGCCAGCACCTTTCCTCAGCGCCGGCATCCCCCCTCTCACACCACCACCTGCGCGATCAGCATCGCCACCACCGTGGCCACCCCCACGCCGATCAGGCCAGGCACCATGAAGCTGTGGTTCAGGATGTACTTGCCGATGTGCGTGGTACCGGTACGGTCGAAGTTGATCGTCGCCAGATCACTCGGGTAGAAACAGAAGAAGAAGTACGCATAGCTGGCCGGCACCGATCCCAGCAGTGTGGCTGGAGAAAGCCCCAGCGCAAAGCCCAGCGGCAGCATCACCGTCAGCGTGGCCGCCTGAGACTTCAGGAAGGCCGAGAAGGCGAACATGGCCAGTGCGAAGGTCCACGGATGGCGTTCCACCTCGGCCTTGAGCAGGTCCGTGATGTAGCCCTTGTTGCCCGAGATGACGGTATCACTCATCCAGGCAATACCCATGATCATCACCACCGCGATCATGCCGGCATTGAAGACCTTGGAATCCGAGATGGCCTTGGGCTTGACGCCGGTGAAGAACAGGATGAGCGCGCCGGCCGCCAGCATGACGAACTGGATCACCGGCACCATCGTTAGCGGCTGTCCCTTGGCATCCAGCGGCAGCAGCGGCTGCGCCACCGAAGCCAGGCAGACGATGGCCACGATGCCCAACAGGAAGATCGTCAGCGCACTGCGCGCCTGCGAACTCACGGCCTCGCCCAGCACCGAATGGCTGCCCCCCTCGATGTACTCGCGCATCTTGGGATCCTGCATCCTGGCCTGGAAATCCGGATCGTCGGCCAGATCCTTGCCTCGCTTCAGGCTCCAGGTAGCGGCCACCAGCATGCCGATGATGCACGAAGGCACGGTCACGCACAGGACCTGGGGCACCGAAATGGCCACATGGTGGGTGGCGGCGATGGCCACTACCGTGGCCAGTGCGGCCGATACCGGGCTGGCGGTAATGCCCATCTGGCTGGCTACCGAGGCAATCGCCATCGGGCGCTCGGGACGGATCCCCTTGGAATACGCCACGTCATAGATCACCGGCAGGAGCGGATAGACCGCATGGCCGGTCCCCACCAGCATCGTCAGGGAGAATGTGCAGATCGGCGCCAGGTAGGTGACCCGCTCAGGATGACGGCGCAACAGCTTTTCGGCCAGCCGCACGATCAGGTTCAGCGCCCCGGTGGCTTCCAGCGTGGCCGAGGTCGTGACCACCGCAATGATGATCAGGATGACATCGATGGGCGGCTTGCCGGGCGCCACGCCGAACAGGAAGGCCAGCAGCGTGATGCCCAGCCCGCCCAGCAGGCCCAGTGCCACCCCACCGAAGCGGATGCCGAAATAGATGATGACCAGCAACAGCAGCAGCTGTGCCCAGAATGGATGGATGCCTATCTGTTGCATCAATGTACTCAACATGATCGCTCCTCTTCGGGGTATCGGTTGCCGCCCCGTTATATGACATAAATTGACAATCCGATTCTATACCGATGGTAGCCCGGAAGCCGGACGGTCCCTGTTCATTTCGCAGTCGAACCATCGGTCGTCCCGCGCACGCTCCTTTGAATGCAGACGATGCCTGGCCAGGCAGGCAAACTGACTGTCGGGCGGACCGTTGCCGACGGACAATGCCGCAGGCGTACCCGAAAGCCCGCCAGCGTGAAGCGCCCCATGCGGCCCCATCCGGCAAAACCCTGATTCCCGAAGGCCGCACCAGCCACCGTAGAATGACACCCATTCCAGACAGCACAGACCCGAGGGAGTCCGCCGGACCCGTACAGTCGGCATCTGTGCTCCATTCCTTTTCTGACAGACATCTCCTCATTCATGGACCGAACCCTGTCGCGCCAGAGTGCGCAGCACATCTCGCAAGTTGCCCTCTTTGCCGCCCTGCTGGCGGTACTGGGCCTCATTCCCAAGATCGACCTGCCCTTCGGCGTCCCCATCACCGCCCAGTCGCTGGGCATCATGCTGGCCGGCTGCCTGCTGGGCCCCTGGCGCGGTTTTCAGGCGGTGCTGCTGTTCGTCGTAGCCGCCGCACTGGGTCTGCCGGTGCTATCCGGTGGCCGGGGCGGCCTGGCCCCGTTCATGGCGCCGTCAGCCGGCTACCTGTACGGCTATGCACCGGCAGCCTTCGTCATCGGCTGGATGATGCTGATGCTGCCACGTGCCCGCACCGCCGGACGGATGGCTGCCAACGCCTTCATCGCCTCCATGGCCGGCGGGCTCGTATTCCTGCACCTCACGGGCATCATCGGCCTGACCATCTTCGCCGACATGACCTTCGACAAGGCCTTCCTGGCTGATATGGCCTTCGTGCCCGGCGACACCGTCAAGGCGCTGCTGTGCGCCCTCATCGTCCACACCGTCGCGCGAGCGCTGCCCGACTGGCCCTTCCCGGGCAGCGAGATCCGCACCACGCACCGTTGAACCAGGTCCTCCCCATCGATCCTGCCGATCTGGTCCATGGTCCGCTGCTGCGCTGGGTCCATGAACACCCCGATCGGCCGGCCATCATCCAGGACGCTCACGGCAGCCATGCCCGGCAACTGGATTTCGGCCAGCTTCTGGCGGCCGTCAAAGAACGGGGCGCGGCGCCCACCGGCCGCGTCCTCGGCAGCAACGTGCTGCTCACCAGCACCGCCGATCCGCTGACGCTGCTGATCGATTTCCTGGCCGTCATCCGCACCGGGCGCTGCGCGGCCGTGGCCGACCCGGACTGGCCCGCCGAGGTCCATGCCCGCATGGAGACAGCACTGCGCGACATGGGCGACCCGTCTCCGGACTCCAGCCCACCCCCCACGCCGGAAACGCCCTTCTACATCGGCTTCACCTCCGGCAGCACGGGCCTGCCCAAGGGCTTCCGGCGCCACCATCTATCGTGGGCAGAGACCTTCCGCATCACCCTGCAGACCTTCGGCCCGGTGGCTGCTGGCCGCGTGCTGGCGCCGGGGCGGATGTCGCACTCACTCTTCCTGTTCGGCGCACTGCTGGGACTCTGGAGCGGTGGCGGCACCTCGCTGCAGAGCCGCTTCTCGGCCGGCCGAACCCTGGCCACGCTGGCCGACGGCAGCTGCCCGGTCATGGTCAGCGTGCCCAGCCAGCTGCTGATGCTGCTGACAGCCGCACGCCGGCGTCGGATCGGCCCCATCCCGCAGCTGAAGCTGCTGCTGATCAGCGGCGCACGCTGGGCCCACGAGAACACCGCGCCGCTTCAGGCGCTGTTTCCACAGGCACGCATCATCACCTTCTATGGCGCCTCGGAAACCAGCTATGTCAGCTGGATGCAGGCCACACCCGACGCCCCGCCCCAGGCGGTCGGCCGCCCCTTCGGCAACGTGCAGGTCCACATCGGAGCGGCCGACACCCTGCCCCCAGCATCCGGCCCTGACGGTTCCATGCGGCCCCCCGCCAACACCATTCCGTCTTCATCGCCCCCGATTTCGCCCGCCTCATCGCCTGCTACGCCCACCACCTCGTCTCCCCCCTCCGGCAAGGCATCGCCCCCCACACAGGAGGATCACGCCGATCCCACAACCCGCCCCCAGCCCGGCCTCATCTGGATCCGCAGCCCCATGCTGTTCATCGACTACGTGAACGGCCAGGACGCCACGGCAGCCCGCCGCGTGGGCGAATGGCTGACCGTGCGCGACATCGGATGGCAGGATGCCCAGGGCAACCTGTATCTGGTGGGGCGCGAGAATCGCATGATCGTCACCCAGGCCCGGAACCTGTTCCCCGAAGAGGTCGAGGCCCGTCTGATGGCCCATCCGGACATCTCACAGGCCGCCGTGCTGGGCCTGCCTGATCCGCAGCGCGGTCAGGTGGTGCATGCAGTGCTGATGCGTCCGTCCGATGACGGTAGCCACGCCCCCTCCATGACCGGCAGCGCCGAGGTCGAAGCACCGGCACTCGTGCCCTTGCCGGCTGCTCCCGCCGACCTGGTGGCCTGGTGCCATCAGGCGCTGGAGTCCTACAAGGTGCCCCGCCACTGGTGGCGCTGGCAGGGCAAATGGCCGATGACCGCCAGCGGCAAGACCGATCTGGCCGCCCTCCGCCAGGCGCTGGAAGGCGCTGCCCGGATTCGCCCCTGATGCTGTCCCCTCTGCCCGTTCCGCTCCTTGCCGGGTGCCGCACCCCGGTCGCACCGCGTCATGGCGCGCTGCGCCATCACACACCACACACGCTGGCCGCGCCCCTGGTGCAGCATCTGCTGCAAACAGTCGGGCTGCCGCCAGAGGCGGTGGACACCCTGATTCTGGGCAATGCGCTGGGCGCTGGCGGCAACCCTGCACGCATGACGGCACTGGCAGCCGGCCTGCCACAGCGGTGCGCCACCTTCTCGGTGGACACCCAGTGCTGCTCGGGGCTGGATGCGATCAACCTGGCAGCAGCGCGCATCCTGTCGGGCCAGTCCGACGTCGTCATCGCCGGTGGTGCCGAAGCCTGGACCCGATCCCCCATCCGCCAGCACCGGCCCATGGACGCCACCCAGGCCGCCATTCCCTACGAACGCCCCGCCTTCACCCCATGGCCGGCGCGTGATCCCGATCCACTGCAGGCCGCCGCCGACTACGCGGCCCGCCACGGATTCACACGCCACCAGCAGGATGAATACGCCCGCGACAGCCACGCCCGCACCGTACGTGCCAGGGAGGCACGCCCCGCCTGCACGTCATCCGCCATCCCGCCGCTGGAAGGCCTGTTGCACGACACCTATCCCCGGCTGCTGAGCGAACGCCAGGCATCGCGAATGCCGGTGGCTGCACGCTCACCCACCAATACCCACAGCCCGGCCGCATCGGACTCGGACTGCGCTCTCAGCCGTCTGGCCATCTCCCCGCAGGCCGATGGCGCCGCGCTCGTGCTCATGGCCTCGGCAGAATTCTGTGCCCGGCATGGCATCACACCCGCCGCCCACTGGCTGGGCGGTCTCAGCCTGGGCGCCGATCCTGACAACCCGCTGACCGGCGCGCTGGCCGCCGCGCATGCCCTGTTGCAACGCCATCGGCTGTCCCCCGACGCCCTGCACGCCGTCGAGCTGCATGACGCCTTTGCCGTACAGGGTCTGGCCTTCCAGAAGGCCCTGAAATCCGAAGGGCTGGATCCTGCGCGCGTCAACGCCTGGGGCGGCGGACTGGCGCGCGGTCACCCCATCGGCGCCTCGGGCGCCATTGCGCTGGTGGAGCTGCTGGCCCGGCTGCATGCCACTCGGCCTTCCCCAAGCGCCACCTCGACCACCTCGGACATGCCGGAAAGACCCGAGAACTCGGAAATTCCGGCGGAACCATCCTCGGCACCTCATCCGGTCCGTCCAGACATGCTGGACACGAAGACCGCCTCCACGCCCCGCCATTCACTATTGGGTCTGGCCTGCATCGCTGGTGTGGGTGGTCTGGGCAGTGCGGCGCTGGTGGCGGCTCATCGGTAGCAAGTACCGTTGGCAGGACATTGAACGCGTTCAGGTAGCCCCCACCAGCCGCTCATCCATCTGGCCCATGCCGACCATCCAATCGATGGATGGCGGCTTTCCGACTTCAGGCGCACAGTGAGCGAACCTCGCTCCATCCTCTTCACGGTGCCTGTCGCCATGAAAACGCCCCTCGCTTGCAACCGCTCTCCCCTGTACGCCGCCTTGCTGGCCGCCTTCTCGCTGGGGCTGTCTGCCGCATCGCTGACCTCGCCGCATTTCGCGTCTGCCGTGGAGCCCAAGGCAGCAAAAATGGTGGAAATGAAATCTACTGACGCCGGCACCAGCCAGCTCTTCTTCGACGAAGCCGGCCGACCGATCCGAGAGATTGACGCCACCGGCTCCCGCCTGGAAATCCAGTACGACAAGCAGGGCCGCATGATCGAAAAGCGCCTGTCCGACAAGCAGGGGTTCTCCGAAACAACGACCTACCACTACAAGGACAATCAGCTGGTCAAGGTCGAATCACCCTCGATGACCGAGCGGATGGAATACGATGCCCATGGCCGGCTGATTGCACGCACGGCCGAAATCCATCCAGTTGATTCGGGAAAGAACCAGATTTTCGTCACCCGATTCCAGTACGATCCGTCCAACAGCAGCCGGGATGCGCGCCCCAGCGGAATCATGCTGCCCAACGGGGCTGCAATGAGCATCGACCGTCAATCCAATGGCTCCATCAATGTGCTCTCCACGAACTTCCGGCTGGGCGAACGGCACAACGGTTTTTTGTATTCCAATCGCGAGAGTGGCAACGATGGCCCACAGCGCTTTGCAACGCTTGCAAACGGCCTTTTCGATGTGATGGCGTTTGAACGCAACGGCCAGCCGATCGGGGGTGGGGCCGCCATCTTTTCGGATTCTCCATCCTACGACAGCCACCTGACCGAATACCGCCTGCAACACCACGACAACGGGCGCTGGCAGGCGATCGGAACCCGCTACCACGGTCAGATCTTTGACTATGATGCGCAGGGCCGTCTCATCCGCACCAAATGGCAATCCACCGACAGCAAGGAAAAACTCGACAAACTGCGCATTTCTCCAACCGCAGTGGGTGACAGCCAATGGCAGTACCGCTATGACGACCGGGGCAACCGCATCGCATCGAGCTGGACGCATCAGCCTGCGCTGAACGGGAAATCGGCCGACCGGAAGCAGGAAGCCTCCTTCCTGCCGGGCACCCACCGGTACAAGAACGTACCCTACGACGCTGCCGGCAGGCCGCTGGAATGGAACGGCTGGAAGCTGCGCTGGCATCCAGGCGGCCAGATCCTGTCGATGACGCACAAGGATGGTCGAAGCATCCAGTACAGCTACAACCACCGCGGTGAACGGGTGGCGCGTCGTGAAGGCAAGCAATGGACCTTCTATGACTATCAGGATGGCCTGCTGCAGGCCGAGATCGGCGCGCAGCGTCCGTTGATGCGCACTTGGTGGCATTATCAGGGCATGCCCTTGCTGATGATCGAGACACTGAAGGAACCCGTGTCGGCACCCGGAAAGAAAGATGCCGGCCATCCACAGACTGACTCGAAGGCCACTCCGGCAAACGTCGCAACAGGTCACCCATGCACCGCTGCCCAGCAGGTCAAGTCGTCCGGATCGCAGGATCCGTGGAACTGTCCCACGCTGCAGCATGACGCCTATGGCATGCGCTGGATCCTGATTGATCCGCGTGGCCTGCCCTACGGTGTAGCCAGTCCGCGCACCACGTTGAGCTGGAGCCAGCTGTTCGGCCCCTTTGGCGAGGAGCTACCCGATACCCCCTACCCGACCACGCTGAAATGGCAGCCGGAACCGCTGTCGGACGCCGAGCGTCGGCAGGCAGACCCTGTGGTGCGCTTCCCCGGCCACTGGGCAGATCCCACCACAGGGCTGCATTTCACGAAGCGGGGTGAATACGATCCGGATACGGGCCGCTATCTGGTGCCGCAGCCCGATGCCCCCAAGGGCAGCAACCCGTATCTGTTCATGAACGGCAACCCGATGCAGGTGCTGCTCAAGCCCTTTGCGCCGTACTGACGCCTACCGGCGCACCATCACCAGCAGCCCCGACACGATCAGCGTCGCGCCGATCGCCATGCGCGGGGTGATGGCCTCGCGCAGCAGGATCCAGGCCAGGATCATGGCCACCACCACGCTGCCCTTGTCGATCAGCGCGACGGTGGCCACCTGGCCTTCCTTGATGGCCTTGTAGTAGAAGATCCAGGAAAGCGCCGTGGTGGCGCCGGAAATGCACAGCCACATCAGGCTGCGGCCATTCAGCCGGGGCAGCTCGGCCGGGTCCACGAACATCAGCGCAAACACGAAGACGAAGCCGCAGACGAACAGCGTGCGCACGCTGAGTCCCAGCTCGGCGGAAATGCCCTCCATGCCCATCTTGGCGATGACGGAGGTGAAGCCCGCAAACAGCATCGAGAGCGTGGCGTAAAGAACCCAGCGTTCCATGGTCTTTCCCTTCTGACCGTGTTGCGATCTGTCAGGCCTTGTCCAGCGCCTGCGCGATGTCGGCCAGGATGTCCTCGACATCCTCGATGCCGATGGACAGCCGCACCAGACCGGCCGGCACACCGGCACGCGCCAGTTCTTCCTCGTTCAGCTGCCGATGCGTGGTGGAGGCCGGATGGCAGGCCAGCGTCTTCGCATCACCAATGTTGACGAGGCGATAGATCATCTGCAGCGCATCGATGAAGCGCATGCCGGCATCAATGCCGCCCTTCAGCTCGAAGCTGAGGATGCCCGACGCACGGCCGCCGCAGATGCGCTCGGCCATTTCCCGGTAGGGACTGCCCGGCAGCGCCGCGTAATTGACCCGTGCCACCTTCGGATGTTTCTCCAGCCACTGCGCCACCTGCAACGCATTGCTGCAGTGCCGTTCCATGCGCAGCGACAGGGTTTCCAGACCCTGCAGCAGCATGAAGGCGTTGAAGGGTGAAAGCGCCCCGCCGGTATTGCGCAGCGGCACCACGCGGCAGCGGGCGATGTAGGCCGCCTCACCGAAGGAGTCGGTGTAGACGACACCATGGTAGGACGCGTCAGGCTGGCTGAAGATGGGGAAGCGCCGTGCATGCTTCTTCCAGTCGAAGCGGCCGCTGTCGACGATGGCGCCGCCAATCGTGGTGCCGTGGCCACCGATGTACTTGGTGAGCGAATGCACGATGATGTGGGCCCCATGCTCGAAGGGGCGGCACAGGTAGGGCGTGGCCACCGTGTTGTCGACGATGAGCGGCACGCCATGGCGCTCGGCCACCTCGGCCCAGCGCTTCAGGTCCACCACGTTGCCGGCCGGGTTGCCGATCGATTCGCAGTAGAGCGCCCGGGTGTTGTCATCAATGGCGGCTTCCAGCGCATCCAGGTCGTCGTGGTCCACGAAGCGGCACTGAATGCCCTGGTTGGGCAGGCTGTGCGCGAACAGGTTGTAGGTACCGCCGTACAGCTGGCTGGTGGAGACGATGTTGCTGCCCGGCGAGCACAGCGTCTGCAGCGCATAGGTGATGGCCGTCATGCCCGAGGCCAGCGCCAGCGCACCGACGCCGCCCTCCAGGGCTGCCACGCGCGCCTCCAGCACCGCATTGGTGGGATTCATGATGCGCGTGTAGATGTTGCCGGGCACAGCCAGGTTGAAGAGGTCCGCGCCATGCTGGCTGTCGTCGAAGGTGTACGAGGTGGTCTGGTAGACCGGCACGGCGGCCGAGCGCGTGGTGGGGTCGCTGTGGTAGCCGGCGTGGATGGCGGCGGTGGAAAATTTCATGAGGGTCTCCATGAGATGAATGCCCGGCGGGCCGCAGTATGCGTCGGCCAGGCGCCCCCGAACACTGGGGGCATTCTGTTGCCGCACTGCCACAACCCGGTAGACTGCGGGATCCTGCCGTTCCCGTATTCCCGCCCGATGATATTGCAACCCGGTCGCCTTCGCCGCCGCCTGTCCCTACCGCTGGCTGCCCTGCCCTGGGCCCTGGCCCTGCCGCTGGATGCCCAGGCGGTGCAGGATCTGCCCCCGGTCATGCCCCGGCTGCCCTGCACGCTCAACAGCTTTGCCGATGTCTCGCTGGCCGAGGCGCCCGCGCAGGTCACGTCGGTGCAGACCGAGGATATCAATGGCAAGGCGATGTGCCTGGTTCAGGGCGTCATCTCGCCGCAGATCCGCTTCATCGTGCGGCTGCCCGTGGCCGGGTGGACGCAGCGCTACCTGCAGACCGGCTGCGGCGGGCTGTGCGGCCGGCTGGCCATCCATTCCCCGCAGCGCGACTGCGCCTTCGAGCGAGACGGCACGCTGGCCATGGCCTCGACCGACATGGGCCACACCAGCGGCGCCGGCGGCATCTGGGCGGCTGCCGACATGCAGCTGCGGGTGGACTTCGGCTATCGCGCCGTGCACGCCACCCGCCTCATCGCCGGCGAACTCATCCATCGCTATTATGGTCAGCCGCCGAAGTACACCTATTTTTCGGGTTGCTCCGACGGCGGGCGCGAGGCGCTGATGGCCGTGCAGCGCTATCCGAAGGACTTCGACGGCGTGGTGGCGGGCGCCCCGTCTCTGGTGTTCACCATCCAGAACAGCATGTACCACGGCTGGAATGCCCGCATCGTGCAGCCCGACAGTGACCAGCCCGCCATCCGCGAGGACGACCTGCCGATCCTGCATCGCCGTGCAGTGCAGGCCTGCGATGCGGCCGACGGCACGACCGACGGCCTGGTCAGCGACCCGACCTGCAAGGTCGATCCCTGGCAGTGGGTGTGCCCCGACAAGGCCGCCGATCCTTCCCGGGACCTCATGAACGCGGGCAACTGCATCTCGCCCCGCACGGCTGCTGCCGTGGCCGAAGTCTATCGGGGCGCGCATGACGGTGACCACAAGCTGGTGCTGGGCTCGGTGCTGCCGGGCTCGGAGCTGGCCTGGCTGCGCGTGCTGGTGCCGCGCAACGCCGTGCTGCAGCGCCAGACGCAGCAGCGCTCGTCACACGACATGAGCACCCCGCTGCATCCGTCGAAGGCGCCATCACCCGATGCACCGCCAGCCCCGAAGCCGGCCCCCAACGCACGCGCAGCGGGGGTGCCCGATAGCGCCACACCCACCCGTCCATCCAGCCCCGAGGGAACGCCCATCGACCAGGTGGTGCTGCCTCCCACGGCCCGGACCGTCAGCCTGAAATCCTCCAGCGACATCATTCCGGCGCTGGCCTATCCGGGAGCCTACGATCCGCACTGGAAGCTGGCGAACTTTCGCTTCACCCGCGAATCACTGCAGCGGCTGGCACCGATGCACGCCCTGCTGGATGCCAGCAATCCGGATCTGGCCGCCTACCGCAAGGCCGGCGGCAAGGTGCTGATCTGGCACGGCCTGGCCGACCCGAACATCACGCCGATGAATGCCATTGCCTACTGGCAGGCGGTGCACAACCTGGATCCGCAGGCTGACGACATGCTGCGGCTCTTCCTGATTCCCGGCATGTACCACTGCGACCGCGGCGACGGTCTGGGCAGCCTGGACGTGACCACGCCGCTGATGGACTGGGTGGAAGACGGCCAGGCCCCCGAGACGCTGTTTGCCTCGGCCACCGAGGTGGATGCCCGTGCCGGCCGCGGCCGACCGATCCAGCGCTTTCCGTACCTGACGGTGCTGAAACCCGGTAGCGATCCGGCCAACCCGGCCGACTGGCAGCGCGGCCGCCCCATCGACATCGACCCGGCGCTGTACCGCAACTGGGCCGGGGCCGAGTTCTTCAAACCGGGCTTCCAGCGCTTCTGCGGGTTTTCCGGGCTGCAGTTCGTCTGCCAGCCCTGAATGCCGGCCGGCCCGGAAAGACATTCCGACCGGGCAACGCCAGAAGGCACTGGCCGACCGGGCCGGACCCAGACGCCCATTCTGAACACACGAGAGGAGGGATCACCGACCATGACGGACACCGAACAGATCCGCGCGACCCTGACGCTGTGCCTGCTGGCTGCCTACGCAGACCGGCAGAAACATGAACGCGAAGGCGAGGAGATCCGGCGCATTGCCGAGGGCCTGGCCGCCCGCGAGGAGATCAATCTGCCTGCGCTCCATCAGGACGTGCTGCTGAAGCGCACCGGCGTGCAGGACGTGGCCGCCCGGCTGCAGGATGACGATGCCCGCCGGCTGGCCTACGAGATGGCGGTCTGTGTCTGCGAGGCCGACGGCAGCATCAGCGAGGCCGAACGCGCCTTCCTGGCCGAGGCACGCCAGGCCCTGCAGCTGGATGCGGCCGCCGCCGAGGCCACGGTGCAGCAGGCCGAGGCACTGGCGCAGGCCCCCTTGGCAGAACCGCCGCAGGAAACCCCGCTTTTCGGAAACTCCCGGGCCCAGGGCACGCCCCACGAAGCGGACAGCCACCCGACGCCCCCGCTCCCTGACGCTCCGGCGAACCAGAACGTGCCGACCGGCCGCCCCACGCCGGACGCACAGGCCATCGACCAGCAGATCCTGCGCGCGGCCATCACCAACGGCGCCATCGAGCTGCTGCCCGAATCGCTGTCGACGCTGGCCATCATTCCGCTGCAGATGCGACTGGTCTACCAGATCGGTCAGCAGTACGGCTATCCGCTGGACAAGGGCCACATCCGCGATTTTCTGGCCACGCTGGGCGTGGGCGTCACCTCGCAGTATCTGGAACAGGCCGGCCGCAAGCTGCTGGGCAGCCTGCTCGGCAAGAAGCTGGGCAAGGGCATGCTGGGCGGGCTCGGCCGCCAGGCCGTCAGCTCGGGCATGAGCTTTGCCAGCACCTACGCCCTGGGGCACGTGGCGCGTGAGTACTATGCCGGCGGTCGCACGCTGTCCACCCAGATGCTGAAGGACGCCTATCAGCGCATGCTGGGCGACGGCCGCGCGCTGCAGTCGCAGTACCTGCCCCGGATCGAGGCTGAATCGCGCCAGCTGGATGCTCCCAAGGTGATGGCGCTGGTGCGCGGCCAGGGGTAAGACGCCACGACGGTACCGGCCCCTGGCCGGTACCCCACCGCTTGAGCCATGTGCGGCGATGCAACGGTACAACGCCATGACGCGGAAGCGGCGTGCAAGCCAGCGTCTGGTCGCCCGCGGCTTTGTGCGTCGCGGGCGCAGCGCTATAGTGGGCCTTCGTACACCCCTTCCGACAACCATGTCTTCCAAGCATCGCCCACACGCTGTCGAGGCTCCGGCCCCGGCGCTCCATGCTTCTGCACGCCCTGCCGAAGCGGCCTCCCGTCCAGCCGAGATCAGCCTGCGGCTGCGGCCGCTGGAGCGTGAGGACCTGCCCTTCGTGCACCAGCTGGACAACAACGCCAACGTGATGCGCTACTGGTTCGAGGAGCCCTTCGAGACCTTCGCCGAGCTGTCGGCGCTGTACGACGAGCACATCCATGACCAGCGCGAGCGCCGCTTCGTGGTGGAGGCCTACGGCAAGAGCGTGGGCCTGGTGGAGCTGGTGGAGATCGACCACGTTCACCGGCGGGCCGAGGTCCAAATCATCATCGCCCCCGACCATCAGGGCAAGGGCATTGCCTTCAAGGCGGCCCGGCTGGCCATGGAATATGGCTTCAGCGTGCTGAACCTGTACAAGATCTACCTGATCGTCGACCGCGAGAACCACAAGGCGATGCACATCTACCGGAAGCTGGGCTTCGAGGTGGAAGGCGAGCTGAAGCACGAGTTCTTCATCAACGGCCAGTACCGCGATGTCATCCGGATGTGCCTGTTCCAGCACGACTTCCTGTCAGCCAACCGTCCTCAACAGGTCGGGCTGGTGACACCGACGGCACAGTGAGGCGGCACAGGCATCGTCGATGACCGAGGAACATCCCTTTTCCGCTGCGCCGAAGAACCCCCACCGCTGGCTGCTGCTGATGATGGTCGGCCTGGGCCTGCTGCTGGTCACGGTGGACATCACCATCCTGCTGACGGCCCTGCCGGTGCTCACGCACGAGCTTCACGCCAGCGCGGCCGAAGGGCTGTGGATCGTCAACGCCTATCCGCTCTTCAGCACCGGGCTACTGCTGGGCGCGGGCACGCTGGGCGACCGCATCGGCCACCGGCGCATGTACCTGGTGGGGCTGGCCATCTTCGGGCTGGCCTCGCTGATGGCGGCCTATGCGGGCTCGGTGGCCGTTCTGGTGCTGGCCCGCGTGCTGCAGGCCGTGGGCGCCTCGGCCATGCTGCCGGCCACGCTGGCCCTCATCCGGGTGGGCTTTTCCGACGAGCGCGAACGGGCGCTGGCCATCTCGGTCTGGGCCTGCCTGTCGCTGGTGGGCGCCATTCTGGGGCCGCTGCTGGGCGGCTGGCTGCTGGGCCACTTCCACTGGGGCGCGCTCTTTCTCGTCAACGTGCCCATCATCGCCGTGGCCTGGCTGGGCACCTGGTTCGTGGCACCGGAACAGCGCAACCCGAACGCCGATCCCTGGGACCTGCCCTCTTCGGTGCTGGCGCTGCTCGCGCTCTCCTCGCTGGTGCTGACCATCAAGACGGCCACCCATCCGCCCATTGACCTGGGCCTGCTGGCCGCGGCCCTGGCCACCGGCCTTGTGGCAGGACTGGCCTTCGTCCGGCGACAGCGCCGACTGCCCCATCCCCTGCTGGACTTCTCGCTGTTTCGCAACCCGGCCTTTGCCGCGGGCGTGCTGGGCGCGGTGTCGGTGACGTTCACCACCGGCGGCGTGCTGCTGGGCGTCTCGCAGCGCTTTCAGTGGGTGGCGGGCTACACGCCGCTGCAGAGCGGGCTGCTGGCCTCGGTGCTGTTCATCGGCACGCTGCCCAGTTCCATTCTGGGAGGCCTGTGGCTGCACCATATCGGCCTGCGGCGGCTGATTGCCGGTGGTCTGGCTGTGGGTGCACTGGGCATGCTGGTGGCCGCCCAGGCGCTCCCGTGGCATCCATCGGGCCTATCCGCTGCCGATGAGGGCCTGGGATGGCTGGTGGCGGGCCTGCTGCTGGCCGGGCTGGGCCTGGGGGCCACCATCTCGGTGGCGTCCACCGCCATCGTGGAAAGCGCGCCGCCGCACCGGGCCGGCATGGCCTCGTCCGTGGAGGAAGTGGCCTATGAATTCGGCGCGCTGCTGTCGATCGCGCTGCTGGGCAGCTTGCTGACCGGGCTCTACACGGTGTTCGTGCAGCTGCCACCGGGCGTGGACGCAGCAGCCGCCCGAAGCGTCAGCGCAGCCCTGGACATCGTGGCGGCATCCGGCGGCACCCTGCCCGATCACCTGGCGCACCTTGGCCAGCATCTGTCCCCAACCCTGCCTGAACCGGGGCTGACCGGGTCCCTGCCTGCAGGGGATGCGGCCGCCCGCCAAGAGGCAGCCAGCCTGCTGGTCGCCGCCCAGACAGCCTTTGACCGCAGCTACGCCGTGGTGATGCACCTGGGGGCCGTTATCCTGACCGGCGGAGCATGGATCACCAGCCGGCTGCTGCGTCCCCGGCAGCGGGCGTCCTGAAATACGCCATGGCTGGTCGGCTGGCCACCTTGGACTGCCCATGGCCCATGCCGATGCCCTGATGCGATCAGGACCCGGGCTGGCGCCGGCGCAGCTTCAGCTCGCTGACCAGCACCCCGGTCACGATCAGCGCGCCCCCGGCCAGGGCCAGCAGGGGCAGACGTTCACCGGCCGCGTAACCGGCCAGCCCGCCCCAGACCGGCTCACCGGCGTAGATGACCGTGGCCCGGGTGGGCGAGACCGTTTTCTGGGCCCAGTTCATGCCCAGCTGGATGAGGATGCTGCTGAGGCCCAGCCCGATGGCCCCCACGAGCCACACCCAGGAAAATTCCGGTACCGATTCGCCCAGAACGGGCATCAGGAGAAACGACAGCAGTCCGGCAGCATACAGCTGGACCACCGTCACCCGCCCCAGGTCCACCCGGCCGGCGTAGTACCCGATCAGGATGATCTCGAAGGCGATGGCCACCGCCCCGGCCAGCGTCACCCATGCCCCGAAGGTCATGCCGAACTCGCCCTCCTGGGGACCTGCCATCAGCACCAGCCCTGCAAAGGCCAGCGTCACCCCCATCAGGTTCATGGCCGACGGTCGGCGACGCATCACCAGCCACTGCAGCAGCGACACCATCGGCACATACAGCCCAGTGATGAAGGCCGACTGACTGACCGGAATCGTCTTCAGCCCCCAGGTCTGCAGCACATAGCCCAGGCAGATGCTGATCCCGATCACCATGCCCGCCACCAGATCCTGCCGGGTAAGACCCTGCAATCGCTTCCAGAACACCAGCGTTCCGACCAGTCCGGCCGTGACGAAGCGCAGCCCCACGAAGAACAGCGGCCCGCTGTGCTGCATGGCCAGCTGGATGATGAGAAAGGTGCTGCCCCAGAAGGCCGTGACGGCCACCAGCGCCAGCTCCTGGCGCGACAGCGAAAACGGAGAGGGGGACTGCGGGGATGAAGATGTGGATGGGGGCGAAGGCGATGCCCCGGACACGGCAGGCTGCGTACTCATGCCCGGAATGATACGGTCAACCCCAGGCTGAAAGACCCGCCTGCACTCTGGAAAACCCGATATCTGCCCGGCGTGCCCGGCCCTTCGACGCCAGGCACGGCGGCTTCGGGCCGCGATCTGCGCCCCGTTCTCCAGGCCTTGAACGGTGCGCGCCGCGCTTTGGAGCGATGTTTCAGGCGTGCTTGTTGCGGTTCTTGGCCCCACCCTGGCGCGCCTTGAAGCGCGGGTTGGACTTGCAGATGATGTAGATGCGCCCACGCCGCCGCACCACCTGGCAGTCACGTGCGCGTTTCTTGGCTTCCTTCAGGGATGAAAGGACCTGCATGGCTTGGGCTCCTTATGGCGCTTCATAAAAGCACTAATGCTAATGCATTAGCAATAAGAACCAAAAGTCGCCTGTCAGATTCCCGCGGTGCTGTTGTCATGAAGGGACATGACGAGGGGGCTGCATGGCGGGTGCCCTCCTTTCAGACATCGGGCATCTCCTCTTCCCATCCTTTTATAGGGCTGTCCTTGGTCGCACGACGTGACAGAATGTTCCAACTGATTACCTACCTCACAACAAAGCCGCTTGTATTGGGCAGGATGTATCAATGTCTTTGCGAAACCTCGACGATCTGCACGTTCTGGTACGGGTTGCCGACAGCGCCAGTTTCTCGGCGGCGGCCCGCAGCCTGCAACTGGATCCGAAGACCGTCAGCAAGCAGATCGCGCGGCTGGAACACGCGCTGGGCACGCCGCTCTTCGAGCGCAATACGCGCAATCTGCGCATCACCGACGAAGGACGCACCGTTGCAGCGCGGGCCCGTTCGGTGCTATCCATCCTGGATGAGATCCAGCAGGTGGGCCAGGGTGACGACGACACGCTGCGTGGTGTCATCCGACTGACGGCACCGGCGCCGTTCGGACGCAAGCACGTGGCCCCGGCCATCGCCGAGTTCAGTCGCCAGCATCCGCAGGTCGGCTTCGACCTGCGGCTGACCGACCGGATGGTGGACCTGTACGACGACGGCTTCGATCTGGCGATCCGCCTGGACGAGCCGACCGATGCGCGGCTGCTCTCCACGCCGCTGGCACTCAATCGCCGCATGCTGGTGGCCTCGCCAGGCTATCTGGCCACCCACGGCACACCGCAGCGGCCCGAGGACCTGAGCCGGCATCAGGCCCTGTTGCCGGCCGATCCGGACGGGGCACAGAACACCTGGACCCTGCGCCAGGGACGACGGGAACGGACGGTGGCGATGAACGGGGCACTGGGCAGCGACAGCGGCGACATCCTGCACGCCTGGTGCCTGGCGGGGCTGGGCATCTCGCTGCGGGAAACCTGGGACATCCACGACGTCCTGCGCAGCGGACGCCTGGTACCGGTGCTGCCGGACTGGACCGTGCCCGTCACCCACATCAGCGCCGTGCGGGCGCGGCGTGACCCGGTGCCTCGCCGGCTGGACGTCTTCATCGAATTCCTGGCCCGGCGCTGGCGGGATGTGCCCTGGAACACCGACGCGGCGCGCTGAGCATCGATCTGCCCCGTGGACTGGGCGTTGGGAAGCCTCCAGGGCCGAACTGCCCCGAGCCACCGGATCGCCCAGTGTGCCAAATGCTCCCCAAGCTCCTGACTGCCAGGACGACCAGACTGTCCAGCCCCCCGGACTACCCGGGCTCCCGGATCGCACAGCTCACGGGTTGCCATCACGTTACCATCGTGTCTGGTTTCCAACGCTTGCCTGCCCGCCATGTCCTCCGTCGATCTCTCCGCCCACACGCCGATGATGCGCCAGTACCTGAGCATCAAGGCCAAACATCCGGATGCGCTGCTTTTCTACCGGATGGGCGACTTTTACGAGATGTTCTACGACGATGCCCGCAAGGCGGCACAGCTGCTGTCGATCACGCTGACCAAGCGCGGCACGTCGGCCGGCGAGCCGATCCCGATGGCCGGGGTACCCGTGCAGGCGCTGGAGCAGTACCTGGCGCGGTTGGTGGCGCTGGGCCAGTCGGTGGCCATCTGCGAGCAGATTGGCGATCCGGCCACCAGCAAGGGGCCCGTGGAGCGGAAGGTGATCCGCACCATCACCCCCGGCACGCTGACAGACGCGCAACTACTGCCCGAACGCGAGGACCGGCCGCTAGCGGCGCTGGTGTTCTCCGACACAGGACGGCGAGGAGCCCGGACTGCACCACTGATCACGCTAGCCACTGTAGTGGCCGCCAGCGGACGCTGCACGCTCACCACCCTGCCCGAGGCCGAGCTGGAAGCCGAGATCGAGCGGATCGGCCCAGGCGAGCTGCTGGTGTCCGAGGCAGCAGCTCGCAACAAGTCGGTGCTGCTGGAGCGTCTGCGCCTGCATGCCCGCACCGCGCCAGTGATGCCGATTCTGGCGAGGCCGGACTGGCAGTTCGACGTAGCGCGCGCCGGTCGCACCATCTGCGAGGCCCTGGGTATCCAGACGCTGCACGCCACCGAGCTGCAGGAGGACGAGGCCGGTCAGGCCGCCATCGGTGCGCTGCTGGTCTACCTGGGCCAGAACATCGGCCAGCCCTTCCGGCACCTGCAGCCCATCGAGCGCGTGCGGCGCGAAGCGCACATCATCATCGACCAGGTGGCACGCCGCAATCTGGAACTGGTACGCCCGCTGCAGGAGGAACAGGGGCCGACGCTGCTGTCGCGGATGGATGTCTGCGCCACCGCGGCCGGCAGCCGGCTGTTGCGCCAGTGGCTGCTGGCGCCGCTTCAGGACCGCACTGCCGTGCATGCCCGCCAGGCGCTGGTGGCGCTGCTGCTGGATAAGGACATGGCGCAGCCCATCGGTCGGCTGCTCTCGCAGGCGGCCGACATCGAGCGGATCACCTCGCGCATCATGCTGGGCAGCGCGCGGCCACGCGAGCTGGTGGCGCTGCGCGACAGCCTGCCGGTCCTGGGCGCCTGCGTCTCGCAGCTGCAGGCCCAGCTGGATGTTCCGGGCACTGAAACCGAATCGGCGGCCCTCACCGCACTTCAGCAGCTGGCACAGGCCGCCGACATCGACCCCAGCATCGGCGAACGGCTGTCGGCCACGCTGCTGGACGAGCCAGCCACGATGATCCGCGATGGCGGCGTGATCCGCCCCGGCTTCGACGCCCAACTCGACGAGCTGCGTGCCATCGACGAGGGCTGCGATGGCTTTCTGGCCGAAATGGAGGCGCGCGAGCGCGAGCGCACCGGCATCGCCACGCTGAAGGTGGGCTACAACAGCGTGCATGGCTTCTACATCGAGGTGGGCCGCAGTCACGCCGACCGAATCCCCACCGAATACCGGCGCCGCCAGACGCTGAAGGCGGCCGAACGCTACATCACGCCCGAGCTGAAGGCCTTCGAGGATAAGGCACTGTCGGCCCGCGAGCGGGCGCTGGCCCGCGAGCGGGCGCTCTACGAGCAGCTGCTGACCGAGCTGGCCCCGCACACGCCGGCCCTGCAGCGGCTGGCCGCCGGCCTGGCACACCTGGATGTCTGCCAGGCCTTTGCCCAGGTGGCCGGGCAGTCAGGCTGGAGCCGACCAGGGCTGCTGGCGGTGCCGGGGCTACTCGTGAAAGGCGGACGCCACCCCGTGGTGGAAGGCATGGTGGAGCAGTTCATCGCCAATGACTGCGAGCTGACGCCGCAGCGGCGGTTGCTGATCATCACCGGCCCCAACATGGGCGGCAAGTCCACCTACATGCGCCAGGCGGCGCTGATCGCCATTCTGGCCTGGTGCGGCAGCTTCGTGCCGGCAGCAACCTGCGAGGTCGGCCCCATCGACCGGATCTTCACCCGCATCGGCGCATCCGACGACCTGGCAGGCGGCCGCTCCACCTTCATGGTGGAGATGACCGAGGCAGCCGTCATCGTCAACGCTGCCACCGAACGCTCGATCGTGCTGGTCGACGAGATCGGCCGCGGCACCTCCACCTTTGACGGCCTGTCGCTGGCCCATGCGATTGCCCGCCACCTGCTGGTGCAGCGTCGTTGTCTCACGCTCTTTGCCACGCACTACTTCGAGCTGACAAGCCTGGCTGCGCACGAGGATGCGGCCGTGAACCTGCACCTGTCGGCCACCGAGCACAACGGACGCATCGTGTTCCTGCATCAGGTCCAGCCCGGGCCGGCCAGCAAGAGCCATGGCCTGCAGGTGGCCAAGCTGGCGGGGCTTCCCGCCGGACTGCTGCGCCATGCCCAGACGCTTTTGCAGGCTCTGGAAAAGAATGCGGCCGACCAGGGGCCCCAGATGGACCTTTTTGCAACGGAAACCCTGCAAGACAGCACTGTTGCATCAGGCGTACCGGCATCCGACACGCAGGAGTGCGAAAATGGAGGGGAACCCCTCTCTTCGCTCAGGGCCGATGCCGCGGCACAGCAGGTGCTGGACGAGCTTCGGGCGCTGGATCTGGACGCGATCACGCCCCGCCAGGCCGCCGAACAGCTGCACCGTTGGCGCGAGGTCCTGCAGCCATCAGAATCATGAGCAACAGGCCGATGCAACCCGTCCCTCCCCAAACGCCTCCGTCCGCCTCGCGGCGGCGGGCCTTGCGGACCATGACGGCCGCCGTCACCGCCCCGCCCCTGGCCGCAGCGTCGCTGCTGGCCACGGCACGGGCCGATGCCCCCGTGCCCGAGTTCGACGCCAAGGCGCTGTCCGAGCTGGACAGCATCCATGAAGCCCAGGGCAAGCCCGCTGATGCTTCCGGCAAGCCCGTGCCCCCACACGAGGGCTGGGGCAGCGGTACCGTCCCCTTCGATGGGCAGGACCGCGCCTTCACCTTCGGCTTCATCGGCGACACCCCCTACAACCGGCTGGATCAGCAGGGCCTGAAACGGGTCATGGCGGGGCTGGACGACACGGACCTGGAGTTCGTCCTGCACGTGGGCGACATCAAGAGCCGTGGCGAGCGCTGCTCCGACATCCTGCTCTCGGACCGGGTGGAAATGATGGATCGCAGCCAGCATCCGCTCATCTACACACCCGGCGACAACGAATGGACCGATTGCGGCTGGATCGACCCGGACGACCCCTATGCACCGGGCACGCCACTGGACCGGCTGCACTGGCTGCGCTCGCGCGTCTATCACCACCCCGAGTCACTGGGCGCGCGGCGCATGCGCGTCGAGCAGCAGCGCCAGATGATCCCGCAGCTGTCGGTGCGCGACTCCAACAGTCTGGAACAGCCCCGTCTGCCCGAGAACATGCGCTGGCGCATCGGTTCGCTGCAGTTCTGCACCATCCACGTGGTAGGCAGCAACAACGCCATGTTCTCCACGCCCGCCATGCGCGAGGCCTGGGCGATACGCCAGCAGGCCAACGCCATCTGGCTGACCGAGACGGCCGTGCTGGCCAAGCGCTACGGCGCACGGGGTCTGGTCATTGCCACCCACGCCAACATGGGCTTCGAGGCCGCTCGCAATGACGGATGGACGGCCACGCGCCAGGCCATCATCGCCACGGCGGCCGACTTCGGCGGGCCGGTGGCGCTGCTGCATGGCGACACCCACATCTTCCGCACCGACCGCCTGCTGCTGCGCTCCCACGGCCTGGAGAACTTCATCCGGGTGGAGTGCTTCGGCTCGCCCTTCACCTGGCAGTGGGTGACCATCCGCTGGAACCCGGAAGCCGCCATGCCGGATCGCCCCGATCCGGAACGCGGGCCGGCCTTCAGGGTCTATACCCACCACGCCTGAGGGCGGCCATCGACCCGCCGCCGGCAAGGGATCCACGGCGCCGTGTCCCCTGCAGGCACGGGGCCCATGGACGTTCTGGCACCACGTGCGAGGGTCTGTCCAACCCCCTGGGCCAGACTGCGCCGGCGGCCCATCCCGCCAGATGGCGCCCGTCATGTATCGCCATCTTGCAGACGGCCGCTCTGCATGACAACACGTATCAAAAGGTACAAGCGCTTACCATCCAGCCTCCGCCCACAACATGGCCGGCACAAAGGGCATCGGTCGGGGTGCTACCATCAATTGTCGACTTGACATATGGCAATGCGGAAGACGGCAGATGTCCTTCCACTTTCCGCATTTCCCTGGCGTGCCAGCCAGCGTCGGCATGTCGATCAGGCCAGTCCTGTTCAACTCCCCTAATCGAGAGAAAAGAGAACCATGCGTAAACTGATCTTTGCGGCTCCGCTGCTCGCCCTGGCCCTGGTTGCCTGCCAGAAACAGCAGGATCCTGCCGCCGAAGCCGCCCAGAAGGCTCTGGACGACGCCAAGCAGAACGCCTCGCAGGCCGTGGATTCCGCCAAGGAAGCCGCCTCCAAGGGCGTGGAAGCTGCCAAGGACGCTGCTGCCAAGGGCATGGACAACGCCAAGGAATCGGCTGGTTCCGCCATGGACAACGCCAAGCAGCACATGCACGACGCCAAGGGTGCTGCCGCCGAGAAGATGGATGCTGCCAAGGATGCCGCTTCCGAGAAGATGGGTGCTGCCAAGGACGCCGCTTCCGAAAAGATGAACTCCGCCAAGGACGCTGCGGCCAACGCTGTTCAGAACGCCAAGGACGCTGCCAAGCAGTGATCCAGGAGGTCTGATCCTGCCCTGCGGACCTGGACGCCGTTCAGGTCCGCCCAACCTGACAGGATGCGTCCTTCGGGACGCCACACCAAGCCGTCCAAGGAAAATCGCCCCGATGGCACAGGCCGCCGGGGCGATTTTTCTTTGGAGGCAGAATCACCGGAAGGCCCCCTTGGGGCCCTCCTTGATGTCAGCGCAGGTTCTCGTTCAGGATGTGGATGATCTCGTCGGCCACGCGGCGATCTTCCTCTCGGGAAGGCTGCTTGCCGTCGGCCAGCAGCACGCTGACGGCCGTCTCGCCGCCCTCACCCCGCACCAGCAGCTGATAGTGCTGGCCCGTGAGGTCCTTGCGTTCCCCCGAGAAGATGCGCGACCACGTGCCCTGCGTCTTGTCGCGGCGCTGCGGGTCCACATAGACGATGTTGTAGACCCCTTGCTCGCGGTTGCGGTCCTCGATGCTGAAATCGAGCCGGTCCAGCACCACGCCCACCGAACGCCAGCTGCGATCGAAGTCTTCGGACAGCACCAGGTGGCTGGGCTGACCTTCCTGGGTCACGATGCGTACACGGGATTTCTCCGCCGGCTGGGCTCCCGCCGCAGGAGCCGAAGCCCCGGCTGCATCCGCGACCGCCCCCTGACCGCTGGCTGAACCCGTGGCATCGGCCTGTGCGGTACTGCCCAGCTGTCCGTGGGCGAAGGCGCTGTCCAGCCGCGCCAGCATCCGCCGCAGGTATTCCACCTCCAGCTCGGTGCGGTTCTCGTTGTTGGGCACCCAGATCGACTGGTCCTTGTTCGACCCGCGCAGCTGCTCCTCGCGGCCGTAGTACGTCAGGTAGATCTCGGTATCACCCCCATCGGTACGCTCCAGCCGGGTGCGGTACTTGTCGCGGTCACCGGTGGCGTAGACG
>ERZ773075.685-NODE-685-length-23416-cov-51.8977_pt1 | contig 23416 bp, 16 predicted proteins | sample MGYA00580614_ERZ773075 | MGnify/ENA primary metagenome ERZ773075 (study PRJEB29015, sample SAMEA2738021) | human oral metagenome | biome: human oral; feature: human-associated habitat; material: dental | place: China | collected 2043 ... | reverse complement strand
CCGCAGCACCTCACGACCCCCATACGACTGACGCACACCACGCACAACCACCGGTTGCATGCGATCTCCTTTCATGATCGTGCTCGTTCGTTCCGGTCGACCCGCCCGCGCGGGCGACGGCCTCCGGGTGCGCCCACCGGGGTGGCGCGCGCCCGGGAGACCGTCGATCGCCGAGACCGCATCCCGGCGTGCGCCCCGCATCATGGGTCAGGCGGTCGCGCAGGACGACGTCGAGGAGCAGGACGAGCAGCTGGATGTGGACGAGGAGCAGGTCGATCCGAACACCGTGTCCGAGTAGTCCAGGTAGTCCTTGACCTCGAAGGTCTCGACGTCGAGCTCACCGAGCTCACCGGCGATCGCGGCGGCGGAGGCGGCGGCGGAAGCGGCGTTGCTGGTCATCATTGATTTCCTTTCACGAATCCGGCCGGCGACCGGGGCCGGGCGGCGGGCGGCGGCTGCCGTCCAGCCGCCCCGGTTGCCGGCCGAAGTGGGACGGAGGACTCGACGCGCTCAGGCGGTCGCGCAGGACGACGTCGAGGAGCAGGACGAGGACGACGACGAGGAGGAGCAGGTCGATCCGAACACCGTGTCCGAGTAGTCCAGGTAGTCCTTGACCTCGAAGGTCTCGACGTCGAGCTCACCGAGCTCACCGGCGATCGCGGCGGCGGAGGCGGCGGCGGAAGCGGCGTTGCTGGTCATCATTGATTTCCTTTCACAAGTCCGGTCGGCGACCGGGGTTGGGTGACGGGCGGCGGCTGCCGTCCGCCTGGTCCGGACGGGCGTCCGGAAGTCTTCGGTTCAGGTCGGTTTCGGGTCGGTTCAGATCAGCGACATCAGCAGGCAGGTGGCCCAGGCCAGGACCGCGGACACGGCCGGGACCAGGAGCAGCGGGTAGGTCCGCACCGCCAGGCGCGTCGCCGTGGGCAGGGAGTCGGGCACGCGCCCTCCCCGCCGGAAGCGGGCCGAGGCGATGGGCAGCTGCCGGGTCGCGGTGAGGATCTCCAGTCCCCGCGTCATGTCGGTGTTGGGGAAGGGCGCCAGGCTCAGGATCACGATCGTGAGGTCGATGAGGAGGCTGATCGCCCCCCAGGCCGCGACGGCGTCGCCCGCCGGGGCCCGCACGGCCACGGTCGCCGGGATCGCCGCGAGCGCGAGGGTGAACAGCGGTCCCGCGGCGACGACGACCAGGCCGCGCCACCTGGCCGGCACGAGTCCCAGGCCGTCCAGGCGGGTGGAGGGCACTGGGATCGGGCCCAGCGACGTCAGGGACAGGGTCGGCCTTCGTCCGCCGCCGAGGCGGACGAAGGCCATGCCGTGACTCAGCTCGTGCCCCAGCTGGGAGACCATGTGCCAGACGACGACGCCGAGCAGCACCAGGAGGATCCGCGGGAGGGGCAGGGCCGTCAGGCCGCCCGCCGCCGCCGACACCTCGGTCCAGCGGGTCGCAGCCCGCACGAGGGCGAGACCGGCCAGCGGGAGGCCCATGACGGCGAGCACCGGCAGCACGGGGGTCCGCGCCACCGCCCACGCGACCCTCGACACGCCCGTCAGGGGGCCGGAGCCCGGGGACGGGGAGGGGGCCGGCGACGGCTTCGTCGCCGTTGAGCTTGTGGGGCCGGAGCCCGGGGACGGGAGGGGATCCCCGGCCCGTGCGCCGGCGGACCGGTCCCCGGCGCGCGGCCGCGGGACGGCCGGGCGGCTGCGACGCCGCGCCGGGTCGCCCGCCCGCTCGTCCGCGCGTGGTCTCGGGGCGATCCCGACCGAATCGCGTATTCCCCACGTCGCCCCCCGCTCATCCGCGCGCGGTCGCGGGGAGGTCTCCTGGAGCGGGCTCTCGACGAGCCCGCGAAGGGTGAAGGCGTCGATGAGTCCGCCCACGGTCGCCAGGGGGACGCGCACGCCGGATCCATCCTGGACGCGGTCCTGGACCTGCTCGGCGGTTCCCGGCCGGCGCAGCGCGTCGAGGACGAGGGTCTCCAGGGGGCCGAGGCGGTAGATGCTCCCGTTCTCCCCGGCCGCGGCCTCGGCCACGAGGGTCCTGCCGTCCCAGCCCGCCGGTCCGATGCGCAGGTCGGGCGCGGCGACGGAGTGCACGGTCGGCGCTGCGGTGCTCATGCCGCCGCCTCCGTCGTCCCCGCCTCCATGGCCTGGAGGATCTCGAAGGCGAGGTAGGCCTCGTCCTCGATGGACACCATGAGCCGGTTGTTGGTCATGTGGATGAAGGACATGCCGAGCCGCCACGCGGCGTTGGAGGGGTGGTCGGGCCGGGTCTCGTCGCCGTTCTCGTCGAGGAAGACGATGGCCCGCTCGGCCACGGCGTCCTCGATGCGCCTGCGATAGCCGGCACAGGTTCGGGCCCAGTCGCCGAGGAACCCGGGGAGCCGGTCGCCGGTGCCGGCCAGCACGGACTCGATCACGGGGACGACCGCCTCCCGGAGGGAGTCGACGATCCGCCGGTACCGCGGTTGGTCGGCGTCCTCGGCGTAGGTCGACTCGACTCCGTAGCTCCCGGCCCACCGCGAGTGGTAGGCGCGCAGGAAGGACATGACGACGTCGCGGTCCTCCAGGAGCGCGGCCGCCGTGACCGCCATGGCCTCGGCTCCGATCCCGAGCAGGATCGTGCGCGTGCCGGTGTTGCCCAGGTCGATGACCTCACGCGCGAGCCGGGTGGAGTCGGCGAAGAAGTCCTCCGAGATGACCATGCCGACGCGGCCCCCGTAGCGCTCCAGCTCGGGCTCGTAGTCCCGGGGCTCCACGGTGTTGTTCGGCCTCAGCAGGGGCCGGCCCTCGGCGTCGAAGTAGCGGGGGCGCAGCTCGTCGCCGTACTCCAGGGCGAAGAGGTCGTCGTAGTAGGAGCGGGACTCGATCCGGGCCATGGGGTGCATGGAGGGGCGGCGCTCCAGGTACCGGCCGATGACGGGCATCACCCGCCCGTGGATCTCGCCCCGGGCGGTCTCGTCCGCGGGGAGCAGGCGCAGGCGCACGTGCCCTCCCTCGAGCCAGTAGTTGATGTAGAAGGACAGGCGTACCAGGCCCTTCTCCTCCAGGCGCGCCGCCAGGGGCAGGAGGCACTCCTGGAGCAGGACCTCCGGGTTGCCGCCGTAGAACACGTGGTAGGCCATCCAGCGCCGGTCGACGGCGGCGGCGCGGATATCCGGGTTGGTGGTCATGAGACCGCTCCTTCGGTGACGGGGTTCGTGAGGTCGAATCCGAGGACCATCTCGTGAATCCGGTGGTCGTCCTCGCGGTTGATGACGGTCTCGGAGAGGTCGGGCAGCGCCTCGGAGACGTTGAGCCAGCCGTCCTGGCCGCGCCACTCGTGGCTGGAGGCGGCGAGGTTGACCAGGCCGGAGACCTCGAGGTAACGGGGCTTGCCGGGGGGCATGCCGTCCCGACCGGCCAGGGAGACGTAGCAGCGCTCGGGGAGGCCGGCGTCCCGCCACCACCGCACCCACTCCGGGTAGCCCTCCGGCGTCGCGGGATCGGGCTCGGGCAGCAGCGCGGTGGGGACCTGCACCGTGCGGCGGCGCACGACGAGGGAGCCGATGCGCACCCGCGGCAGGGTCCGGGGACCGGACCCCTCCGGGAGGTCGGGCACGAAGGAGGTCGTGACGTTGGAGGCCGGCGCCAGCAGCGCGAGCAGCTGGGTGGGCAGGGGCGTGGCCGACAGGACGAGGTAGCCGAGATAGGCGGGCTGCACCTCCTCGCCGTCGGGGGACACCAGGGCGAGCCGACTCTCCCCGGGGCGGTCCTCCAGGACGAGGCCGTCGAGGTCCATCCGGTTCGGCGCGCTCGATCCGCCGGGGTCGCCCGGCTGGATGATCTCGGTGCCGAGCAGCGGGCCGTGCAGGTTGAGGTTCGTGAAGGCGGCGCCCCCCGAGACCTCGGCGAGGCGGACGCCCGAGAGCCGGGCGCGCTCCTCCTGGTCGCGGGCGACTCGAGCCCCCTCCGGGCCGTGCATGTAGGCGAATCGCGACAGCCCGAAGCCGGCGTGCCCGAAGATCCGGTTGACGACCAGCGATCCCGCGGAGCCCTCGGGCAGCACCTGGGCGAAGAGGAAGAGGTGCCGGTAGCGGTACCGGGGCAGGTCCAGGCCCCGCAGGAGCTCCGAGTCGCCGGTGAGCACCGGCAGCAGGTCGAGCTCGTCCTCCCCGGCCTCGATGAGCGACGTCAGCGCCCTGCGGGCCTCCTCCCACCGCCAGGCCTCCCCCCACCTGAGCCAGGGGTCCTCGCTCGTCGCGGCCCGCGGGTCCAGCGTCCGCGTCTTGTGCGAGTCGTAGAGGTCGGCGTCGAAGGACCGCAGGAAGCCCGGCACGTCGGCGCAGCGGCCGCCCTCCCCCACGGACTGGACGAAGTAGCCCCTCATGAGGGCGCGGTCCGTCTGCGCGGGATCCAGCAGGGTCGCGAGCACCCCGAGGGCGCGGCACTCCTCCTCGCTCCACCGCAGCGCCGGCCCCCGGTAGACCCCGCGCCCCAGGGCGCAGTCCTCGTACACGACGGTGCGCGGCGGCCGAGCCTCCAGGCCGGCGATCTCGTAGAGGTCCTCCACCGCGTCGCGCACCCGGGCCACCGCCCGCTCCCGCTCGGCGCCGGTCGTGCCGCCGACCGCCGAGGCGGACTCCTCGTAGCGGTCCAGCGCCCGGGCCAGCCCGGCGGCGTCGTCGCCGGCGGCGCACAGGATCCGGCGGGCGGTGCCCGCCCGGTGCGCGGTGTGGGGGTGGAGGTCCAGGCCATCGACCTCGACGAGACCGAGCCTGACGAGCCGGGCGAGCGCCTCGCCGGCCCGCTCGCGCGTCAGGCCGGCCCGCTCGGCGAGCCCGGCGACGACCGTCTCGAAGACGAGCGTCCCCTCCCCGAGCAGGTCGGTCACGATCCGGCAGACCTCGGACTGCCGGAGCCTGACGACGGACTGCTCGCAGGTGGCGTAGTCCTCCCCCCGGTGGCTGTCCTTGTACTCGTAGACCGACCGCACGACGTCGAGCCCGCCGTCCGAGCGGGGCTGGACCGTCCGGGACAGGCGCAGGGGCAGGCCCTGGAGCCGACGACGGTCCTCGCGCAGCCCGCCCAGCGCACGGGCCACGGGGTAGATGCTCCACCGCGAGTGGCGCCGGGGACGGGACGGCAGGCGCTCCCAGCCGGGCGCGCCGGCCGTGAAGCTCGTCAGCGCCGTCGGCGTGAAGGTCGAGAACGGCGAGGCCTTGGCGGCCGCCCGCATGGCGTAGGACATGAGGGAGCGCTCGCACTTGCGCATCTGCTTGTTCGGCACGGCCACCACGCCCTTGCGGGGGTAGGCGCGCAGCGAGCGCCCGGCGCCGGGGACGGCGACCGCGAGCCCGTCGGAGAAGTCCTCGTCCTCCAGCAGCGAGGCGAGACGGCGGCGCTCGCCGACGAGCCAGTCGGGGAAGCTCGTCCGGCCCGCGGCCTCCAGCTCGGCCAGCTCCGCCTCGGCGCGCCGCACCGGCTCGACGACGGCGGCCACGACCTCGGCGAGCCCGGTGGGCAGGGCGGCGATCGCCCGGTCCGCGCGCCGGCCGTTGAAGACGGCGCGACGGATCTGGACGAGCTCCTTGCGCAGGCCGTCGGGCGCGCCCCTCACGTGCCCGGCCAGCTGGTCGGAGGCTCCTTCGCGCAGCTCCGCGACCCGCGCCCGGGCGCCAAGGACCCGCTCGGCCCACTCCAGGGCCCCGGGGGACGCGAGGTCCCGTGCGGTCTCGACGGGGAGCCCGCCGACCCGCAGCTGGACGATCTCGTCAACGGTGACAGTCATCAGTTCCTCTCCAGGGTGTTGAGGCGGCCGCACCAGGCGCCGGAGGTCCCGGTGTCGTGGCCGGCCAGGAGCATGAGCATGGGCTTCTGGGGGACGTCGGCCAGGCCGATGCCCGTCACGTGCCGGGCGGCGTCGAAGCCCAGGGCCGCCCCGAGGCCGACGCCCAGGCGCGAGGCCTCCAGGCTGAGGACCTGGCAGACGGCGCCGGCGGCGGCGTTGATGATCCGGTAGCCCCGCACCCCGAGCTCCTCGGACAGTCCCAGGACGTCGCCGGCGAGGACGATCGTCGCGGCGGCCCTCCGCCCGTCGTAGTTGTGCAGGAAGTAGGACGAGGCCAGCAGCTCCGCGTGGCTCCCCGCATCGACGAGCCTGAGCCCGCCCTCGCGCGGGTCCGCCTCGTAGAGCCCGGGCTCCAGGCCGGTGACGTCCTCGACGAAGACGTACTGGCGCACGCAGTCCTCGGCGATCGCTCCGAGATCCGCGGCGACGAGCTCGCCGGCCCCGGCCGCGGCGACGATCATCGTGAGCAGGTCGTCGCGCGCGATGGGGGCGCCGTCGAAGCGGCCGAAGGACGTCTCCCGGCCGACGACGGCGCGGACCCCGTCCTCGACCGTCACCGGGGCCCGGTCGGGCAGCGGGGCCGTGGTCGGCCCGGGCAGCGGCCGGGGGCGGCCGCGGGCGGGGACGCGCCGGGCGGGGGTCCCCGCCATGGCCCGCTGCAGCGCGCGAGTCGTGGGGAAGGTCCGCACGCGGCGGGAGCGCTGGTGGCCGACGAGCTCGACGCGCCCGCCCCGCCCGCGCGCCTCGTGGGTCCCGCCGATGTCGAGGACGGCGTAGACGCCCTCATGCCGGCGGTCGATGCCCAGCAGCTCGGCGAGGGCCTCCTCGTCGACCCACATGTCGGGGCGGACCTGGTCCCGCCGCTCGCCCAGGAGGTAGCGCCAGGTGCCGAGCAGGGTGCCGATGTCCATCGAGGTGGCCTGGTAGGCGAAGTCGTTGTACTTGAAGCCGGACTGCCAGTAGTCGACGGTCAGCAGCAGGTAGTCGTCGCCGGTCCGCGGGTAGCCCTGGGCGGCGGCCACCGCCGCCGTGTGGTCGCCCAGGGCGAGCACGTCCCAGGCGTGGTGGACGGGCGAGTAGTGGTAGATCCCGGGAGCGAGGTCGGCCCGGCGGCCCACGACGCGGTAGACCGAGACGGTGTAGCGGCCGCCGCCGGAGGCCGCGCCCCTGCCCCACCGGTAGTGGCCGGCCTCCGCCAGGACCTCCGGGTGGTCGTTGCAGTTGACCCGGGAGCGCTGCGAGAGCAGGCCGTAGGACAGGTGGAGCAGATCGGACAGGACATCCGCCCGCGCCGGCCCCCTCAGGCCGTCCGCGGCGTCGTCCAGCAGGCCGCGGCCGGGGGCGGGGTCGGGCAGGACGAGGCGCTGAGCGGACGGGTAGACCTTCTGGTCGGTCGGGGCGTCCTCCCAGTCGATGCTCCAGGAATCGGTGGGCATGCGGCGCTCCACGCGGTTGATGATGAGGTCGGCGTAGCCGACCGCGGCCCGTTCGACGGGCATGGCGTCCCACAGGGCGACTGCTTGTCTGGTCATGGTCGGGGCTCCTTCACGGAAACGGGTGCGGCACGGGGGCGGGCGTCCGACGGGGGGCGGCGAGGCGGTGCCGGGATCGGTAGTGCGCGGCTCGTTCCCGGGTTCGAGGCATGCGCAGGGCGCGCTGGTGGTGCCAGCCGAAGTCGATGGGGACCAGGCCGGGCACGAGGACCTTGACTCCGTGCATCCCCAGGGCCCGCTGGGCCGGTGAGGTCTGCTCGACGACGAGGACGTCGAGCCCGGGGTCGAGCAGCTCCAGGCACAGGCGCAGGTCGCCGCGGACGCCGGCGCCCGCCCCCGGGACGGTCAGGGAGCCCAGGTCGCGCAGCGAGTCCCGCGGGGAGTCGAGGAGGAAGGAGGCCAGGGGACGGGCGTCCGGGTGGGAGAAGAGGTCGGCGTGGTCCTCCATGACCCGTACGAGGGAGAAGTCGGCGAGCATGGACTCGATGCGCCGTCGTCCCCGCTCCAGCCGGACCCGGGCCACCATGTAGTCGGAGGCGACCTCGCTCAGCGCCGAGGCAAGTGCCCGTTCGGCGTCGGGGTGGGCCCCGGCCCCGAAGCACAGCGAGCCGGTGGCGGCGGACTCGGCCACCGCCATCACGGTGGGCACGCGGGTGCCCGTCGTGGAGTCGAAGAAGCGGACCCGGTGCCCCAGCAGCCTCATGCGGGCCAGCAGCTCGCGGCTGGACCGGTCGCGGATCGAGGCGGGGTCGATCTCGTCCAGCGCCAGGGCGCCGTACCAGCCGATGAGGAAGGCGTCGCGCTCGACGGCCTCCAGCAGCCCGTACAGGATCGCCTCGGCGAGACCACCGCCGCACGCGCAGCCGTTGGAGGAGTCCCGGACGAGCTGCCCGGAGCGCCCGGCGCCCCCGGAGGGCCCGGTCTCGGCGCCCCCGGAGGGCCCGAACTCCCCGAGCTCCTCGTGCTCCCCGGGGTCGGCGGGGAGGTAGTAGGCGATGTCGCGGGGCACGGCCACCTCGGCGCCATCGGAGAGTCTCGTCGCGGCGACCCAGCGCGTCGGGAGCGGATCGGCCCCGTCGGGCAGGCCGAAGGCCGAGGGCGGGTAGGCCGGGAGGGGCGCGTCGGCGGCGGTGCCGTACCAGGCGGGGGCGCCGACCGGCGGGCGGGCGCCGGCGATCCGCTCCAGGCCCTCCAGGAGGCCGATGGCGCGCGAGCGCGTGTAGCGGCTCGTGTGGCCGCCCCAGGGGCAGGTCCAGGCGCCGTCCGCGGAACGGCCGACGTAGGCCCCCGAGACCTTCGCCGTGGTCTCGATATCGAGGTCCCGCACGGCGTGCGCGCCGAGGCCGGAGCAGAAGGGGTTGGCCAGACCGGCGATGTCGCGGGCCGCCTCGTCGAGGGACACGGCCCGGTAGTCCGGCCCGTCGGGACGGGCCAGGTCCTCGGCGATGCGCTCGGGGAGCCCGCTCGCGGGGGTCCGGCGCCCGCAGGCGCAGCGCTCGGAGGGGCTGACGGGGACGATCGTCGTCGCCAGGTCGTCCCGGGAGAGGACCCGCACGCGGGGGAAGGGGCCGTCGGCCCCCAGCGGCAGCGCCAGGAGCTGCTCGGCCAGGCCGATGACCGGTCCCCACCCGTCGGCGGCGCCCGCGCACCGGGTGCCGGGGCCGCGGTGCCGCTGGTGGCGGGACCGCTGGATCCCGTCGAGCAGGCAGCCCGGGCACAGCCCGGGGTCGGATCCGTCCACGAGAACGGCCGAGTCCTCGTCGGTCACGAGGAGGGGCGGTGCGAGGAGACCGTCGTCCCGGCACTCCCCCGGGCCGGGGGCGGGCAGGAGGGACTCGAACTCCGGCAGGGGGAGCACGGAGAGCGGCCGGGCGGGCGGGGCGGCGGGACTCATCGGGCGGTCTCCTCACCGGCGTCCTCGGTGAGGACCTTGCAGGCGACGAGGCCGACGGCGTCGAGCTCGGGGCTGGTGATGTCGCAGATGAGGATCCGGGGCTCGTGCGCCGCGGGCGCCCCGTCCTCGGCGACGGCGATGGACGCGCCGGTGAGGCCGGGGTGGGACAGGGAGGTCCAGGTCCCGGTCCCGTCGCCGCGCTGGAGGGCGCCGATGAGCCCGGTCAGGGCCGCGGCGACGGCGCTGCGTCGGGTATCCCCCGCGGCGGCCTCCCACAGCGGGCCGGAGGGCGAGTCCGCCCGGGCGGCGACGACGTGCCGTCCCAGCCAGGTGCCGAGGTCGATGACCTCCGGGACGACCGTCAGATCCCGGGCGCAGGAGTGCAGGAAGGCGGTCTGCTCGTCGGCGTCCCAGTCGGGGAGGGGCGCTCCGGCGCCGTCCGTCGTGGCGGCGCGCAGCGCCAGCTCGACGGCGGCCGAGGCCAGGGCGTCCTCGACGGCCTCCCGGACGTCGTGGCCGACGCCGGTCCCGCCGCAGGAGCGGACGTAGGCGCTGGCGCTGTTGGCCGGGGACAGGGTGGCGGTGGCCGCGGCCCGCACGGCCAGGGCGCCGCCGGTGGAGACGTCGACCGCGGGGACGGTCGGCCCGGTCGGCTCCAGGTCGTGGCGCAGGCGGGAGTCGAGGGAGTCGATGACGGGGCGCGGGGACGGGGGCTCCGCCTCACGCGCCGGCGCCCAGTGCTCCAGGTGGAGTGCCAGGGCCCGCCTGACCGCGTCGAGCCGGGCTCCGGCCACGTTCCACAGGTCGGCGCCGCCCACGTCCACGGGTCGCGGCGGTCCGTCGACGAGCCTCGCAGCGCTGATCTTGAGGGGCAGCTGCTCGAGGTCCTCGTCGAGGAACTCGCTGACGGGACGGGTCCGGGCGCCTACGAGGTCCTTGTAGGCGTCGAGGTCCTCCGTGAGGATCCGGGCCGTCGGGGCCGGGGGCCCGGCGAGGGACTCGGCGGCGGCCCGGGCCATCTCGGCCAGGCGCGCGGGGTTCCGGGGAGCGGTCCGCAGCAGCCTGTTCGGCAGGACCCGATGGCGCCGGGTCTCCCCCGTCCGGCAGTCCAGGACGAGGATGGACTCCCCGGTCTCCGGCTCCATCGCCCCGGTGACGGCCTTGAACACCTCGAAGGCCGCGATGACCGCGATCATCCGTTCGACGGCGGGGACCCAGGTCGCCTCGCGCCCGGTGGGCATGCCGGCCCAGGCCCGCGACCAGAAGAGGGAGCCCGCGGAGTCGGTGTCATGGGTGGTCAGCGACTGGACGGCGTCGGCCCAGCGGGGGCCGCGGGAGCCCGCGCCGCCCCAGTTGACGGGTCCGGCGATGAGCTCGTCCCCGAAGGCCCACACCGGCAGGACCAGCCGATCGGGCTCCTCGTCCACGCCGTGCAGGAGGAGGTCGCTGGAGGCGGCGCAGGGGGTCAGGACCAGGACCTGCGCCCCGCGCAGGATCTCGTGGTCGGTGCGCGGGTCGCCGCGCACGATCCTCACCTGCGGGGGCGCGTCGACGGGCGTCTCGGCGTCGGCGGTCGGCAGGACGAGGCGCACGTCGCCGGCGCCATTGTCGGTCAGGGCGCGCACAAGGGCGCGAGCGCACTCGCCGTCGCCGACGACGACCAGGGGAGCGCTGCGGAAGCGGGAGAAGGCGCGGCGGGGCTCATCGGTGTAGTGGGACAGGAAGTTGAGCTGATCGTCGAAGCGCATCTCGGTGGCGCCGTCGAGGACGACGTCCTCGCAGGGGTCGACCAGGCGGAGGTAGCCGTGCTCGCGCAGCGGGACGATGAAGACCTGGAGCCGCTCCCACGCCTCCTCCCCGAGGGCCTCCCGCAGCTCGTCCTCGGTGTGCTCGCCCTCCAGGAGGGGGTAGACGGCGCGAAAGGCCCTGTAGGCGTTGGCCCCGCAGATCTCGAAGCCCGAGGTGGAGTTCGAGAAGTAGATCCCCTGCGGGGACTCGCTGAACATCGTGTCCCGGCGCAGGCGGTAGCGCTGCTGTGCGGTCTCGATCATGGCCTCTCCTGTCGATGAGGCGGGACCGGCGGGTCGCCGTCCTCACGTTCTCCTGATGACGGGAAGAAGCATCGCGAGAGGGGCCCGGTCGGGGACTCCTGCGAGGGGGCGCAGCGGCATCCTTCTTTCGACCGGACGCGGGGCCCGCGCGTCGGACCGAAAGTGGGACGGATCGCCCTCCGGGCGGGCGCGCGCCGGAGCGGGGGCTACCGATGGGGGGACTCCCGGGGGGGCGAGGGGACCCGCACGCGTGGAACGACCACCAGCTCGCCCGACGACGGGACTCCCCGGGGGCGCGATGGGGTCGCAGCGAGGCCCGTGAGGTAGTGCCCGGTGGCGGACGGGACTCCCGAGGTCGTGATGGGATCCGTGAACGCGCGCCGGCCGCGGGGCCCGCCCCGCGCGCCGCGAGCACTCCGATGCTCGCCCCGGGGCATCCGCGGTCGGGAGGGGCCCGCCCCGCGCGCCGCGGACGCCCCATGCCCGGGATCGGGGTCAGGACCGCCGCCGTCGCCCGCCCCGCGCGCCGCGGACGCTCCGCCGGGCGCCTCGGAATGCGCGCTGGCCCGCCCCGCACGGCGACCGGCGCCGAGCCCGCTCAGCGACGACCGTAGGGATCGACGACCAGCCGCATGCCCTTGGGATCGCGCACCAGCCCGGCCCGGCCTAGCAGGGCGCTCATCTCCCGCCCCGACGCGGGACGCCCGTTGACGCGCTCGACGACACGGCGCGACGCCCGCCCCTCCCCCCTCATGAAGGCGGCCCGGACCTCGGCCCGCCCGGCGACGACGAGCGCGCTCAGAGCGGCGTCGAGCTCGCTCTCCTCCGTCGTGAGGGACGTCAGCGACCGCCAGCTCCCGGTCGCGTGCAGGACGGGTCGACCGTCGACGAGGACGACCCTCGCGCCCCCGCGCCTCGTGGGCCGCTCGACGGCGGGCCCCTCCTCGGCCCCGGGGACGCCGGGCGATGCCATCCGCTCCGGCGGCAGCGCCGGGTCGGGCCAGGGCACACCGCGGCCCACGAGGCAGGCGGGGTCCTTGATGTCGACGACGACAGGAGGGCCGGACGCGCTCACCCGGCCCGCGGCGCGCGCCGTGCCACCGTCCGCGTCACCGTCACCGTCGCCGCCGGCGCATGCGCGCCGGGTGCGCGCACCGTCCGTGCCCCGGCCCGCATCGCCGTCCGCGTCACCAGCGGCTCGGCCCGCATCGCCGTCCCGCTCGGCGAGGGAGCGCAGCGCCTCGACGGTCTCCCGCTCGGCGAGCTGGACCGGGCCGAGCCCCTCGACGAACCGCCCGCGCAGCAGCGCCCCGGTGTCCTCCATCCGGCGCAGCAGGGGCATGAGCGGTCCGAGTCCGCCGGGCAGTCCCGCCGCGAGCGCGATATCCGGTGTGAGGACGCCGTAACGGTCCAGGACGGACTCGACGCCGGCCAGGGCGGTCTCGACGTCGTCGACTCGTGGATCCCGCAGCCGGCGCCAGGTCGCTGTCGCCACGAGGGACGCGGCGGAGCCGCTCGCGCCCCCGCCGCCCGTGCCGGCCCCGCCCGCGGCGGTGAGGGCGCCGACGGCCCCGCCTCGATCCTCCGGGCTCGCCCCATCGGCCGGCCGGGCGCCATCGGCCGAGGCGGCGACCCGTGCCGCCGACGCCCGTGGACCGAGGAGATCCGTGTAGCGTCGGCGACCACGACGACTGCGCACCCGCCTGCGCGGCGCTGCGACCGGGCCCGGGCTCAGACCGCGGCGCACCGGCTCGAAGGAGGCCGCGGTGGCCAGGCCGCGGACGGCCAGAGCCCAGACCTCGTCGGCGTGCTGGGCGTCGGCGTCGACGGGCTCGCCGATCTCGGGCGCCAACGGCGAGTCGGAGGGGTAGAAGGCGATCTCGGCCGGTGAGCCGGGGGCCTCTCCCCTTCCGGCGGCGCTCTCAGAACCGCCACTCCCGGCGGCCCCCGCGGTCCCGTCCGCCGACACGGCCCCGCCCCTCGCCCGCCAGATGACGTCGCCGGAGGCTATGAGCTCGTCGAGCATGGCGGGCCGGTAGTCGCTCACGCGCGTCGGCAGGACCGTCGTCTCCCAGGCGGCGGCCGGCAACCACACTCCTTCCAGGGCGGCGACGGCGTCGGCGAGCGCATCGATGCCCGCGCGCGGCTCGACCAGTCCGGCGCGGGTCAGGACGAGTCGCTGGAGGGCATGCGGACTCACGGGTCGGATGGCCTCCCGCGCCCGGGCCAGGGACAGGTTGCGCACGCGCCTCAGGACGGCGGGCGCCATCCACCACTCGCCGGCGCCGTGCCCGGCGTCCTCGCGGGGCCCCCGAGCACCGCCGGTGTCGTCCCCGCGGACGCCGCGGGCGCTCTCGGGGGAGTCCCCACGAGCCCCGCCGAGCCGCACCAGGGCGTTCTCCCCGGCCAGCCGCGCGAGGGACTCCCCGGCCACGGCCGTCCCGAGGCCGAAGGCGTCGGCGACGCCCCGGGCGGTGACACGCGCACGGGTGCGCGCGTGCCTCAGGACGAGGTCGTCCAGCGGGCCGCGGCCGGCAGTGCGTCGGACGACGTCGCCCTGATTCCCGGCCCAGACGGGGATGTCGACGCCCAGGGCGGCGTGTAGCACCGCGGCGTCCTCGGCACGCGTCCAGTGAGGACGCCCGCCGATCAGCACGGGCAGGGCCCGACGAGCGCGCTCCAGCTCGGCGAGCGCACCGCGGACGGCGGGCTCGGCGACGAGCGGCCCAGTGCGGCGCGGATCCCGGGTCTCCGCACCGCCGTCCTCTTCCCCGCCCGCGCCGTCGGCCCGATCCGCGGAACCGGTCCCGCTCGCTCCGTCGGCCCGATCCGCATGCGCGCGACCGGCCCCGGCCGCCTCACCGTGCTCCTCCCCGCCCCGGCACCGGGCGGCCAGCTCGTCGATCGTCAGCGGACCGAGCTCGCGCAGCAGGTCGGCGACCCCTTCGGCGTCGGGCCGCGCCCGTCGCCCTGGAGCGAGCCGCTGCAGCTCGGCGTCGACCCGCGCCAGGACCTCCTCGTCCAGCAGATCGGCCGCGTCGTCGCCGACCAGCGCGGCGAGGGCGTCGGGATCCAGGGACAGCAGGTGGGCGCGGCGCTCGGCGCGCGGCAGGTCCTCCTGGTAGAGCAGGGCGGCCGTGTAGCCGAAGAGGAGCGGGCGGGCGAAGGGCGAGGGCGTCGGGGTCGCAGCATCGACGAGGCGCACCGTCCCCGCGGCGATCCGCCTCATGAGATCGGCCAGGGCGGGCAGGTCGTAGACGTCCTGGAGGCACTCGCGCGCCGCCTCCACCAGGACGGGGAAGTCGCGGAACTGGCCGGCGGCCTCGAGGAGCCGACCGGACGTGATGCGCTGGAGCCACAGGGGTGTGCGCCGTCCGGGACTCGCCACCGGCATGAGCAGGGCGCGAGCGGCGCACTCGCGGAAGCGGGCGGCGAACAGGGCCGTGCCGTCGATCCGCGAGCGCACGAGGCGGGTCAGCTCCTCGGCGTCGAAGACGACGAGCTCGCCTCCGAGCGGACGATCCCGCGCGCCGGCCCGCCCGCCGCCCGCCCCGCGGTCCTGGAGGGCCGGCACCTGGAGGACGATCCCGTCGTCGGCGACGACGATCTGCGGGGCGAGGTCGAGCAGCTGCTGCACGCGCTCGCGGATCGCCATGGCCCACGGCTCGTGGACGCGCCGCCCGTAGGGGCTGTGGAGAATGATCCGCAGGCCGCCGCTCTCGTCCTCGTACCGCTCCAGCACGAGGGTGGTGTCGCTGGGGACGACGCCGGTGGCGGCCCGCTGCTCGCGCAGCAGGGCGATGAGGTTGGCCCGGGCGTTCGCGTCCAGTCCGGCGGCGGCCAGGCGGTCCAGGAGGTCGGGCGTCGCGCCGGGCCCGGCGGCGAGCCCGGGAGCGGGTACCGGGGCGGACGGGGAGGAGGGCGCAGCGGGGCCGGCCGCCGGAGCGTCGCTCAGACCCGCGGAGGCCTCGCGCAGGAAGGCGCCCCGGGCGGCGCCTGTGGCGGCGGGGCGCCCGGGCCCGTCGCCCCTCCAGAAGGGCAGGCGGGAGCTGCGGCCGGGGGCGGGGTCGACGACGACGCGGTCGGCACCGATCTCGCGCACCCGCCAGCTCGTGGTCCCCAGAGTGATGATGTCGCCGACGGCGGTCTCGTTGACCATCTCCTCGTCGAGCTCGCCCACGCGGCGCCGTCCGCCGTCCTGGGCGCCCTCGGGCAGGACGACGGGGAACATGCCGCGGTCGGGGATGGTCCCGGAGGCGGTGACGGCCAGGCGCTGGGCGCCGGGGCGGGCGGTGAGCGCGCCGGTGTCCCGGTCCCGCACGAGGCGCGGGGCGAAGCCGGCGAGGTCCGCGGAGGCGTAGCCGCCGGCGAGCAGCTCCAGGACGGAGTCGTAGGAGACGCGCGGCAGCTCCCGGTAGGGGGCGGCTCGGCGGACGGTGACGTACCAGTCGTCGGCGTCCAGGTCCTCGACGCTCGCCGCCGCGACGGTCTGCTGGGCGAGGACGTCCAGGGCGTTGGGGACCAGCGCGGTGCGCTCGATGGCGCCCGCGCGCATGCCCTCGGCGGCGACGGCGGCGTCGATGAGCTGGGTGCGCTCGATCGGGTAGATGATGCCGTGCGGCCGCCCGCCGACGCGGTGGTCGGCGCGGCCCACGCGCTGCAGTCCGGAGGCGATCGAGGGCGGGGGCGCGACCTGGAGGACCAGGTCGATGGCGCCCATGTCGATGCCCAGCTCGAGGGAGGCGGTGGCGACCACGCAGCGCAGCCGCCCGGATTTCAGCTCGCGCTCGACGGCGAGGCGCTGCTCCTTGGAGACGGACCCGTGGTGGGCCCTGGCGATGACGGGGGTGTCGGCAGGCAGGGGCTGAGCGCGCTTGGTCTCGCCCATCTCCCAGGACTCGTGGTGGCGGGCGGGCGCGGCGGCCTTGGGCTTGGGCTTGGGCCTGGGACGAGCGGGCTCCGGCGCGGGCCCGGCAGGCCCGGGTGCAGGGCGGGCTCGCCCCGCTGCAGGCCCAGCGAACTCCGGCGCGGGCTCGGCGGACCCCGCCGACGCGGGGCTCGTCCCATGGGCGTCCGCGGCGCTGGTCGTCCGCGGATCGCCCGCCGCCCCACCGGCTCGGGCACCCGGGCCGGTCCCGGCCTCGGCGTCGGCGTCGGAGCCCGCCCCGACCCCAGCGGCGACGCGCATGGCGTGGGCCTCGTTGAGATGAGCGGTCAGTCGCTCGCAGGCTCCGCGGGAGTTGACGAAGACGAGGGTGGTGCGGTGAGCGAGCACCTGGTCGAGGATCGCCTCCTCGATGTGCGGCCAGATGGAGGCCGTCGTCCGGGAGGCGCGCCCGCGCCCCGTCCGATCCGTGGACTCGCCGCCGATCGGGCCCGCCGCGGCGAGGCCGTCCGCATCGGTGCCGCCCGCGCCGCCAGTCCCGCCTGCCTCATCGGTGCCTTCCGTGCCGCGCGGGTCATCAGTCTCGCCGTCGGCCTTGCTGGCGCCCAGGGACGTGCCTCCCGTGCCGCGCGGATCATCACCGGCCGCCTGCATCATCCGCCCGAGATCAGCGCCGCCCGCGCCGCCGTCGGCACCGGTGCCCAGCAGCGCCGTGGGCGCGCCGCTCACGCTGCCGGCACCGTCAACCCCGTTGACGCCATCCGGTCCCCGAGCGAGGGCCTGACGCAGAGCGCGGTCCGAGCGCCACGCCCGCGCGTCGTCGCCCCTGCCCGGGCGCCCGCGACGCTCCTGACGGACGGCGTCGGCGGGCCCGGCGAGAGCCCGGTCCATGCGGGCGCGCCTGTCCGCGGTGGCCGGCACCCGGGCCATGTCGATGACGGGCACGGTCACGGTCACCTCCGGTGCCGTGCGCCCGTCGTCGGCGACGATGGTGACGGCGCGGGCTCCGCCGAGGAAGCGGGCGATCTCCTCGCGCGGGGCGACGGTCGCGGACAGGCCGATGCGCTGGGCCGGCCGTTCGAGGAGGTCGTCGAGGCGCTCCAGGGACAGCGCCAGGTGGGTGCCGCGCTTGGTGGCGGCGAAGGAGTGGACCTCATCGACGATGACGGTCTCGACGGTGCGCAGCGTCCGCCGCACGGCGGAGGTGAGCATGAGGTAGAGGGATTCCGGCGTCGTGATGAGGATGTCCGGCGGGCGGGTGCGCAGACGACGGCGCTCGGCGGCGGGAGTATCGCCCGAGCGCACGCCCACGCCCACCGGAACGACCGGTGCTCCGAGCTCCGCGGCGGCCTCGGCGATCCCGGCCAGCGGACGTCGCAGGTTCCGCTCGACGTCGACGCCCAGGGCCTTGAGCGGGGATATGTACAGCACCCGCACACCGCGGCGGCCGTGGCCGGGCGGGCTCCCGTCCCGGGTCGCGCCGCGACCGGGCGGTGGGTCCCGGACGAGCCGATCGATGGCGGACAGGAAGGCGGCCAGCGTCTTGCCCGAACCGGTGGGCGCGATGACCAGCGCGTTCTCGCCACGGTCGATGGCCGCCCAGGCGCGCTCCTGGACCGGCGTCGGGCCGTCCGGGAAGACGGAGCCGAACCAGGCCCGGGTCGCGGGGGCGAAGGCATCCGGGAGCCCCGGGGCTGCGATCGGTTCGGCGGTCATGCGCCCAGTATGGCGGGAGTCCCGGCACGAATCGCGGGACGCGACGGCACCGGCGGGATCCACCTCGCGCGGAACCGGCGCTCCCTCCCGGCCTCCTCCCCGGCGCAGATCCAGCGAACCTCGGCTCGCGCGGAACCGGCTACCACTCGTCCGAGTCATCGGCCCCTGTCGCAGCGAGCCTCGGCTCGCTGCGGAACCGGCCCTTCGTCGGCACCGCTCACGAAACCGAGGGGCCGAGGCGCGGCCGATGGGGCGCGTGGGACCATGCCCGGGCAGTACATGTCCGAGCGGTCGGAACGCCCGACCGGATCGCCCACGCCGCCGTCGGCCCGTCCCTCAGTCGACGGGGATGACCTCGACGAAGCGGCGATCCTCGCCCGTCAGAGCCGCAGGGATTCGCGCGTCCAGCGTCGCCATCAGGGCCCCGGAGCGCGCCGCGAGGCCCACGAGGTGGAAGTCCGTGATCTGACGGTATCCGACGAGCCCGCTGACATCGATGGCAGGAGCGGTCAATGACGCCGAGTCCTCGATGAACTCGTGCCCGCTGACCGAGCAGAACGTCCTCAAGGCGTCGAAGACCTCCGAAGCGCCGAGCTCGAACCCCGTGACATGCGGGTTGAGCAGGAGCCGGCAGTAGGAGGACTCGGTGATCGGGCACGTGGCCCACGCGCCGACATCCTCGAACCAGCTGGTGGCGGCCTTGTGATGAGCGTGATTGGCCAGAGAGAGCGCAAGCATCACGTTGACGTCGAGCAGGCGCAGCGGCCGCTCACTCGTCGCCATCGCGGTGCCTCTCGACGAGGTCGAGGGTCACCGTATGGGGCGGGTTCCCCTGCGGAGGTGTGAAGACGGGGACCCCGCGAGAGCCGGAGTCCGGTCCGCCACCGCGAATCCCGCGCAGCGCGTAGTCCGACACGGCCCGGCCGAGGGAGAGGCCCTCGCGCCGCGCCTTCTCCCTCGCGACGGCGAGAACACCGTCATCGATATCCAGCGTCGTTCGCATGAGAACACAATAGCATCACCGCATCTCTGCATCTCTGCATCATCGCTCCAGGACGCGCCGCGACGGCATTGTCGGCGACGTCACTCGTTCTCGCGCGACTCTCCGGAGTCCCTGTCCTTGCGCGGCCGCCCCCGCCCGCGCATGGGCGCCGCCCTGACGCCGCGCCCGGCGTCGTCGAGCGCGCGGCGCAGGATGACCTCGATCTGGGCGTTGACCGAGCGCAGGTCGTCCGCCGCCCACCTGGCGATGGCCGCGTGGACGGCGGGGTCCAGCCGGAGCAGGACCTGCTTGCGCTCTCTCCCGGCCACGGCTCAGGCGTAGAGGGACCCGGTGTTGACCACGGGCTGGGTGCGCTGGTCGGAGCACAGCACCACCAGGAGGTTGGAGACCATCTGAGCGCGGCGCTCGTCGTCCATGTCGACGATGTCGTCGTTCTCCAGGCGCCTGAGGGCCTGGTCGACCATGGTCACGGCGCCCTCGACGATCTGCTCGCGGGCGGCGATGACGGCGCCCGCCTGCTGACGCTGCAGCATCGCCTGGGCGATCTCGGGGGCGTAGGCGAGCGAGGAGATGCGCACCTCGACGATCTCCAGGCCGGCCAGCGCGACCCGGGTGGCGACCTCGGCCGCCAGCTCGCCGGAGACGAGGTCCGTGCCGCCGCGCAGCGAGGTCTCGCCCGGGCCCGGCTCGTCGTAGGGGTGGGTGGTGGCCACGTGGCGCAGCGCGGACTCGGCCTGGGCCTTGATGAACTCCTCGTAGGCCTCGACGGCGAAGACGGCGCGGGCGGTGTCGGCCACCTGCCACACGACGATGGCGGCGATGTTGACGGGGTTGCCGTCCAGGTCGTTGACCTTGAGCTCGTTGGTCTCGAAGTTGTGGACCTTGATGGAGACCTTCCTGCCAGCGGTCAGCGGCGGGACGAGCACGAAACCCGTGTGGCGCACAGTGCCGATGTAGCGGCCGAGGAACTGACGCACGCTGGTCTCCCCGGGCACCACGACGGTGAAGCTGCTGAACAGCGGAAGTGCGATGAGGAGCCCGACGCCCCCGGTGATGACGCGCAGTACGGCTCCCGGCCGGCCTGCGTCGGCGGCGACGCCGCCGGCGATGAGGAGGGTGATCGATCCGGCGGTGAGCGCCAGGATGAGGAGCAGAGCGAGGAAGGCGGGGCCGGAGCCCGCAGCCCGGGCCGGCTTCTCCGTGATGTCGACCCGACTGGAAGCCTGCTCGGGGGCGTTGACGGGCTGGTCCGAGGCGTCAACGGGAGTGGGGGAGGTGGTGGCGTGAGACGGGGACGTGGGCATGAGAACCTCCTTGAGTTAGCAAAATGATATCTATTTTTTGGAAGGGCGCAAGTGACGCTGCCCGTGTGACGCCGCGGCCGGGGCATTCGGCGCCGTTGGGCGCGGTGGCAGGGGGTGGATGGGGACGGTCTGGAGCGGTCTGGGGCGGGCGCCGCCGTTCGCCCGTGAGCCCACGGCCCCGACTCCTCGCCACCGCACATCCGCGCACCTGTCACCCGCGGCCTCACGACGGTGCGGGCCGAGGCTGGCGAGCCGGGCGGAGCTCGACCGGCGTTCGTGTCACCACCAGGACCTACGCTCGGGGCATGGCTCGTTACGTGCCCGAACCTGACTCGCCCTCACTGTTCGACGCCGCCGGTCCTGACGGCTCCGGCCTCGTCGATGACCCGTCCCGCCCGCTGGCCGATCGACTGCGCCCGCGGGCGCTCGACGACGTCGTCGGCCAGGACCAGCTGCTCGCCGCCGACGCACCGCTGGGCCGCATGGTCGCCTCCGGCCGCCTGTCCTCCATCATCTTGTGGGGCCCACCGGGCTGCGGCAAGACGACGATCGCCCGACTCCTGGCCGACCGCACCGGCCTGGTCTTCGAGCAGGCCTCGGCGACCTTCTCCGGGGTGGCCGACCTGCGCAAGGTCTTCGCCGCCGCGGCCCGCCGCCGCGATATCGGGCAGGGCACGCTCCTGTTCGTCGACGAGATCCACCGCTTCAACCGCGCCCAGCAGGACTCCTTCCTGCCCTACGTCGAGGACGGGACGGTCGTCCTGGTCGGCGCGACGACGGAGAACCCGAGCTTCGAGCTGAACGGCGCCCTGCTGTCGCGCTGCCAGGTCCTGGTCCTGCACCGCCTGGATGAGACCGCCCTGGCGGATCTGCTGGAGCGCGCCGAGGCGCTCGTCGGGCGGGCGCTGCCCCTGACCGGCGACGCCCGCTCCGCGCTGGTGGCCATGGCCGACGGCGACGGCCGCTACCTGCTGAGCATGGTCGAGCAGGTCCTGGGCTGGGCGCGCGCCGAGGGCCGGGGCAGCGGCGGCGATGCCGGGCGCAGCGCCCGGCCCGAGGACGGGAGCCCCGGTGACGGGAGCGCCGACGGCGAGCCGCTCCTGGACGCCGAGGCCCTGGCCGCCGCCGTCGCCTCCCGCGCACCCCTGTACGACAAGTCCGGCGAGGAGCACTACAACCTCATCTCCGCCCTCCACAAGTCCATGCGGGGATCCGACCCCGACGCCGCCCTGTACTGGCTGGCCCGGATGCTGTCCGGCGGGCAGGACCCGCTGTACGTGGCACGACGGCTCGTGCGCTTCGCCAGCGAGGACGTGGGAATGGCCGACCCCGCCGCGCTGCAGACGGCGCTGGCCGCATGGAGCGCCTACGAGCGGCTGGGCTCGCCGGAGGGCGAACTCGCCCTCGCCCAGGCGGTGGTCCACCTGGCCACGGCGCCCAAGTCGGTCGCGGTCTACCGGGGCCTCGGGCGGGCGGGGCGAGCGGCCCGCCGCACGGGCTCGCTCGCCCCGCCCGCGCACATCCTCAACGCGCCCACGCGCCTGATGAAGGACCTCGGCTACGGAGCCGGCTACCAGTACGACCCGGACGCCGACGACGGATTCTCCGGGGCCGACTACATGCCGCAGGGGTACCCGCCGCCGGATGAGCGCGAGCCCTTCTACGAGCCGACCGGCCACGGGTACGAGCGCCGCATCCGCGAGCGCATGGCCCACTGGGAGGAGCTGCGCCGGGAGCGTCGGGGATCCCGGGACTGAGCACGGCAGCGGAAGAGAACCGGTCCGCCCGCTTTCCCGCGCAGCGTGTGGACCGGCGACGAGAGAAGTGCGGAAGAGGGCCGGTCTTCGGTCCTCCGCGCGGTTACACGATCTCCCGGGCCGTAATGGACCAACACGACCGGCGAGAAGCCCCAACCGGACCGCACGACCGCCCGCCGGCCGCGGACCCGCGGCCCGGGACGCATCGGCGACCGCGAAAAAGGTGGCTCCCACGCACTTTTCACGCCCCGCTCCGCGAACACCTGCCACGGAACGTTGCAATGACGCCATTCTCCGAGTGCGCCGCATCGCGGAACGCCCGAAAGAGGCGCGGGAGCCGCGCTTCTGCGCCGCCGTACCCGACCTCCGGCACCCGTACGCCCGCGCCGCCGCCCGTACCGCCCGCGGCATGCGCACCCCGCGGAGCACGAGGCCGAGAAGAAGAACGGCGCCAAGGATGCGCTACTGCTCCAGAGCCTGGTCAGCGCCCGGGGCGACGTCACCACCCATGCCCGTCGCATCGACCCCGGCAGCTCTGGGGATGAGGGCGACACGATTTGATAAATTTGGCTGTACAGCGCCCATAAAGAACGACCGATCCCGAGCCGTCCAGGCCATGCTCGTATGAGTGTCGATTGCCACCTCGCATCACCAGCGAAGGAGCGCGGGCAGCTCGCTCAGCGACCTGATGCAATCCTGAGCGCAACCGGTGTCGAACCGGTCCAGGTGGAACGCCTGCCAACCAGCAGCGCGCGCAGCCAGCACATCGAGCGCGAAGTCGTCGCCGACGTAGGTGAGCCCCGAGCTCGCGGAACCCAGCACCTCGGTTGCCTTGTCGAATGCCTCCCGATGAGGCTTGGCGGCCCCCAAGAAGTCGGCGGTGAGCACACACACACGAGAAATACTCGCGGACACCGATCCGTTCAAGCTTCATGTTCTGCTGCCGGTCATCTCCGTTGCTGAACACCACCGGCTCAAAGCCGTGATCACGCGGCTCCTCCAAGCACGGCAGCACGTGGGGATAGGCCTGCCAGGCGCGCTCGTACTCGGCCAGGTACGACCCGAAGAACTGGTCCAGCTGCGCCTCACCGCCGACGGGCTTCCCCAGAACCTCGAACAGGTCCGCCATACGGAGGCGTCGCTGCTCGGCGAAGCTCGCCTTCCCCTTCCGCCACGCTGTGAAATGCTCTTGCTCTGCCCGAAGCCAGGCCTCGCGCAGCGGCGGCGTGGGCTCAGCCCCAATCAGGCGAAGGAAGCTGACCAGCGCCTTCGTCCGCCGCAGCCCTGTGGTCCATAAGAATCCCGTCGATGTCAAAGACGATGACTGTGCCGGTCATAGGGCGATCCTCCTGTTGAGTCATGACGGACCTCACTGCACGTGCAACACTAGGTATCCGCAGGTCTTGTCCGTACAAAATAGCCAGCTGCTGGCTGGACTGCTGGGTGTTTTTCGGACACTGCTTGTTTTGTGTTTCAGGCCGCCCTG
>ERZ773075.683-NODE-683-length-23445-cov-52.0827_pt1 | contig 23445 bp, 21 predicted proteins | sample MGYA00580614_ERZ773075 | MGnify/ENA primary metagenome ERZ773075 (study PRJEB29015, sample SAMEA2738021) | human oral metagenome | biome: human oral; feature: human-associated habitat; material: dental | place: China | collected 2043 ... | reverse complement strand
ACCCAGACAATCCAGATAAATAAGACCGAAGTCCTAGGGGACTACTACCCATCCCGGCAAAGATATCGAAAACACGCACCTGCGACAGGGTGTCAAAATTACCCTCAACATTCAGATTCTCCCACGACAACAACGCTTCATACGCCCCACAAAACATATTATCCTCCTCGGTCAAAACTGAATACTCTTCTCTTTCTGTTGGATCGGGATCCAGATTCACAGCAGAATTCACTGACCAACGCCGCTATTCTCGCGCCATGAGCTCCTCGAAACTCTCCTCAGCGCGTCGAATCGCCGCCGTCCTTCTTCCCATCACCGCCCTGTCCCTGACCGCCTGTGGCAGCCTGCCCTTCGGCTCCAAGGACGCCTCCCCCACCGAGGAGACGAGCACCACCGCCTCTTCCCCCACGCCCACGCCCACCCCTACTCCGTCCGAGTCGGCCTCCGCCACAGCCAGTGCCACCGAGATGGCCTCAGCCACCGCCTCGGAGGACCCCTCAGCCTCGGCCTCGGCGGAGGCCACCACGAACGGCCTCACCCCGGAGAACAGCAAGGGGCGCGAGCTCAGACTCTCGGACTTCCAGGAGCCCTCAGCGACGAGCGACTGGCAGGAGAAGCGCTACGACGTCGCCTCGACTACCAACATCATGGGGATCGGCACCAACCTCGACTGGCAGAACAAGGGCGAGATCGAGCTGCGTCTGGCCAACAAGTTCCAGAAGGTCACGTTCACCGCCGGTCAGGCCAATGACGCCAAGAGCTCCGACCTCATCATGAGGGTCGCGATCTTCGCTGACAGCAAGGAGATCGAGACGGTTGACGTTCCCTTCAACGACGCCCACGCATTCGAGGTCAAGGCCGCGAACGTCAACGCCCTGAAGATCACTCTCACACCCCTCGACCAGAAGCAGGAAGTACCGGTCTATACGCAAAGCACCACCGGCGTCATCTTCAACGTCAAGGCCGAGTGATGACCAGCAGGCCGCCGCCTCCGGTGCGCCTGCTCTACAACGCCAGGATCTGGTCGCCCAGCGCGGGCCACGTCTTCCGGTGAACCTGCCCGAAGGGCTCGGCTCCCAGGAAGACGGCCTGGCGCTCGGCGAGCGGATCCACCCATATGAAGGAGCCGGACTGGCCGAAGTGCCCGAAGGTCTGCGGACTGTTGCCCTTCCCGGTCCAGTGCGGGGACTTGGCTCCACGCACCTCCACCCCCAGCCCGAAGGGGTTGGGCACCTGGCGCCCATAGCCGGGCAGGACGCCGTCGAGCTCGGGCAGGACCGGCGCGCAGGCGCGCTCCGCGAGCGCCGGCGAGACGAGCCTCGGCGAAGCCAGCTCGCGGGCGAACAGCGACAGGTCGCGGGCGCTGCCCTCCCCGGAGTGTGCGGGCGAGCCGGGGATGAGGACGCTGGCCATCCCCAGCGGCTCAAGCACCGTGGTCTCCACCCAGGTCTCCAGGGGTGTACCGGTGGCCTCCTGAAGCCATTGCCCCAGGATCTCGATGCCGCGGTTGGAGTAGATGCGACGCGTGCCCGGGGAGGCCAGGCGCTCGTCGGAGTCGGCGGCGATCCCCGAGGAGTGGGACAGCAGGTGCCCGATGGTCGCGCCGTCGGGAGCGGGTGCGCCCGCAGGGGCATCCAGGTCCAGCAGCCCCCGGTCGACGGCGACCAGGGCGGACCAGGCGACGATCGGCTTGGTGACCGAGGCGAAGGGGAAGATCTCATCGACGTCGCCGGACTCGTGGAGCACGCCGCCGTCGGGAGCGGGTGCACCGGTGACCACGAGTGCGGTCGGGAAGGGGAAGTCGGCCATGGCCGGCAGCGCAGGGGCCTGCGTCTGAGGGGTGTCCGGGGCGGTCATCGCTCCTCCTCGCCAGGATGGTGTCTCGACGCGGGAGGCCGCGCTCCCCCGCATTCGTACCTTACGCCTCGGGGGCTAGCCCTCGGTGCCGTCCGCAAGGCGTCAGGTACGGTCGCGAGCGCCGACCACCCAGGACCGGATCCGGTCCGACGGCACACGATGCGCCATGATCCTGCGAATCGTCTTGACTCGAGAGAGGATCGGGGCGATGCCCTTCTACCACCGCCCGCCCGCCGACCGCGGCCCGCTGCGTCCCCGCTCCCCCATGGCTTCCGGCCAGGCGGCCGCTACTCCCACACCTGCTGAGCTGGCCGAGGCCGCTGGTATCGGCTATGCCGTCGTCGATCTGGAGACCACGGGACTGTCACCGGCAACGGACTCGATCCTGGAGATCGCACTCGTGCTCACCGACGCCGCCGGGCAGGTCGAGCGCTGCTGGTCCACCCTCATCGACCCCGGTGCGGGCGTGGACGTCGGCCCCACCCACATTCACGGGCTCGTCGCCGAGGAGCTCATCGGGGCACCCGGGCTCGACGACGTCGCGGACCTGTTCGTGGCCGACCTTGCCGGGCGAGCGGTCGTCGCTCACAACGCCCGCTTCGACGTCGGCTTCCTCACCCAGGCGTTGGGGACAAGAGGGCTGCTGGACCGCGGCGCGCGGGTGCCGCGGGTGTGCACGATGGAGTGGGCGAGCCACTTCATGACGACGCCGTCACGCCGACTGACCACGTGCTGCGAGGTCGCCGGGGTGGAGATCGGCCGCCACCACAACGCGCTCGACGACGCCCTGGCCGCTGCCGGGCTCCTGCGCCACTACCTGGGGGTGGGGCAGCAGCGCGGCGAGGAGCCGGTGGCCTGGGTCGGCGCACTGGTCGACGCCCACCGCTTCACCGGTTGGCACTGGGATGCTCAGCGGGCGAGGGCCGGCGTCGAGCTCCTCACGGCGCGCACCACACCCGGGGCTGAGCGAGCCCGCCCTGAGCCCGAGTCCTCGGGGTCGCGTCAGTAGGCGTCTGGATGGCGGGTGATGGCTGGGCTACCGGTCTTGTGCGCACCCAGCCTCTCCCTGCCGAGTACAGCTCGGATGTCAACAGCGGCATAGATGTCCATATCTACAGCAAAGACCGGTACTCGGTCTTGAACTTGGAGACAGAACCGCAAGATTCTGCGGATTGTGTGACAGCTCTCAAGGGGCGCCGCCCCCTTTGCTGCAGATAGGGACACCACCGACTGGTTCTGTCCCCATCCAGCACCTCGGGACGAGCCATCGAGCCACGCTGGTCCACTCGGGACAAGAACCGCAGGCCAGAATTCGTCGCACCGCACCGCCCCTGATCGGGGACTTACTTTTCCCACGAGGACTGCGTTTTCCTGCAGACAACTGGAGTACGGCCTCAGTCGTCCGCGGGAGAAGTACGTTCTGGACAGAAAACGCAGTTCCCGGTCCGCTTGGCCGGCCTCCCTACGCGACCGCCGGAGCCGTCCGGGACCAGCGCAGTCCTGGCGGCCCCTGCAGACCTCTCAGGCCTCCTCGGCATCCTCACCCAGGGAGACGAGGAATCCGTCGTCGTCCACGGCCACCCCGGAGACCGCGGTGACCAGGACGGTGGCGAGCTCCTCGACCAGGTCCCGGGCCGTCTGACGCTCACGGCGCCGAGAGCGGGAGACCACCTCGGCGTAGGCGTCGGCCTGGTCCTGGGGGATCCAGCGCAGGTCGTAGGACAGGACCGCTCCTCGCGCCCACGGCTCTCCGCGTACAGCCAGCGGAAGCCCGTCGGTGGCGCCGGCGCGCACCTCGATACGGCCCCAGCCCTCGTGCTCGGGGTCGACCGGAGTGACCACCGCGTAGCCGTCGCGCAGCTCCTCGATGACGTTACCGGTGGCGGCAGCGACGATCTCCTGACGCATCGTGTCCTGGCGGACCTTCTCCGAGCTGCGCCAGGCCTTCTCGAAGACCTCCGGGCCGATGCGCTCGACGAGGCGCTCCAACTCCTCAGGGTCGATGGCGTCCAGTCCGACGGCACCCTGGGGCCGGACCGCCTCAAGGGCCGCGCTCGTCTCCGGCGCCACGGGATGCAGGACGGCCACCAGGTCGTCCGGGCCGAGCCATACCGGGGCGTAGACAGTCAGGGAGGCGGAGACCTCGGGGCTGGGCTCGACCAGGACCGGGTCCTCCTTATCCCCGCCGGGGATGAGTCGCAGGGCTCCGGCCAAGCGCCGGGCGATGGCGCGCAGGCGGGTGAGGGCCACCAGCTCGGCCCCCGTGGGCTGGGCCTTGGGGAAGGCGTCGGAGAGCGGGTCCAGGCCCGCCAGCTCCGGAGGCAGGGCACCCGCGCGAATACGAGGGCAGTCCAGGATCATCAGCTGCGTAGTCCACTCCGGCGCCCCGAGGAGGCGGCGCATCTCGGCGTCGACCTTCCAGGGCCCCAGTAGGGAGACCCCGGGGAAGAGCTGGAGGCTGGAGACCCCCACCCAGCCGGACTGGATATCTTGGGACAGGGCCAGGGCCTCAACCTCGTCGGGGGCGACGTCGTCGGCCAGGAGCAGGACGTGGTTGGTGTCCAGCAGCCCGACCGGCAGCATCGAGGAGGCCGTGAAGGTGCCGGTGTCGGTGGGCAGGGAGACGGCGAAGTCGGTCGAGTCGCTCATACGTGCTTCTCCTGGGAGACGGGACCGGCGCCGTAGGCGGGGACCGCCGGGGCGTCGGGGATACGGGTGCGGTGGAAGGACTGGTGGGAGCGCGAGGCCGTCGGTCCGCGCTGCCCCTGGTAGCGCGAGCCGGTGGCGCCCGAGCCGTAGGGGGCCTGGGCGGGGCTGGACAGGCGGAAGAAGCACAGCTGCCCCACCTTCATCCCCGGCCAGAGCTTGATGGGCATGGTGGCCGTGTTGGACAGCTCCAGGGTGACGTGCCCGGTGAAGCCGGGGTCGATGAATCCGGCGGTGGAGTGGGTCAGCAGCCCCAGGCGCCCCAGGCTCGACTTGCCCTCCAGACGGGCGGCGACGTCGTCGGGCAGGGTGATGCGCTCGTAGGTGGCGCCCAGGACGAACTCACCGGGGTGCAGGACGAAGGGTTCGTCGGCCCCGACGTCGACCAGATGGGTCAGCCCCTCCTGGTCGGCGGCCGGGTCGATGACCGGGTAGCGGTGGTTGTCGAAGAGACGGAACCAGCGGTCCAGGCGCACGTCGATGGAGGCCGGCTGGATCATCTCAGGGTCGTAGGGGTCGAGGACGACCCGTCCGGCGTCGAGCTCGGTGCGGATATCGCGGTCTGAGAGCAGCACGGGCTCGATTGTGCCAGGTCCGCGGGAACAGTCATACCGGGTGCCCGACGGCGCCGAAGAGGTCACACATGTCCCGCCCCGGAGCCGAGAGCCGTCAGGTCTGCTCCGGTCCTCAGGCGCTCAACGGTACGCCATCGGCGTCGACGCCCCATGGCAGCTCGCCCGGCCGAGCCGCCAGGATGAGGATCCCCTCGATAATGCTCCAGATGGCGATCGGGATAACGAGGATCCCGCAGCTGAATAACGTGCCCAGGAGCTGGATGAGAGCCTTGCTCGTGTAGCCGAGGTAGAAGTTGTGGATCCCGAAGGATCCGAGGAACAGCGCCAGGATGCCGGCGGCCACCTTCGACTTGCCCGGGTAGGTCGGCGGACCGTAACCGGGGTAGGGCCCGTATTCGGGTGGTGCGCCGTATCCGGGACCGTAGCCCGGCGGTGGACCGTAGCCGCCCTGCTGGCCGTATCCCGGCTGTGCGTCGAAACCGAGCTGCCCGGCGTAGGGCGGGTACTCACCACCCGGGTACTCCCCCTCGGTGGGGCCCGGAGGAAGCGCCGGCACATCCGGCTGAGAGCCCATGGGATCGTAGGGATTGGTTGGATAGCTCATGTATTCACCGCGCGCCTTGAGAAGTCCGGGAACGGCTGCGAGTGTAGCGGACACGATCCCGCCGGGACGGGCTGTACGTCGTGGACCCGCCACAGAACCGGAACCGAGACGGCGAGCGGGTCTGAGATCGATTTGCGCAGACGGCCGGAGTCTGGGTTAGACTTCCGCACGCACCTGAGGCGCACGTCCACTGGTGCCACGCGGGTGTAGTTCAATGGTAGAACTTCAGCTTCCCAAGCTGACAGCGCGGGTTCGATTCCCGTCACCCGCTCCATCTGCACGTCACTCTGGACACAAGAATTCCTGGCCTGGCCGGGAGGTGTCCGGGGTGGCGTTCTTGCTGTTCCAGGACGGTCGTGGTGGAGATGACATCAGTGCGGGCTCCTCGGGACGAGGGATTGATGAAGCGCCACTCGTCGTCACGACAGGACCCGCCCCCAATCCCAGCGATACGCCACCCCTGTCCAACCACCCCAGACACCCTCACCCACCGACTTCGCCGCCCCCTGGACGGCTGATCGGCTCATCCCTATACTTTTTGTGTGCCAGATCACGAATATTCCGTATGCGTGGAGTGGACAGGCAACCTGGGTAGGGGCACGTCCGGATACCGCGCCTACTCGCGCGACCATGACGTCCGGGGGATCACCGCCGACCTGCCGGTGATCCCCGGATCAGCAGATCCTGCGTTCCGAGGGGACGCCGACAGGTGGAACCCGGAACAGCTCCTGCTCGCCTCGCTCTCGCAGTGCCACATGCTGTGGTACCTCCACCTCGCAGCAGACGCGGGCGTCACCGTCACCGCCTACTCAGACACCCCTACCGGCATCATGGTCGAACGCCCAGGCGGAGCTGGGGAGTTCACTTCAGCAACCCTTCACCCCGCAGTGACCATTGCTCCCGGCAGTGATCCTGAGCGTGCAGCCGCACTGCACGACCGAGCCGCCGAGTGCTGCTTCATTGCCCGATCAGTGCGCTTCCCAGTCCATCACGAAGCCGTCATCACGACTGAGCAATAGGAGAAGAGGGCGGGAACGTTGGGTCCTGTTGCGATTGTCCGGATAGAGGCCGGTGCTCACCAGTCGTTGACGTCACAGTGAGATCCGGCGAGATCCTTTGCTCCTGCGCTCTGTGCCTGCCCTGTCGGGGCGGCTCCGACGTCGTCAGCCGGCGCCGCCCCGCGACATCAGGACAGGATGGCCTGCAGGTTCACCTGTGCGTTGTTCAGGATGCCGGCGGGGTCTCCCCCAGCCAGGCCCGGCAGCTCGTTGTCGAAGGTGGCGACGATGTCGGAGACACCGGAGGCGGACGGCACGGCCTGGGAGTACTCGACGCCGGCCAGGAAGGCCGCCTGGTCGGCGTGCTTGCCCTTCCAGGTCTCACCGGCGGACCGGCCTGCAGGCACCGTGCCCGCAGCGCCGGCTAGGGCCACCTGCCGCTCGGCGCCGGTGAGGTACTCCACGAGCTTGATGGCGTCGGCCTTGTGCTTGGAGGCCTCGACCACGCCGTAGAAGGTGGGGAACTGCAGGGTCCCCTTGCCGCCGCTGCCGGCCGGCAGCTCGACGACCTTGTAGGAGATGCTCGAGTAGACATCCGCCAGGGTCTTCACCAGGGCCTCGGACTCCACCGCCATGGCGGCCTGCGCCTGGCCGAAGGCGTCCGCGGCCGACCCAGCGGGCAGGTCCGCGCCCCAGCCGGCCGAGCCGGAGGACAGAAGATTCTTGACCTCAGTCAGCCCCGCGACCGATCCCTCGGAGGAGGCCGTTGCCTGGGTGCCGTCAGCACTGGTCAGTCCCCCACCTCCCTGAACCATGAAGGCTCCGACGCGCGAGTAGGAGGCATCCAGGGTCAGGCCAACGACCCCACCAGAGGTGAGCTTGGCGGCCACCTGACCGAGCTGCTCCCAGGTGGTCGGGTAGTCCGACTCGCTCAAGCCTGCCGCCTGCCACAACGAGGTGTTGATGAACAGGGCGAGCGTGGAGACGTCCTTGGGCGCGGCGTTGATCGTCCCCTTCCTGGTGGCGCTGGTCAGCAGTGCGGGATGCGTGTCCTTCACAGCGGGCGAGTTCTTGTCCCAGGCGTGCAGGGAACCGGCATAGCTGGACAGCTGCGCCGGGTCGAGGACGACGACGTCGACGGTCGGTTCGGCGGTGATCCCGCGGGCCAGCTCCTGGGAGACGTCGGAGACGGCCTTGACGTCCACCTCCACCTTGGTCTCCTTGGTGAAGGCCTCCACCGCCTTGGACAGCTCCTCGGCGGCGGCCTCACCCGCGTCGGAGACGATGAGCGCCATCTTGCCCTCCTCAGTGGCCTCGTCCTGAGACTTGGACGAGCAGGCGGCGAGCGTGGCAGAGACGGCCAGTCCCAGGGCGGTCAGGCCGAGTGCCCGGCGGGTCAGCATCATGTGTTCTCCTTGAGGGAATCCCGGGTCGCCCGGGAGCAGGGTAGGTCCCGGCCACCGGCTGCACGCGGGCGCGCAGTGGTTGATGCCGGGCGGGGACGGCGGGCGGGCCGGCGGGCCCGATGTCGCCAGGACGAAGCGTAGGCCATGTTGGCGACCGCCCAGGTCCTGATCCCGCCCGGTCAGGAACGTCGTTGACTCTCCCTCGGGACCCAACTCACAGAAGATCGCGCAGAGCCAGCACGACGACGCCGGTGGCCGCGGCATCCACCAGGAACCAGCTGGCCAACCACACTCCGGCAGGAACCCGGGTCAGCTGGGCCAGCGTGCGGTGGTCCTGCTGCGGATCGCGAGAGGCCGCGACATCACGCAGGGAGTCCCAGGCTCCGACGATGAGGGCCAGCCCGACACCGGCCACGACGCCGTCGCGCCACGGCCCGCCCCACCACCACAGCGCCCCGGTGAGAACCGCGACCAGCAGGACGAGGAGCACCGTGCGCACCGAGCGGGACATGACCAGCAGGACCACCAGGAGGACCAGCCCGAGCAGGAGGACTGCGCTCGCCCAGCCGTTCAGTGCCAGAAGCACGACGACGGCGCCCAGGACCGCGGGTGCCGGGTAGCCGGCCCAGGAGGTGGCCACGCGGCCGGGTCCGGTGGACTTGCCGGCGGTCACGGCGTGTCCGGACAGGTCCCGGCTGACGACGAAGCCGAGGAATCGCCGGCCCACCATGAGCCCGACGGCGGCGTGCCCGGCCTCGTGGACGATCGTCACCAGAGTTCGTCCCCAGCGTCGGGCCGGGGCCCAGGCCAGGACGATGACGAGGATGGCCAGCGCCGGCCACAGCACGCCGGGATCCAGGCCGACGACGCTCGAGGCGCGCGCCAGCAGGTCGTTCCAGGTATCAGTCCAGCTCGGATTCACGGGTGGAAGTCTGCCAGGCGCACCTGTGTGCCCGGCACTCCACGGCGCACGCTGTCAGCCAACCGCGCTGTGACGAACCGAACCGGGATGGCCGACGGCATCCGCTGGATCGGCACCGTGGGGGTGAGGAATGGCCGGAACCGCGTGGGCGGGCTGATGGGCTCCCACCGCCCGCAGCACGAAGGCGTCGAGGGAGTCCAGGTAGGCCCGGCGCCGCTCCGGGTCCGTGGGGGTCGGACGCCCACCCATGACGGTGGCGTGGATGAGGGGGATGACCTGCTCGGGCTCCTGGGCGGGGATGAGCCCCTGGTCCATGGCGTCGGTGAGGATCGAGGAGAGCATCTGGGCCACGAGCGCGCCATGGGCCCGCAGACGGCCGGCGGTACCACGCGAGACGGAGTCGGCCAGCGGTCCCGACGTCGGGAAGTGGAAGTGTCGTGCGATGAGGGCCTGCTGACGCACGTAGACACGCAGACGGTCGATCGGGTCCTGGATCCCGGCCAGCGCCCGGGAGAGCTCCTCGGCGTAGCGACCTGCCTCGTGCTCCATGAAGGCCAGGAGGAGGTCCTCCTTGTCCGCGAAGTGGTTGTAGACGGCCGTCCGGCCCACGCCCGCGTGGTTGGCGACATCGGACAGCGTGATCTTGTCGAAGCTGCGCCGGCTCATGAGCTCGGAGAGCGCGCGGAACAGGGCCGTACGCGTGCGCTCTCGATGCTCGGCCAATGAGGAACCCAGGATCTTCGGCATGAGGCAACCCTAACTCAGGAGATGACGTGGCTGGTAGAAGTGTCAGGAAACCGAGGGAGCAGCGGTTCCGGCGGTGTCGGAGCACGCACCACTCGACCGCGTCGGCGCCCCATCAGCGTCCCAGCGCCGTCACCAGCGCATCGATGATGGGCAGGTCCGCCTCCAGCCACGGCAGCCGGCGCAGCCGGTCGGGCGGGTCCAGGCTCACCCACTCCAGGCTCAGGTGGTCGGCACCGACCCGCCCCTGGTCCCCGAGCAGAGCGGGCTCTGCCAGCCAGACACGCATCCTGAAACCGTGCATGGCCGGCCAGGCCGGGGCGTCGTCGCCAGGACCGCCCTCCAGTGGCACGGGAACCGCCAGGCCCCGGGGCGGGATGAGCTCGGGTCCCAGACGCGCGCTCATACCGATCTCTTCATCCAGCTCGCGAGCCAGGGCCTGCTCGGGCCGTTCTGCCGGCTCGACCTTGCCCCCGGGCAGCTCGAACTGCCCCGCGTGCTCGGGCGGGTAGGAACGGGCTGCGCACAGCAGCGTCGTCGGGCGCTCCAGCCGGTCCAGGACAGCGGCCGCCACGACGAGCCGGGAGGCACTCACCGCATCGGAGCCGCTCACCAGGGCTTGCCCCCGCCACCACCGTCCTTGGGCTTCGTAGTCGGCCCCGAGCTGGAGTTGTTGCGGTCCCGCAGGCGTTGGGCCCGGTCATCGGCCGGGGTCGGTGAGCTGGAGGGGGTCTCACCCGGAGAGCTCGAGGCCGACGATGACGGGTCCGAGCTGGGAGTGGAGCTCGGGTCCGAACTGGGCGTGGCGCTCGAATCAGAGCTGGGGGTGGCGCTCGGCTGGCTGGAGGAGCTGGCCGAGGGGTCCGAGCTGGGCGTGGCACTGGGGTCGGAGCTGGGCGTTGCCGACGGATTCGGGCTCTGCGAGGGGTTCTGCTCAGGCGGGGGCGGCACCTCACAGGTGTCGGCGGCCTTCTTGGCCTCCTCAGCATGCTCGCCCGCCGAGGCGGAGTCGCCACTCTCCTGGGCCTTGGCGGCCAGCGACAGGTGCGCGACGTACAGGTTGACGCGAACCATGCACTCCGGGGAGCGGGCATCCTTCACCTTGGTCTGGGGATCGGCCTTGGCCTTCGGAGCCTTGGCGAGCGCCTGGTTGAGGCTGGTGACCGCGGCGGTCGGATCATCCGCGGCGAGCTGCCCGGTCCCCAGATTGAAGTAGACGCGCCACTGCTCCAACCAGGGGTTGATCCTGGCCACTGTGCGGTAGCGGGACAGCGCAGTGTCGTAGTGGCCGGCGGCTGCCGCACGGTTGCCGGCCAGGGAGATGAGGAAGATCGAGCCGAGCCACAGGGAGATGATGGTGGCCAGCACTGCCGGCACTCCACCGATCTTGAGGAGCCGGCGGCGTCGGCGCAGACGGGCCTCACGCCGTCGGGGATCCTCGGGGGCGGAGGGGTCCGGGGATGCGTCCGAGCCCGGTTCGTGCAGGTAATCGAAGGTGTCGCCTTCGGCGCCGGCACCCTCCGGGGGGAGCCCCGCTCCGGGAGTGTTTCCTGTCGTCATCATCTTCCCCTTCCCGTGAGAAGACGCAGGCGGCGGTCGGCTCGCATCAGGTCGATGATCTCCCACAGCAGCAGGCCGAAGGCGATGATTCCCAGAGGCCAGGTCAGGTAGACCCGGGCGTTGGTCTTGGCCCGTCCGTCGGAGGTGACGGCCTCAATGTTCAGGTTGGTGAACTTGCTCGTCGGGTCGTCGCCAGAGCCACCAGTACGGTGGTAGTAGGGCAACCCCATGTCGGTGGCCACGCTCTGGAGCTCGTCGGCGTCGATCTTCGACACCCCGGGCTGCCCACCCTGGCCGTCGGCGATGTAGTCGGACTGGGTGTGCTCACCGGTGGAGGATGAGCCGTCGTAGCTGCGCATCTTCCCACCCTCGGTGGTTCCGTAGCCCAGCACCGCGCCCCCGTCGACAAGACCGGCCAGTGACTTCCAGGAGATGCCGGCGCTGTCGGCCGCTTGAGCGCCACGACCGTCGTCGGTGGCCTCCCCGTCGGAGAAGATGTAGACGAGACGGATGTCCTTGGACTCGGAATTACGGGCCTGCACCAGGGACTGGCCCAGCATCGGCAGGGCCACCTCCAGCGAGGAGCCGGTGGCGTGGGCCGAGACCTCCTGCTTGAGTGAGCCGATCCAGGCGTCGACGGCGTTGGTGTCACGGGTCAGAGGCAGCTCGGTGGCAGCGGTGTTGTCCAAGGCGATGATGGAGAACCGCGAATCCGGGAAGGCCTCCCGGATGGCGCGCATATCGGAGCGCACGCCGTCAAGCCTGGTGGAGGCCGCCTGGTCGACGCCGTCGGGCCCCTTGCCCTGGTAGTCCTCCGCGGCCATGGACCCGGTGCGGTCCACCACCATGTAGATCTCCACGTTGGAGACACTGATGGCCTCGCTGCCGCGGATCGCCGGCCCCGCCATCGCCAGCGTCATGACGACGACGATGGCCAGGCGCCGCCACCAGGCTCGGCGGGCAATCGGCTCAGCCCCGTCCCGATTCAGACGGCGCCGGGAGACGACGAGCAGGACCACCAGGGCTGCGCTCACCAGGAACACGAGGATCCACCAGGTGACCGGGATGAACGCGAAGTCTCCGATGACAGGAACCGGTCTCATGCTCGCCTCCAGGTGGTTAGCCCCAGATAGCCCAGAAGGACAAGTGAGAGGGTGATGATGGGCATCTGGGGGACATCGGTGCGACGGGTCTGCTTTCGGCCTCCGAGGGCGCTGACCTCGGTCTTCTCCAGCTGCTTGACGATGTCGCCGCCGGTACCCGAGTCCTCGACGTCGTAGAAGCGGCCCTTCCCCTGCTTCTCGGTGAGAGTCTTGAGCTCCTCGCGCGACTCCTCGGGGGTCTGCTCGAGCTCGTACTGGTAGGACTGCTGATCGTCCGCACCGTAGATGGAGAACAGGCGGATCTTGCGCTCGGACAGGAGGTCGACGGCGTCGGGCAGGGAGTAGATCTGCTCCCTGTCGGGGTCGATGACCTGGTTGTCGGTGGCGAGGATGATCGAGCGGGAGCGTTCCAGCCCCTGGTTGTCGAATGCCTGGGCACAGGAAGCGAGCCCGTCACCTGCCAGGGAGGAGCCGTTGACGCTGGAGTTCACCGTGCCGCTGAAGGCCTCGGCGTACCGGAGCTGCTGCTTGTAGGTGGCGTTGTCCGGGTCGATGTCCAGGACATCACCCAGGTCCTCCATCTGCTGACGCAGCAGGTCGTAGTCGTCCGTCAGCGGGACGATGGTCTGGGCCGCGGAGTTCCAGGCGACGAGCCCCACACGCTCGCCGTCGAAGTCCTCCAGGATGTCGGAGAAGGTCGTCAGAACCGAGGAGTCGATCCTCACCATCGACGACGATACGTCCAGGCACAGGACGATATCCCGGTTGGCCAAGGCGTCAGAGCGCTCGGTGACGCGTACGGGGCGGCCGGCGATGGCTGAGGCGCCGAGCAGGCACGCAACCAGTAGAACCGCCAGGAGCGCGTGCAGCCGGCGCTGGGACCTGATACGGGCGTACACCGCCGGCAGCTGGAACAGGCTCGCGGAGTTGGCCAGCCGCCGCGGAAGCTCCGCGGACTGCTGCGTTCCCCAACGGCTCCAGGGCCGTCTCCGGGGCTTGCGGGCGCCGGAACCGGACATCCCCTGGGAGCGGCGATCGGTGACGAAGACCCAGATGATCGTCACTGCGGCAATGACGACAAGAATGGCGAACAGCCAGGGCATCACCATTGGGTGATCACCTCCCGTGCGTGAGTAAGGGCCTCTTGCGCGGCGGCCTGCGGCTCACGATCGAAGGAGGGCTGCTCCCACACGGCGAGCAGCTCTCCAATATGCCCCAGCGGGTTGGTGTCGAGAGGGCGGCCCGCCTGACGCACGCTGCGCCGACGCTCCTCCACCGAGCGTGGACCGGCGGTAGCGGCCATGTCGAGAATCTCCGAGACCGTGGCGGTGGTGATCTCCTCACCGCTGCGGGCCTCGGCGAAGCCCCGCAGCAGAGCCGCCAGCTCCAGGTGAAGGTCTCGCAGGTCCAGCTCGCCGCCGTCCCAGCGCTGGGCGATCTCGGTGAGACGCTCGCCCCACTGACGGCGCTCACCAGGTGCCATCGGGATGTCCCCGACCTCGAGGGAGGTGTCTCTGCGAGTTACCAGGAAGGTACGCAGCAACCAGGCGCTCACCAGGAGGATCCCGACGATCATCACGATGACCATCCATATCGGCATGAGAACCGGGGGCATGATCTGCACGGGTCACCGCCTCCCTCTGGCCACGGCGGCGCGCTCACGCTGAAGGAGCTCGGCGATGTCATCGATGAGGGTCTCCTCGGAGGAGACGACGCCGTACTCCACGTGCCGGGCGTCAAGCACCTGCTCGACGGTGGATCGCCACTGCTCGCGCACCAAGCCGGCCTGGGCCGCCAGGTGGGCGTCGGAGCGCAGGAAGGCCGGGATCTCAAAGGGCAGGTCGATGTCCCGACCGCGGCCGCCGTCCGGGCGCAGCGGGTCATCGTCCTCGATCTGCACAACGATCACCTCATGCTGGATCGACAGGCGTCTGAGCCAGATCGCGGCGTCGGGGCCGGGATGGGCGGTGTCGGTGATCAGGACGACGAGGCTGCGACGACGGTGCCAGGTGCTCACCCGCTCCATGAGACGCGGCAGGCTGGAGGCGGGAGCCCCGGGCGCCAGCTCGAAGACGCCGTCGGGGGCACCGTCGACGGGCGCATCGAGATCCTCGAAGGTGCGGGCAAGCAGAGTCAGCAGGGTCTCGACGTGCTTGGCCCCCGAACGCGCTGGACGCGAGATCGTCCGGCCGGCGTCCCCGGCCACGAGCGCCACCGAGTCTCCCCGCATCCGAGCCAGGTAGGCGAACACCTCGGCGACCCCGAGGGCCAGGTCGCGCTTGTCCTCCCCGGAGGGGGCCATCGCAGCCATGGTCCGGCCGGTGTCCACGGCCAGGACCAGCGACATCATGGACTCGCGCTGGTAGCGCTTGATGACCGGCTGCCCCAGTCGGGCGGAGGACTTCCAGTCGATGTCGGAGATATCGTCCCCGGGCCGGTAGAAGGACATGTCATCGAAGTCCTGGCCGCGGCCGACGAAGACCGACTTGTGGCGCCCGTCGAGCAGCCCTGTGGCCCGCCGCAGGGTCGGCAGGCTCAGGGCGGCGCGAAGACGCTCGATCCGCGCGCCGCGCCTCCCCTCGCCGGGACCGGGAGCGGATGCTCCGGCTGCCTCAGGTGCCTCCATACTCATCGTTCCGCTGGTCCCCACCGGGCTCAGGGCGTGGGGACGGCGGCGAAGATGGCGTCAATGATCGCCTCGGGGGCGACGCCGTCGGCCAGGGCGTCATAGGTGAGCACCAGCCGGTGACGCAGTACCCCGTGGCGCAGCAGGCGCACGTCGTCGGGGATGACGTAGGTGCGCCCCTCCTGGAGGGCGACGGCCTGAGCGACCTTCATCAGCGCGATACCGCCACGCGGGGAGGCACCCACACGCACCTGCCGGTCCAGGCCGGGAACCGGCCGGGGCCCTCCGCCACGGGAGGTGTTGATGAGGGCGACGATGTACTGCTTGATGACGGGGTCGACGTAGACCCGTTCGGCGGCCCGTTGGAGCCACTCGACGTCGTCGGTGGAGATGGGACGCCCGGTCACGGGCTGGTCGAAGCTGCCGTTCGAGATGCGGTCCAGGACGTCGGCCTCCTCCGAGGGCCGCGGGTAGGTGAGCACCTCCTTCATGAGGAAGCGGTCCATCTGGGCCTCGGGCAGGACGTAGGTGCCCTCCTCCTCGATGGGGTTCTGGGTGGCCAGGACCATGAAGGGATGCGGCAGCGGGTAGACGACTCCGCCGATGGAGGTCTGGCGCTCCTGCATGGCCTCGAGCATGGCCGACTGGGTCTTGGCGCTGGAGCGGTTGATCTCGTCGAGCAGGACGATGTTGGCGTGGACCGGCCCCAGCTGGGTGGTCATCTCACCGGTGGAGGAGTTGAGGATCTGGGTGCCCACGATGTCGTTGGGCATGAGGTCCGGCGTGCACTGGATGCGACGGAAGGAGCCGGAGACGGCGGAGGCCAGCGTCTGGGCGGCGGTGGTCTTGGCCAGGCCGGGCACGGACTCCAGCAGGATGTGGCCACTGGACATCAGCGAGGTGACCAGGGCCGTGCGCAGCTGCTCCTGACCGACGACTCGCTGGGAGAAGATGTCTGCGACGGACTTCAGCAGCACACCGGCGCGCTCGACGTCGGCGTCCCCGGCACCTCGGCGGCTGGAGGCGGCCCGGGCCTCACGACGCAGCGTCTCCCGGGAGGGCAGAGGGCCGGTACCGACCTTCTCCTCAGCCGGCGCCGCAGGCCCGGAGGGGTAGCCGGGAACCGTCACCCTCGATGACGCGGGCTGCGAGGGGGCGGCGGGAGCACTGGAGGTCTGCGGAGCGCCCGGAGGCGGGAACACAGGCGGCGGCTGGGTCATGCCCGGACCGCCCTGTCCCGCGGAGGAGCCGGTGGGCTGACCAGCCTGCTGCCGGGCAACCGGCTGACCGGCGGGCTGACCGATCGGCTGCCCAGTCGGCTGACCAGTCGGCTGACCACTGCCCCAGCCACCCGACTGACTGCCGGGTTGGGCGTGGTGCTCGGGCTGCATGCTCATGGTTCTCCTTGCTCGGTTCTGGCTTGATTCCTCATGCCGTGCGCTCATGCCTGGATAGGCAACGCATTGGCAGGCTATACGAGCCGACGCCCGCAGGGGCCGCCCGAGGAGGGGAAGTCCTCCCCACAGGTCCGAGACAGCCCCACCTTTCACTGTGATGACGTCACTTCGAGGGAAATGTGAGACGAATCGTGGCCGGGCCGAGGGCGCCGTCCTCAGAGCTGACCGAGGTTCACCCGGCTTCCGGCCAGGGTCAGCCGGAGCCCGTCATTGGTGACGATCGCACTGGTCGGATGCAGCCCTTGAGGCAGGGATCCGGAAGGAAGCGTGATCTCAGGGGAGTCCAGCCCGACGTAGCTGAGCATACTGTTCTCCCCCGCACCGACGTCGACCCCGGCCTCTTCTCCCCCCATCCGGGTGGAGGTGACGGTCAGGACCAGGTTGCCATCGGCTCTCACCGACGGCACGATCTCGGCCTCACCGCTCATGCCGAGCAGAGCGGCCGAGGCCTGGATGGCCCCCGGGTCCTGGGCGCTCGTCCCAGTCCGCTTGGCCTGCAGCGTCATGCCCTGAATCTTCGGGTGCTCCCGAGCGGCGAGCGCGGTCACCTGCCGCCAGCTGATCGTTCCGGACGCCGTCACCGTATCGGTCGGGTAGGGCGAACGCAGACTGATGTGGCTGAGGTCGACGTCGACGTCGCTGAGCGTGACCGTGCCCCCGCCCTCACCCTTGGGGGTGATCTCCAGGCTCTTGGAGTCCACCGCCAGACTGTCCAGCGAGCCACCGAGGAGCTGGCGCAGGACGATCCCCTTGGTGGTGATCCTCGCGTCCTCACTGAGGCCCGGCAGGGCGGATCGCACCGCGGCATCGACCTGCCCGCGCACGAGGTACTCCGCCCCAACGGCGCCCGCGGTCAGGACGACGACGAGCACCAGCAGCACCACCAGCCAGCGCCGCCCACGACGCCGCACAGGGCGACGCCGATCAGGGAGCAATGAATCGCGCTCCTCGGAGTCCTCGGCCACGATCTCCTCGAGCAACACCTCCTGCGACTCGCTCGCCTCGGTCGCGTCGCTCGGGCTCTCGAGCACGTCGTTGTCATCCCGCTCGTCTGTCATCCCTCGCACCTCGTCAATGCCTCGATGCCGCAGGCGAGCTCTGGGCCACTGGAGCAGTGCTCACCGAGCGCGCGGGCTCCTGGCCGGCGTCCGCCTGATTGGCGGCCCGCTCCTCATCAAGCATGTAGAGGTCCTCGGCCGTGACCATGAGGGTGGACACGGCGTGCTCCACCAGGGCGGTGCGCCGGTTGGAGGCGGCCCCGGCCACGCGTCCACCGCGCAGCCCGCGCACACCCACCCGATCGAGCTTCTCGCAGACGTTGTCGAGCTTGCGGTTGAACTTGGTCAACGGCCACCCCAGGCGCGCCGCGGCCGCCGCGGAGGAGGGGATCTCGGCGGCCCCGGTCCCGGCCCGCTTGAGCACCGGCTCGGACAGCGCCAGGACGAGCAGCAGCTGGGAACGGGTCATCGGGGTCACCCCGATGGTGGTCTGCCCCGAGGACTGACGCACGCCGTCGATCCCGGAGAAGTGATCCTCCCCGGAGGTGACGAGGTTGATCTCGTAGGTGGTGGGCCCTGCGGAGAAGGTGAGGATGACCCGGGGGAAGACCAGGGGGATCCTGGCACCGGGGGCCAGGCGCGACTGGACCAGTCCCTCGCCGTCGGTCAGCGTGGCCGACAGCCGACTTCCCTCGTTGGCGATCCACCAGAGCTTCTCCGAGAAGGCGAAGACCAGGAAGCGACGGTGAAGGTAGGGGTTGTCATCGATGTCCAGGTCGCCGCCCCGGCCGATGACGAAGGTGTCGGCGGGGGCGATCCGATGGATCTCTCCGGAGAAGTCCAGGACGAGCTCGTCGGGCTGCTCCGGATTGACCTCTGGCATCTCGGTCCAGGTCAGGTCACTCATGAAATCTCCTTCCACAGCGCCAGTGCCGCTCCGAGGCGGCCGGGTTGCTACCGCACCACATGAATATCACGTCGTTAGGAACATTGAGGGTGTCTGAGACGAGACCTGTCACCAACCCGCATCATCACCTGTGAAATCAACGGCGACGCACTGCCGAGCAGAACGTGCCCTCAGTCACTTCGCGGCCTCAGCCATGCCGGCGGGTCGATCCGAAGCGTCACGCCGTCACCGATATCCATCAGGTCCCCCATGAAGACCGGTGTCGGCATACCAGACCCCAGCAGGACGGGCGTCGCACCGGGGCGCGCAAGCACCGTGCCATTGGACGAGCCGAGGTCCTGAGCCAGGATGCTCCACCCCGAGGTCGTGAGTATGAGGTGAGAGCGCGAGACCATGTGCTGCGGACTGGGCACCGTCACCAGGGCCACGATATGCGGGTCGCCTCCACGCTGAACCTGGGGGGCGCGTCCGACGACGACGTCACCGGCGACCTCGATCGCGGCGCCGGTGGACAGGGTCAGTGTGGCCAGCGCCGGTCGGCGCACGTAGGAGAACATCCCTGTCAAGGGCTGGGAGCAGGTCAGGCAGTCCCGAATCTCAGGCGGGTTGGCATGCCCCTGAGGACAGATCGAGGCCCGCACCGGTGGTGCCGCGATGAGAGCGGCCTCGGAGGCCGAGACGACCTCGGTGTTGGGCAGCGCCTCCAGAGGCTGAGGGGCCCGGACCGGCTGAGGCTGCTTGCTCTTGGAGTTGTCCGGCGCGGTGGGGGTGTCGGCGGTCGGCTGGCCCGCCGAGCTCGCCGTCGGCGCCGAGGGGGCCCTGTGAGCACCGCGACGCCGACGCCCCGATCCGGGTTCCGGCTCGGGATAGTCCGGGAACGTACTGACGTCACCGGTCTCGGAACCACCGGTTCCGGAGCCGTTCCGGCTCCCGTCCGCGGACCCGGCGGAGTCATCGGGGTCCTCCCAGACACCCGTCTCCAGCATCTCCGGAGCCGATTCAGCGATGCTCGACGCAGCAGGCTCCGCCGCGGGGTCCTCCCCGGTCGCTCCGGCGGGCGTCCCTGCGCCGCGGCCGTCGGCGACGTCTGCAACCCCCATCGCTTCCGACACGCCCGCAGTGGCTGCGACAGTCCCGACGGCTGCGACGTCCGGGACGTCAGCGCCGGACGGGACATCATCGGCCTCCGATCCGAGGACGCCTTCGGCCTCCAGGGCCGTCGGCGCCATGTCCTGCGGGAGCTCCGTCACCAGAGCGACCGGCTTGAGCAACGTGGTCTCATCACCGGGCTCCGCGGGCTGCGTCGCCTCTTCCGCTGCCGGCGTAGCCGTCGCCGTCGGCCCCACCCGGGGGAGGTACGTCCCTCCCAGGGCATCCAGGACGCGCAGCCCCGTCTCGATGGAGACGGTGCGGGAGGCAGCCCCGGCAGCCGGACTGATCACGGCAACACCATCGGCGCCGTCAACCCTCACAGAGCCGTCTGAAAGCCGCGTCAGCCCCTCGGGCAACGGGACGCGCTCGCCAGGCAGGGACAATGCGGTCACAGCACCTCCTGGGTAGAAGCATCGCCGGGAACGACTGCGGGAGCGAGGGCCGGGGTCTCGGCGGAGTCCACGACGACGGCCGTGGTGTTGTCATGACCGCCCCCCTCCAGGGAGGCGGCGACCAGAAGCTCGGCCGTGCGCTGCGCCGTGTAGCCGGCGGCCAGCACAGTGGCGATGGCCTCGTCGTCGAGCTCGTCGCTCAGGCCGTCGGAACAGATCAGCAGGCGGTCTCCGGCGGCGACAGGAACACTGTAGAGGTCGGGGACGGCGGAGTCGGCGATCCCCCCTCCCAGCGCGCGGGTGACGACATTGCGGCGGGGGTCGCGCCGCGCCTGCTCGGGGGTGATCTCGCCGGTCTCGACCAGGATCTGAACCCGGGAGTGGTCCCGGGTGACCTGGGAGAGCATGTCGTCGCGCAGCAGGTAGACCCGGGCGTCACCGATGTTGAAGATGACCCAGGTCGGCCGCGTCGCCCCATGCTCGTCCTGCATCCAGGCCAGGACGACGCCGGCGATCGTCGCGCCGGGCAGGTAGGCGGCATGGGATGGGATGGCGACAATCGCCTCCTGGGCGGCCATCACCGCGCGGACCACCGTCTCCACGTCGGTGACGGTCGTTCCGGCCAGCGAGTAGAGGGAGTCGAGGGCGACCTGCGTGGCCATCCGGCCGGCGGCGTGCCCGCCCATTCCATCGACGACGACGAAGGCCGGAGCGATGGCGAGGTAGCCGTCCTCGTTGATCGTACGCAGGCGCCCCACGTCGGTGGCCGCGCCGACGACGACCCCGGAAGCCCCGACGCCGTCGGCGCCACGGATCACCAGGGCTTCGGCATCGGCACGAACGTGCTCGGTCATCGTCTCCCTTTCCCCTGCGTTGCTTGCACTCCCCTAGTAAACCCCAGCACACCGTCCTGAACCACCGCACCACGGCGAAGATTCCACCATACGGGAGCCTGGAGCGCTCCGAAGGCGAACGGCTCCGGCGCCCGGGACCCTCCCGGGCGCAGCCCTCCACCACCCGTTGCCACCCGTGACGAGGGACCACCGGTCGACCCTGCAGAGCCGCGACCGTGACCCGTCAGGCAGTCGGCACCACGAGGTCCTCGGGTAGTCTTTCCGGGTGGCCGGATCCCCGGTCCGTGCGCCACCAGGGCAGTACCGCGTTCCCTGACTCGGTATCGCGGGTGGTCCCGGTACCCGCCCCGCGACGGACCCGGGTACCGATCACAACCTGGACCGACGCAGTTTTCCCGACCCTCGAAGGACCCAGCATGTCTCAGGCCAAGGACGAGCTTGTCGCGCGCGCGCAAGATCCCAACGCAGAGCTGGAGACCCTCCACCAGCTGGCACAGAACTACCCCGGTCTGCGCCCTTACATCGCCGCCAACCCGCGGACCTACCCCGCCCTCCTGGAGTGGCTGGGCACCCTGGGCGACCCTGCGGTCGACGCCGCCCTGGCCTCTCGCAGCGGACATCCCCAGTCGGATCAGGCTCCACAGGCGTCTCCACCCCTGGCGGTCGTCTCACCCCCCGGGTCCCAGCCGGGATCGCCGTCGGCCATGCCCTCCGAGGCCCCGACCCAGGTGACCCTGCCCCGTTCACTCCAGCCCGGCAGCGCCGCCTCTGGTGTCTCAGGGGCCTCCGGGGCCTCAGCGACCAGCTCGAGGAGTGCCGCGAGCGCATCCAGCGCCTTCAGCGCGGCCGGTGCCAACACCCAGGTCGACAGCTTCCGGGCCACGGGCGATCCAGCCGTCTCCAACCCCACCTTCGACCCCAGCCAGGCAGTCCCGTCACAGTCACCGGCCAGACCGGCCCAGCCGGCCCTGCAGCAGACTTTCCAGCAGTCCGCGAACCTCTCCCAGCCGCAGAGCGCGGTGATTCCCGCCGCCGTACAGGCCTCCGCCACGACCGACGGCAACGGCGGTGTCTTCGGCGTCGGCACCGAGGACGACGACTCCTCGGCCCCCTCCTCCTTCCTGACCTCCAACCGCATCCTGCTGATTCTGGCCCTCTTGGTGGCCACCATCCTGGTCTTCCTGGCGACCTGGTACTTCTCCGGCAGCGACAACCACAAATCAGCGAACGAATCGGACACCCAGCCCACGACCCAGAGCAATCAGGCGGCCGGCGCAGCCCCGAATAACGCCTCCGCCTCTCCTACGGCGTCAGCCACGCCGAGCGCCTCGGCGACACCCACACTCAAAGCGCCCGCACCCAACGGAGCCCAGGAGCTGTCCGCCTTCGACGCCCCCAGCGGCAACATCACCTGCACCCTCGGGAAGGATGGCGCCACCTGCGTCATCAACAAGCACGCAGAGAGCTCCTGCCGTGACAAGCCTCTGATCGTCAAGATCGGCGCCAATGGCGGCCAGTCCACCGAGTGCGGCTCGACCTTCTCCGCCAACGGAGTCAGTCTCGGATACGGCTCCTCCGCCAAGAACTCCGAGTTCGCCTGCACCTCGACCGAAGCCGGCATGCAGTGCTGGAGCCAGGTCAGTGGCAGGGGCTTCACTCTCAGTCGCGAAAGGGTCGAGTCCACCACCCACGGCCAGTAAACGTTCCCGCCTCGGCCGGTTCTGCACCGGCCGAGGCGCCGCGCCGTCTTCCTTCAGTTCCCCCAGCAGCACGCAGCTCCTCCCATGGCTACCTCATACAACGCGATTCTCACTCGCCCCGGTGCCCGCGCCTTCACGAGCGCGGGGCTGATCGCCCGGTTCCCCATGTCGATGGTGGGGATCTCCACGATTCTCGCCGTCGAGGAGCTCTACGGCTCTTACACGGCTGCGGGCCTGGTCAGCGCCGCGAGCTTCGTGGCGCTGGCCATCGGGGCGCCGATCCTGGCTCGGTGCGTCGATCGCTACGGTCAGTCCCGGGTCATGCTGCCGGCAGTCCTCATCTCGGCGACCAGTCTGGCCGGATTGATCGCCGCCGCATCCGCGCACGCGCACCTGGGGATCCTGGCCGTGCTGGCCGCCGCCGCAGGAGGGCTGGCCGGCTCCATGGGCTCCTTGGTGCGGGCGCGCTGGACCGCGGTGCTCACTCGCCCCGAGGACATCCACACGGCCTTCTCCCTGGAGGCCGCCCTGGACGAGGTGGCCTTCATTCTGGGGCCGGTACTGGCCACCGCCGTGTGCACAACGCCGTTGCTCCCGGTGACCTCGGGATGGGTGACCTGCCTGATCATGCACGCGGCAGGCGGACTGTGGTTCCTCAGCCAGCGCGCCACCGAGCCCGTTCCACACCCTCGTCGGCACGCAGCCGAGAAGGATGAGGGGACCGGGGAGGCCGGCCGGGACTCGACGCATGGCTTCGAGGGGCAGCGCCCGGTTCTGCGCCACGGGGCAGTCATGGCCACCGTCGTCGTCTTCCTGCTCTCGGGAGCCATGTTCGGGGCCAACGACGTCGCCGCGGTCGCCTTCGCCACCGAGGCCGGGCACAA
>ERZ773075.682-NODE-682-length-23457-cov-84.6931_pt1 | contig 23457 bp, 24 predicted proteins | sample MGYA00580614_ERZ773075 | MGnify/ENA primary metagenome ERZ773075 (study PRJEB29015, sample SAMEA2738021) | human oral metagenome | biome: human oral; feature: human-associated habitat; material: dental | place: China | collected 2043 ... | reverse complement strand
TGTACCTGACCGGGGACTCGGCCAAGCGCGACGCCGACGGCTGGTTCTGGATCATCGGGCGCACCGACGACGTCATCAAGGTCTCCGGCCACCGCCTGGGCACGGCTGAGATCGAGTCAGCGCTCGTCTCCCACTCCGCGGTGACCGAGGCCGCCGCCGTCGGCCTGCCCCACGAGGTCAAGGGGCACTCCGTCCACGTCGCCGTCGTCCTGGCCACCGGGGTCGAGCCTTCGCGTGAGCTCGAGGCCGAGCTGCGTCAGCACGTGGCGGCGTCCCTGTCGCCGATCGCCAAGCCGGAGTCCTTCGTCTTTCTCGAGTCGCTGCCCAAGACCCGTTCGGGCAAGATCCTGCGCCGGGTGCTGCGGGCCCGGGCGCTGGGTCAGGATGAGGGCGATCTGTCCGCTCTCGCCGAGGAAGGTGGCGAGCTCGGGTTCTCAGGTGCCGGAGGTATCCGTCGTGCGATTGCGCCAGTAGGCGCGGCCGCTGACGATGATCCCGAACGCGATGGCGGCGACCGGCCAGATGATCCAGGAGATACCCCAGGCCTCGAAGACGAAGCTCCACAGCAGATAGATGATGACCGTGGCCGGCCAGTAGATGCTGGAGATCAGGCCGATGAGGGGATCGTCCTTCTCCTGGTCGCTGGACTGCCAAGCGTTCTCGCCGGAGCCGCCGGGGTGCGTCAGGGCCGTGTAGGTGGAGGACGCCCACGCGGCGGGCAGGTAGATGCTCAGGCCCGTGGCGATGATGACCAGTGAGATCGCGACGCCGATACCGGAGAGCTCCGACTGGGGTCCCTGATCGGGGGTGAGCATGCTGGTGGCCAGGATCGGCAGCGCGGAGACGATCCACAGGAAGACCGCGATCGTCAGCCGGCGGGTGCGCACCGTCTCCTGGTTGAGGCGTTCGCGGGCCGCCCAGGCGGTGACCACCGGGTCCGGGGTGAACCTGCCCTCGATGAGGTGGTGGACGGAGGAGAAGGCTGACCGGCGCTGCACCAGCATGCCCACACCCAGGCCCACGAGCAGCAGGGCGAAGGCTATACCGATGAAGGCGGCCGTGTTGTCGCTGATGGCTATCCGCCCGGCGTCGGCCAGGTTTGTGAGGACGATGAGCAGGGCCGGGGCGCAGACGAAGAGGCTGACCGCATGGGCAAGGGTCGAGGCGGTGCTCCGCTTGGCCTGGGCCAGGGCCTGAGCCTCGGGCAGTGTCACCACCGGGTAGGCGGGCCGGCTGGGCTCGGTCGGGGTGCCGGCGGCGGGAGCGGCCTGAGGGTCGGCGTCGGTCCGGATATCCGCGGCGATGCCCAGGACCGGGGCCAGCTCCTCAAGGTTGCCGAAGTCGGTGATGACCTGCCCGACCGCCTCGTTATGGGTCTTGCCCTGGGCAATGGCGTCGTTGTAGGCGTCCTCCATCATGGCGCGCAGCTCGCCGCGGGCCTCGGTCAGGCGCGGGGTGGCCGGGTAGGGGGCGAACATGGCGTCGAGGAAGGTCTCGATGGTGTCCATCAGTGGGCTCCTTTCGCGAAGCGGTCGATGAGGGTCTTGGTGTCCTCCCACTCGGAGACCTTGGCCGCCAGGTGTGTGGCGCCCTCGGGAGTGAGGCGGTAGTAGGTGCGGGACTTGCCGGAGTCGGATACCCCTGCGTAGGAGGCCGCCAGTCCAGTGGACTCCAGGCGCTTGAGGGCGGTGTAGAGGGTGGTCTGCTTGATGGTGTACTCGCCGTCGGAGACCTCGGTGATGGTCTTGGCGAGGTCGTAGGCGTAGGACGGCTGCCGTTTGAGCAGGGACAGGACGATGAGGTCGATGTAGCCGCGAATGGCGTCCGCACTGATCATGTGGGTCCTCCTTCCTTGGTGTGTAGTGGGTGGGACGCGAGATGGTTCCGGACTTCTTGTATACATCTAACGTACTACGGCACGCGTAGTACGTCTAGTGGAAGGTGAGTGAGGATCAACGCCTCCACCAGCGGCCGTTCGTCACAGCCCGGGCACAGCCCCGCTGCATAGGCTGGATCCATGCTGTTTGCGGCCACCACCCCACCCGCGACCCTCGGCGCGGATCCTTCGGCGACCCCGACTCCCACGCCCACCTCCGGTCCCACGGGTATGCCGTCCGTCAATGTGGATGAGACCGTCAAGGTGGTCACCAAGACGACGAACGACCTTGCTGTCATCGGCCTGCAGGCCGGCATCGGCGCCATCATCGGCATCCTGGTCGCAGTCGTGCTCATGTCGATCCTCAGCTTCATGGGCAGGCGCCGCCTCCTGTACCACGAGATCGTGGACTTCGGGCGCCGTCCCGCCTACGCCGTCGGCGCCATGACCGGGGCCTTCCTGGGCACCCAGCTCGCTCTGACCGGGCTGCGGCAGACCAAGGAGGACTCGACGATGATGGTCGTCATCGAGCGGGGGGTGACCATCGCGCTCATCTTCTCGGTGACCTGGCTCGTCGTCGCCTTCGCCAAGGCCATCGAGTCCACCGTCGTCAAAGGGGCGCAGGCCGGCGGGGACCAGGGGCGCGCCAACCGCGTGACCACCCAGAGCCAGATCATCCGGCGTGTGGCCCAGGTGATCATCGTCATCGCCGGGCTCGTCAGCGCCATCATGACCTTCCCCAGCGTCCAGCTGGCCATGGGCTCTCTGCTCGCCTCGGCCGGTCTGGCCTCCGTCATCGCCGGTATGGCCGCACGCTCCATGCTGGGTAACGTCTTCGCCGGCCTCCAGCTGGCCACCACCGACGCCATTCGCGTGGATGATGTCGTCGTCGTCGACGACGAGCAGGGCACCATTGAGGAGATCACCCTGACCTACGTGGTCATGCGTACCTGGGACGAGCGGCGCCTCATCCTGCCCTCGACCCACTTCACCGAGAATCCCTTCGCCAACTGGACACGCGGCGGGTCCCAGAGCACCGGCACCTTCACCCTCGAGCTGGACTGGCGCGTGCCCATCGCCGCGATGCGCGCCGAGCTGGCCCGGCTCGTGGCCGCCTCCACGGTCTGGGACGGGCGCCAGGCCTCTCTCGAGGTCTCCGACGCCGTCGGCGACCACGTCACCGTACGCGTGGTCCTCACTGGAGCCAACCCGGGCGACGTCGGCACCCTCAAGTCCTATGTGCGCGAGGAGCTGGTCGCCTGGCTGCAGCGCGAGGCCCCCTACGCCCTGCCGCGCACGCGGGTGGAGGTCGAGCAGGTCGAGGTCACCCAGGACCTCAGCCCCGAGCAGGTGGCCCGCACCGCCGAGGAGATCGTTGCCAAGCAGAAGGCTGAGGCCGATGGCGCCGCCACGGTTGCGGCTGGTGGCAGCGCCACCGCTGAGGCCCCTGCGACCACCGAGGCCGCGGGCGAGAGCGCCGCTCACGGCCTGGGTGCCCGGCGCGCCGTCACCCTGGGGCGCGCCATGGGCCGCTCCTTGCTGCACCGCGCCCGGCGCGGGGGCCTGGGGCCTAGGTGAGCCGGGCAGCCGCTACGTGGCCGGCGCCCCGTCGGACGGGTCCGTTTTCGCTGCGTGAACGCAGGTCGCCCGGCGCCGTCGAGCGGGCCACGATGAGCCCATGAGTACCGACAAGAGCGCTGGCCCCTCCGGCCCAGTCGTCGACTTGGAGGCCGCGGCGCGCACCGACGCCCAGTGGCGCGCCGCCCTGAGCCCCATGGAGTACCACGTGCTGCGCGAGGCCGGCACCGAGCGGCCCTTCACCGGCGCCTTGCTCGACGAGCACCGCGAGGGCGTCTACCGCTGCCGCGGCTGCGGCGCCGAGCTGTTCCGCTCCACCACCAAGTTCGACTCCCACTGCGGCTGGCCATCCTTCTACGACCCTGCCAACCTCGATGCTGTCACTCTGAGTACCGACACGTCTCACGGCATGGTGCGTACCGAGGTTCGCTGCGCCACCTGCGCCGGCCACCTGGGCCACGTCTTCGACGACGCCCCCCAGACCCCCACAGGCCAGCGCTATTGCATGAACTCCGTCAGCCTCATCTTCGAGGAGGAATGAGAATGATCCGGGTCCTGAGCCTCAACCTCCAGCACGGCCTGCCCGGCGCCGGAGCCGGGGACGGCAGCGCCGCCAACGGCTCACTGGTGGGTGCCGATATCTCCGACCCGGCCACCGCCCGAGCCGTCATGCGGGCCACTGCCGCTCAGATCGCCGAGCTTGCCCCCGATGTCATCGCCCTCCAGGAGGTGGACCTGGGGCAGGCCCGGTCCGGGCGCTTGGCCCAGGCGGCCTTCCTGGCCGAGGAGCTGGGCATGCCCAGCTGCCGCTTCGCCGCCTGCTACGCCGGGCCGGTCGTGGGTCTGCGTCGTCGCCCCCTGCGCAGCGAACTGAGTTCACCGACTGACGACGTGCTCGGGCCGCTGCGCGCCGCTGTCGGCGCCGGGCCGATCGGCTACGGCAACGCCCTCATCTCCCGTTTCCCGGCCGTCAGCTGGCACATCAAGCGCCTCGGACGCGGAGCCCTCAGCGTGGAGAAGCGCGGAGAACGGGCCTGGGATCCTCGCTCCTACCACGTGTCCACTGCCTCCCAGCGCGTCATGGTGGCTGCCACTCTCGACTTGCCGGAAGACGTCGTCGGCCCGGTCCGGCAGTTGTCGGTCGCCTCCACGCACCTGGCGACCCGCGAGTCCATGGCGGCCCGTCAGCTCGCTGCCGCCTGGGGGGCGCTGACCGGGCTGCCCGGACCACATCTGCTCGTGGGCGACTACAACCTGAACGCGGAGCAGGTCGCGGCCCTGGGGCCGGGGCGGACTCTGGGGGAGGGGGCCACCTTCCCGGCGGCCGCTCCCAAACGACGCATCGATCAGGTTCTGACCGACCCGTGGCCCACCGGTCCCGACGGCCTGCCGCTCCCGGAAGATGAGGCCGTGGCCGCGGCGGCCACGTCGTCGGGCGTCGGAGGCTCTGGAAACCCGCTGCTGCGCGCCGTGGGCCGGGGGACGGTCTCCTTCATCGTCTCCGATCACGTCGGCACCTGGGTGGACCTCGAGCCGGTCGGCTAGCGACCGTTCTTCGCCCGCGCGCTTTGCCCACGCGGTCGTGCACCGGACTCCGTCGCCGTCCCCGCCCTCATGCGTTCGTGCCTTAAGGATCGCGTCCGAGGGGTAGAGGGTACGAAGGCGCGCTCCACCCTACGAACTCATCGTGCCGCGTCCTATGAGAGGGGGAGTTGAGGCTATGGCTGATGTCGTCGCGGGGCTGGCCGTCTTCGGCACCGTTATCGCCGTCGGCTGGCTGCTGGCGCGGACTCGGGCCGTCCCGGCCGACGCCGACGGGGTCCTCACCCGCGTGTGCTTCTTCGCCGCGACCCCGGCGCTGCTGGTGACCACCCTGAGCCGGGCGGACCTCACGGCCGTCGTCTCCCGGACCACCGCCGTGGCCGTGGCCGCCGAGCTCGCGGCCATCGTCTCCGCCTGGAGCCTGCACCGTCTCGTGCTGCGCCGCTCCACCGCCGAGGCCACCATCGGCGCGCTCGCCTCCGGCTACGTCAACGCCGCGAACCTGGGGATCCCGGTGGCCGTCCTCGTCCTGGGGGATGCGGCCACCATCGCCCCGATCCTCCTGCTCCAGCTCCTGGTGCTCACCCCCGTCACCTTCACCGTGCTCGACGCCGTCACCCGCCGCGGTAACCCGTCTCGACTGGCGACCCTGACCGTCCCGCTGCGTAATCCGCTGCTGTGGGGCGTCGTGACTGGCACCGCAGCGAACTTGGGCGGAGTGAGCCTGGAGGCGTGGTGCGGGGGCTACCCGGCCCAGGGCCTGGAGATGCTCGGGCGCATCGCGGTGCCGCTCATGATGCTGGCGCTGGGCATGAGCCTGGCCGGTGCGCCCCGGCCACTGCGGAGTCCCGGGCCGGATGCGCCCGTCCTAGGCGCTGACCGGCGCAGCGGTCTGTGGCTGGCCGTGGGCTGGAAGCTCGCGGTCATGCCGGGGCTGGCGGTTGTCGTTGGGCTGGCGGCGGGACTCGGTGGTGCACAACTGCTGACCCTGGTTGTCACCGCAGCCCTGCCCACGGCGCAGAACGTCTTCATGTACGCCTCGCGCTACGGGGTGGACAAGGACCTGGCCCGCGACGCGGTCCTGCTGACCACTGCCGGGTTCGTGCCTGTGGTCCTGCTGGCCGCTGCGATCCTGCGCTGATCGCGGCGGCGCAGGCTCATCGGCTCAGGGCAGCTCGTCGCGGGTGGGCGGGTTGGCCCCGGCCCGCGAGACCGTGATGTCGGCGATGGCTGCGGCGTGACGCACGATCCGTTCCAGGGTCTCGGCGTCCACCGCGCGCAGCGCCTCGCGCCGGTCCGCGCCCACGAGGTCCTCGCTCCACAGGGCGTCCTCCAGGCCGCCCATGAAGGAGTCGCCTGCGCCCACTGTGTCTGCCACGACGACGCTCGGGTCGGCGGGCACCTCCAGGCGCACCCCGGAGGCGGACAGGGCCAGGGCGCCCTCCTTACCTCGCGTGACGACTACGACGGCGGCCCCCGCCTCCAGCCAGGAGCGAAGCACCGTCTCCAGGTCCGCGTCCTGGCCGTAGAGCCAGGCGATGTCCTCATCAGAGCACTTGACCAGGTCGGACAGGGCAACCAGGCGCTCGACGATCCGGCGGGCGTCCTCAGGGGCCCCCATGAGCTGGGGACGGGCGTTGGGGTCGTAGGCGATGGTGGAGGTGGCGCGGGTCTCGCGCAGCACCTGCTCCACGGTGTCGGCGCCGGGGGCCAGGATCGCCGCGATCGAGCCGGTGTGCACCAGCAGTGGTGCCTCCCCGTCGGTCAGGTTCGGGCGCGGCGGGTTCCAGTCCAGGTCGAAGACATAGCTGGCGGCATGGTCCTCACCGATGGTGGCCTGCGCCGTCGAGGTGCGCTCGGCGCCGTCGGCGCCCGCAGCCAGGCGGACCCCGGAGGCCTCCAGATGGGCGCGCACGGCCTTGCCGCGCTCATCGGTGCCGATCCAGCAGTGCAGCTCGGCGTCGCGGCCCAGGCGCGCCAGCCCCAGGGCGACGTTGGCGGGCGAGCCGCCGGGGATGTCCACGGGCTCCTGCCCGGGGTGGATGACGACGTCGACCAGGGCCTCGCCGATGACGAGGGCGGATCCTTGGCGGCCGGGTGCGGTCATGGGTGACTCCTTTGTGCGGGGACCGGGGACCGGTCGCTGTGAGTGAGGTGAGACGGAGCGAAGTGGGAAGGGCGGAGGGGACGCGACGGCGCGAAGCTCTCCGTGGATAGTCGGCGGACTGGTCGATGAGTGGGGCCGGAGGATGAATGCTCACAGACTACCGATCCGGCACCGCCCTCAGGGCATGTCTCGCCCGATGATGTCCAAATCTGCCACAAAGGCGGCGGCGAAGTTATCGCTGCGAAGAAGAAACCGCATGATTCCGCGGTTCCGTTCGTTTGCTTGAAGGGCGTCGGAGTCCCTTTGTGGCAGATATGGACACGAATGCGCTCAGGAGCGGTGACCTGGGGTCGATCGGACTGTGTCGGGGCGCCGAGCACAGGACGAGCAGCCCCTGAGACGACGGACGGCTGCGCATGACCGGGTTGGGGGCTGCGCTTCGTACTGAGGACGTACTTTCATCCAGGATGGTGACGACCTGGCCCCAGTCATCTGGAGCAAAACGCAGTCCTCATGGGGAAAGTACGTCCCCGACCCGTGCCGCGTGGTGAGCGGGTCAGCGCCGCTCAACCTCGCGGCCTCACTTCCGCACCTCAATCCACGACCTCTTGGAATGTGGACACGGGTGGGAGACTGAACATCAGTCCTCGGAGTCGTCCTGCGCGACCGCAGCCAGGCGGGCACGAGCGTCGTCGAGCCAGGTCTGGCAGCGCTGGGCCAGGGCCTCGCCGCGCTCCCACAGGGCCAGGGAGTCCTCCAGCGGGACGGAACCCGCCTCGAGGCGCTGCACGACAGCCACCAGCTCCTCGCGGGCCCGCTCGTAACTGAGCGAGGCCACGTCCTCATTGGTGCCGGAGGCTCCGTTGGCGGAGGATGCCGACGACGTTGAAGACCCTGAGGGTGCTGAGTAGGGACTGTTCTGGGGTGAGTACTCGTCTGGGTACTGGTCGGAGTATGGGCCGGGGTTCATCTCGGAGCTCACTCCTCGATTCTCGCACGGGCCGGGCCACGACCGAAGCGCGCGGACGCACCATAGGTCTCGACGACTGGCCCCTAGGGTGGCGTCCGCGAGTCCTAAGGTGCGTCCGCGATGCATCTTAGACGCTGTCGGTGGGCGCGTCCCCAGGGCTTCGCCAGCGCTCAGCCGCTGCTCAGTCGACAGCGGTTGGCCGAGGCCTGGTGGCGCCGACGATCTGGGCGACGAGCCGGCCCTGAGCCAGAACCCCCTCGATGAGGTCGCCCTTCTTGACGTCCTCGGCGCTGGTGATGACCTTCCCGCCGGGGGTGCGCAGGATCGTGTAGCCGCGGTCGAGGACCCCTTGCGGCGACAGGGCCGTCAGGCGGGCGTGGTCGGCGCGCAGGTCCGCGGCCGCCAGCGACAGACGGTGGCCCACGGCCCGGCGCATCCGGTCGCGGGCCTGGCCCAGCTCGATGACCCGGTCGCGCACGATCGAGGTGGGGTCGGCCATGACCGGCCGGGCCCGCAGCTGGTCCAGGGCCGCCTGCTCGGCGTCCAGCCGCGAGGTGAGCACGCTGCGCAGGCGCTCACGGGCCGAGTCCAGGCCCACGGTCTCCTGGGCGAGGTCGGGGACGATCCGACGGGCGGCGTCGGTGGGGGTGGAGGCCCGGTAGTCGGCCACCAGGTCCAGCAGGGGGCAGTCGGTCTCGTGGCCGATCGCGGAGACCAGCGGCGTGCGGCAGGCGGCCGCGGCGCGCACGAGCCCCTCGTCGGAGAAGGGCAGCAGGTCCTCGACGGCGCCGCCCCCGCGGGCCACGACGATGACGTCGATCTGCGCATCGGCGTCGAGCTCCTGGATGGCGCGGGTGACCTCACCGACGGCGCGCGCCCCCTGGACGGCGACCTCCCGGACCTCGAAGGGCAGGCCGGGCCAGCGCAGGCGGGCGTTGACCAGCACGTCGTCCTTGGCCTTGGCCTGGCGGCCGCACACGAGTCCCACCTTACGCGGCAGGAAGGGCAGGGGGCGCTTGCGCTCGGCGTCGAACAGGCCCTCGGCGGCCAGGATACGGCGCAGCTGCTCGATACGGGCCAGCAGGTCGCCGACGCCGATGGGCCGGATGTCGTCGGCCTGCAGCTGCAGGGAGCCCCGCTTGGTCCAGAAGGTGGGCTTGGCACGGACCACCACGCGGGCGCCCTCGCTCAGCTCGGCACCGGTGCGGGCCAGGACGGCGTCGAGGACGCGCGCGTAGATGGCCACCGACATGGAGACGTCGGCGTCCGTGTCCCGCAGGGTGAGGAAGGCCATCCCGGCGCCGGGACGGCGGTTGAGCTGGATGATCTGGCCCTCCACCCACACCTGGCTCATGCGGGCGACGTACTGGTCGATCTTGGAGGACAGCAGCCGCAGCGGCCACGGGTTCTCCGCAGTAGTGAGATTTGCGCGCGGCGCCAGCTCCTGCGGGGCGCCGTCCGTGGCGGAGGCGGGTACCGCGCCGCCGTCGGGGGAGGACTGCGGGCTGGGCTGGGTGGGGCTCTGGCCTGTCACATGCACCACTGTGCCACGTCCACCACTGGGGACCTGGGTCCCACTGTGGCACAGTGGTTGCCGTGACGATGACCGAGCTCGCCAGCGAGCAGACTGACGCTGCCGCGCCCACCATCAGCCCCGCGTCCGCCCCCGAGGCCTCGCCCTCCGCCGCGAAGGGCGGCAAGCGGATCCTCATGGCCGCCCCGCGCGGCTACTGCGCCGGCGTGGACCGTGCCGTCGACGCCGTCGAGCAGGCCCTGGCCCATTACGGGGCGCCGATCTACGTGCGCAAGGAGATCGTCCACAACAAGTTCGTCGTGGACGCCCTCTCGAAGCGCGGAGCCGTCTTCGTCTCCGAGACCGACGAGGTGCCGGTGGGCGCCCGCGTCGTCTTCTCCGCCCACGGCGTCTCCCCGGCCGTCCACGCCGAGGCCGCCGAGCGCCAGCTGGCCACGATCGACGCGACCTGCCCGCTGGTGACCAAGGTGCACAAGCAGGCGGTGCGCTTCGCGGCCAAGGACTACGACATCATCCTCGTGGGCCACACCGGCCACGAGGAGGTCGAGGGCACCCAGGGCGAGGCGCCCGAGCACATTCAGGTGGTCAACGGCCCCCACGAGGTGGACCAGGTCGAGGTGCGCGACCCCTCCAAGGTCGTGTGGATCAGCCAGACCACCCTGAGCGTCGACGAGACCCTGGAGACGGTGCGCCTGCTGCGCGAGCGCTTCCCGGAGATGATCGACCCGCCCGGCGAGGACATCTGCTACGCCACCCAGAACCGTCAGGCCGCGGTCAAGCAGATCGCCCCGCAGGTCGACCTCATGATCGTCGTCGGCTCGGGCAACTCCTCGAACTCGGTGCGCCTCAAGGAGGTGGCCCTGGAGGCCGGTGCGGGAGCCTCCCACCGGGTGGACTTCGCCAGCGAGATCGACCCGTCCTGGCTCGACGGCGTCGAGACGATCGGCCTGACCTCGGGTGCCTCGGTGCCGGAGATCCTGGTGCAAGAGGTGATCGAGCGCCTGGCCGAGCTCGGGTTCGACGACGTCGAGGAGGTGCGCACCACCACGGAGAAGATCTCCTTCTCCCTGCCCAAGAACCTGCGTGCTGACCTCATGGCCGCCCAGGGCGCCACGGCCGACCACAAGCGCCGCGAGCCCGCCGCCGGTCACACCTGCTGAGGTCGGCGGTTTCGCACCCTTTCCGGGATGCTGGAGGATGGCGGAGGCCGTGAGACCGCCGGCACACCCCGGGGCGTGCGGGACGAGTCCGACGTGAACGCCGGATTGCGCGCTGTGCGATTACCCTCGGTTACGTGACACACTCCCACGACGAGCATGACGAGTCGGCCGCCGGCGCTCGCCCTCCGGCCGGACCGGGGCGCCAGTCCGACGGGTCCGACGGCGCCTGCCCCGCCGATACCGCTGGTGACGCCGCCAGCGCACTGATCGCCGGAGCCTCCGGCCAGGTCTCCAATGAGGCCCTGGAGCAGGGCAGCGGACTGCAGCGCAGCCTGACCAACCGGCACATGCAGATGATCGCCATTGGCGGCGCCATCGGTACGGGCCTGTTCGTGGCCTCGGGCGCCACGGTCTCCACGGCCGGGCCGGGCGGCGCCCTGGTGGCCTACGCGGCGATCGGCCTCATGGTGCTGCTCCTCATGCAGTCCCTGGGGGAGATGACGGCGCACATGCCGGTGGCCGGCTCCTTCCAGACCTACGCCACCCGGTTCGTCAGTCCCTCCTTCGGCTTCGCCATGGGCTGGAACTACTGGTTCAACTGGGCGATCACGGTGGCGGCCGAGCTGGTGGCGGCGGGGATCGTCATGGCCTACTGGCTGCCGGGGGTGCCCTCATGGATATGGGCGGCGTTGTTCCTGGCCCTGTTGACGACGCTCAACGCCCTGTCCGCCCGAGCCTTCGGGGAGGGCGAGTTCTGGCTGTCGGCCATCAAGGTGGTCACCGTCATCGTCTTCCTGATCGCGGGCGTGGCGATGATCGCCGGCATCGTCGGCGGCAGGCCGGCGGGCTTCGGCAACTGGACCACCGGCGACGCCCCCTTCCACGGCGGGATGCTGGCGATCGTGTCGGTGTTCATGGTGGCCGGGTTCTCCTTCCAGGGCACCGAACTCGTGGGCGTGGCAGCCGGTGAGGCCCGCAATCCGCGCCGTGACGTGCCCAAGGCGATCCACACGGTGTTCTGGCGAATCATGATCTTCTACATCGGGGCGATCGCGGTCATCGGTTTCCTGGTGCCCTACACGGATCCCAACCTGCTGCGCTCGGACACCTCGGACATCTCCTATTCGCCCTTCACCCTGGTCTTCGAGCGGGCGGGCATCGGGATCGCGGCGGCCCTGATGAACGCGGTCATCCTCACTGCAGTGCTCAGCGCCGGCAACTCCGGCCTGTACGCCTCGACCCGTATGTTGCACTCGATGGCCCTGCAGGGCCAAGCGCCGGCTTGGTTCTCCTACGTGAACCGTCACGGGGTACCGGTGCGGGCCCTGGGAGCGACGGCGCTGGTGGGAGCGGCAGGGTTCCTCACCGCCGTGGTGGGTCAGGACACCGCCTACACGTGGCTGCTCAATGTCTCGGCCCTGTGCGGATTCATCGTGTGGTTGGGGATCGCGGCGTGCCACTTCCGCTTCCGGCGCGCCTACGTGCTCCAGGGCAATGACCCGGCCGATCTGCCTTACCGGGCGCCCTGGTTCCCGTTGGGGCCGATCCTGGCCTTCGCCCTGTGCGCTCTGGTGATTCTGGGCCAGAACTACGAGGCGGTCTTCAAGGGACAGCTGCTGGAGGTGCTCTCCTCCTACATCGGTCTGCCGGTCTTCGGGGCCATCTGGTTGGGGCACCGGCTGGTGTCCGGCTCGCGAGTGGTGCGTCTGGAGGACGCCGACGTCTCCGGTGTCGTTGTCCACGAGCGTCACTGAGCCGCGACCGCCTCGCCCCTTATCGACGTCGGGCCACCGGTCGGCTACCGGTGGCCCGACGTCGGCTCGTACCGCAACCTGCACAGGGCGGGAGCCCTCCGGGGTGGACAGCTATAGCAAAGACTGCACCCGCACCGTGACCTGAGGCGCGTTCCGGTCCCCAACGCCGGAGGAGTCGGAGCCCTCGCGCGTCTCGGAGGCGTCGTCGTGCTCGCCCTCCTCCGACAGAGCCCGGATGATGGTCTCCTGGACGTCGCGCACGATCTCCTTGACCGGCCGTGAGCCGTCGATACCGATCTCAATGACGGCCCTGCGCGAAGCCGATTCGACGACGACTCCGAAGCGGGCCTGACGAGGGTCCTGTTGCCGGATGTGGCTGCCGATCGCCCGTAACGTGCTGCCTATTCCCGGCTCGATTCCTCGTACTCCGGGGACAGCAGTGACCAGGCTGGCAAGCTCTGCCGCTGAGAGGCTAGTCGTCATCGTGGAGATCCTCGATGTGGACGTTGACGGTCGGGGACACCCCTAGGTTCTCATGGCAGGCTCCTCGAACGGTGTCGCGGACCCGCTGGGCGAGCTGCGGCAGGCTGTCCACGCTGACGTGGGCGGAGATCCGGCAGGAGATGGTCTCCGGAACCCCCAGCCCACGGTGGTCTCCATCCGAGGGCCCGTGTTCGAAGGAGGATCGCAGGGCGCGTGCGCCGGGCACGGAGTCCACGGTTCGCCGGATGAGTGCCCGCAGCGAGAACTCGGACATGCTGTAGGGCCCCAGGTCGGTTGCGGGCATCTGCACCTGGGCGCCGTGACGGGTCTCGGCGATGACGGCGTCCATCAAGTGGCGCTGCGGCATGACCGAGGTGCTCGCCTGAGACTCCAACCGGTCCCACTCCTCGTGGAGGGAGGCGATCAGACGCAGGTACTCCCGCGTGTCCGTTTCATCCTGCTCATGAGACCGGGCGGATGACCCGGCCGACGCCGTCGAGCGTTGGGTACTGCGTGAGAGCTGGTTGACGGTGCTCATGTCCACTCCTTCATCTGGCGCATGACGAGAGAGCGAGCGCGCGCCAGCCTCCCGCGGACGGTGGACTCGGTGACGTTCAGGGCGTGGGCGATCTCCTCGTAGGACATGTCGTCAACCTCTCGGAGCACCCAGACGATGCGCAACTCGGGTTTCACGGAGGACAACAGGTCGGCCAGCGCCTTGATCTGGGCGTTGACCTCGCTGGACTCAGCCGGGTCAGCGGTGCTGTTCGACGTCGTCTCCGCCATGGCGCTTGCGGTCTCAAGGCTCTCGGCGTCGTACGGGTCGGTGGCCCGACGTTGGCGCTTGCGCGTCATACTGGTGGCCTTGTTGGTACATATCCGCATGAGCCAGCCCCGAAAGGCGGCAGGCTCCCTGACCAGGTGAAGACTGCGCCAGGCCTGGATGAGGGTCTCCTGGACGATGTCCTCACTGTCGTGACGGTTCCGCACGATCATGTAGGCGGTGCGGAACAGGCGCCCCTGGTAACGCTCGACGAGCTGTTCGAAGGCGTTGATGTCTCCGTCCTGGGCACGCAGGACCAGATAGCGGTCCCTGCCATGGGAGGGTGCGGGCGGAGCGCTCGGTTGCGCGGCTTGGTGTGGACTCGGGCGAGGTGCCGGCACTGCCCCGTCCTGCTTCTCATGCGTCATCGCCAACCCCGGTGCTCTTGGGTGCGTGCCGCCCTGTGACGGTTTGCGAGACGTTGCGCGAACTCGAGGAGCGCTCCAAGTGCACCAGGGTGTCGATTTGCCTGGGGCGCGTGCCCAGGGACGTGGTCACGTCATCCTCGAGTCGGCGCCTGAGATCGGCGACGGCCCACTCGACCTCGCAGCCCTGGGACACGGTAGTGGTCGCTTGGACCCACAGGCTGGTCGAAGAGCCGGTGACCCGCACAGTGCACCGCTCCACCCCGGGGACGTCCTGGGCCCGCTCGGACAGGGCCTGAGCCAGGACGTCGGGGGCGACGGTGGCCAGCAGGACGCCCTCGGAGTCGCTGAACCTCAGGGGCGAGGCGGCCGCCTTGCGGGGGACCTGCATGGCGAGTAGGGCCAGCCCAGCGATGATGGCCAGGACTGATGCCGTCGTGGCAGTCGGCAGGAGCCAGTGCGCCTGGGCCGCGATGAGGCTGTCCAACCGGTCCTGCGCAGTGGCTAGGATCGGGGCGACGTCGGGCCACAACCGACCGGTGCTGAGGCCGGAGGCCAGTGGCCAGGACGCCGCCGCCACGATGAGAAGTCCGCAGCCGGCCAGGGCCGTCCTGTTGAGGACGCCAGATACTGAGCGCATAGTGTTTTCCTTTTCAGCTCGTGTGCCGGATCCGCACGCGGCTGCGTGTGATGCCCACGGGCTTGAGTGCGTGCAGGGCCTCATCGGCCTTCTTACGGGCGGCTTCACGCACCGGTGCGAGGTCGTCCAGGACGCTGAGGGCGACGATGTCGACTTGGGAGCGACGGGCGGTCACGGCGACGGAGTGGACGCCGTCGACCTGCTCGATCTGGATCCTCACCAGGCTGGCCAGGTCCCGGCGCGTCACCGCGGTCTGTCCGGGGACGGCGTCGGGGAGGATCTCGACGTGCTCGGGGACTCCCGGCCACAGGGCCATGAAGATCATGACCAGGCCGCATACGGCGACGATCCCGGCGGTTATGAGCACGGCGGCGGATCCGAGGGTGGCGGATCCGACGGCGTCGAGCGTGGTGGCGGCCCGGTCTGGCCAGGTGCCGCTCACGATCCGGTGCCCCAGAAGCCAGGCCCCCAGGCCTCCGGCGGTGAGCAGCAGCAGCGCCAGGATGATGCTGGGTATGCTGCGGGACGGGCGACGAATGAGTTTCTGGACGGGTGCTCTCATTTCAGGCTCTTCCTGACGTGGCTGCTCGGATTGAGCCAGGAGATCTCGATGTCGATTCGGCTGACTCTCAGCCCAGTGAGGTGCTCGACGCGGTTGCGCACGTGTGCGCGCAGATCCTCGATGGCGGAGGTCAGCGGTGTGGGGAAGACCAGACCGAGGTCGAGGTGGAGGACGGCGACCTGTCCGTAAAGGTCGCACTTGGCCTCGGGCCGGGAGGCGAAGTTACGGCGGGTGCCGATTCCCATGATCCCTCCGGCGTTGGAGCCGACGTTGCCGGTCTCATAGGCGGCCTGGGCGGCGATCTGGGCGACGACTCGGGCCGGAATGGTGGTGACTCCGCGCTGCTCCCGGGAGGAGTCCTCATCCCGGGAGGGCCCCGGCTGCGTGATCGCCGGCTGGGTCGCGATCGCCATCTTCACTTCCTTCGCCGATCCAGGATGCTTCGGACATCGACCCGGCCCTCCAGGTAGAGGCCCACCGCCAATCCGGCCAGGCCGCACAGGGCTACCAGGACGAAGTCGGCGAAGGAGCCGAAGGCGAGAATGGTTCCAAGGAACAGGCCCACCAGGAGGGCCAGGTACGTTGTCTTCATGAGAGCTCCTCAGATCAAGGCGTCGGGACGGGTCACTTGAGGTCGGCGGCCTCGGAGTTGTCGGAGTCGTCGTCGGGCAGGTGGACGTCGGTGACGTTGATGTTGACCTCGACGACCTCCAGGCCGGTGGTGCCCTCGATCTGCTCGATGATGTTGCGGCGGATGGCGTCGGCGACCTCGACGATGGAGACGCCGTACTCGACCACCACGGTGACCTCGACGGCGGCCTGGGTCTCGCCCTTCTGGACGCTGATGCCGCCGGCGACGTTGGTCTGGGCGTTGGGGATGCGGTCGGTCACCGCGCTGAAGGCGCGGCGCACGGCGTTGCCCATGTCGTAGACGCCGGGCACCTCACGAGCGGCCATGCCGGCGATCTTGGCGACGACGTTCTCGTCGATGGTGGTCACGCCGTGCGAGGTCTGGAGGGGGCCGCGAGGGGTCTGTTTCTCCTCGACCTGCTCGTGGTGCTCACGCTGCTGGCCGGTCTGGGGAATGGCGTTGTTGCTCATTGGAGCCTCTTTCGTTGATCCGTGGCACGGATGGTGGCAATGTGTTGTGGCGCGCGGGCCAGCAGGTGTTCCGTCAAGGTGCCCGGTGGATTCCGTGGCTTCCGTGGCCGGCTCGTGTGACTGGCCGTTGTGACTGACTGTTTTCGCTGTCCGTCATGACTGCCGCGCTGATAGGAGGACGCTGCCGGCCGGGGAATCCTCACGCCCTAAACCCATGGCTTGCGTCACAGAAACGGCGAAGCGGGTTTCGAGGAGGCGATGACTGCCTCCTCGAAACCCGCTTCGGGGCGCCGAGCGCCTACTTCCTACCGGTGATGCCCAGGTAGATGGAGATCGCGACGATGGCGGCGACGATGGACAGGGCCCAGCGGATCCAGTCGACGCCCGGGGTCTCGGCGACGCCGAGGAAGCCGGCGACCGTGCTTCCGATGAGTGCGCCCACGGCGCCCAGCGCGATGGTCCACAGCACCGAGATGTCCTGCTGGCCCCGCATGATGAGTCGAGCCAGAGCGCCGATGATGGCGCCGGCGATGATCATTCCGATGATTGACAGCATGGTCTCTTCCTTCGACAGTGTCCGATGAGGTGGGAGTATTCCTCATACGGACATTGGTACGGTTGTGCAGCGTGGCAGTCAGTCATGAGACGAGAGGCAACGCTCCCTGATAGACGCCATGGAATGGTCGATCGTCACGGACTTCTCGTGTGGCGTGTGTTACCTACTGGTGGGTGGTGCTGATCTCCTCGCCGTTGGTCACCCCCGTGAGCTCGGGCGCGGTGAAGGTGCGCACCTGGGCGGCGTCGGCACTGATGAGCGTGGGGGAGTCCACCTGCTCGCCGAGGGTCTCCAGGGAGCGGGCGGTCACCAGTAACCGGTTCTCCATGGAGCCGACCGCCTTGTTGTAGGCGGTGACGCTGCGCCGCAGCGCCCCACCCAGGGCGTCGAGGTGCCCGGCGACGGTTCCCAGCCGCTCGTAGAGGGTGCGGCCGAGCTCGAGCAGCTCGCGGGCGTCGTCGTTGACGGCGGTGCGGGCCCAGGCCGTGGCGCAGGTGCGCAGCAGGGTCAGCAGCGACACGGGCGAGGTCAGGGCGACCCCGTGTCCCAGCGCGTGCTCCAGAAGCGCGGGGTCCGCCTCCAGGGCGGCTGAGAGCACGGCCTCGGCTGGGACGAAGAGCACCACGAGCTCGGGGGAGTCCCCCAGCGCCCGGTCGTAGCGGCGCGCGGCGAGCTGGTCGACGTGCCCGCGCAGAGCCTTGGCGTGAGCGGCCAGGAGATCACTGCGCCGCTCCTCATCCTGCGGGCCGGAGCCCTGGACGGCGGTGGCCGCCAGGTAGGAGTCCATGGGTGCCTTGGCATCCACGGCCAGGTACCCGTCCCCGGGCAGGTGGACGACGACGTCGGGCCGGGAGCGGCCAGCAGCCCCGGAACCGGAGTCGGTCGCGGCTCCGAGCCCACCGCGCCTCTGGACCAGGGCCCCGATGGTGCGCTGCTCGGAGAAATCCACGTGCCGCATCATCCCGGAGGCCTCCAGGACGCGGGCCAGCTCGACCTCCCCCCACATGCCGCGCGCCGAGCGTGAGCGCAGCGCCCCCTCCAGGGAGGCGGTGGAGCGGGCCAGGTCCTGCTCGCGCAGGGCGGTGGCCCGCAGCTGCTCGGCCAGGGCCGCGTGCTGCTCGGCCCGCTGCTTCTCCAGGGACTCCACCCGGGCCCCCACCTGCTCGAGCTGGCTGCGCACGGGCGCCAGGGCCCGCAGCACGGAGCCGTCCCGCTCGGCGCGCTCCTCGGCCACCTGGGTGCGTGAGGACAGCTCCTCGGCCCGGGCCTGCCACTGAGCGGCCTGCGCCCGCAGCTCCGCCACCTGCTCGTGGTCCGAGCGGTCCACGGTGGTGCGCCGGGCGATCGCTCCGACATAGCCGATGATGACGCCGATCGCCAGGCCGACGAGGAGCAGGAGGAGGGGAAGAAGAACGGAGGAGCTCATGATCTGATGATGCCCCAGGGGCGTGACATCTATTCCGGCTCCTTAAGCACACGATCTGCCCGCCGTCGGCTCGACCCTCGCCGCCCGTCAATCGACCGCTCGGCCATGGGCCGTCAGTCCCGCCCAGGACGCTCCTCCGCCGCTGGGAGGAGAAGAGGAGACGAACGGCACGGTCACTGTGCTACCTCGGAAGGATGGGTATTCGCACAGGCAGTGCCATGCTTGACGGACGTGAGCCTCTTGCGCGGTATCAACCTGACCAGCTCCACGACGATCTGGACCGTCGGCGTCCTCGTCGTCGTGTTCGCCGTCGTCGCGGCGGTGCTTCTGCCTCTGACACTGCCGACCGCCGCGCGCAGGAGCCCCGCACAGACGGGCAGTGCCACGGATGCGCCTGACCCCAGCGACAAGGCCACCAGTCACGGCTCGGGCGGCCGCACCGTCGGCCCGGTCCTGGGGCGTGGGCTCAAGACCGCCGGCCGCTACTCGGCACGCGCTGTTCTGTTCGCCGTCCCGGTGCTGCTCGTCGTCGCACTCGGCGGCCTGCTCATCAACCGGCCCATGCACTACGTGCGCACCTTCGGCGACGTCATTGAGGCCGCCGCCCCGCACACCCAGGGCGCCTCGCGCGTCACACCGTTGCCGGATGCCTCTGCCTATGACGCCGTCCCGGCCGAGGCGTGGAAGGCGTCCTTCCAGGACGCCGGCAACGGCTCGCAGGAGGCCACCTGGACCGGCCCGGTCAGCGGCATCACCCTGCCGGTGCGCGTGGTCCTCCCGTCCGGGTACCGGCCCGACGACGGCCGCACCTACAACGTCATCGAAGCCATCCACGGCTGGGTCGGGGACCCACAGTCGGTGGTGACCGGCATGTCCTCCTCCAAGAACCTCCAGGCCGCTATCGACGCCGGGCGCATCCCGCCGTCGATCCTGGTCATCCCCTCGGTCAACGTGGACGGCAGCCAGCACGACTGCGTCAACATCGCCGGCCGCCCGCCCGTGGAGACCTGGACCGCCGAGGAGATCCCCCGCATGATCCAGGCCAGCTTCCCCAACGTCACCACACAGCGGGCCGGGTGGATGCTCATGGGGATCTCGGCGGGCGCCTACTGCGCGGCCCGGACAGCCTACGACGTCCCGCAGCGCTTCGGCTCGGTGGGTGTCCTGTCCTCCTTCGACAGCCCAGGTGAGGGGGTGCTGGCTCACGGCGGCAAGCAGCTCCAGTCGGAGAACACGCTGTCCACCATGCTGGGGCGGCGCACGCCCGACGGCATGCGCTTCTACGTCATGGGAGCCCAGGACGACTCCACCGGCTCTGCCCGGGCCGCTTGGTTCATGCAGGACGCGGTGCAGAGACCCGACTCGGTGACGATCGATACCCCGCGTCAGGGCGGGCACTCCTGGGTTCTGTGGAACGACCGCCTACCGTCGCTGCTGACATGGTGGGGATCGGACCCGGCGGTGTTCGCCGCAGCCGGTCTGCCGGCGCCCGACGGCGATGCCTGGGCCGGTGCGAAGGCCGCCGGTATCAAGCCCCCGACACAGACCCCGAAGGACCAGCGCACGGCGGGCTCTCCCTCCCCGATGCGCGCCGACGTCTTCGAGCTCAACGGCCTGGGGACGATCATCGTGAGCACGGTGGCGTCGCTGGCGGCGGCCGGTACGGTCCTGGTCCGGGCTCCCCGCTGGGGCCGACGGCGCGACGGCGCCAAGCCGTCAACGGCGCGGCTGGGCGGTGCGATCGTGGGGCGCTTCGCGGCGGTGGTGGTGGCGGCCTCTCTCATCGCGGTGACGGCGGGGATCGGGGTCAATGCCAGCGGGGGCTTCTACACCTCGTGGCGTGATCTGCGGGCCTCGGTCCGGGTGAATGACAATGCCGGGAAGTGAGTGAGCGCCGTCGGGGCGCACGGCGTCGGAGGGGCCGTCTAAACTCTCCTGCGTGGCACTTACCATCGGAATCGTCGGACTGCCCAACGTCGGCAAGTCCACCCTGTTCAACGCCCTGACCCGCGCGACCGTCCTGGCCGCCAACTACCCGTTCGCAACCATTGAGCCGAACGTGGGGGTTGTGCCCCTGCCGGATGCGCGCCTGGACAAGCTCGCCGAGCTGTTCCACTCCGCGAGGGTGGTCCCGGCGACGGTCTCCTTCGTGGATATCGCCGGGATCGTGCGCGGCGCCAGCGAGGGTGAGGGGCTGGGCAACCAGTTCCTGGCCAACATCCGCGAGGCGGACGCCATCTGCATGGTGACGCGCGCCTTCGAGGACCCGGACGTGGTCCACGTGGACGGCAAGGTGGAGCCGGCCGGGGACATCGAGACGATCAGCACCGAGCTGGTGCTGGCGGACATGCAGACCCTGGAGAAGGCGATCCCGCGCCTGGAGAAGGAGGTGCGGGGCAAGAAGACGGAGCCCGTGGTGCTGGAGACGGCGCAGGCGGCCCTCAAGGTCCTGGAGGAGGGGACGCTGCTGTCCGCTGGGGCCGAGGCTGCCGGGATCGATGCGGAGGTGCTCAAGACCTTCCAGCTCATGACCACCAAGCCGTTCATCTACGTGTTCAACATGGATGACGCCGGGATGAACGACGAGGCCCGTCAGGCCGAGCTGCGCAAGCTGGTGGCGCCGGCGGAGGCGATCTTCCTGGACGCCCAGTTCGAGGCCGAGCTCGTGGAGCTGGAGCCCGAGGAGGCGGCGGAGATGCTCCACGAGAATGGCCAGGAGGAGTCCGGCCTGGACAAGCTCGCCAGGGTCGGCTTCGACACCCTGGGACTGCAGACGTACCTGACGGCGGGGGAGAAGGAGTCCCGGGCGTGGACGATCCGCAAGGGCGCGACGGCGCCCCAGGCGGCGGGCGTCATCCACACTGACTTTGAGCGGGGTTTTATCAAGGCGGAGATCGTGAGTTATGATGATCTGGTCCAGTACGGCAGCGTTGCCGAAGCCCGCGCTCACGGCCGAGTACGCATGGAAGGAAAGGACTACGTCATGAGTGATGGAGATGTCGTGGAGTTTAGGTTTAATGTGTAGATCTTAAAGAATCCATTGATAGAACTGTTTTAATCTTTAACATTTACAAGACTATATGTGTAACGTTGACGTCAATAGGCCTCTTTGTACATGTGCAGGAAATGGGGTTAATGTAATGGATGCTAGTGAAGTGCTTGAGTCTCTGACTTTCGGGTCGGTTGATTCAGAATCCGAAGATGATCTAGATAGATTATTTGTTAGGACTGGTGATTTTGACAAGTTTCTCAAGAAAAATGTTTGGCTTGTACTTGGAGCTAAAGGCACAGGAAAGAGCGCTCTATTTGAGTTATTCGCCAAATTTGAGTCGACCGCAAGAGGCCTATCTGGGGAGGCGCTTAACGATGTAGTCATAGCGACCGGAACAGGATTTGGTGACTTATCAGAAATTACGACGGAGGACATACAGGGTCTCAAAGAAAGTAACGAAAACTTCGACCATGATCGACTGTGGAGATTATATATTGCAGTCAAGGCTGGACTTGCTTTAAAAAACGGCCACACTGTTCCTGCCGGCCCACTGAAAGAACTTTTAGTGTCGAATAATGAAAGAAAAGATTACCGAATCGGGCCATTGCTTAAAGATTTATGGAGACAAGCTATCGGAGACCCTCCTGATAAGATTTCTATAAAGGGGATTCGTGTTGATGCGCGAAAGAAAAAACGGCAACTCGATGTAATTGCACTCCTTCAGGATGTAAATAGTGTGCTCGCTTCTGAAGGTAAAGTGCTGTGGCTTTTGTTTGACAAGGTTGATGAAATCTGGTCCGACAATAAAGCGGAACGCAGAAAATCTTTAAGTAGGCTTATCGAAGTTGTTATGTATGTTCGACGGAGTTTCCCTGCGATTCAACCTAAAATTCTTCTTCGTACCGATATCTGGCAAGAGCTTGATTTTACAAACAAAGATCATTTAACTGATAAATGCATTGAATTGAGCTGGACGAGGAAACAACTCTCTGACCTTCTAGTGAAACGCGCGATTCAGAGTGAACTGGCGCATAGGTGGGTGTCTTCGCGGGTCCCTGAAGTGGAAAACTGCCTATTCGAAAACTGGACTTCAGAAGAGCGATCGAAAGTTCTTGAATCGATATTCCCTGCGACTGCGTATCCCGGCGAACGGGAGGCTGCCATTATGGACTGGATTGTCGAGCGAGTTAAAGATGGGCGGGGTACAGTCCTTCCAAGGGATGCGATTAATATTGCGAATTACGCAGCAGAGTATCAGCGGTCGGAAGCGCTCGAGCCCGGAAATCCTACGTTAATTTCTCGAGATGCGATTCGTCGAGCTTTTTCCAAAGCATCGGAGGTAAGGTGTAACTCATTTCTTGCAGAGTTTCCTGAACTGCATGAGCATTTTCGGCGTTTTGCTGGACAGACCAAAGCGGAATTCTCTCGAGAAGAATTGCTTGATCTAATGAAGGGGCTAAAGCCTCGCAATGATGAACTACTTGAAAGGCTTTATGAAATTGGTGTTGTGCGGCCAGATACTGGCAGAGTGCTAACTGCTAGCAGCTATCAGATTCCCAGGCTGTATCGCAGTGGTTTAGGTCTGATAATAAGAGGTCGCCCATAAGTCGATACCAGGATCAGGGTCTTGCGGGCATATGTCTGCGCATGGCACGCCCGCGGCCTTGGTTCTAGTTTTGTAGGGTCCACTCCTTGTGAGGCGTACCGCCTGGATCGCGAAGACATGTTGTAGGTGGGAGTCTGTGTCAGCTCGTCTTCTGTGGTCCATATGCGACTGCGAAATCCTGTGAACTCAATTCTCGAGAGTTCGTACTGGTCCCATGCTTGGATATAGGCAAGGTCTTGACATCAATCGTGGTTCCGTCCGGAGTTAGGACATTGTAAGGATCCCACTCGATCCGCAGTCCGGTCGAGCCGACCGCCTTCGCTACCAGGAAGGTTATTCAGGGGCGTGTATGGGGGTTTAGGGGTTCGGTGTGTTGAATGGG
>ERZ773075.679-NODE-679-length-23581-cov-19.0054_pt1 | contig 23581 bp, 20 predicted proteins | sample MGYA00580614_ERZ773075 | MGnify/ENA primary metagenome ERZ773075 (study PRJEB29015, sample SAMEA2738021) | human oral metagenome | biome: human oral; feature: human-associated habitat; material: dental | place: China | collected 2043 ... | reverse complement strand
CGATGACCGTGCTCGGCCAGTGGAACTGGTGGGCGCCGAAACCGCTGGCCGGGCTGTACGCGTACCTCGGTCGGCAGGGGTGAGCGATCAGCCGGATGATCGGCGATGACCGGCCCTCCCGTCCCCCGGGAGGGCCGGTGACGGCCCGGCCGACTCCGGGGCCCCGGAGCTCGCAAGGCCGAGATCAGGCGGGTCCACGTCGGCGCGGGGCCCGCGCCTGAGGGGCTCGTCAGGCCCTGCTCAGCGCCCGGCGAGCCGGCTGGCCCAGCGCCACAGGGCGCCCCCATTGCCCTCCTGCCCGGTCTGCACATAACTCAACGCATTCGGGTTGCGCAGCACGGACTCGACGTCACGGCGGCCGCGGTCCGAGCCGGCGATGAGCAGCCGGTCGCCGAGGGCCAGCTCGTGCTCGGGCCCGGGGCGGTCGATCGTCCGGTTGCCGCGGCGGGCCATGAGGACGACGGCCTCGCTGCGCCAGCCGCGCGAGCTCGGGTCGGTGAGCAGCTGGCCCACCGTGACCGGGCCCCCCTGCTTGAGCACCGCGCAGACCGCCTCGGCCCCGTTGCGGCGCAGCACGACGTCCCACAGCTCGGGGATGCGCCCACGTCCGTAACGGGCCAGACGGTCGCACAGCAGCTTGCACTCCTTCTCGGAGTACTGGCTGATGCGTCTGAGGTACTGACCGAGCAGGGGCGTCGTGATGCGAGCCAGGAACTCCTGGGCGACGATGTGGCTCGGCACCATGCACAGGTCATCGGTGAAGGTGTCGAACAGGGGCGCGTTGGCCGTCTGGTTCTGGCGCGTGACGACGAAGATCCCGGGGTTCAGGTCGCGCGCCGTGACGGCGATGGCGAGGTTCTTCGTGTCGGAGGCGTTGCCGGCGACGATGCCGTCGGCCTCCTTGACGCCGGCGGCCAGCAGGGACTCGGAGTCGATGCCGGAGCCCCGCACGTCCACGCCGCCCTCGTCGTAGTGGGCGACGTCGATGACCGTCACGTCGATCCCGGCGCCGCGCAGCTCGTCGACGACGGCGTGGCCGAAGCGCCCGAAGCCGCACATGATCCACTTGCCGCGCGGCGGCTGGTGGGGCTCGGGCATCGACTCCCCCTCCAAGCCGATGAGGGTCTCGCGCAGGCGGTAGCGCTCGGGGGCGGTGATCGCCGAGGCGAGCTGACGGGCGAAGCGCTGGAAGGGATTGACGACGAGGTCCCCGCCGAAGACCCCGATGTGGGTCTCGGCGTCCCGGTTGCGGATGCGGGCCAGGACGGCCACCCTGGGGGCGAGCAGCCGGGTCGTCACGGCGACGGCCTGGTTCTTCTCGTCGTCGTCGGTCAGCGCCATGACGCCGCGGCAGTGCGGCGAGACGAGCCCGGCGTTCGACAGCACCTGGGGCTGGGAGGCGTCGGCGGCGATGAGCGGCGGGTCCTGGTGGAACTCCTCGAGGCGCAGGCGTGCCAGGCGGTTCTCGTCCCGCTCGATGACGACGAAGCGCAGACGCAGCCGGTCGAGGCCGTGGCAGACGAGCATGCCCGTCTCGCCGGCGCCGACGACGATGTAGAAGGGCTCGCGGATCGAGTAGATCTTGCGCGTGCCCCGGGCCTGGCGCAGGGCGTTCTGGAAGGCGTCCTCCTGGAGCAGGGCGAGGATGTTCACCAGCGAGTAGGACCATCCGATGACGGTCGCGTAGATCGTGCCGAGCATCCACATGCGCTGCGCGGTGGAGTAGGCCTGGGGGATCTCTCCGAGACCGATCGTCGTGCCCGTGAAGCTCACGACGTAGAAGGCGTTGAACATGCCCATCGGGCCGGCGGGCCCGCCCTGCGCGTCGACGCCGGGGATGAGGCTCAGCCCGAGGGTGCACACCGCATAGATGCCGATGAGCAGGAGCAGGGGGAAGCGCATCCTTCGCAGGATGAGGTAGAAGACGTCGGTGAGCGCCCCCTGGCGTCGCTGCCGGGTCGAGCTGGCGGGCATGGCGTGATCAGCGCCTGATCTGGATGATCTCGCTGATCATGAGGACGACCGAGACGAGGTTGGCCAGCAGGGCGCCTCCCGACATCGAGACGATGAGCGAGATGTGGGCGGGCGTCATCGTCGTCGCCACGACCTGGGTGGCCCACACCCAGATGACCGCGGCGACGGCCAGCTGCAGATCGGCCACGAGCGAGGTGGCCAGGTGGACCGCGCCCAGCTGGGTGCGGTCGCCGAACTTGAGGACGGTGGTGATGAGACTCACGACGAGCGCGGCCGCCAGCTCGTAGCCGTTGTGGAGGGCCGGATCGTCGATCCGGCCCAGGAAGAAGCCGAGGTTCAGTGCCGCGGCAAGGGTGACGAAGAAGCCGAAGACGACTTTTTCCAGGTTCATGGCACTCCCATCTGACGCTCTGGCACACACTATTACGAACGGCTCGGTGCGGGCGCCGGAACCCGCGCGGGACGGCGGCGCCGCGCGCCACAATGGGCCCATGGACATCCGGATCGTGCGCGCGGACATCACCACCGTCGCGGCCGACGCCATCGTCAACGCCGCGAACCCCTCGCTGCTGGGCGGCGGCGGGGTGGACGGGGCCATCCACCGGGCCGGCGGGCCCGCCGTGCTCGAGGCCTGCCGAGCGCTGCGGGCGACGAGCCTGCCCGACGGGCTGGCCCGCGGGCGGGCGGTCGCGACGACGGCCGGACGGCTGCCGGCGCGCTGGGTCATCCACACCGTCGGCCCCGTCTTCTCCCGCACGGAGGACCGTTCGGGGATCCTGGCCGACTGCTACCGCGCCGCCCTGGCGGTGGCCGACGAACTGGGGGCGCGCAGCGTCGCCTTCCCCCTCATCTCCGCCGGCGTCTACGGGTGGCCCCCGGACGACGCGGCGCGCATCGCGGTGCGGACGCTGGCCGCGACGCCGACGGAGGTGGACGAGGCGATCCTCGTCGCCTACGGCCGGCGGGCCCAGGAGGACTGCACGAGGGCGCTCGCCGAACTGAGGGACTGAGGACGCGGGAATCAGTTCCTGGCACCCTGGGCCCTCGCCCTGCGCCAAGAGCTCGTGAGGGCGGCGACGAGAACGACCACGACGAGCGCGATCGACACGTAGTTGGCGATCCTCGCGTAGCCGGCGAGCAGCGAGGTGATGGGCGCGCCCACCAGGTAGCCGATGGCGGTGAAGCCGAGCAGCCAGATGAAGCAGGCGGCGCAGTCCATGGCGACGAAGCGGCGGACGCTCATCCGGTTGGCGCCGGCCAGGACGAAGACGACGGCCATGAGGGGCAGCGGAACGGGCAGGTAGGCGAGCAGCATGCCCACCCAGCCGGCCCGGTCGGCCCAGCGCTCGACCTTCTCGTACCGGGTCCGGGCGCGCTCCGAGCGACCGGCCCAGACCTCGATCATGCCGCGACCCCACAGCTTGCCGGCCCACCAGTAGACCCAGTCGAACTTGCAGCTCATGACGGTTCCGGCCATCAGGACGAGCACCCATGGGATCACCAGGCGGTAGTCGCCCTCGCGCACCAGCGCGCCGAGAGTTGCGCTGCCGGTGCGCGAGCCGGTCGCCGCGACGAGCGCGGGGATGCGGCTGGGAGCACCGAGCAGCCAGGCGCGCAGCGGCATCATGGCGAGGCTGAAGACGCCGAGGGCGCCCATCCAGACCAGACAGGAGATGTCGGACCTGCCGGGCCGGTGCTTCCAGGGCATGGCGGGATCGTCCCACCACTCCTGCGCTGCGCCGGAACCGCCAGCGAAGGCGTCGGCCCCGTGCAGGGCGACGGCATCGCCGGACGCGTCCTGGACGGCGTCCTCAGCGCCCTGGGGCTCATGACTCACATGATCAAGGCTACCCGCGGGCCCGAAACGAGCGCCCCCGCAGGCGGACAGGGGCGGCCCAGACCCGCTCCGCACCGGACCGGACCGGAGACGAGGATTCGACCGGTTCGGAGAGGAACCGATGGCGGCGGGCGGATGTCACTCCGGTTCCGCGATCGCGCGCACCTGCTCGAACCATGCCGCATCGAGCCTCCAGGCCTCCCTCTCAGCCCGGGCCGGCAGCCCGATCTCGCGTGACAGCAGGGTCCACCATGTGGCATCGGCGATGCTCCGGGCCAACTCCCTGCGGTCGGAGCCCGAGCCGACGGAGGCACGTGCGCAGGCCCTGATGTCCTCAGCGATCGCAGCGGTCCAGGCGATCCTGATGAAATCGTCGAGCGACCATCCGGGGGAGGAGCTCAGGACAAGGCCCCGGTGCGGGCTGCCAGGCAGCCCGGCAGGCAGACCGAAGGCGTCGAGTCGTCCCATTTCGAGCCTCGGGTACCACAGCACAGGACCGGAGCAGTCCGCCATGGCGAGCACACCGGCATCGGTGATGATCTCGGCGCCCAACAGGGCCAGCAGCCCGTCGTCTCGGTTGACGGAATCCTGCTCGTTGTGCACCGTGAGGGTGAAGCCCGTGTCCGAACAACACCCGGAGGATTGTTCAAAAGTATTTTTTGGTTTCTTTGACTGTCATGAAACAAAATCGTTTCTGGTTTCGCGGAGCGGGAGGTGCTCGAAGTCGTAGTCGAATGTTCGGCTGGCGATGTATGAGGCGAACGCGCCGAAGGTTTCTTCGGGGGTCTCGCGCTGAATGTTCGCGATGTTGTTCTTGGCCGCGTTCCAGACGTGCTCGACCGGGTTGTGGTCGGGCGCGTACGGCGGCAGGAAAACAGGGGTGATGCGCTCCAGCAGCCGGCCCGGCTCGTAGAGGCCGGTCAACGCTTTCGCGTGGTGGAATCGGGCGTTGTCCAGGACGACCGCGATCTTGCCGGTGCCGGTTTCGCGTTGGAGCAGGTCCAGCGCGAGGATCGTCTGCCAGGTGTTCCGGTTCACCTCGATCGAGTACAGCGTGACTTTTTTGCTGGTCGGGGGGAGGGCGCCGGAGAACGACTGGGACGTCCTCTGCCGGTCCACGGACAGCTTGGTGCGTTGTCCTTTCGGGGGCTGCATGCGGCGGGTCCAGGCCTCGTGCTCGGGGCGGGCCTCAGTCTTGCGGTGTGGGCCTTCCGGCCCTGGCCCAACATGACCTTGACCTGGGTCGTCGCCCAGGCCATGCGTCAGGTGGTGGCTTTCTCGTCGCGGTGCTCGTCGAACGGGTCCGGGCGGTTCGAGGTTCGGCCCGCACAGGCGCAGGAGCAGCCGGTACGAAGAATCCGCCTGGTACTCGACATCGAACATGATCTTCACGACCTCACGTATCGCCGGGACGTCCCAGAACTCGGCGCGGACACCCGTCCGGGACGGCGGCTGGGCCAGGATGGCCTTGAGTTCTTCCTTCTGGGTGCGGGTGAGTTCCGCCGCGTCCTGGTTCCCGGCATGCCCGGTGAGCACCGGGCACATCCTGGTGGCCCGCCACTCGGCCAGCCATTCCTGCACCGTCCTCTCAGTGCGCTCAACCATCTTCGCGATGATGCCGATTCCGACTCCTTCAGAGGCGTACAGGATCGCTTCTGCTTTCATCCGCGCCAGCACATGATTGTCGGAACGCTTCCTCCACCCGACCAGGACGACGGTCTCCTCCAAGGTGACCCCGACCCGCACGCCCCCACCGCATCCGAAACGGCACAGGAAACCCACGAAAAACACGGTTTCGTTTCATGTCAGCCATACCTTGGCATTCCGGACAACGAGTTGGCAGGCCTGGACCAGGACTGGCACCGTCACCGAGCTGCCTCCAGCGCTCGACCGCGCCGCGCCAGGACGCCGAGCCAGCAGGCGGCCGCGAAAGCGAGGAAGACCGCACCCGCGGGGCTGGCGAGACCCTGTCCGCGGCCGGCCCTCAGCAGCAGGAACGAGCCGATCACCGGGGCGGCCACAGCACCGAGCCGACCGACCCCCAGGGTGACGCCGAGCACCGCGGCGCGCAGCGACGGCCCGACGGAGTCGGCGACGAGGGAGTTGACCAGGTTCTGGGTCGAGGGCGAGAACATGCCCAGCAGCGCGACGAGCACCATGAGGGGAACGCCGGAGAACAGCCCAGAGGGCACCAGCACGAGACAGACCGCGCAGGCCGTGCCCGAGACGACGGTCAGCGCCCAGGCGCCGTAGCGCATGGCGAGCAGCCCGGTGAGCGCGGAGCCGATAACGGCGCCGATGTTCAGCACGAGTGTCAGCTGAAGAGCGCCGTCGAGCGGCACCCTGATCTCGGTCATCAGCTTGGTGAGCCATGTGACCAGCCCGTAGAAGGAGAGCAGGAAGAAGAAGGTGGCCAGCGCCCCGGCGATGGCCGGTTGCACGACTCCCCTGGTCACGACGCCCCGCCGAGCAGTGACGTCCCTCGACGGTCGCGGCGGGGGATCGGCTGCGCCGGAGCGCATGACGCCAACGACGACCGGGAGTACCGCCGGACCCAGCAAGGCCCCCACGGCGAAGAGCACCCGCCAGCCCGTCCAGGAGACGCACAGATACGACAGGCAGGTGGCGATGATGCCACCGGCCGGGATGCCGCCCATGACCAGGGAGATGCACAGCGGGCCGAGGCGCAGGCCGCTCGCGGACCTGGCCATCGCCATGCAGATCGGCATCACCACGCCGAGGGCCGTTCCTGCGACGAGCCGCGCCGCGCCCAACCAGCCCGCGTTCGGAGCCAGGCCAGCCGCGAGCATGGCTCCGGAGAAGACGAGAATCCCCCAGCGCAGCACCCGGAGCTGCGTCAGTCGAGCAGCGAGCCGGCCCACGGTCAGGCCCCCCACGAGCATGCCGCAGAATACCGCCGAACCCACCAGGCCGGCCGCCCCCGTCGTCAGGCCGAGCCCCCGATCGGCCGTCAGGAGGGGCAGGACGCTTCCGTAGACGCCCAGGTCATAGCCCTCGACGGTCATCGCGGCGGCCGCCGCCAGCACCACCCGCCAGCGCACCGCCCCGGCGACCCCCTCACCGGACCCGGGGAGCACCGGGCATGCGGCCTGACCACGTCGATCGATCATTGAAACCCCTTCTGAACCGGTCGAACCACTCGCATCGGAGACATCAAGCAGACAGTGGCCGATGACACCGGACAGGAATAGGTTAGACTCACCTAAGCGGTAGGTTAGACTCACCTGAGATTGTTCAGTCTCTCAGACAGACAGATGGACGTGATGACCAGCACACCAAGGACGCTGTCACCGGTTCTTTGTGATGTCGTCCGGACGACATCCCCGGTCAAGCCCGACCTGCGGGCCGGTTTCGTCATGATCGCGTCGATGGCCGTCGAGTCGACCATCATCGGCCCCCTTCTCGGCTCCGTGCTGGCCACTGCCTTCGTGCTCGCCCTGTGCCTCGTGCTCGGCATGGGCCGGAGGACCTGGAGGCCGGCGGCCGCCTACGCGCTCATCGTGGCCGCGCAGCAGTTGTGCGTCGCCGGTGGCGCCATCCCCCTGGTGCCCTTCTTCGGCATCGCCCTCACCCTCGTCGTGAAGGCCTACCCGATCTACGTCACCGCCTGGCTCGTCCTCCGCAGGCTGCCGATGAGCGAGGTCATGGCCACTCTCGACCGCATCCATGTCAGGGGCACCCTGCTGGTCGTGCTCATCGTCATCTACCGCTACGTGCCCACACTCGTGGGCGAGATCCGGGTCATCCGCTCCGGCGCCCGGCTGCGCCACACCCAGCCGGGCTGGAAGCGCTGGTCGCGCCACCCGGTCGCCCAGTGCGAGCACCTCGTCGTCCCGGTGCTCATGCGCACCGGGCGGATCGCCGACGAGCTCTCGGCCGCCGCGGTCTGCAAGGGGCTCGACCCCGACGCCCACCGCACCAGCATGGTCGCGCCGCGCATCCAGCCCGTCGACGTGGCGCCGGCGGGCGCCTGCGTCGCAGTCGTCATCCTGCTGAAGCTGCTGGTCGGCTGAGATGGGTGTCGAGTTCGAGCGCTTCAGCGTCGCCTACCTGGGTGACGACGGCCCCCTGCCCCCGGCCCTGGACGGCATCGACCTGCTGGTCCCCGACGGCCAGACCGTCCTGCTCACCGGCCCCTCCGGGTGCGGCAAGACCACCGCCCTGCGCTCGATCAACGGGCTCGTCCCCGGCTTCCACGAGGCGCAGGTGAGCGGCCGGGTCCTCGTCGACGGCTCCCCCGTCGCACAGCACACCACGGCCGAACTGGCCTCCCGGGTCGGCTACGTCTTCCAGGACCCCCGGTCGGAGTTCTTCACCTTCGACGTGCGCAGCGAACTCGCCTTCCCCTGCGAGAACGCGGGCGTCGAACCGGACGAGATCGCCCGACGGATCGACGAGACCGCGGCGGCGGTGGGCATCGAGGAGCTGCTGGGCCGGGGCCTGTCGAAGCTCTCCAGCGGCGAGAAGCAGAAGGTCGCCATCGGCGCCGCCCTCATGCCGCGCCCGCGCATCCTGCTCTTCGACGAGCCGTCCGCCAATCTCGACACCGAGGGCCTGGCGATGCTGACCGAGGTGATCGGCTCGCTGAAGGCCCGGGGCGTGACCGCGCTGGTCGCCGATCACCGGCTCAGCTACCTGGACGGCGTCCTCGACCGTGCCGTCATCATGGACGCCGGACGCATCGTCGCCGACCTCGGCGCCGAAGACATCGCCGCCAAGGATGCGCAGTGGTTCACCGACCAGGGCCTTCGCCAGTTGCGCCCGGAGGCCGTCGAGTCCTGCCCGGCAGCCGGGCCGGTCCCCGGCGACGGCCTGCGCATCTCCTCGGCCGCCTTCGCCTACCCCGGCCACGACATGCTGTGGAGGATCGACGACCTGTGCCTGCCCGCCCGCGGCGTGGTGGGCATCACCGGCACCAACGGCTGCGGCAAGACGACGCTGGTCCGGGTCATCCTCGGCCTGCTCGCCTGCCGGGGCGCCCGGATCCGGCTCGGCGACGCCGACTGGCCGCGCCGCCGGCGCACCCGCGAGAGCGCCTACGTCATGCAGGACGTCGAGTACCAGCTGCTCGGCGAGTCGGTCCGCGCCGAGCTGCTCATCGGCCCCGAACCGGGCGAGCGGACACTCCGGCTGGCCGACGAGCTGCTGGCGAGGATGGGCCTCAGCGCCCTCGCCGGGCAGCACCCGCTGACCCTCTCGGGCGGCCAGAAGCAGCGCCTGGGCATCGCCCTGGCCTGCATGAAACAGGCCCCGGTCATCTGCCTCGACGAACCGACCGGCGGCCTCGACGCGGGCAGCATGCGCGCCCTGTCGGAACTGCTGCGGCAGGTGGCCGCCGACGGCGCGCTCGTGCTGGTCATCACCCACGACACCGAGTTCGCCGCCGAGACCTTCGACCACGTGATCCGCATCGACGACCACAGGATGCGCCTGGAGACCGTCACCACCCGCACGCGCCCAGGCGCCGCACGCACACCTTGAGAGAACGGAGACAACCGATGAGTCAGAACGATCCCCCCGCACCCCAGGGCACCACGGCCGCCCAGCAGGCCGTGCAGCGCAAGAACTCCAAAGTCCGCGACTACGTGACGATGGGCGTCTTCATCGCCCTGTACATCGTGCTGTTCATGTTCTGCGGCATGATCATGGCCGCCGTGCCGATCATCATGGTGCTGCTGCCGGTGATCTTCGGCCTCTTCGGCGGCCTGATCTTCACCGTCCTGCTCGGCAAGGTGCAACGCCCCGGTTCCTTCCTCATCACCGGCCTCGTCCTCGGCCTGTGCCTCATCACCATGGCGCCCGGCGGTTCCATGTGCTACATGACGATCCTCGGCGGCATCATCGGCGAGCTCATCCACTCCAGGCTCGGGCGCCGCTCCTTCCGCTCGATGACCCTGGCCTACAGCGCCTTCATCGCCTGCTACTCGATCGGCGAGTACATCCCCTTCGTCTGGATGAAGCAGGCCTACCTGGACCAGTACGCCGACAACGCCGCCCTCGAGGTGGCCCGCGTCGGCACGAACCTGCTGAACCCGCTGACGATGGCCCTGTTCTGCGTACTGGGCGTCGCGGCCGCCGTCATCGGCTGCTACTGGGGCCGTGCGCTGACGCGCAAGCAGTTCAAGCGCGCCGGCATCGTCTGACCGGCACGGTCACCACCAGCCGCCGAGGAGGAGGCATTCCATGAGCGCACAACCGGCACCGGACGCCGGGCAGCCGCCGCCGAGGAACATCTGGGAACTGACCGCCAGCGCGCACCGTTCGATGCTGCTGGGCGGCCTGGTCGCCTTCGTCGGCTCGGCCCTGAAGATCGTGCCGTACGTCGGGCTGGTCGAGATCGCCCGGGGGCTCCTGTCCGGCGCCCCGGCGGCGCGACTGTGGGGCTGGGTGATCGCGGCCGTCATCGCCATGATGGTCCACGGCGTCGCCTACACGGGGGCCGTCGGCGCGAACCACCGCACCGAGGCCGGGCTGCGCTACCAGCTGCGCCGGCGCCTGGTCGACAAGCTCAAGCGCGTGCCGCTGGGCTGGTTCAACGACCGGTCCAGCGGCGTGGTCCGCAAGGCGATCACCTCGGACACCAGCTCGGTCCACTCGCTCGTCGCGCACCTGTCGGGCGACCTGGCGAACACCCTGGGGGTCGTCGTGGTGGGCTTCGGCTACCTGTTGTGGCTGGACGCCCGCTTCGCCGGCGCGCTCATCGCCGGCTGGGTGCTGCTGCTCGCCCTGTGCATGCTGCCGAGCCTGCGCGCCATGGGCAGGAGATTCGAGGACTACTCGGCCGCCGAGCGCGAGCTCGCCGCGGTGACCGTCGAGATGGTCGACGGCATCAAGGAGGTCAAGAACTTCGGCATGACCGCCACGGTGTTCGGCCGCTTCGACGCGGCCCGCAAGCGGCACGCCGACGTCTCGATGGAGTGGATGAACGCCGCGGGGATCGGCATGGCGATCGTCGGCGCGGCGATGCAGCCGGCCACGACCCTGGCCCTGACCGCGGGCACCGGCTACTGGTTCGTCCGCATGGGCTGGGCGCAGCCCCTGACGGTGCTCGCCTTCGCCCTCGTCTGGGTGGGCATCCCCGAGGGCCTCCAGGCGCTGGTGCAGATCTTCCAGCAGGTCTACGCGGCGACCCAGGCGGCCCGGTCCACGCTCGACGTGCTGTCCACCGGGGAGCTGCCCGAGCCCGACGCGCCGGCCGAGTTCACGGCCGACCGTTCACTCATCGAGCTGAAGAACGTCTCCTTCTCGTACGAGCCCGGCACGCCGGTCATCGAGGACGTCAGCCTCACCTGCCGCCCCGGCACCGTCACCGCGCTCGTCGGCCCCTCCGGCGGCGGCAAGTCGACGCTGGCCAAACTCATCGCCCGCTTCTGGGACGTCGACTCGGGCTCCATCAGCGTCGGCGGCGTCGACGTGCGCGCCCAGACGAACCAGCAGCTCATGAGCTCGATGTCGCTCGTCTTCCAAGAGGTCATGACCGCCACCGACACGGTCGCCGGGAACATCGCCCTGGGCAGGCCCGACGCCACCCGCGACGAGATCGTCGCGGCGGCACGGGCGGCGCGCATCCACGAGCGGATCATGACCCTGCCCGAGGGCTACGACACGACGCTCGGCGAGAACGCCGGCTTCCTGTCCGGCGGCGAGGCCCAGCGTCTGACCATCGCCCGCGCCTTCCTGGCCGCTCCCCCGATCCTCATCCTGGACGAGGCCACGGCCCAGGCCGACGCCCACTCGGAGCTGGAGATCCAGCGGGCCATCACCGGCCTGGCGCAGGGGCGCACGGTCGTGATGATCGCCCACCGCCTGTCGACCATCCGCAGCGCCGACCAGATCGCCGTCGTCGACGACGGGCGCATCACCGAGACCGGCACCCACGACGAGCTGCTGGCGGTCGGCGGGCAGTACGCCGCGCTGTGGGCCGCGCAGAACCAGACCATGGCAGGAGTCCACGATGCTTAGCCGGTTCAACTCCTTCTTCGACCGGCCCTCGACGATCCACCTGCTGGTGACCGGCTATGTCGTCGCGGCCGTCCTGCAGGGCCTGGCCTTCAGCGCGCTCATCGGTTTCCTGCGCGCCCTCCTCGGGCCCGACCCGGGGCAGGCGTGGGGCCCGATGTGGCTGCTCGTCGGCTTCGGCGCCGCCGCCTTCCTCATCCAGGCCGCCACACTGATCCGCGCGAACAAGGTGAGCGCCTACGACGTCTGCGGCAACGCCGTGGCCAGGATCGGTTCCCACGTCGTGCGGCTGCCGCTGGGCTGGTTCGATTCGGGTTCGGTCGGGCGGGTCTCCTCGGCCATCTCGACCGAGACCGACAACCTCTCGCACCTGACACCCATCGTGCTGCCGCAGTTCATCTCCGGGATCGTCACCCCGCTGACGGTGCTGGTCGTCACCCTCTGCTACGAATGGCGCCTCGGCCTCATCATGCTCCTCGTGGTGCCGGTCGTCGCCCTGCTGTGGAACTGGGCCTCGCGGCTGCTCATGGCCGAGCACCGGCGGGCCCCCGCCATCGCCGCGCGCACCGCCTCGGTCGCCATCGAGCACGCCCACCTGCAGCCGGTGCTGCGCGCCCAGGGCATCTCGGGCACCGCCTGGCGGCCCCTGGCCGAGGCCCTGTCGGACGAGAACGACGAGATGAACGCGATCATGGCGGCCCAGGGACGCCCGACCATCGCCTTCGGTCTGCTCGCCCAGGCCTTCTTCGCCGCCGTGCTGGCCGCCGGCCTGGGCATCGTGCTCGGCGGCGGCCTCGACGCCGCGGCCTTCGTCGCGATCGGCGTCATGGCCGCCCGCTTCACCACGCCCATCTCGCAGTCGATCTTCTACGCCGCCGCCCTGCAGCAGGACATGGTCAGCCTCGACGCGATCGAGCAGATCGTCGAGGCCCCGACCCTGCCCGAACCGGCGAGCCCCGGGCACCCGACGGGCACCGACATCCGCCTGGACGACGTGACCTTCGGCTACACGACCGGTGACACGCTCTTCGAGCAGTTGTCGCTGCAGGCCGCCGAGGGGCGGATCACCGCGCTGGTCGGCCCGTCCGGCTGCGGCAAGTCGACGGTCACCAAGCTCATCGCCCGCTTCTGGGACGTCGGCTCCGGCCGGATCACCGTCGGCGGCGTCGACGTGCGGAACATGGACTCGGCCGAGCTCATGGACATGGTCTCGATGGTCTTCCAGGACGTCTACCTGTTCGACACGACGATCGCCGAGAACGTGCGGATCTCGCGTCCCGGGGCCACCGACGAGGAGCTGGCCGAGGCCATCGCCCGGGCGGGTCTCGAGCCCGTCATCGCCGCGCTGCCCGATGGGCTCGACACGCGGGTCGGCGAGGGCGGGCTGAGGCTGTCCGGCGGCGAGCGCCAGCGCGTCTCGATCGCCCGCGCCTTCCTCAAGGACGCCCCCATCCTCCTGCTGGACGAGATCACCTCGGCGCTGGACGCCGAGAACGAGTCGGCCATCACGCAGGCGCTCGCCGAGCTGGCGGCCGGACGGACGGTCGTCGTCATCGCCCACCGCCTGTCGACGATCATGGCCGCCGACCACGTCTACGTCCTGTCCGGACGCGAGCGCGGCATCCCGACCCGCATCGTCGAGCACGGCTCCCCGGCCGAGCTGGCGGCCGGGGACGGCATGTTCGCCGAGCTGGTGCAGGACTTCTCGCAGACGGCGCGCTGGAGCGTGCGCTGAATCCCGGCCCGGGACGATGGGGCCCGGGCGGGCCCCTGGCGGGCTCTCCCGCCCGCGATCCCGTCGGGCCGGGGTGGGGGGCCCGGCCCACTCGGTGAGACGGCCCGCCTCAGCCCTCGTAGCCGCCGGCCAGCCAGCGCAGCGCGTAGCCGACGTGGAGTTCGGCGCCGATCGGCAGAGCGGCCTCGTCGAGCGCGAACTCGTAGGTGTGGTGCGGGTGGCTCGTGGCGGGGGTGCCGCCGGAACCGACCCGGGCGTAGACGCCCGGCGCGTGGTGGAGGAAGACCGCGAAGTCGTCGCCGCCGGCGCTCCTGGGGTTGTCCGTGACGACCCGCTCGACGCCGGGCATCTCGAGGGCGACCCGGGTGGCGAAGCGCGAGGCCTCGGGGTCGTTGTCGAGGACGTCGGCGTAGACGGTGCGGGTGAACTCGGCGGTCGTGTTGTGGGCGCGGGCCGTGGCATCGGCGATGCGTTCGAGCGAGGCCAGCACGGTGGCGCGCACCTTCTCGTCGAAGGCCCGCACGGTTCCCTCGAGGTGGGCCGAGGAGGCGATGATGTTGTAGTTCTCGCCCGAGGCGAATGTGCCGATGCCCACGACGGCCTCGTCGAAGGGGCTCAGCTCGCGGGCCACGATCTGCTGGGCCTCGACGACGATCGAGGCTCCCGCGACGAGCGCGTCACGGCACAGGTGCGGTTTGGAGACGTGACCGCCCCTGCCGTGGACATCGATCGAGAAGTGGTCGACGCTGGCCCACTGCGGGCCGGCGGTCGTGCTCACCGTGCCGACCGGAAGGTCCGAGGCGAAGTGGAAGCCGAAGACCTGGTCGAGGCCCTCGAGGGCGCCCTGCTTCTCGAAGATGAGGCCGCCGGCGCCGATCTCCTCGGCCTGCTGGAAGGCGAACTCGATGGTGCCGTCGAAGTCGGCGCGGTGCGCCGCGAGGACCTCGGCCGCCGCCAGCAGGGCGCTGACGTGGCCGTCGTGGCCGCAGGCGTGGTTGGCCCCGACCGTGCTGGCCCACGGCGCGCCGCAGTCGTCGCGCAGCGGCAGGGCGTCGATGTCGGCGCGCAGCAGGATCGTCGGCCCCTCGTCGGCGCCGGTGAGGGTGCCGAGCAGGCCCGTCTCACCGACCCCGACGTGGTCGATGCCCAGCGAGTCGAGGCGGTCGGAGATGTACTGCGCCGTGCCGAACTCCTTCAGGCTCGTCTCGGCGTGCTGGTGAAGATGGCGGCGGTCGGCGATGATGCGCGGGGCGAGCGCCTCGATCTCGGCGTGGATGCGCTGCTGGTCGAAGACCATGATTCCTCCTGCTCGCCGAGTCCGGAGCAACGGGCCGCGCCGGCCCGGACCAACGGCGTCCTGCTGTCGTCGGCTGTTCAGGCGGCCTTGCTCTGCGAGGCGGTGGCGCTCGGGGACGCCGAGGGGGCGCCGTCCCACACCGGGAACTGCGAGCCCTTGTAGACGTCGGCGATCGTCCGGGCGACCTCGTCGGACTGGAAGTACCGCACGACCGTCCGGTAGGTCTCGTCGTCCACGTCGGAGGCGCGGGCGGCGATGACGTTGTAGTACGGTTTGGAGGCCTCGCCGACCTCCTCGCGCAGCAGCGCGTCGGCGCTCGGGGTGAGCCCGGCGTCGACGGCGATGTCCGCGTTGATGGCCGCCAGGTCGGCATCGTCGAGGGAGCGGGCGGTCTGGGCGGCGTCGAGCTGGGTGATCCGCAGGTTCTTCGGGTTGCCGGTGACGTCGTCGAGGCCCGGGGTGAGCCCGGCGTCCGGGTTCACCGTGATGAGCCCGGCCTTCTCGAGCAGCTTCAGCGCCCGGCCGCCGTTGGAGACGTCGTTCGGGATGGTCACCGTGGCGCCGTCGGCCAGGTCGCCGACCGAGGAGACCCTGTGCGAGTAGACGCCGAGCGGGGCCATGAGAGTGTAGCCGATCGAGGTGAGGTCGGTGCCGTGCTCGCTGTTGTAGGTGTCGAGGTAGATCTCGGTCTGGAAGCTGTTGAGGTCGACCGAGCCGTCGCTCAGCGCCTGGTTCGGCTGGACGTAGTCGGAGAACTTCACGAGCTCGACGTCGATGTTCTCCTTCTCCTTCAGCGAGTCGGCCGCGGTCTCCCAGGGCTCGTTGTTGTCTCCGACGACGCCGACCTTGACGGTCGCCCCGTCCTTGCCGGAGCCGTTCGAGCCCGTCGACGAGCCGGAGCAGCCGGCCAGCCCGACGGCCACGACCAGGGCCAGCCCTGCCGCGAGTGCGCGCTTCATGAGATTCTCCTTCACTGCATGGTTGTGTTCGGGACGCCGTTCAGGCGGCCTTGCTCTGCGAGGCGGTGGCGCTCGGGGACGCCGAGGGGGCGCCGTCCCACACCGGGAACTGCGAGCCCTTGTAGACGTCGGCGATCGTCCGGGCGACCTCGTCGGACTGGAAGTACCGCACGACCGTCCGGTAGGTCTCGTCGTCCACGTCGGAGGCGCGGGCGGCGATGACGTTGTAGTACGGTTTGGAGGCCTCGCCGACCTCCTCGCGCAGCAGCGCGTCGGCGCTCGGGGTGAGCCCGGCGTCGACGGCGATGTCCGCGTTGATGGCCGCCAGGTCGGCATCGTCGAGGGAGCGGGCGGTCTGGGCGGCGTCGAGCTGGGTGATCCGCAGGTTCTTCGGGTTGCCGGTGACGTCGTCGAGGCCCGGGGTGAGCCCGGCGTCCGGGTTCACCGTGATGAGCCCGGCCTTCTCGAGCAGCTTCAGCGCCCGGCCGCCGTTGGAGACGTCGTTCGGGATGGTCACCGTGGCGCCGTCGGCCAGGTCGCCGACCGAGGAGACCCTGTGCGAGTAGACGCCGAGCGGGGCCATGAGAGTGTAGCCGATCGAGGTGAGGTCGGTGCCGTGCTCGCTGTTGTAGGTGTCGAGGTAGATCTCGGTCTGGAAGCTGTTGAGGTCGACCGAGCCGTCGCTCAGCGCCTGGTTCGGCTGGACGTAGTCGGAGAACTTCACGAGCTCGACGTCGATGTTCTCCTTCTCCTTCAGCGAGTCGGCCGCGGTCTCCCAGGGCTCGTTGTTGTCTCCGACGACGCCGACCTTGACGGTCGCCCCGTCCTTGCCGGAGCCGTTCGAGCCCGTCGACGAGCCGGAGCAGCCGGCCAGCCCGACGGCCACGACCAGGGCCAGCCCTGCCGCGAGTGCGCGCTTCATGGAGTTCTCCTTCGTGCGGAATGGGGATCGGTCGTCAGTGGGTGACGCGCTTGACCAGGAGATCGGCGATCGCCTGGGAGACGTAGACGAGGACGAGGATGATGAGCGTGCAGACGACAGTGACGTCGTTCTGGAAGCGGTTGTAGCCGCGGGAGATCGCCAGGTCGCCCAGGCCGCCGCCGCCGACGATGCCGGCCATCGTCGTGAGACCGATGAGACTGATGATCGTCAGCGCCGAGACGCGGATGATGCCCGGGCGCGCCTCGCGCAGGTAGACGCGGAAGATGACCTCCATCGGGCTGGAGCCCATCGCCTGGGCCGCCTCGACGACGCCCGGGTCGACCTCGAGGACGGCGTTCTGGATCTGCCGGGCGTAGAACGGCACGGTGCCGATGACGAGCGGGACGAGGGCGGCGGTGGTGCCGATCGTCGTGCCCGTCATGATGCGGGTGAGCGGTCCGACGAGCGCGATGAGGATGACGAACGGGATCGAGCGGAACAGGTTCACGAGCTTGTCGAGTACCCAGTACAGCCGCGGATGGGGCCCGATGCCGCGCCTGTCCGTGACGACGAGGACGGTGCCCAGGACGATACCGAGCACGCCGGCGATGAGGGCCGAGACGGCCGTCATGTAGAGGGTCTCGACGGTGGCGTCCCACAGGTCGTCCGGCCTCTTCAGGACGTTCGGCAGCAGGACGTGGGCGACGCGTCCGAGCCAGTCGGTCATCGGTGGTCCTCCTCGTCACGGCCCCCGTCGACGTCGGCGGCCTCGGCCGCCGCGCGCTCTCGGATGGACTCGATCTCGGCGTCACTGTAGTTGTGCACGCGTACCCCGGAGCCCGCCAGCCAGCCCTCGGCCGCGTCCAGGTCGGGCTGGGAGCCCGACAGGCCGAGCAGTAGGTTGCCGACCGGCGTCCCCGAGATGACCTCGACGTTGGCGAACAGGATGGTGGCGTTCACGTTGTAGTCGCGGGTCAGGGCGGCGACCACGGGATCCCCGGTGGTCGCGCCGGCGAACTGCAGGGAGACGAGGCGGTCCCCGCTGCCGTGCCTCACGAGGTCGGGGTGGGTGATGACCGTCGTGATCCCGGCCTCGACGTGGTTGGCGGTGTCGATGAAGTCGCGGGTCAGCGGCTCGTGCGGGTCGGTGAAGACGTCGACGGTGGAGCCGCGCTCGATGATGCGGCCCTCCTCCATGACGGCCACGTGCGAGCAGATCTGCTTGACGACGCCCATCTCGTGGGTGATGAGGACGACCGTCAGTCCGGTCTGGGCGTTGAGTCGGCCGAGCAGGTCGAGGATGCCGCCGGTGGTCTTCGGGTCCAGGGCGCTGGTGGCCTCGTCGCAGAGCAGCACCGAGGGGTCGTTGGCCAGGGCCCGGGCGATGGCCACGCGCTGGCGCTGGCCGCCGGACAGCTGGCTCGGGTAGGCGCTCGCCCGATCAGCCATGCCGACCAGGTCGAGCAGCCCCATGACGCGCTCGCGCACCTGCGGCTTCGTCCGCCCGCCCCCCCTGAGCGGGTAGGCGACGTTGCCGAACAGCGTGCGCGAGCCCAGCAGGTTGAAGTGCTGAAAGATCATGCCGATCCGCTTGCGGGCGCCTCGCAGCCGGACCGCGGAGAGCCCGGTCATCTCCTGCCCGTCCACGCGCACCGAGCCCGACGTGGGCCGCTGCAGCAGGTTGATCGTGCGCACGAGGGTCGACTTGCCGGCCCCCGAGTAGCCGACGATGCCGTAGACGTCGCCGTCGTCGACCGTCAGGTCGACGTCGCGGACGGCGCGGATCGTCTCCCCCGGGCGGCGACCGGGGAAGGTGACGTTGACACCGGTGAGTTCGATCACCTGGATTGTACCTCCCGTTGCCGGCCGCAGTGCGGCCGTGATGGATGAAGCGGAGAAGAGGGGGCCGGCGGCGCACTCGCACCCTCACCGGACGAGGATTCGCGAGGACGGGCGCATTGGGCCCGGACGCCATGCATCGCTGCGCTCGGGCCTCGGCGGCCGGCGCGAGAACCGGGGTTCAGCGGACGCGACACATGGCGCTGGTCATTCGACAACCAACGACGACGGTGCGCATCAGGGAGAACTCCACGGACCCATGATGCCCGAGACCGCCCTTCGTGGCAAGCGGGCCCCGCGGGGATGGGCCCGGCGGGGCGTCGCGGAGGCGGGACGCGGGGAGGATGTGCGAGAATGAGTACGGGCGAGGACGTCCTTCGTCCTCTCTACGACGGATCGTCGGGCACGTTCCTGCCCGTGGAAAGGATTTGGTGGCGATCATGGCCACTGTCAGCTTCAAGGATGCAACCCGCGTCTATCCCGGCGCCGACCACGCCGCGGTGGACAAGCTCAACCTCGAGATCGGCGACGGCGAGTTCATGGTGCTCGTCGGCCCCTCCGGCTGCGGCAAGTCGACGTCGCTGCGCATGCTGGCCGGGCTCGAGGAGGTCAACTCCGGCTCGGTGTGGATCGGCGACAAGAACGTCACCGACCTGGCGCCCAAGGACCGCGACATCGCCATGGTCTTCCAGAACTACGCGCTCTATCCCCACATGACCGTCGCCGACAACATGGGCTTCGCGCTCAAGATGAAGGGCGTGCCGAAGGACGAGCGCGAGGCGCGCGTCCTCGAGGCCGCCAAGCTCCTCGGCCTCGAGGCGCTGCTCGGCCGCAAGCCCAAGAACCTGTCCGGCGGTCAGCGCCAGCGCGTCGCGATGGGCCGCGCCATCGTCCGGGACCCCCAGGTCTTCCTCATGGACGAGCCGCTCAGCAATCTCGACGCCAAGCTGCGGGTGCAGACCCGCACCCAGATCGCGGCCCTGCAGACCAGGCTCGGCGTCACCACCGTCTACGTCACCCACGACCAGGTCGAGGCCATGACGATGGGCGACCGCGTCGCCGTCATGAGGGACGGCGTGCTCCAGCAGGTGGACCGTCCGCTCGCCCTCTACGACAGTCCGAAGAACCTCTTCGTCGCCGGCTTCATCGGCTCCCCGTCGATGAACCTGCTGCCCGCGACGGTCGTGGACGGCGGCGTCGAGATCGACGGGCACGTGATCGCCATGCCGCGCGAGGCGACCGAGCGCGCCAGCGACGCCGACGTCGTGCTCGGCATCCGACCCGAGAGCTTCGAGGTCTCGACCACCGGTGAGGGGGTCACGATGGCGATCGGCGCGGTCGAGGAGACCGGCGCGGACTCCTACCTCTACGGCACCCTCGCCAACGACCCGGACGACCAGCAGGTCGTCGCCCGCGTCACGACCCGCACTCCCCCGCCCCGCGGCGACCGCGTCGTCCTGCACGTCGAACCGACGAAGGTGCACGTCTTCGACAAGAAGTCCACCGAGCGGATCTCGTGACCGCCCGCGGGGCCCGAACCGGAAGCGCCGTCCCGCCCGTGGACCGGGCCCCGGCCGGGCGGACGAGGGGCTACCGTCGGAACCGGCGCCGGGGCGCGCCGGCAGGACGATGAGGAGGCACCGCACATGAGCCAGGACGGACAGCTGTCCCCGCTGGCCCGCGCCGTGCGCGCGGGCTTCGACACCGACTCCCAGTACGGTTCGGTGACCCCCGCCCTGTACCCGAGCACCAACTACCGCTTCGCCGGGATCGGCGAGGACAAGCCGGCCTTCGACTACTCCCGCTCGGCGAATCCGACGCGCGCCCTGCTGGCGCGCACGCTCGCCGACCTCGAGCACGGCGCCGACGCCACCGTCACCGGCTCGGGCATGAGCGCGATCACCGCGACCGTCGAGGCCCTCGTCGGCCCGCACGGGCGCGTCGTGGCCCCGGCCGACTGCTACGGCGGCACCTGGCGGCTGCTCGACCACCTCGCGGCGCGCGAGCGCATCGAGGTCGACTTCATCGACATGTCCGACCTCGGGCGGGCCCGCGCGGCGCTGTCCCGCCCGGCCGAGCTGGTCCTCGTCGAGACGCCCTCGAACCCGCTCATGCGCATCACCGACATCGCCGCCACCGCTGAGCTGGCCCACGCCCGGGGCGCGCTGCTCGTGGCGGACAACACCTTCTGCTCGCCGGTCCTGTCGAACCCCCTCGACCTGGGCGCCGACGTCGTACTGCACTCCACCACGAAGTTCATCAACGGCCACTCCGACGTGGTGGGCGGCGTGGTCGTCTCCGGCACGGCCGGGCTCGGCGAGCAGGTGCAGCACTGGGCCAATGCCCTCGGTCTGACCGGCGGCGCCTGGGACTCCTGGCTGACGCTGCGCGGGCTGCGCACGATCGACGCCCGGGTGCGCGTCCATGAGGAGAACACGGCCGCCGTCGTCGAGCAGCTGGCGGACAGCGACGCCGTCGCCCGCGTCCACTACCCGGGCCTGCCCGGGCACCCCGGTCACGCGCTGGCGGCCCGCCAGCAGCGCGGCTTCGGCGCGCTGCTCAGCTTCGAGCTGGCCGGCGGGCTCGACGCGGTCAAGGCCTTCTCGAGCGACCTGCGGGCCATCGACCTGGCCGAGTCCCTGGGCGGCACCGAGTCACTGCTGGCCCACCCGGCGACGATGACCCATGCCGGCATGACGCCGCAGGCGCGCGCCGCGGCCGGCATCACCGACTCCCTGCTCCGCCTGTCGGTGGGCATCGAGCCGATCGCCGACCTGAGGGCCGACCTGGCGGCGGCCCTCGAGCGCGCCGCCCGGGCCTGACCCCGTTCCTCAGGCGCCGGTGGCACACTTGTCCCGTGCCACGATTCCTGTCAGCGAAGCCGGATGCCCGGCTCATCCCCCTGCCCTGGGACACGCCGCTGGCGCAGTGGCCGATCGAGCACCTCGTCGCGTTGCCGCGGGGCATCTCGCGCCACGTCGTGCGCTTCGTCACCGTGGACGACCAGGTCTACGCGGCCAAGGAGGTCGCCGAGCACCTGGCGATCCACGAGTACCGGCTGCTGCACGACCTCATGCGCCTGGGCACCCCCTCGGTCGAGGCCGTGGCCGTGGTGAGCGGGCGCGTCGGGGCCGACGGCGAGCCGCTCGACTCGGTGCTCATCACCCGGCACCTCGACTTCGCGCTGCCCTACCGCTCGCTGTTCAGCCCGGGCGTGCGCCACGACACCGTCCTGCGCCTGCTCGACGCCATGGTCGTCCTGCTGGTCCGGCTCCACCTGCTGGGCTTCATGTGGGGCGACGTCTCGCTGTCGAACATCCTCTTCCGCCGCGACGCCGGCGCCTTCGCGGCCTACCTCGTCGACGCCGAGACCGGCGAGCTGCACGACCGGCTCACCGACGGCCAGCGCGCCCACGACCTCGAGATCGCCCGGGTCAACATCTTCGGCGACTTCTGCGACTTGGAGGCCGGCGGGCTGCTGGACGAGTCCCTCGACCCGCTCGGCCTCGTCGAGACGATCGAGTCGCGCTACCACGAGCTGTGGAACGAGCTGACCGGCCTCGAGGAGTTCTCAGGCTCCGAGCTGCATCGCATCGAGTCGCGGGTGCGGCGCCTCAACGCCCTCGGCTTCGACGTGGCCGAGCTCGACATCCAGACGAGTCCCGACGGGCGGACGGTCTCGATGCAGCCGAAGGTCGTCGACGCGGGCCACCACTCGCGGCGCCTCATGCGCCTGACCGGCCTCGACACCGAGGAGAACCAGGCCCGGCGGCTGCTCAACGACCTGGACACCTTCCGCGCCCGCCGGCAGCTCCAGGAGGTCGACGAGGCGGTCGTCGCCCACCAGTGGCTCACCGAGTGCTTCGAGCCCGTCGTCAACGCGGTCCCGGCCGAGCTCCAGGGCAAGCGCGACCCCGCCCAGCTCTACCACGAGGTCCTCGACTACCGCTGGTACATGTCCCAGCACGAGAACCGGGAGGTGCCGCTGCTGGAGGCCACCGCCGGCTACATCAACGACGTCCTGAGGACGCTACCGGACGAGGCGATGAGCGGCGACGCGATGGTGCAGGTCGAGGGAGGGGGGCGACGGCTCGCCAATCCCTACGACCCCTCGATGGGCTACGCCGATGAGGACGACGAGGACGAGGGGCCCGCCCACGATCCGTGGGAGGACGCCGCCGCGCAGGCCGACGCCGGCCCGGACGGCGTCCTCGACATCGACGCACTGCGCGAGAAGGGCTGACATGCCGGTTCCTCCAACCGCGCGGCAGGGCAGGGCGCCCCGGGCCGATTGCTCGGGGGCACCTGTTCGTTGATCGGCGGGCCGGGCGGGCGCGGCATGTCGTGCGACGCGTGGTCGGTCCGATGTTCGCGGGCCGGCACCGCATGACGCTGTTCCGGTGGGGCGTTCCGGCTTCTCCGACGTCGAGCACGGCCCGGTGGCCGCGCACAGCCCTTGCGCCGCTCGCCCCTCACGCCGCAGCAGTGCCCGGCCCGGACACGAACAGCGGAATCCGTGGGCCCGACCGGGCGAGGCTCAGGGCTCGATGTCCTCGGCGCCGGGCCCGTCGTCCTCGTCGTCCCAGAGCTCATCCTCCGCGTCCCGGTCCCCGACGCTGCGAATGACCGTCCTCATCCGGGTGAGCTGGTCGGCGCTGACGGCGATGAGACCCGGCTGGTCGCCGGCCAGCAGCGTGTAGCCGCCCAGCGGGTCGGCCGCCGCCCCGACGAGCGGCGCCTCGTCGACCGCGGGCTCGGGCGCGGTGACGTAGGGGTCGTCGCCGGCGGCATCGGTGTCGACGGGCTCCGGCGGGCTCACGCGCGGCACCCCGCCGATGGCCTCGCGGACCCGCTCGCCGATGCTGCTGGTGCGCGGGTTGTGCTTGCGCGTCTCGGCCATGGGTCCTCCTGGCGTGCTCCTGGGCGGACGGCGCGCCGCCCGCGGTGACGGGCAACCACCCTAACCGGGCCGGGCCCGGCGGGCGCCGCCGGGCCCGCACGTCGGACGGCGGCCCCGGACGAGACGCAGGCCGGGCCC
>ERZ773075.678-NODE-678-length-23586-cov-4.70324_pt1 | contig 23586 bp, 22 predicted proteins | sample MGYA00580614_ERZ773075 | MGnify/ENA primary metagenome ERZ773075 (study PRJEB29015, sample SAMEA2738021) | human oral metagenome | biome: human oral; feature: human-associated habitat; material: dental | place: China | collected 2043 ... | reverse complement strand
CAGACCCGGCCCTGGACAGACGACACCCCGCCACCACCGGCACGCCCGCGGCGGTCAGGGCGGTCAAGGTCAGGAAGGAGCGTCGGCTGCTTTGCTTGGGATGGAGGGCCAGTGGTCGTGGTTTAGGGGACATGATGGGCCTCCTTTCAGCGAGGCTTGATGTTCATTGCGAATGATGTAAGCGGAACGCTCCGATCTCGGTTCTCAGCGCGGATCGGTCGTACTCCGCGTCGAGATCGGTAGCAACTCGCGTCGAGATCGGTAGCAACTCGCGTCGAGATCGGTCGTACTCCGCACCGAGATCGGTTCACTAGCGCTAACGGATCAGATTGCCGCTAATACTGGTAGTGCCGATGGGCCTCAGGCGGCGTTCTCAAGCGGTGGTGGTGGGGATGTTGGTGAGGCGGAAGGCGTAGTTGGTGGTGTTCATGTTGCCTTGGTGGTCGAGGGTGAGGGTGTCTTGTCCGGTGTCGGGCCAGGCGACGCAGATGGTGGTGGTGGCGTCCTTCTTGAGGGAGTCCACCAGTTTGAGGTCGGTCAGGGGCCAGTGGGCTTCGGCGCTTGGGGGGAGGTAGTCGGTGGGGTAGAGGCGCTGGCCGTCGGCCAGGAGGGTCAGGCCGTTGGCGATGCCACCGGCGCTCGCACCGCCGTTCTCGCCGCGGGAGCTGGCGAAGGCCTGTGCGGGGTCTTTGAGCCAGGTGGTTAGGGTGGCGTCGTCGGTGCCGCCGGGTCCGGTGGTGATGGTGAGCTGGGCGGTTAGGAGGCCGCCGTTGCGGGTGACGTGGTCGAGGGTGATGGTGATCTGGCCTTTGCCGTCTGGGCCGGGGACGGTGACGCCGTCGGGGCCGGTGCCGACGGGTCCTTGTGCGTCGGGCAGGTTGTTGTCGGGTGTGCTTGTTGCCGACGGCGGTGGGGCTGATGATGTGGTGCCGCTTGTGGGGGTGATGGTGATGACGACGCGGCGGTTGGCGGCGCGGGCTTCGTCGGTGGTGTCGTTGATGGCGGGCTCGGTCTCGCCCTTGCCGGTGGCGGTCACCTGCCATTTGGCGAGGTCGGTCAGCTGGCCCAGACGGTCCTTGACCGCGCCGGCCCTGTTCTCGGACAGGGTCTGGTTGTGGGCGTTGTCGGCGACGTCGTCGGTGTGTCCCACGATGTCGAGGTTTCCGCCGTCGGGGTACTGGGCGATCTGGTCGGCGACGGTCTGCAGCTGGGCATCAGCCGCTGCCGTGAGGTTGTAGGAGTCGGAATCGAAGGTGACATCGCTGGCCAGGGTGACCGTGACGTCCTTGTCGGTGGTGCGCGTACCGGTCGAGTCATCCAGGGCCCGGGTGTAGCGCTCGATCGGTACTGGGCCTGCATCCAGATTCTGTGCGCCGGCGTCCGGGGTGGTTGGGGCGCTGGCGCGGTGTTCCTTGAGGGCCTGGTCCAGGTCATCCAGGGTCTGGGGATCGATGCCCGCGCCGGTGGCCTCGGTGCGGTCGATCACGCCGACCGTGGTGAAGCCGGTCTGGGGGACGTAGACGGTGACGTGGTCGAGTTGGTCGATGCCGGTGGCGTTGAAGACCAGGTTGGAGGTGACTGTTTGCCCGAGATCGACCTTCAGTTGCTCTCCGGTCGCAGCGACGGGCCGCAGCACGCGCATGCCGTCCGGGTCGATCAGGTGTGTGAAGAACGCGCCCAAGTGCGACGGGGGATCACCGAGGTAGTTGGCGAGATCGATCGTGTTCTGCTGGGTCGGGTCCGGGCTGCTCTGGGTGTCCAGGACGTCGGCTACCGTGGCGTCGTCGGCGGCCCGGGTCAGGTTCACCACTAGCAGCACGACCTGGTCGTCGACGCGCACCAGCGGCGAGACCCTCGCGGTGACATGATGCCCCATCACTTGGCCGTCCAGGTCCTGCCAGGCCAAAGGATCCGACGGCCCACCAGCCGCAGAGGCGCCCCCAGAGGCACCGGCCGAGGCACCACCACCGTCCGAAGCGCCACCGCCCCCAGACCCGACCCCGCCCCTGGACAGGCGGCACCCCGTCATCACCGGCACGCCCCCGGCGCCCAGGGCTGTCAGCGTGGTCAGGGTGAGGAAGGAGCGTCGCCCGGGTGCCGCCGCCGGGTGAGGGGCTGGAGGCTGCGGCTTGGTGGGGTTGGCGGGGGTGGCGGACATGAGGGGCCTCCCTTCGGTGAGGTCTGATGGTTGTGCGGATGCAGTAAGAAACCGGACCGATCTCGGTGCGGAATACGACCGATCTCGAGCCGGAACTGGACCGATCTCGGCGGTGAGGGGGTCGGCAGTGCCGGCGGGCCGCCGGCGGGCCGCAGGCGGCTCTCAAGCGGTGATGACGGGGATATCGCTGAGGCGGAAGGCGTAGCCGTCGTCGAAGCGCCCACCGGGGTGGTCGACGGTGACGGTGTCCTGGCCGGTGTCGGGCCAGACGACGCAGATGGTGGTGGTGACGTTCTCCTTGAGGTCCTCGTAGGCGTAGAGCTCGGTCAGGGGCCTGTGCCAGTCGCCGCCGGGCAGGATGTAGTCGGCGGTGTAGACGCGCTGGCCGTCGGCCAGGAGGGTCAGGCCATTGGTGATGCCGACGGCGCTCACGCCGCCGCTCTCGCCGCGGGAGCTGGCGTGAACTTGTGCGGGGTCGTTCAACCATCCGGTCAGGGTGGTGTCGCCGGTGCCGCCCGGCCCGGTGGTGACGATGAGCTGGCCGAGCAGGAGGCCGCCGTTGCGGGTGACGTGGTCGAGGGTGACGGTGATCTGGCCGCCGTAGTCCTCCGGTCCTTTGACGGTGACGCCGTCCGGGCCGGTGCCGACCGGCCCCTTGGCCTCGGGCAGGCCGGTGCCCGAGGCCGGTGGGGCTGAGGGCGTGGCGGTGCTCGTGGCTCCCGGTTGCGTGGTGGTGCCGCTTGTGGGGGTGATGGTGATGACGACGCGGCGGTTGGCGGCGCGGGCCTCGTCGGTGGTGTCGTCGATGGCGGGCTCGGTCTCGCCCTTGCCGGTGACGGAGTCCGGCCACGATCCCAGATCGGCGAGTTCGGCCAGCCGGTCGCGCACGGCCTGGGCCCGGTCCTCAGACAGCTTCTGGTTGTGGGCGTCGTCGGCGACGTCGTCGGTGTGCCCCACGATGTCGAGGCTGCCGCCGTCGGGATACTGAGCCAGTTGCTCGGCCACAATCTGCAGCTGGCCGTCGGCCTTGTCGGACAGTGCCGCGGAGTCGGAGTCGAAGGTGACGTCACTGGACAGGGTGACCGTGACGTCCTTGTCGCTGGTGCGCGTGCCGGCCGAGTTGTCCGGGGCCTGGGTGTAGCGCTCCAGGGGCGCGACGGCCGCGTCCTCACCGGGGCCGCCGTCCTGGATGATCTCGTCGGCCTCGTCCAGCGCCTGAGAACTGATCCCGGCTCCCGCCGCCTGGTCGCGGCCGATGACGCTCACCGTGGCGAAGCCGGACTGGGGCACGAAGACGATGACCTCGTCGATGTCGACCGGTCCGAACACGACCGTGGACGTGATCGTCTCGCCGCGCTTGAACTCCAGGGCCCCTCCGGATGCCGACCCCGCGGTCCACACCCGTCCCGCGCCGGCGGTGTCGATCAGACGCACGCCATCGGCACCACTGCCCCCAGCGGGCGCGCTCAGACTGGGAGTGGCATAGGCGGTGTCCGGATCAGTGCCCGAGTCAGCGCCCGGGTCGTCGGTGCTGTCCGGACTGCCCTGACCGTCCTGCGCGTCGTCGGAGGCGGGGGATTCCTCGGCGTCGTCTGTCGGCAGGCTGCCGGAGTCCTCAATGTCGGCAGGCGCAGCGTCGTCAGTCGCGCGGGTGATCTCCAGGACCAGGGCCGTGGCGGTGTCACTCGCGCGCACCAGGGGCGAGACCCGGATCGTGGCGTGATGCCCCAGCAGGTGGCCGTCGAGATCCTGCCATCCGGCCGTGCCGTTGTTCGTCGCCCCGGCCGAGGCGGCGGAGGTGGCGGAGGCGCCATCGGTCGGTGCTCCGTTCTCGCCCGAATCGGATGAGCGCCCGCAACCCGCTGCCAGTGACGCGCCCGCGGCGGTCAGGGCCGTCAGGGCGGTCAGGGTCAGGAAGGAGCGTCGCCCGGGCGCCGTCGAGCGAGGGACCGGAGGCCGGGGTGGTCGTGCCGGGGTTGTTAGGTTCAGGGGACGTGAGGTGCGGTGCATGGTGGTCTCCTCCCGGTGAGGTAGGGACTTCTGCGGCGGATGGACCGGAGGAACACCTCGACCGTAGCCGGTCGGCCCTGCGTTCTCGATGGGGACGGACCCATCAGTCCCCATCTGCTCCCCATCACTACCCGTGCACTCCCCGTGGAGCGCCGGCCTTGCAGAGTGGAGCGCCGGCCGTTCAGACGATCAGGCGAGCTCGATCCAGCGGCCCGCGGTCTCGAGCTGCTGATCCGTGATCGACTCGCCTGAGAAGTCAATGAGTGAGATCCGTGAACCGCTGCTCACCGCCCAGGTCGCGCCGCGGTTCGCGTAAGGCCAGGAGGTCTGATAGTCCTGCCGGGCCACAACGGTACCGCCGTCGGTGATCGCTGTGCGGGCTCCGGGCAGGTAGCCGCGTGTGGAGGCGCGGGCGGCATTCATCGCCAGATCGAGCGCCTGGTACGCATCCGCGGCGCTCACCGACTGGGCCGTCATGAGTACGGAGGACTTGTCCGCAGGGTCCGTCCAACGGGTGCTCCACAGGCTGGACTGAGGGACCGTCTTGTCCCAACCGGACGGGACGATGAGCCGCAGGCCGCCGTCCTGCGCCTTCTCCCAGCCGGGGACGGGGCCTGCGGATGAGCACGCGGTGAGTGATGCCAGCGACGCCAGCGATCCTGCCGACGCCGTCGAGGCCGCGACCAGCGTGACCAGGACTCCGGTGCGCCGTCGTATGCGTGTCTGCATGCGCGTCATGCCGCTCTCCTCGTCAGATTGAGCGTGTTCTCGATGCCGTTGCGCAGCCCGTCATCGATCGAGGTGCCGAGGAGGGTCATGACGCCCGTGCCGGCATCCGTGGCGATAATCCAGGTCCACCCGCACCAGGTGCTGTCCGGCCCCCAGTAGAAGGCGATGCGCTCGACCGCCGGGCCGGTGGAGTCCGCCTGCCAGGAGACGCGACCGATCTCCGCATAGTTCTCGATAAGGCCGGAATTGATCAGGTCGGTGGTCTGCCTGATGCCGTCGGCGGTGGTGACGGCATCGACCGTCGAGACCATGACCCGCTGGTCGAACTCATTGTCCGATTCGGCCAGATCGTAGGAGACGGCGTACAGGCCCCAGTCGGTGTGCGGCGTGGGACCGGTCATGGTCGTCGGGATGCTGAAGGAGATGCCGGAGAAGTTCACGGCGGTCCACTCCTGCGGGGATTCGTCCGGACCGGAGGAGGGGGCCGGAGGCTGGCTCACGTCGGCGACGGACTCCATCCCGTCATTGGGTGCGGCCTCCTCCGACCTGCCGCAGGCGGACAGGGCGTCCAGGGCGGCGATCCCGCCGGCACCGGCACCGGTGGCCAGCAGCGTGCGGCGCCTCATGGGGCGCTCACCACGATCGAGTCGAGAATCGCCGTCATCTGAGCCGTGCTGTCGGCCCTCGTGGAGTCGGCGAAGACATAGACGCCGTAGCTGTATCCGTCCGCCCCGTCGACGATGATGCCAGTGCTGGCGACCTTCACCGGGGTGGCCTGGGCGTCCTGGGACCACGGCGGGACGGCGGAGGACGTCCAGCTGAGACGGGTGGCATTGCCGCCGCCCTCGACCGTGGCCGAATCCGCAGTAGCCTCCACGCCCTGCGACGTCAGGGCATCCTTCTCCGCGGCGAGCATGGCGCCGGCCGGCTTGGTGCCGCCGGAGTAGTACTCGACGTCGACCGTGACGGCGGTGGCGGCGGAGTCGTAGTAGGTCTGGGTCATGCCGTCGTCGTAGGTTGTCGCTGCCGCGGTAAGGGCGTCGGCGGGCACCTGAATCATGAGCCCCGGGGCCGGCTCAAGGGTCATATCCGTTGTCCCCGCAGCGTTGCTCCCGCCCGATGACGACACCGCCTGCGATGCGGTCACGTTGGTCGACGGCGCGGAGGCTTCGGCGCCGCCGCTGCCGGAGCAGGCGGCCTGGGCCAGGAGCGCCGCGATCAGGAAGGCGGACGCTGTCGCCCGCCGTGCTCGTGCCATCGTCCCTCCTCACGTGGGATCCGGGTGTTACAGGTGTTCATGAGCGGCCCGTCAGAGGTCCTGGGTGGCCAGCTGCTTGCGATCCGCCGCCAGTCGGCTCGCGGTCCAGCTCTGGGCCAGGGCGTCCGCACCGCCGTGGTCCTTGAGCGCCGCCCCCTCCAGGATCTGCCGGGTAGTGGTGGCGTGGGCGGAGACGATGTCGGCGAAGCCCTGTCCGGGGCTCATGGCGGGCGATAGCGCCGTCAGAGGGGTGTCGAGGGTGCCCGATGCGAGGGCGGAGCGGCGCGCATAGGACGTGGCGATCTCCTGGTCGGCCTCGCTGAGCAGCGGCACCTCCAGGGTCGTGGTGACGATGCTGGTCACCGTCGCGCCCGGGGTGACCCCGGCGATGCCCTCCCTGGCGGTGCCCTCGGTCGCGTGGGTGAAGACGATGGTGTCCAGATCTCCACCGCTGTCGTAGTTGAAAGCGATGCTGCCGACGCAGGTGCGCTCGCCCTCGGCCGGTGCGGTCGTGCCGAATGAGCTCCAGGGATCCTCCTTGTCCTGCTGGGCGGGCGGCACTTCGGCTTTGTAGGACAGCGTGTGCGAAACCGCACCGGTTCCGTTGGGCTCCGCGGTGGTGGCGCGCTGGTAGCCGGCGGTGCCGCTGATCGTGAGCGCGGGTTCTGAGGCGCCGGCAGTCGCGGCGTCGGTTGGCGTGGTCTTCCCGGGACTGGTCTGGCCGGCAGAGGCGGCGGAATCGAAGGAGGGTAGTGAGAGGACGACGCGGGCTCCGGCCGACTCGACTGTGCGGTCGAGTGCGACGTGGCCCCTCTGCCGATTGGTGCGTAGGCGGCCGGTGCCGGCGTTATCCGCTGGAGTACTGCTCACCTGCCCGGCCGCGTCGCAGGTCCGTTGATTGGCGCATTGGCGGGTGGTGTCGGTGGCGAGCATGGCGGTGACCTGGGAGGTCACAGGGTTGTCTGCGACGGTTTCCTGGTCTGCTGCCATATAACCACTGGTGAGCTTCTGGGTTGTCGAGGTTGCCCGTGAGGAGTCCGCGGTTGCGGCTGTCGTGTCCGTGGCTGTGTTCGTCGTAGCCGCGCCTGCAGGAGGCGCCGTGCTGATGGGCGCACTCGCTGCCAGAGCGATGGCCAGTGCAGTGGCACGTGTGCTCGAGAGCTTTGAGTTCGGCGCACCAGTTTTCCCGGCATCGGCTCCCCCGGCTGCGAACCGTGCGAATAGCGGCGCCTGGAGGCGACGGTGCATGAGGGTGCATCCTTTCGACGGCGGCGGACGGCGGGTGGCGTCCAATGGTTCCGTTGGTTCCGTGTGATGGGACCACGATTCGCTGCCGAGCTTAAGGGCGCATGTGCTGAGCCGATACGGGGAGTGGGACCCGTGGAGCATGAACGGGTTCTTGACACCGGCCATTCGGGAGATCGATTATCCGGAGCGCCGGTTTCATCGATGTGCTATCGCTTTCTATGGCCGTGCAATCACACCGTGAGGGCGAGAGACTGCTCGATCGAGTCGCGTAAATCAGTATCGATGGGGCCCGTGCCCGAGTACTGCACGGCTGCGATATGCGAGTCCTTGCGCAGGACCCATATACAGCCTTCATCCGTACCGTTATCGCCGGCGCTGAAGTCGGTCCGAACTGCTTCGGTGAGGCCAGAAAGGTGAAGAGAGGTCTCCTGCTGCTTGGTGTAGTTGACCAGTGCACCGCCGGACGAGTCATTCTCAATTTGAGACATTGCGTCCGTGACGGTGCTCTGCGGCATGGTAGGTGCAAGAAAAAGCCTCTGCGCCATGATCTCATCCTCGACCAGCGCCCAGGTACTGACCCACCTCTCCGAGCCTTCCAGAGCGCCTGTATCAGTCCAGTCCTCGGGCAGAGCGCAACTGAGCCCCGAGACCTCAATGTACTGGCTGCCGTCGGTGCCGGGCGATACCGTTGCGGAACTTGTGATCGACGCAGTTGCGGAGGCGGTTCCAGTGAGCTCGATCCATGAGCCGACGGTGGTGAATTGCTCGTCCGTCACGGAGCTCCCGCTCAGATCGACGAGAGCAATAAGACCATTGGAACTGATCGCCCATGTGCTTCCGCGGCCCTCAACTGGCCACGTCGTCTGATAGTCCTGTCGGGCCAGAGTAGTAGTGCCGTCGGACCAAGCGGTGCATTCGCCGACCAGCCGGTATCCCCGGGTGACGGATCGCGCGGCGTCGGCCGATGTGTCGAGCGCTGTGTAGACGTCGTCCTCGTCGATCGAGCTGGTGGTCATGAGGACATTGGAATCGTCTTCGGGGTCGGTCCAGCACGTCGTCCATGCGCCGCTATCGGGAGTGGATTTCTCCCAGCCCTTCGGGATGGCGACCAGAAGATTGCCGTCGCCGTCCCGCTGCCAGTTCCCCGAGGGGGCCGCGGGTTTGTTCGACGAGCATGCCGCAACCGCGGAACTCACTGCGATGGCCGCCAGAGCGGCGAGGCCTGAACGGCGTTTCATCATTCCCCTCCATCCAGGGTCAGAGTGTCCTCAATGCTGTTGCGCAAACCATCGTCAGCGTTGACGCCTAAGGAGGTGACGACCCCGACTCCCGCAGAAGACGCGATCATCCAGGTATAGCCGGGGAAGTCGATATCGGGACCCCAGTAGAAGGCGATCCGCTCGATGGCGGTGGTGTCGTCCACGCTCCAGGAGATCGTATTGATCTCGCTGTAGTTCTCGATCAGCCCGCCATTCATGAGATTGACCGTCTGCCTGATCCCATTGGCGGTTGTGACCTCGGTGTCGATGCCTGTGACCAGAATCCTGTGGACCTTGGTGTCGTCCTCGAAACGGTCATACGCCATCTTGTAGATTCCCCAGTCATCATGCTGCGCGGGCTCCTCGAAGGCCGTCGGAAGACTGAAGGACTGCCCTTCATATGTCACGGTTGTCCAGTCGTCGGGAGCCTCGCTCTGCGGCGTTGTTCCAGCATAGGGCTGGGGGACATCATCGACCTTTGCGAGCCGGTCTCCCGGAGGCTGTGACGACGTGCCGTCGCATGCCGCAAGAGTCGTCAGGGCGGCCCCCGAGAATCCCGCCATGAGGAATCTCCGTCGCCTGGCGATGACGCCGTAGTCGGTCGACGGGGGGAAGGACGTACTGGTGCCCGCGCTGTTGTGGTGCACAAATCCTCCTTATCGGATGTTGTCATGAGGCCGACTCAGAGTGCTCACAGAGCCGCTTACGCCTACTCCTGCTTACTTCCACATCTACTTACTCCACATCCTCAAACGTGCGTTCTCCATCCGGCCCGGGACGGCCCAGCTGCTGAGCCTTGATCGTGTCCTGCGAGCCATGAGTGGATTGCGTCTGATATCTGAGGACCCAAAAGTCCCAGCCCCCGTTCTCGGTGATCATCTCGCCCTCCTGCACGGTTCGAGTCGTTTGCCCCTGGCGATAAAGCAGGTTGTCGAAGCTGTCGCTCGATGGTTTCGATGGTTTGAAGGACGACTCCGTGACAAAGAGTGCACCATTTGTAAAGGATCGGGAGGCGTACTTCTCCGCGATTTTGCGATCCTCTTGACTCAATCCGGAAACGTCCAGTGTGGTTGTGATCGTCGTTGTCTTTGATTCGCTCTTTCCTCCTCTGCCTTCTTCCTGATGCTCCTTGACGTTGGTGAATGTAATGGTCTTGAGTTCGCCGTCATCATCGTAGGTCAGCTCGTAGCTGCCGTAATAGCTGCCGTTTGTGCTATTCTTTCCGTTATTTTCGCCGAAAGCCGAGCCTGCTAGCTCCGCATTAACCTCGCCCTTGTATGCGAATCTATTGGATGTTTCTGTCTTTCCGTCGGCATGTGTTTCGGTGCGGGTGTAGCCCACTTTTCCGGATGCGCTTGCACTGGCTTTAGCTTTGACTCTGCCGTAATTCAAGACTTTTTCCTTAGCGGCCTCCTTGGCGTCTTTCGGGTCGTATCGGCGCTCTTTTCCGCCTTTTTTGTTGCCCTTTTTTGTATCTTCTGGATCCTTTACTCCGATCTCAGTGCTGACGGAAACTCCACCCTCGAGTTCTGCTTCGGCGGTCCATGAGGTGGACGTGCTATCGGGCTTCTGCTTGACCTCCGTATCGCCGCTGGTCGCTCTCCCCAGGCCCTGATCGTCGAGGTGCTCCTGAGCCACTTCGCGATTCCGCTTGTCGTGCTGGCGGCATGTGGGGTGGCCGGGGGTGTCGCACTTGTATGTCTTCGTTGTTGTGCGATTGATGGAGCCTTTTATTGAAGCCTGGATTTCGGCGTCGAAGGGCGCTCCTTTGCTGTCCGAGTCATCATCGCTGGATTTACCGGCTTCGTTCGCCTTTCTCTTTTTCCAGGCTTTATGCTTGCTGGTGCTGTAGTCGTAGGAGGCGCTCACCTCGGTCGTCTTGCTGTATTGACGGCTTCCGGAGCCGTCCATGTATCTCGTCTTCTTAATGGAGGCGTTGTCGCTTCCATCGACTTTTAAATCTCCGGGCCCGAGTTTAGGAATGGTTACGCCTGCAGATGTTGATTTGCTGGTCTCGCTGACGTACGAAGGGACAGCGGCGGGGTTGGCGGCGTAAGGGTTGCCGTTCAGGGGGCACTCGTACGATCCTCCGGCGACGGAATGGATATGCTGGGAGATCTTGCAGAGGACGGCTTGACCGATTTTGTCTCCGGATGTCACGGTGATTCCTCCCGCGACCACTAAGAGCAGGGCGACGACCACCAGGCCGATACCGGCATGCTCCGTGAGCGTCTGTCCCCGCTCTTGCCACAACGATTTCTTACGAGGGCTCATTGAGGTCTCCTTGCGCTTTACAGCAGGTGCTGCCAGTAGTGAACCTTGTCGGCGTTCGGCGTCGAAGGGGCGAGCGCCCCGGAAAGCGCCCTGCAGTGCGTAAGGCGTGAGCGAAGCCGGAGCTTCGCTCGCACTTGCGGCATATGAATGGCGCTGCCCGACCATGCCAACGGGGCGGTCGGGCAGCGCCATGAATTGAAGCTGGAATTGAAGATGAATTGAATTGATGATGAATTCTGTGCGTCAGGACTCGCTGACCGTCATGGAATCGAGAACTGCCTGCATGGCGTCGATGCTCTGCTGATTGTCCTTGGGTGCGCAGGCATAGACCCCGTAGGCGTAGCCCTCGGGGCCGTCCGCCAGTTTCGCCTGGCAGGACAGATCGATGGCGGGCGCTGTCGGGTCCCATGGAGGTGCGGCGTTCTGCTCCCAGGTGTATGTGTATGCGTCAGGGGAGCCCTCGACGGTAGTCGCCGTGGGGGTGATGGTGATGCCGTCTTCTGCGTAGGCGTTCTCGTCCAGTGATGCGATGCCGGATGCGGTCTGGGAGCTCTCCGTGTAGTACTCGACGTCGATGAGAGCCGGTGCGGACTCGTCCTGAACGTAGTAATCGACCCGCCACTTATCATTCGAGCCCTTCCTGGGCTCCTCATCGGAGGTCAGATTGGTGGGGAGTGTCAGGGTGAGTCCGTATGCGGGCGTGAGATTGGCGGTCGTCTCGGTGGCCTGCGCGTCCGTGGAGGTGGCCGTTGCGCTGGGGTCGGCGCTTTCGCCGCCTTCGCCGCCGCACCCGGTGAGCAGCGCGAGAGTGAGAGCGGCGATGGGAAGTGTATGTGAAACAATGGCGCGCACGATATTTCCCCCAGTAGTTGCACGGTGAATACGAATATGACTATGGAATGAATGGTTCATGAGCCGTCGTGAACCATCGGGGCGCGGTGGTGAGAGCGCCTTTGAGAACCCGTATATGTTAATGGTCAGGACGTCAGCTTGGTAGTGACTTTCGCGTGCCTGCTCATGCCGGAGGGGCCCGTGAAAGGCGTGGGCGTTGAGGAGGGTGACGGAGAGGGCGACGACGTTGGAAAGGGTTCGGGGCTCGGGGTCTCCTTGGGGCGTTCGGTGACGCAATTTCCATCGATCTTGAACCCGACTTTGCCTCCGCCGAGGCAGACGCCGTCCTTGAGGACGATCTCGGCGGTAGAGGTTGCTGTCATTTTCTCATCGGTTCCTTCAACGGTGGAATTGGTCTCCACGCTGACGGTCACGGTCTTCTGGGTGGCATCGACGGAGTATGCTGTGACCGTGGCGCCATTGTGGGAGGCGTATGTGTCGGCAGCATTCTTGGCTTCCAGGCCCGCGTAGGATCCTAATCCTTTTCCGATGCCGCCCCACAAGCCGTCGGCGTTATCGGAGTCGACGGCGTCGTCGTACATCGACTCGATGGAGTCCGCCCACGCCCCGGCGGCGGCGAGCGCCGCGGCATCCGCCGCATTGCTGGCGTCTCTCCGATGAAGCGTGGTGTCTCCCAGGCTGAGCATGAGGAGCAGCGCCACCATGGCGAGAGCTCCGCAGGCGATGCAGAGATAGGGAAAGATGCTGCCGCGCTCATCATTCCTGATTCGGCGACGACGCGCGCCTTTCAATAGGCTCAGACGGTGGTTCATCCTCATTCAGTCCTGCGCGACGGAGGTGCTCGTGAAACGGTGATAGAGAAAGCGCAGTTAGGTACACCCCGCTCTCGGATGCACCTAACTGCGTTCGTTACGTCAACCGCATGCGGGAAGACTCACTTTTTTCCCTTGATTGTGCCAATGACCTCCGAGATCTTGCCCGTGATCGCCTTGCCGATGCCTCCGTCCTTATCGCCGGACAAGGCGGCGGCGACGGCGGCGACAATGGCGACGACGACCAGGCCGATACCCGCGTACTCGACCATTGTTTGGCCGCGCTCGCTGTCGCGCAGGTCGGTCCATGCCTGCTGAATGCGAACCTGAAGACGGAGCAGGGAGTTGTTGTTCATCATGACCTCCGGATGAGGGTTGAAGTCGGTGGACTGGTTGTGTCCTTCTGACAGAATTAAAACTAGGTCGCCCACTGCCCCGGGGTGCAGGGGCGACTGCCCCGATCAACGCCCTTGGCCTCGCCCCAGCCAGGCGGACACCGCTTCGGCGCGGTTATGCACATCGATCTTGGGATAAGCCCCATTGAGATAGTTCTTGACAGTTCTTTCTGACAGGAACAACTGAGAGGCGATCTCGGCATTGGACAGGCCGCCGGCCGCGAGGTCGAGAATCTCCGCCTCGCGGTCAGTCAGATGCTCGCGCAGGGGATTGGGACGATCATCGCGAGAGGGATGAAGCATGACCTCGGCCGCTTCCCTGCCCAGAACCAGTCCGCCGTGCCGACACGTCTCAATAGCGCCGGCGACTTCATTGACGCCCAGCTGGCCGTGCACCAGGTATCCGCGCGCTCCGGCGTCGATCGCCTGGCGGATCAGCGCGGGATCCTTCAAGGAGGTGAGCATGATGACCGACATGCGGTCGACGAGCTCGGGAAGAATATCCAGGCCACTGCGCCCGGGCATGGAGATGTCCAGCAGGACGATCTCCGGCGACTCGGCAGCGGCGATCTCGAGGGCTGCGAAGGCGTCCTCGGCCTCAACGACGTCCGTCACCGAATCCACGCGGGCCAGCACCGCTCGAAGGCCCGCACGCACGATGGCGTTGTCATCCACAACCATGATCTTCATGTCCGCACCTCCTGTGGCGCTGTCAGTGATGTCAACGGAACGAGCAGTCGCGTCCTCAGCCCGACGCCGGGCTCCGGTTGCGACTCGATGCTCAGCTCGGCGCCGAGCGCTTCAGCGCGCTCGCGCATGCCGATGAGGCCGTAATGGCCTTCGGGGCTGATGGTTTCGGTGCTCTCCGCATCCATCAGCCCGACGCCGTCGTCGCTGATCTCGATGCGCAGCCGATGCTCCTCCACCCCGACGGAGAGGCTCACGGCGCTCGCGCGGGCGTGCTTCTCTATGTTGGTGAGCGCCTCGCCGAGCACGCGCTGGAGCTGCCACATCGTCTCCGGCGAGCACGGCATACTCTGCGACGGCTCGGACTCGAGGCAGGCCGCGGCGATGCCGGTTCGGGCGCTCCAGCGGGCAACCTCCTCGCAAAGGGCTCCCGCGACGTCGTCCTCTCCGCTGATTCGCAGGCCGTCCAGCACCAGGCGCGCCTCGCGGCTGGCCTCGTCCGCCGATTCGAACAGGGTGCGACTGAGGGCGGCGTCCTTGTGCCTCTCCGAGCGAAGCGAGTCGTCCAGCGTCTCGGCCAGCATGCGGATGCCGTGAACGCTCTTCGCCAGTGAGTCGTGAAGGTCTCGGGCGATGGCGAGGCGTTCGGTGAGCGCCCGTTCCTCGGCGCGGGCGGCGGCGGCCTCGGCGGTGAGCCTGCCGACCTCCTGGAGCTGAGTGAACAGCCGATTGCCGAGGAGCACGCCGGCCCCGATGCCTAGGGTCGAGATGAGTGACACCGCCGGGGAGAGCGGCATGTGACTCAGTCTCGTCGTGACCAGGACGGTCAGGACACCGGTAGTCCATATAGCGGCCCATGCCGCGTTCGTGACGGTGCCCACCAGCAGTGCGGAGGTCAGGACGTATGCGAGCACGAGGTCCTCGGCGCCGTTGAAGGCGTTGGAGAGGGCGAAGACGAGCGTGCTGGTGACGACCAGGTCCGTGCAGGGGAAGAGCCATCCCCGGTTGAGCACCGTCGGGGCCCGCCGTATGACGCGCAGCGGTATCCAGCTCATGCCCATCGCCACGAAGAGGGAGATGATCGATAAAGTTGAGGTGCTGGTCGTCATGAGGGCGAATTCGCAGGTGAGGAGGATGCCCAGCCTCACGTCGCAGATGAGTCCCACGGCGCCGGACATGCTGCGGTCTCGTATTTCCCTCGCCAGGGGCGCCCGGGAGATCGTTGTCCGAGGCGTCATCTCAACCACCGAAAATGCGGGCGAAAACGTCGCGATTGGCGTAGAGCATGCCGCCTATCATGAGGACGATGGTGCCCGGCAGCATGGTCATCGTGGCGACGAAGGAGACCTTCGGCGACGCCTTGGCGGCATCGCGCCGCACCTGCTCGGCGCGCTCGCGCCTGATCTCCTTGACGATCGCCTGGAGCGCCTCGCCGATCGGGGTCCCCAGCTCCTCGGACTGGAGGAGAGCCGTGACGAAGGTGTCGATGTTCTCCGAACGGCCCCGCTTTCGAACTGCCGTGAAGGCGTCGCGCCGGGAGACCCCCAGGCGCATCTCGTGGAGGGCCGTGATCATCTCCTCCGATACCGGTCCCTCGAAGTGCTCGCAGACGCGCTCCAACGCGTTCCTGAAAGGCAGCCCCGAGCGGACGGTGACCGCGAGGATGTCGAGGAAATCCGGCAGGTCGCGGTTGAGCTTCTTCTGCCGGTTGCGGAGGGCCTGGGCGAGCCAGAGGTACATCCATCCTGAGAAGACGACGGCGACCACGATTCCGATCGCCCACCGGCCCAGCAGTGCGAATATGAGCAGCAGAATCGCACTGAGGATGACGAATCCAGCCTCGCGCTGAATGAACAGGTCGAGGTGCAGGCCTTCCGGGTTGCCCGCGCTTCTCAGGCGCTGATCGAGCGCGCGCAGGCGCACCGGTCCGTAGAGGCGGCGAAGCGCTTGCTGCCCCCGCATCCCCAGAGCGTCGATGAGTTTGACGAAGACGCCCTCCTGCCGAGGCTCCTCAATGTCAATCGCGGAGCCGACGGTGCTGCCGGTGCTGCCGGTGCTGACGGTGCCGGCAGTACTGACGGTGCTGACGGTGCTCGCCAAATGGCCGGTGCCGTCGTCGCGGATCATACGGATGCCGCCGGCGGCTGCGAGCACGAGGCATGCGGCCAGGAAAGCCGTGCTGAAGGCGACCACCTCACACCTCCACTCTCGAGACGAGCCGGATGAGCAGGGCGCCGAGGCCGAAGAAGACGAAGGCGATCAGAAGGATCAATCGGCCGATGAAGGAGGACGCCATGTCGTCCAGGACGCCGGGCTTCATGAGATTGAGAAGCACGACGCATCCCACGCCCATGACGGGGACGATGTAGCCGCTGACCGCCGATCCGAGGATCGCCGTGCGCACTTCGCGGTGCAGCTGCTTGCGATCCTCGAGTGCATAGGCGATCTCCTGCAGGGCTGTGACCAGGGTGCCGCCGGATCTGGACTGAATGATGATGGTGCGCACCAGAACGTCGAGTTCGCGTGAGGGCATCCGTTCCGACAGATCGGTCAGGGCGGATTCCAGCGCCCAGCCCAGCCCCAGTTGGGCGACCACCCGGTTCAGCTCTGTCTTCGCCGGCTCCGAGACCTCCACGGCCGCCAGGCCGAGGGCCCGTTCCACGGACATGCCCGCCGAGGTGCCGTTGGACAGGACTCTGGAGACATCCGGGAGTTGGGCTATGAAGCGCTCAGTGCGCTGTGCGGCCCGGCGCTGCATCCAGCGGGAGAACGCGAATGGCACGGCGGCTGCCAGAACCCCGCCGGCTATCCTCCCGATGAAAGGGCGCACTCCCAGGAACACCAGGACCACGAGTGCGGCAAGGGCCAGTTCGGTGATCGCCGGGTCCCAGTCGAGTCCGGCTCCGATGAGCCGTTGTCGAAGCCTGCGGGTCAGGGGCAATCGCTGCAGCTGTGCTAGAAGGACGGCTACAGGGCCGTGTCTGCGGGAGTCGTCCGAGACTCCCAGGCTCTGCGCGACCTGGGAGACGCGTCCGACACTGGCGCTGAGGGCGAGCACTGCTGCGGCACCTGTGGCGACGGTCGCCACGGTGCCGAGAATGATGACTCCGACGCCGTTCATGCCGCTGTCCCCGCCGCTGTGAGACCACGGGGCAGCGATTGCCCGTGCTGGAGCATCCGCTGCGCCATGGCTTCCGAGATGCCGCGGAACTCGAAACGGCCGGTGCCGCGTCGCGTCGCGTGGACGTAGTGCAGGAGCGGGGAGGTCGCGTAGTTCTCGCGACGCCGCGACGTGACCGACTCGATGCTGCTGACTCGTCGTATCCCCGCGGAATCCCTCTCCAATTGGACGATGACGTCGATGGCGCCGTTGATCTGGTCTCGCACGGTCTCCACAGGGAGCGCGACGTCGGACATGGAGGCGAGTGTTTCCAAGCGACTGAGCGCATCTACCGCGGAGTTCGCGTGCACGGTGGTGAGCGATCCCTCGTGGCCGGTGTTCATGGCCTGGAGCATGTCCAGGGTCTCGCCGCCGCGAACCTCGCCGACGATGATCCTGTCCGGGCGCATGCGCAGGGAGTTGCGGACCAGATCGCGGATGGCCACCTGGCCGCGTCCCTCGATGTTGGCCGGGCGCGCTTCCAGGCGCACCACATGGGGCTGCTGCAGAGAGAGCTCGGCGGCGTCCTCAATGGGGATGATGGCGTTGAGGAAGGTGGTCTTGCCGGCGCCGGTTCCGCCCGAGATGAGGATGCTGAACTTCGCCGCCACCAGCGTTCCGAGAAGATCGGCCGCCTCTTGGGGCAGGCTGTGGCGCGCCACGAGATCCGTGAGCTGAAAGGGCTGAGGGAAACGACGGATCGTGATTGTCGGCCCGTCCAGGGCGAGTGGCGGGATGATGACATTGACGCGCTCGCCTCCGGGGAGGCGGGCGTCCACCATGGGGCTCGATTCGTCCACACGGCGATTGACCGAGGAGACGATGCGATCGATGAGCTGGTAGAGCTCGGCCTCGGAGGTGAAACGGGTGGGGACCCGCTCGATCCTTCCGGAGCGCTCGACGAAGACGTCTTCCGTGCCATTGACCATGATCTCGGTGACGGTGTGGTCCGCCACCAGCGGTTCGAGGACGCCGAGGCCGACGGCGTCATCGATGATCCGTTTGACGAGCCATGTCCTCTCCCGGGGGGACAGGACCGGCCCCTCCAGAGACAGGAGCCGGGAGAGTATCCGTTCCAACCGCGCTCGCTGCTGGGGAAGCTCGAGCCCGGCCACTTCATCCAGGTCGATCTCCTCCAGCAGGCGGACCCGGTACTGGGCGACGAGATCCTCTCTGCTGCCCGCCATGTGGCGCTTCTCCGCGGGTGAGGCCATTGAGGCCATGCGGTCTTTCAGTGCCATGTCAGTCCTCCGGGAAATAGGCGGTCCGTGTCACGGTGATGTGCTCGGTGGTGAATGCGGGCAGGCCGATCGGGACTCGTGCGGTCACCTGCACGCAGTGGTCGTTGCCGCAGTCGTCCGTGACCGACTGGAGTGTGACCCAGTCCGGTAGCGAGTTCTCCGCGGCGGCAGTAGCGGATCGACCGAGCATGGCGGCTCGGGCGCCGTCGCGGGCGGCTGCGCTGGTGGAGGTGACGGTGGAGACGGCCAGGAAACCCTGGAGGAGAAGGAGCAGGACGATGACCAGCGCCGGTATGAAGCCGACGAGCTCGATGTCGAGGACGCCGCGCTCGTCGTGGCGCAGCATGTGCAGGAGACGCCGTGAGGACCGTCGGTGCCGTGAGCACTGTGAGGATCGTGAGGACCGTGGGAGCAGAGCGCTCATTGCTGCGCCTCCCACACGATCCCGGCCTCGGCGGAGGTGTGAAGCCTCATGGCGGAGGGCACTGGCAGGGTGACGGTGACCCTGTCGTCAGGGGTCCGGGTGATGGTCATGCCCGAGCCATAGGCGTCGGGAAGATGCTTGGCGACGTCCTGGTGAACCTCCTCTGTGCTCATACCGATGCCGTAGTCACGGGCCGCCTCCTCAGCGGCGTGATTGGCGAGCATGTAGGAGACTCCGTAGCCGAGGAGCTGCACGCACAGCAGGAGTGCCGCTGTGGCGAGGGCGAAGACCACGGGGAACTCCACCGTGACCTGCCCCTTCTCCGAGCGCCCGCGCCATCGTCTCGCCCGGCGTCGTTGTGGCTGCGGTTGTGGTTGCGGTTGTGGCTGCGGCTGTGGCTGCGGTTGTGGTTGCGGTTGTGGCGGCGGCTGCGCCCCGCCCCTCGGCCCGGGTGCGATTGACCCTGTAGTACCAGTAGTACCAGTAGTACCAACGGTCTCGGCCAGGATCGTCTTGGCGATGTAGTGGGTGGCCTTGACCAGGGCCGGCAGCTTCGCCGTGAGCAGCGTATTGGAGTTGACCGCCATCTCCATCTGCGACGTCAGATCTGGGACGGCGATGGTCAGAGGGATCGCTGCCATTCTCGCGGCCGTCTTGGGCTGGATCTCCCGCTTGCGACCGCTGCGATTCACGATGAGGCTCATGGGGCGCCCGCGGGCGATGTCGAGGCGGTTGAGAGCCTCCGTCAATCGGCGCACAGAGCGCACAGCCGGCGTATCGGGGGTGGTCACCACGAGCACGCGGTCGGCTGAGTCCAGTGCCATTGCCAGGACGTCGTCCAGCCTGCTGCCGCAGTCCAGCACCACATGGTCGAACTGGTACCGCAGCATGGAGATGATCTGGCGGGTGGCGACCTCTGTCATCGCCTCGCCCATCTCGCCGTGATCCGGAGCGGGCAGCAAGGCGATTCCACCCGGCAGCGGATACATGACCTCTGAGATCTCCCTGGCGCTGGCCTCGACGGCGATGTCCACCAGGTCCGTGATCGAGCGCCGCACGGACAGGCCTGTCATGGCGGCGATGTCTCCTCCGCGCACGTCGAGGTCGACCAAGCAGGTGCGGGCGTGCTGGGCCAGCTGCGCCGCGGTCATCAGCGCCACGGTCGAGGCGCCGACGCCTCCCTTGGCTCCGACGACGGCGGTCACGCTGCCGAGCCGACGAGAGCTGAGATCGGTGTGCGCGCTCGCCTCATTCTGGACCGCCTGCGACCATGCCAGCACTGGTTGGAGACGAGTGCTCAGCTCCTCCAGGGACAGAGGAAGAGTGAGTACCGTGCGCGCTCCCGCATCCATGGCGGCGGTGAGAACCTCGGCGGTCCGACTGCGGCTGAGCAGGACCACCGGGATGAGCGGATAGGAACGGGCGATGTCCTGCACGACTGCCAGTGCGGAGATGTCTGAGAGCCCCTCGTCGATGAGGACGCAGGAGACATCGCCCGTGCCGAGGGACTCTCGCAGGCGCTCGAAGGAATCGGTGGCCATGACCTCGCCGAAGCCCTCGGCCTCGGCGATGGCCGCGATCACCTGAATCCGGATCTGCTCGTCTTTCGTCAGTAGGTACTGCATCACTGATTACCTCCAGTGGCGTCGGGGGAGTCCGTCGTCGTCGAGTACTCGGGGCTGTTTACGGAGCTGTCATCGCCGTCGCGGCGCAGCAGGAGGCGCACCTTCTTGGAGAAGCTCTCGGCGTAGGCGAGCTTGAGCGATTCGTCCGGGGTGAGAGCGAAAGTCACCGGCACGGCCTCCGACTTGGTGAAGTCGCCGGAGGCGCTCTCGTCCTCCACCTGGGTGGCCACCCCGACGTCGGTGATGAGCGCGTTCTGGATGATGACCTGAGCCGTCTGCTGCTTGTCGTTGGGATCCTGCAGGGTGGAGACGACGTCGACGCGCGAGCCGGACGTGATCTTGCCGGCCACCCCGGTCTCGGCGTCGACCATGATCGTCACCTCGCGGTAGCCCTCGGTCAGCTGCGGCGGATCCTGAAGCATGCTGGTCTGGATGACGGCCCCCTTGCGGTAGGAGGAGGCGGTCACCTTGCCCTGAAACTCGGAGAGGTCGTGGACCGCGTCCTTCGGGGCCCAGCGCTCGGGCACCTCCGTGGCGGTGACGTCTGCGGCAGTGATCTCCTGAAGCTCAGCCACGTCCTTCGACAGCTCCAGCACAGTGGTCTTGGGGCCGACCTGTGAGGAGACGGATTGGACATAGTTGAGCACGGCCAGGAAAGTGACAATGGCCCCGAGAATTGTGACGAGGATGAGCAGGATCCCTCGCCGTTGACGCGGATTCATCGGGTCTCCTTTGCTGGGGTGGGGGCGAAGGCGGGCGGCATTGATGCAGAGGCTGATATGTGGGGGAGTGGAGAAGCGGGCGGAGTCGTCCATGCCTTTGCCGGCGATCGTCGGGACACCGGCACAAGCGGTTCGCGGCGGACTCCTAGCCGCTGGAGGCGCGCGGTGACCTGGTCGTTGTCCTCGTCGGCCGTCCAAGCGGTTGGACGGGCCTGTGTCAAGGCGGTCCGCGTCGTGGCGTTGATCCTGCTGCCATACTCGCGCTCCCGGTTCAGACCCGGGTCGAACCGTGGCCCCGGCACCACGCCCTGCCCATGCCGCTCGAAAAAGGGGCCGGGCTGGGCGAGGCGACTCACGGATGCGAGTACGACGCGGGTGCGCAGTGCGTCGAATACTGCGAATACCGCGAACATCGCGAATACCGCGAGTACCTCTGTATCTTGGCTGAGCACTCGCAGGTTGAAGCGGTTCGGACGGTGGACCAGTGCTCGGAACCGGGTGTTGACCTCGTTGAGAGGCGCTATTCCCAGCGCGTTTCTGTTCATAGTCGAGAGGGACAGGTGGGCGTCGCGCTCGTCCTTGCCGTTGCAGCATAGGGCGAGAGTCGGCTCCAGGTTCTCGAGCACATCAGTGGCCCGGAACGTGTCCCGGTCGCCGGCGGCATTGGCGGGAGGCCGGGGCCCGGTGATCACAAGCATTCGGAGGGGACCTTCTGTATCGTCGCTGACGCGCTGGGTGCGCGGCATCGATGGCGCCAAGAAATGGGATTCTAATGACGTCGGTGGAGTGAGCGCGGACGATGATCGTGGCGGCGACGATATTGCCAGGGAGTAGTTAAACAATATGAGTCACAGCATGTAGTGCCAAGCGATTGCGATATACCGCGTACTCACATGGTCGTGTCGATTTCGGCTGTATTTTCGCCATGGACCTCCAAGTGTTCGAAGTGAAAGAAGATCGGTGATCTAGTTGCGCTCTGCGGTGAACGGATGGGGCAACTAAATTTATATCGAACACTATGAGGGGCGCTTTTTCGGCGCCATGGGTAAGGCTCCCCGTGATGCCTTCGAGTTCAATTCAAGATGTGGGCTGAGCTCTGAGCTCCTATTGGCGTGCAGGCGGTTGTGAATAGGCGTCAGAGGTGTACCCGTTAAAGGTGGAGAACTGGCCGATTTAAGGGGTTCTGAGGATTTGAATAGGGTTCAGATATTGTGGCGAATAGGCTCTATCAGGGTGTTTGTGCCGTCCTATGAGACGACAGCCAGGGGCCAGCCCATCAGGGCGCCCGCAATGAGGTACGGACCATATGCGATGGAGCTCTTCCGACCGGCTCGGCGGGTGAGGAGCATGAGGATTGCGGCGAGCCCGCCGAGAATAATTCCCGTGCATAGACTTGCAACAAGTATTGGTGCTTCGTGCCAGCCCAGCCAAAGGCCGATGAGTGCGCCGAGTTTGACGTCGCCCAGCCCCAGGCCGGATCCGATGAAGGCGAGCAGTAGGCCGATCGCTCCAACCGCGAGTGCGCACAGCACCGCTCGGAATGCGTCCCGAATACTCCCGGGATTCATGAGGACGGCCACGGCGCCGCAGGCCGCCAGCCAGATCGCCGTCGTCCCCAGCAGCCGGTTGGGCAGGAGGTGCGAGACGGCGTCGACGCTGGCGGCGCTGCCCAGCATGGCGTAGACGGGTACGGCGACGAGCGTCGCACCCAAGGCGTCCACCGTCATCCCCCACCACACGCAGAAACCGCAGAGCGCAAGCGCGAGCAGGCTCTGCGGGATGACGGCCAGGAGAGCGGGGCGCCGTAACTTTGGGTATGTCGGGTATGTCGATTGCGTGGCCGGGGGCGGCCTCTGGTCCTGGCCGCGTCGTGTCTGTCGTGTCCGGGTGCCTACAGCGATGGCGCGGGAGGTTCCAGCGTCGATAATGCCGGTGGTGTCATCGGTGCCGGCAGTGACGTCATCGGCCTCGGCTTCTGAGGCGCTGATGATGTCGTCGCCGGCGTGCGCCTGGTCGTCCTCGCGGCCGGCATCGTCACTGGTGTCGCTATCGACGCTGTCGTCGTTGTAGTCCCTGAGCGGCTGGCGGACGTAGCGGCGCGTCCACGCCGAGATGGGGCCGGCCACGAGCGCCACCGAGCATGCGGCCACGGCTGCCAGAGCCCAGGGGTGGAACAACGACATTGGGGGACACCTCTCAGACGGTCGTATTCATGGCGCGGTCGTCGGAGTTGACGGCATTGGCATCATCGGCTGCCTGGTCAGGGTTGCAAGCAGGTGCGGTGGTCGGGGTTGAAAGTGCGGACAGGGTGCTACCCGGGCGGATGCCCAGCCGAGCGGCTTCGCCCCGAGCCATCTCGAGGACGGCGGCGGCGCGCAGGTTCGGCATCCCGATGCGACCGGGGCGCAGGGGTTTCACGGCCGCGACCTTGTCGCGGCGGGTCAGGTAGACGACGTCGATCGTGTGCCGCATGCCCAGGCAGTGCACCCAGTTGCAGCGGGTGATCCACAGGGCGCCGTCGATGCCGTCGGTGCCGAGCAGCCCCTTGTTGCGCTCCCGGCGGGTGCGAGCGGTCCACAGCGGCAGGCCGGTGTCCCTCCCGTCGACGGCGAGGCGGGGGAGCTCCTCGACCGGCGTCGTCGACCAGATCGGCGTCGTTACAGTCATATTGGGATGGTAAGGACAAGGTTGCGGGGCGGGGCAGGGGCGTTCGCCCTCTCGTCGTGGGGCGC
>ERZ773075.676-NODE-676-length-23610-cov-10.9779_pt1 | contig 23610 bp, 20 predicted proteins | sample MGYA00580614_ERZ773075 | MGnify/ENA primary metagenome ERZ773075 (study PRJEB29015, sample SAMEA2738021) | human oral metagenome | biome: human oral; feature: human-associated habitat; material: dental | place: China | collected 2043 ... | reverse complement strand
GACGCTGAAGCCATCCCGACCGAATGGAATATTCTTGCGGTATGCAGCCGACAAAGCCTGCCCCGACATCGGCTCCCTGTACAGACGCCCGCCTCCGCCGTCAAGGCGCAGGGACCCAATCGCCTTTTGCGACCGGAGCCTCGCGCATCCTATGCTTCGTCCAATGAAACTCTCTACGGCCTTTTCGCACGCGCCACGTGCGGCTGCGCCGAACGAGCCAAAGCAGTCCGCCCTCCCGCAGAAGCCGAACGCCCCGGCCGGAGTCCCTCACGGCCCGGTGTGAACCGCGGCCGCCGAGGCGCCCGGCGTGACGTCGCGGGCGCGGCGCACCAGTTCGGCGGCGGGCTCGTCATAGCCGACTCCTACGAGCTGACGCCCGACAAATGTCAAAGAGGTCACCGAGCACAGGGCGCACTCTCGTTTGCGCGGGTCGTGGGCGAGCGGGCGCCCTTCGACGAAGCGTCGCATCGTCCATATCGGGAGCTGGTGCGAAACGAGCATCGCCTCGCCGCCTTCGGCCTCACGGAGGGCGCGGCGCACGGCCTCGGACAGGCGTGCCACGATCTCCGTGTAAGGCTCGCCCCATGAAGGCTCGGCCGGATTGACGTACCACGGCCAGTACCGCGGATGGGCAAGAATGAGCCGGTTCTTGTTGACGTTGAAGCCTTCGAACTTGTTCCCCGCTTCAATCAGGCCCTCGTCGAGGACGACCGACAGCCCGTGCCTTTGCGCCGTCGGCTCGGCCGTCTCCCGAGCCCTTTCAAGCGGCGAAGAGACGATGAGCCGCAGGTCGCGCCCGTCAAAGAAATCGGCTGCCCTCTCGGCCATGGCGCGCCCCAGAGGCGTGAGATGAAAACCCGGCTGCCGCCCGTAAAGCTGCCCGCTGGGATTGTCCACCTCCCCGTGGCGCACAAAATGGACGGTCGTGAATTTGTCGTTCATGTGTCCAGCCTGCCGTCGATTTGATGGATTCAGCTCGGTTTGATGGATTCGGCGTTGCCGAAGCCGAGGGATTCAGCCCGCCCGCGAGTCTGGCGCGTCTGCCGATTCGCCGGACGGCGCCGGGCCTTCGGAGTCCGCCGAACAGTCAGATGGCTGCGAGCCTCCGGCCCCTGGGGAGACAACCGAATCTTCCAAATCAACCGACCCGTGAGACGGCACGGAGCCCCCTGGGCCCGTCGGAGAGTCTGCGGGCTTGACAGGCTTCACTTCGCTGGCGACGTCGGCCAAGATGTTCGACAGGCGCCCAAGCTCGAGCATGTCCTCCCTGCCCAGCTTGTCGACGAGCACGCGGCGAACCGAGTTCACGTGGGAAGGGGCGGCCGAAACCAAGTATTCGAACCCTTTCTCGGTCAATATGCAGTTGACGCCGCGGCGGTCGTCGGCACAGGGCTCGCGCTTGACCAGGCCGGCGTCTTCGAGCCTGCGCACCGTATGGGTCAGCCGGGAACGTGAGTGAACGAGCCTGTCTGCCAGATTGGACATGCGGATCGTGCGCCCAGGCGACTCCGAAAGATGCGCAAGCACTTCGTATTCGTTGAGGGATATACCCTTTTCGTTCTCTATGTCCTGATTGAGCACTTCCATCACGAGGGAAACAGCACGCAAGAAAGCCCGCCAAGCTTTCTGTTCCTCCGGTGAAAGCCACTGAACGTCAGTCATCGCACCTCCCACACAAAAGGCCCGGAAACCGCCCGGGCCTTTTAGGTCACTTCTTGTTGCGACGCTGGTGCCGAGTTTTCCGAAGCAACTTGCGATGCTTCTTCTTCGACATGCGCTTGCGACGCTTTTTGATGACGGAACCCACAGGTTACCTCCGAAACTAATGGGCTTGTGCCCTCGAAATATTCAGGAACATACTAGCGCCTTGAGCGCCGTACCGGTAACACGGACCCGTCACTCGCCCGCTGCGCGGGCGGTCGGTTCGTCCTGCACGCCCAAAAGGGCGTCGATGGCCGACTTAGGAACCCGGTATGAACTGCCGAAGCGAACCGCGGGCAACTCCCCCGAGTGGACCATGCGGTAGACGGTCATGCGCGAGACTCGGGTGAGTTCGGCAACTTCGGCAACCGTGTAGAACTGCGGCGCTTTGTTCGGCAACTGCGTCATGAATCCCATCCTGCGAATACGTGTGGTGAACCTTTTCCGCACAGGCTAGCGGCGGTCACACCGCAAGGGTACATGAACTTTCACATCAGTCACAGCAGCCGGGCACCATCACCCGGGCGCGTCGCACCGTTTCGGCGTTTCGGACGGCGGGATTCTACGCCCGGGTCAGGCCTGCCGACGCTGCCAACAGGGACCAAATGGCGATAGTCTTGGCCAATCGACTCCTTTTCCCAGAGCCCTCGAGCTCTGAAAAAGGCAAGACGTGAAACAGGCAACAGTGAGGAGCGACCATCGTGCGCAAGCGAGTGCGGGCTCAGGGCCGTCCGTCCGCGGCGCCCGGCCCTTTCCTTCGGGCGCGGGAGCTAATGGACCGCGTCGCCCGCGATTCGCCCGCGCGCCTGGCCCTTTTCGTGTTCGCGGGGATCGTCCTCGTCGAGACGTCGCTGCTCTCGCTGCCGGCGTCGACCTCTTCGGGCCAACGCGCCCCCTTTGTGGACGCTTTCTTCACGGCGACCTCGTCTGTGTGCGTGACCGGGCTCGTCACTGTGGACACCGCCACCTACTGGTCGCCGCTGGGGCAGTTCTTCATCGCCATAGGGATGATGATCGGCGGGCTGGGCATCATGATGATGGCCTCGATTCTGGGAATCATGGTGTCGCGTCGCATCGGCCTGACGCAGCGCTTCCTGGCGGCCTCGGAGACGAAGTCGCGCCTGGGCGAAGTCGGCCTGCTCGTGCGGGCCGTCGTCGTCGTCGCCCTCAGCGCGCAGGCGATCCTCTTCCTCACCCTCACGCCGTTTTTCATCCGCGAGGGCGACGCCATGCTGTCCGCGCTGTGGCACGCGGCCTTCATGGCCATCTCGATCTTCAACAACGGCGGCTTCGTCGTCATGCGCGACGGACTGGGGCCGTATGCGGGCGATTGGACGCTGACCCTGCCCATTGTCTTCGGCACCGTCGTCGGCGCGATCGGCTTTCCCGTGGTGCTGGACATGTGGCGGCGTCGACGCCATGCAAAGAAGTGGTCGCTTACGACGAAGCTCACACTCGTCACCTACGCGGTTCTCTTGCTCCTGGGCGCCCTGCTCTTCTTCCTCTTCGAATGGGACAACCCCAAGACGCTGGCGAATCTTTCCCTGGGCGAGCAGATCCAGGCGACGTTCCTGCATTCGACCGTCGCGCGTTCGTCGGGCCTGGCGACACTCGATGTCAGCTCGATGACCCAATCGACGTGGTTCCTCCTCGACGGGCTCATGTTCATCGGCGGAGGGTCGACGTCGGCGGCCGGGGGAATCAAGGTGACCACCCTGGCCGTGCTGTTCCTGGCGATCGTCGCCGAGGCGCGGGGAGACCGAGACACTCAGGCGTTCGGGCGCCGTCTGCCGTCGGAAGTGCTGCGCCTGGCCATCGCGGCCACCTTCCTGGCCTCGATCATCGTCACCGTGGGCACGATCGCGCTCATGGAGGTCTCCGGCCTCCCGCTCGCCGACGCCCTTTTCGAGGCGGTCTCCGCCTTCGCCACCTGCGGCCTGTCGACGGGCGTGACGCCCGGGCTGCCGACGGCGGGCAAGTACATCATCGCCGTCCTCATGTTTGCCGGGCGCACGGGCACGATGACGCTCGCAGCCGCGCTTGCCCTGCGCACCCGCCGCCGCGTCATCCACTACCCTGAAGAGTGGCCTACGATCGGATGACGGAGGAGCACGGATGAAGAAGAAACAGATTGACGACGACGCCGTCCTGGTAGTGGGCCTGGGCCGCTTCGGCACGGCGATCGCCTCGACCCTCGACGGCCTGGGCCGCGAGGTCCTCGCCATTGAGCGCGACCCCGTCCTGGTCCAGCAGTGGTCCCACAGATTCAGAATCATCGAGGGCGACGCAACCAGCGCCGACGCCCTGGAACAGGCGGGCGCGCGCGAGTTCGGGGTGGCAGTCGTCGGCATCGGCAGCTCGCTCGAAGCCTCGGTTTTGGCGACCGCCAACTTGGCCGACCTCGGAATGAAGCAGATTTGGGCGAAGGCGACGTCGCGTTCGCACGGCCGCATCCTTCGCCGCATCGGCGCTCACCACGTTGTCTATCCCGAGTACGACGCCGGCGCGCGGGTCGCGCACATGGTCAGCGGCAAGATGCTCGACTACATCGAGATGGAAGACGGCTTCTCCATCATCAAGATGCGCCCGCCGCGAGACATCCAAGGGTTCACGATGGCCGAATCGAAGGTGCGCGAGAGGTTCGGCGTGACCATCATCGGCGTGAAGGCGCCCGGCCAGCCCTTCGAGTACGCGACCGAGGAGACGAAGATCGGCCCCGAGGACGTCATCATCGTCTCCGGCGACTCCGCCCTCCTCGAAGAGTTCGCCAACCGCTGAAAGGGCGGAGCGGTCCATGGCAGCCAAAGCGGCGTCGCGCACGTTCACGTGCTCCGAATGCGGATGGGACACCTCGAAATGGGTTGGGCGCTGCCCTCAGTGTCAGGCGTGGGGAAGCTTGGAGGAAGTCGGGGCGCCGCGCACGCGCACGGCCTCCCTCGCTCCAACGAGCCCGGCGACGCCCATCACCGAGGTCCCCACGACGGCCTCGGTCAAACAGCCGACGGGAGTGGACGAATTCGACCGCGTCCTGGGAGGCGGCCTCGTCCCCGGGGCGGTCGTCCTGCTCGCGGGAGAGCCGGGTGTGGGCAAATCCACTTTGCTTCTCGACGTCGCCGCGCGCGCCGCCGAGGCCGCGGCCCACTCCGGCCGCGCCCCGGTGCTCTACGTCTCCGGCGAAGAGTCGGCCGCCCAGGTCAGGCTCCGCGCCGAGCGCATCGGCGCGCTCCACGACCGTCTCCACCTGGCTGCGGAATCGGACCTCGCAACGATTCTGGGCCACGTGGACTCCGTGCGGCCCAGCCTGCTCGTGGTCGATTCCGTGCAGACTGCGGCCGATTCCCAGATCGAGGGGGCGGCCGGCGGCGTCGCCCAGGTTCGCGGCGTCACGAGCGCGCTCGTCGCCGACGCCAAAACCCGATCGATGCCGGTGCTGCTCGTCGGGCACGTGACGAAGGAAGGTTCGATCGCCGGCCCCAGGGTGCTCGAGCATCTCGTCGACGTCGTCTGCCAGTTCGAGGGCGACCGCCACTCGCCCCTGCGCATGGTCCGCGCCGTCAAGAACCGCTACGGCCCCACCGAAGAGGTCGGCTGTTTCGAGCTGAACGAGGCGGGCATTCGGGGCCTGGCCGACCCTTCGGGGCTCTTCCTGTCCTCGCGCCGCGAGAACGTGCCCGGCACATGCGTGACGATGGCCTTGGAGGGGCGGCGGCCGATGCCGGTCGAGGTGCAGGCCCTTATCGTTCCAAGCTCCGGGCCTCCAAGGCGGACGACGTCGGGTTTGGAGTCTTCTCGCGCGGCTATGGCGATCGCCGTTTTGCAGTCGCGCCTCGGCCTCGACCTCGACCGCTGCGACGTTTTCCTCTCGACCGTCGGAGGCGCCCGCTCGGCCGAGCCCGCGACGGACGCGGCAATGGCTTTGGCGCTGGCAAGCGCGCGGCTGGGCAGGCCGCTGACCGCCGGAACCGCGGCGATCGGCGAGGTCTCGCTCACCGGCGAGCTGCGGCCGGTGACGGGGCTTCAGCAGCGCCTGGCCGAGGCTCGCAGGCTGGGCTTCGGGGCGGCGATCGTCCCTCGCGGAACGCGCGAAGCGAACGTCAAGGTCCCCGACGGCTTGGCGCTGCTAGAATGCGACGACATCCTTGAAGCCGCCGCCCGCGAAGGGCTCGCCTGAGGCCGGAATTGCCCCGTCGCGAACGTCTCTGAGCCTCGGGCCTTTGGGACCTGTCTTCGCTCGGTCGCCGGACGGCGCAGAAGCTCTAGCGCCCAGGCGCAGATGTATTTTGCCCGCCGCCCGGCGCTTGCCCTGGGCCCCCGGAGCTCCGCTGGCCCGGCTGGTTCGGATTCTGCCCCGAATTCCCCGGGGTTTGGCCTCCGCCCGCGTTCCCGTCCCCGTTCGGCGATTGGCCTTCGTTTGAGTTTTGCCCCGGCTGGCCGGGATTCTGCTGGCCCGGCTGGCTGGGATTCTGCTGGCCCGGCTGGCTCGGATTTTGCTGCCCGGGCTCGCTGGCGCTCGGCGCGGGCGACGTCTGCTCCAGCGCGAAGCTCGCCTGCGCCTTGGCGGCCGCGTTGTCATTCAACTTCAGCTCGGCCTTGTACGTTCCCGGCTTGGCGCCTTTGGCGGTGTTTCCACAGCCCGACGCAGCCGTTCCTCCATTCCACGTGAGCGAAACGGTCGCAGTGTATTCGCGGTCGAGCAGCAGCCGCTTGTTCTCCGCGCCGCGGCGGCACGCGGCGATTGAGGCGACCTGGGCCGACCCGCTCGTGACGTTGACGTCGAGGTTGGACCAACCGACGTCGATGTAACACGGATGGGACTTGGAGGTGTTGCGGAGCGTCGCCTGAAAGGCCACCGGCCGCCCGGCGGAGCCGCCTTTCGTCGTCAACGTCGTCTGCACCAGCTCAGACGTGCACTTCACGGGCTTGTAATCGTTGGTCGGAACCTTCGTGGCGGTCTCGTCCTGCTCGCTGATTCTGGCGAGGACGAATCGCATGCCGACCACCACCACCACGACGAGGACGGCGACGAGCGCCCCGAAGCCAAGTCGACGGTTGATCCTGGCTCTGCGCTCCCTTTCGGCGGCCGCCCGTGAGCGGGCTCGGGCGGCGGCACTGGGTCTGCTCCGCGGCTGCTGCCGCCTGGCGGGCCCGCCCTGCGCCCCGGGTCTCCCCTGCGCCCCGGCTTTTCCATGCACTGCCTTTCCGTGCGTCCCGGCCCTCCGCGGCCGGGTCCCCTGGCGCTTCACGGAGCCGCCGCGCGGCTCGCCGGCAGGACCTGCACGGCGCGCACCGTGCCGCTGCACGGCGCCGTGCGGAGACGCCGCCGGGCGTTTGCCTCGCACTGCGCCCCTGGAAGCGGCTTCTCGGCTTTCTGACTGCGGGCCTTTTCCCTTGCCGGCCTGTCGCTCGGCGGCAGCCCGAGCGCCTCGCGCGCCTTCGGGCCGCGCCTTCCGGGCGACGTCGTTTCCACGCCGACGATCGGCGTGGTCGGTTCCGCGTGCGCCGTTGAGGTTGCGGGGCGACGTGCGCGAGTGCGATCCCGAGCCGCCCGAGTGCGCCGCGCCGGAGTGCGCGCGTCCCGCGTGGCCGGCGCGCGCGGCGTCGGAGCGTCTGGGGGAACCGCCCTTGGATGCCGGACGGCGCCCGCTGCCGGAGGAGGCGGCCCTGCCTTCCTCGGAGCCCGCGGCATCGGCGTCGGAGGCGTTCGAACGTTTGGATCCGCTCGCGCGACCCGGGCTCGCGCCCCTGCCGGAGCCTCCGGGCCGAGCAGAGCCTCCGTCGCCGCGGCCCGGGCGCGCCGCGCCCAAACGCGGCCCCTTCCAGCGGTTGCGTCCGTCGCCACGGCGTTTCCTGGGATCGCTTTTCACGCGACCACGCTATCACCGGGAGCGCAAAACCTCGCGTCGACGCTTCGAATGGGGCACACTTGGCCCGTGCTCTTTCGTCTTTTGCGCTGGTACGCGGCGAACTCGCGTCCGCTTCCGTGGCGCGAGCCGACGACGTCGGCGTGGGCCGTGCTCGTCTGCGAGGTCATGAGCCAGCAAACTCCCGTGGCCAGGGTCATGCCCTCGTGGCACGAGTGGATGGAACGCTGGCCGGAGCCCGCCGACCTCGCGGCGGCTTCGCCCGCCGAGGTCATCCTGGCCTGGGGCAATCTCGGCTACCCGCGTCGGGCCCTGCGGCTGCGGGAGTGCGCGGCCGCCGTGGCCGCGGACTGGGACGGCGTCCTCCCCTCTTCCCGCGACGATCTCCTCACGTTGCCGGGAGTCGGGCCCTACACGGCGGACGCCGTCATCGCCTTCTCTTACCGCAAGCGATCCGTGGTTCTGGACACGAACACTCGGCGGGTCCTGTGCAGGCTGCACGGAGCCGCCGCGCCGCCCTCTCATCTGCGCAAGGACGAAATCGCGCGGGCAGACGCGATGGTCCCCCTCGAAGACGGCCTGGCCTGGCAGTGGAACGCAGCGCTCATGGAGCTCGGCGCACTCGTGTGCACCGCGAAGAATCCGGCATGCCAGGAGTGCCCGCTCCGCCCCGACTGCGCCTGGTTCGCCGCCGGCAAACCGGAAAGCGGCACGCCTCGCCGCGTGCAGAGATTCACGGGGACCCACCGCGAGGCCCGGGGGAAGATCATGGCGGTTCTCAGGGGCGCCGCGTCGCCGGTCTCCCGCGACGAGCTGGCCGCTGCCGCCTCGCTCGCGCCTTCGCGCTTTGACCCGGCGCTGGACTCCCTGCTCGACGACGGCCTCGCCTGTCTAAGCCCCGGCGGCTACGCGCTCCCCGGAGAGCGCTAGCCCGCGCGCGTCCGCCTCGCGTGACGGAGCCCGTCCCGCACAAGCCCTCGCACAAAGCGCCTTGTCCCCTTGTACCGGGCAGCCCGGGCGCCGCGCCGGAATCGGGGGCCAGCCAAGCTTCAGGGTCGAACCGGGTCAGGCGTCGAAGAGGACTCAGAGCCGAGCCGCAGTTCCAGAATCGAACAGGACTCAGAATCGAGCCGTCAGCCCCAGGCTCCGTAGTCGGAATCCGCTTTGCCGCCCTTTTCGACTTCGAGCAGGGCGGCGGCGCATTCGTCGTCGACCACCAAGTCTGTCACCGCGCCCGAGCGCAGCACGGCGGCCAAGGCGGGCGCCTTCGCGGCCCCGGCGACGGCGCAGACCCTCCGCGGGATCCTGGCCAGCTCCGCCGGCGTCGGCCCGGTCGCGCGGGTGTTGATCTCGATGTCTTCGTACGTGCCGTCCGCGCGCAGAAGGACCGTGCACACGTCGCCGACCACTCCGTCGCGCCGCAGCTCCGTCACTTCCTCCGGCGAAAGGTAGCCGCCGGCGTAGACGTGCGAGGGAAGGGGCGATGTGAAGGATCCGACGCCGAACACGGCGACGTCGGCGTTGCGCCCGATGTCCCTGACCACCTGGATGGAGCGTTCGCGCCACATGAGGTCCCTGGTCTCCGCGTAGTCGAAGAAGGCGGGAACGGGGAAAGGAAAGGCCTTCGCGCCGAATGCCCGCGTGAAGTTGCCGAGTATCTCGCCCACGTAGGGAAGGCCCGTCGTCGTGGGATTGGCCGCGCCGTTGAGCTGGACTATCGTCACGCCGGACATGCGCTTGGGCATGAGCCGCTCGGAGATCGTCGAGACGGTGGTTCCCCAGGCGATGCCCACCATCATCTTGTCCTCTATGACGTCGCCGACGAGGTTTCCCGCCACGCCGGCCACTCGTTCGAGCCGCCGGATTTCCGTAGTGGCCCCCGGCACCTGCACCACTGTGACGTCGACGTCGTAGAGGTCCTCGATGCGGCGCGAAAGGGAGTCGCGGGGCTCTTCGGGCGCGTGAAGGGAGATGCGGACCAGCCCCTCGTCGCGCGCCGAAGCGATCAGGCGCGAAACCGTCGACCGCGATATGCCGAGCTTGTTGGCTATCGCCTCCATGGTCTGTTGCTCGACGAAGTACAGGACTGCCGCTTCGTAAGCGAGATTGCGTCGTTCAGATCTTGTTGCCACACCCCCATTGTGCACGATATCTCAAAGTCAATCCAGCCAAAATAGTCGATCCTCCCGAATATGACGAGATGCATTCCACTTAAGTTACCGCTTGACTTATGCTCCAAACAGTGCAGATGCTCAACATACAGCCTCCGATTTGCACACATGGCCATTTCTTCGTTCTTTGCAGATTTCTTGAGAAGATAGGTAAAGGGTGGGTTGCATCGACAACCTACGAATCTGCATACACGTCAACGAGGAGTGAACACATGCCAAATTCCCACCTTTCAGCAGCAAGCCGCCAGCGCGCACTGGAGTTGATGTCATCGGACGGCGTCGACGTCCTCGTCGTCGGAGGAGGCGTGACCGGAGCCGGCATCGCCTTGGACGCCGTCACCCGCGGCCTGCGCGTGGGCATCGTCGAGGCGCAGGACTGGGCTTCGGGAACGTCGTCGCGCTCCTCGAAACTCGTCCACGGCGGACTGCGCTACCTGTACCAGCTCAACTTCGCGCTCGTCGCCGAGTCTCTCCGCGAGCGAGGCCTCCTCCTGACGGAGACGGCTCCGCACCTGGTCAAGGCCCAGCCTTTCCTGTGGCCCCTGAAGATGCCGGTCATCGAGCGCATGTATTCAGCCGTCGGCGTCGGAATGTACGACACGATCGCCCAGTTCGCCCATCGCGGCTCGGTGCCGATCCAGCGCCACCACACCCGCAAGGGCTCGCTCAAGCTGGCTCCCGCGCTCAAGAAGGATTCGCTCACCGGTTCGATCGTCTACTACGACGCCAGGGTCGACGACGCGCGCCTGGTCGTCACGCTCGTCCGTTCGGCGGTGCGCCACGGCGCCCTCGCGGCCAACCGCGTGCAGGTGACCGAGATGCTCAAGGACGCGGCCGGCCGAGTCACCGCCGCCAAGCTCCTCGACCTTGAGAGCAACCGCGAGTACGAGGTGCGGACGGGAGCGATTATCAACGCCACCGGCGTGTGGACGGAGAAGACCCAGTCCCTCGCCGGGACGACGGGCGGACTGAAGGTCCTCGCCTCGAAGGGCATCCACATCGTCGTGCCCAAGGAGAAGATCAATTCGAAGGTGGGAATCTTCCTGCGCACCGAAAAGTCAGTCCTCTTCATCATCCCGTGGAAGCGCTACTGGGTGATCGGCACCACGGACACCGCCTACCACGAGAATCGCCGCGAGCCCGTGGCCGACCTCGAGGACATCGACTATGTTTTGGAGCAGGCGAACTCCGTGCTCGCCAAGCCGCTGACGCACGACGACATCATCGGCACCTTCGCCGGCCTGCGCCCGCTTTTGCAGCCGGGAACGCTCGACGGCGACGAGTCGAAGTCGACTCAGGTTTCGCGCGAGCACACCGTGACGGAGGCCGCCCCGGGCCTGACGGTCATCGCCGGAGGCAAGCTGACCTCTTACCGCCAGATGGCCGAGGACGCCGTCGACTTCACGATCGGCAAGGACAAGGCCAAGCAGACCCCCTCGGTCACGAAGAAGACCCCGCTGGAGGGCGCCGCCGGATACCACTCGATGTGGAGCCGCCGCGCCGCGATCGCGCGAGAGAGCGGGCTGAGCATCGACCATGTCGAGGATCTGCTGGACCGCTACGGTTCGGACATCGACTTGCTTCTCGACATGATCGAGGAGCGCCCCGACCTGGGCAACGAGCTCAAGGGAGCCCCCGAGTACCTGCGCGCCGAGATCGCCTTCGGCGTGAGCCACGAAGGGGCCCTCCACCTCGAGGACCTTCTCGCACGGCGCACCAGGCTCACTTACGAGCACGCCGATCGCGGGCTTTCCGCAGCCGAAGAGATCGCGACCCTCGCGGGCGAGCTTCTCGGATGGGACGAGGCCAAGAAGGAAGCCGAGCTCGCCTCGTACCGCTCGCGGTGCGAAGCCGAGGCCGCCGCTCAGAAGATCGCGAGCGAGGCGGAGGCTCAGAAAGTCCGCGAACAGGCGGAGGAAGTCACGGCTTTCCTCGACGTCGCGCCCGAGATCCAAGGCTGATCCGGGCTTCCCCACTGCCGCGGGGGCCGTTCGGCCCCCGCGGACTCACCTAGAAAGGAACAGTTAAAGATGACTGATACCGAACGGAAGTACGTCCTGGCGATCGACCAGGGTACGACGTCGTCCAGGTCGATCCTCTTCAATCATGCGGGGGAGGTCGTTTCCGTCGGTCAGCTAGAGCACGAGCAGATCTTCCCCCACGCGGGGTGGGTCGAGCACGACCCAAACGAGATCTGGGACAACGTCCGCCAGACCGTGGGCATGGCTTTGGGCGGCGCAGAGGCCAACCACCACGAAGTCGCCGCGGTGGGCATCACGAACCAGCGCGAGACGACGATCATTTGGGACCGCGCAACAGGCGAGCCGGTCTACAACGCCATCGTCTGGCAGGACACCCGTTCCCAGGACCTCGTCGATCGGCTCGCGGCCGACGGCGGCTCCGACCGCTTCCGTTCGATCGTGGGCGAGACGCTTTCGACCTACGCCTCGATCACGAAGATCATGTGGATCCTCGAAAACGTCCCCGGTGTGCGCGAGCGGGCCGAGCGCGGCGAACTGGCCTTCGGAAACCCCGACACGTGGCTCATCTGGAACATGACGGGCGGCCCGGAGGGCGGCGTCCACGTCACCGACGTGACGAACGCTTCCCGCACGATGCTCATGGACCTGCGGACCTTGCAATGGCGCGAGGACATCTGCGAGATCGCGGGCATTCCGATGTCGCTCCTCCCCGAGATCCGCTCCTCTTCCGAGGTGTACGGATACGGGCGGCCAAAGGGCCTGCTTCCGGGCAAGCCGATCGCCGGCGACCTGGGCGACCAGCAGGCGGCGACTTTCGGCCAGGCATGCTTCCAGCCCGGCATGGCGAAAAACACCTACGGAACCGGTTGCTTCATGCTTATGAACACCGGGACCGACCCTCAGCTTTCGGACAACGGGCTCATCACCACCGTCTGCTACAAGATCGGCGACAAGCCCGCGGTGTACGCCCTCGAAGGCTCTATCGCGGTGTCCGGCTCGCTCATCCAGTGGCTGCGCGACAATCTGGAGATCATCGCCACGGCCCCGGAGGTCGAGGCTTTGGCCGCCAGCGTGGACGACAACGGCGGAGTGTATTTCGTCCCGGCGTTCTCGGGCCTATTCGCTCCGCATTGGCGCGGCGATGCCCGTGGAGCGATCGTCGGCATGACGCGTTACAACACGAAGGCGCACATTGCCCGCGCGGCTTTGGAGGCGACGGCATTCCAGACCCGCGAGGTCCTTGACGCCATGGAGGCCGATTCGAAGGTCAAGTTGGAGCAGTTGAGAGTCGACGGCGGCATGACCGCCAACGATCTACTCATGCAGTTCCAGGCCGACATCCTCGACACCGAGGTTGTCCTGCCCGTGGTCGCAGAGACTACTGCCCTTGGAGCAGCCTATGCGGCGGGCATTGCGGTCGGCTTCTGGTCCGGAGAGGAGGACGTCGTCGCTAACTGGTCCGAAGCCAAGCGCTGGAAGCCCGAAATGGAGCCGGCCGAACGCGAGCGTCAGCTCCGCCAGTGGAAGAAGGCGATATCGAAGACCCTCGACTGGGTCGACGACGACGTCAAGTGACCGGCGGGCGACGTCGGCAAACTTCGACGCCATGCGGAAAACAGTTGGTCTGCGAGGGGCGGCCCCTTTGGGTGCGCATCGCAAACGACCGGCCGGTGGGTTGCGGCTCTCTTCGCATGCATCGCAAACGACCAGCCGACAACCGCGCTACGCGGATGGCTGACAAACTCGGGTCGGTCTCGAGTTGTCACGCCCAGGGCCAGCCGTGGTAGCTTGGGCTAGCCGAATCAAAGTTCGACGTCGCCGAGAACCGGTTCGGACACATTGAAGCTCCCGGAGCCTCCTGCCATAGGGCGTCAGACGGACAACGCCAAAGGAGGCTCCGGGTACCTTTTTGTCGGGGCTGATGCCCCTCTTCCCAAACGGGCTCCCCATTCTTCTGAGTCCACACGCTCACTCGTCCAGGCTGAACGTTCCCACTGTTTGGACTGGGCGTCGCCGTCTGTCCAGACGGGGCGTTCCTATTGAAGGGCCCATTGAATCGTCTTGGCGGCATCCGGCATTTCCTTAGGAATGCCGACCGATCCAGGCTTCGAGTCGATCCCTATTTCCCATAGGCGGTCGTGTCGCCAAACGAGCCGGCATTGAAAGCCCCGTCGATGCGAGAGCCTTGAGCACGTCGATTCCCGCCGTCACAGCCCGGTCGAGCCTCCTCAACTCCCGACAAACGGTTGGGTGTTCAAACTCTGCACACCAAACACCGGAATAGCAGGCGTTTCAGTAGGTTGGTGTGCCTTTCAAGGATGCGAGACGAAGAAAAGCCTCCGTCGGCGGAAAGACCTCCCGACTTTGCGGAACCCGCCCGCCAGCCAGCAAGCATTCGACTCATTTATGGCGGGCATTGCCGGTCTGCGAACGGCCTGTCGATTGGGCCCCGCTTGCCGATGCCATTGATCTGGAGCACACGCTGGTGTAACGTAGGCCGCACGTCATGAGATTTCGGTGCGTGAAGGGGACGGCCGAGGCTCTCACCATTTCGGTCACTTTCAGACCGTAACCAACGGAGGTACGGCCAGGGGCAAATTCCCTCGCAGAAAGGAGACCCCATGATTCACGCCGCCTACACGCCGTCGACGACGGCGGTCGGATCGTCGCTCGCCCTGACGGCGCTGCTCGGCCTTCTGCCGCTCGTCGTCTTTTTCATTCTCCTGGGCGTGTTCAAGGTGAAAACGCACGTGTGCGCGATCATTTCGCTCGCGGCGGCCCTCGCGGCCGCGATCTTCGCCTTCGGCATGCCCGTCGACCTCGCGCTGCTTTCCGCGACCCAGGGCGCGGCCTTCGGCCTCTTCCCGATCGTCTACATCGTCATCATGGCCGTGTGGCTCTACAACCTGACGGAGAAAACGGGCCGCTCGGAAGACGTCAGGCGGGTATTCGCCGCCGTCGGCAAAGGGGACATGCGGGTCCAGGCGCTTCTCATCGGCTTCTGCTTCTGCGGCCTGATGGAAGGCCTTGCGGGTTTCGGCGCGCCCGTCGCGATCTCCTGCGCCATGCTTCTCGCCCTCGGCGTCCCCGCGATCAAAGCGGCGCTCGTGACGATGGTGGGCAACGCCCTCAACGTCTGCTTCGGCGCGATGGCCATCCCGGTGACCACCGCCGCAAAGCTCGGCAACTCCTCCGCCGACGCCGTCGGCGCAACCCAAGGCCGTATCACCCCGCTCTTCCTGTGCTGGATCCCCGTGCTCCTCCTCGGCATCCTCGACGGCAAACGCGGAATGAAACAGGCGTGGCCCGCCGCGCTCGTGGCCGGCGTGACCATGGGGCTGGGCCACATCTTGGCCGCAAACTTCCTTTCCTACGAGTTGACGGCGGTGTTCGCCTCGCTGCTCTCCTTCGCCTCGGTCACCCTCCTTCTGCGAGTGTGGCGCCCCCGAACGCCTGAGGAGCAGATGTCCGAAGCCTCCTCGGAAAAACTCAGCGGCTCGCGCGTGGCCCTGGGACTCCTGCCCTACTGGCTCGTGGTCGTCATTTTCGCCGTCGCCAAGCTGTGGACGGCGGGAATCGACGTGCCCAAGGCACTCGAATCGACGGACGTGACATTCGGCTGGCCGGGGCTCGACGGTCAGCTCATAGACGCCAAGGGGCAGGCCGTCAAGGCAACCCAATTCACGTTCAGCTGGCTTTCCTCGCCGGGGACGATGCTCCTGCTGACCGGGCTGATCGTCGCCTTCGTCTACGGAAAGAGCAGCTCCGGCGGAAAATACCCCTTCTCCTTCGGCAAGGGGATGACGACGCTGTGGAAGACGGTCGTCGACCTCAAGCTCGCCATCCTCACCATCGCCGTCGTCATGGCGCTCGCATACGTCATGAACTTCTCGGGCCAGACGGTGGCGATCGGCACCTGGCTCGCCGCGGCGGGCGGGGCGTTCGCCTTCCTCTCGCCCATCCTCGGGTGGGTCGGAACCGCAGTGACCGGTTCGGCGACGTCGGCCGGCGCCCTGTTCGCGAATCTCCAATCGACGGCCGGAGCGAAGGCCGGAATCAGCACTCAGCTGCTCTTGGCAGCCAACGAAATCGGAGGTGGCATCGGAAAAATAGTCAGCCCTCAGAACCTCGCAATCGCGGCCACAGCGATCAAGGAGCCCGGATCCGAATCGACGCTCCTGCGCAAAGCCGCCCCCTACTCGATCGCCTTCATCGCGCTGCTCGGCATGATCGTGGTGCTTGCTTCGAGCGGGACGCTGGGGTTCCTCGTCACAAACTGACGCCAGGGTTTCATCCGCACGGTAGGCAAGGGGCTTCCTTGGCCGCGCTTCGGGATCGCCGCACGCGATTCCCGCGGATTCGCCTACGCGACGCCGTCTACGACGGCGGGCAAAACAATGCCCCAAGCCCCTCAATAGAAAAGGCAAACGTATGAAAATCGCACTGTTTTCGACGTGCATCGCGGACGTCATGTTTCCGCAAGCGGCGCAGGCGACCGTCCATTTGCTCGAACGTCTAGGACACGAGGTCTGCTTCCCCGAAGACCAAGGCTGCTGCGGCCAAATGCACATCAACACGGGTTACTATCCCGAGGCTATGCCGCTTATTCGCAACCATGTCAAAACCTTCACCCCCGTGCTCGACGGGCAATGGGACGCCATCGTCGCCCCATCGGGCTCGTGCACGGGATCGCTCCGGCATCAGGCGCCGCTCGTGGCGAGAGACCAGGGCGAGCCAGAGCTCGCGGTCTACGCGGAAGCGCTCGCCAAGAAAACCTACGACCTTCCCGAATTGCTCGTCAACGTGCTCGGAATGGTCGACGTCGACGCCTATTTTCCTCACAGGGTCACGTATCACACCACGTGCCATTCCCTGCGGATGGCGCGCATCGGAGACACCGCCACGCGGCTCATCGCGGCCGTCCGGGGCATCGACTACGTGCCGCTGCCCGATTCCGACGTCTGCTGCGGCTTCGGAGGGACCTTCTCGCTGAAGAATCCCGAGGTCTCGGCTGCGATGCTCTCCGACAAGATGGCGAACATCATCTCGACGGGCGCCGAGATCGTCGTGGCAGGCGACTATTCGTGCCTGATGAACATCGGCGGAGGCCTGGCGCGATCCGGCTCCGGCATCAGATCGATGCACCTGGCCGAGGTCCTTGCAGGAACCGAGGAATCCCCCTGGTTCGCCCCCGCGACCAACACGAAGGTAGGTGCATGATGGGGACCCTCTCTGATTTCGCCAAGAAATTCCGGCCCTCGACGTGGACGCAGAAAGACGCCGAAGAGGCCAAGCTCGGCTGGCATCCCGGCCATCCGATTCCCGACGATCCGCTGCAGTGGGGCGAGCATTTTCCCCAGGCTGCTCACGAGACCCTCAAGAACACGCAGATGCGGCGCAATCTCGGGTATGCGACGGGCAAGATCCGGGCCAAGCGCAATCTGCGGGTCGAGGAGATGCCCGATTGGGAAGGCCTTCGCGAAGCGGCGTCGAACATCAAGAGGACCGTGGCAGCCGACTGGGTGAGGCTCCTCGAGCAATTCGAAGAAAACGTCACCAAGCGCGGCGGCGTGGTCCATTGGGCGCGCGACGCCGAAGAGGCCAACGCAATCGCGCTCAACCTCATCTCCGCCAAGGGAGTGGACGAGGTCGTCAAGGTCAAGTCCATGGCAACCCAAGAAATCAACCTCAACGAGCATCTGGAAAAGCACGGGATCAAAGCGTGGGAGACGGACCTGGCCGAGATGATCGTCCAGCTTTCGGAGGATATGCCCTCGCACATCGTCGTCCCCGCGATCCATCGCAACCGCGCCGAGGTGAAAGCCATCTTTGAGGCGCGAATGGAGGACGCCCAGGGCCTGAGCGACGAACCGCGCATCCTCGCCATGGCCGCTCGCGCGCACCTGCGCAAAAAGTTCCTGACGGCAAAGGTCGCACTCTCGGGCGCAAACATCGGGGTGGCCGAAACCGGCACGGTGGGAATCTTCGAGTCGGAAGGCAACGGCAGAATGTGCCTGACCCTTCCCGAAACCCTCATCACGATCATGGGAATCGAGAAGCTCGTGCCGCAGTACCGCGACATCGAGGTCATCGGTCAGCTTTTGCCGCGGTCGGCGACCGGCGAGCGCATGAACCCGTACACGTCGTTCTGGACGGGCGTCACCGAGGGCGACGGACCGCAGGAGTTCCACATCATCCTTCTCGACAACGGGCGCACCAACGTGCTGGCCGACGAGGTCGGGCGCGAGGCCCTTAAATGCATCCGTTGCGCCGCCTGCATGAACATCTGCCCCGTATACCGCCACACGGGCGGGCACGCCTACGGCTCGGTGTATCCGGGGCCGATCGGCTCCGTTCTCACCCCGCAGCTGCTAGAGGCCTACGATCGCAGCGATCCAGCGTCCAGTCTGCCTTTCGCCTGCTCCCTGTGCGGTGCGTGCGGAGACGTCTGCCCGGTCAAGATCGACCTTCCGAACATCCTCGTCCATCTGCGCCACAAGTCGGTCGAAGCCAACCGCGGCGGCATTCCGAACATCTGGGACGTGGGCATGGCCGTCTCGTCGAAGGTCATGCGTTCAGGCAAGGCGATGGAGGCCGCGGGCAAAAGCGTCCAGGCTGGGCGTCTGATCGCCGGGCCCAACTTGAAGATCAGCCGCGTTCCGCTTCCGGTCGCGAAATCGTGGACGAGGGTGCGCGACGTTCCGGCGCCGCCCGCCCAAAGCTTCAGGCAATGGTGGAAGGCGCGCGAAGAAAAGGAGGGCGGGCGATGAAGGCAGCCACGAACGCACGCGAGGAGATCTTCCGCCGAATCCGAGCGGCGGGGCCCATCCCCGTGCCTGAGATTCCGCGGGACTATCGCACAAGAGGCGACGGATCGGACGTCGTGGCGGAGATGGAGGAGAAGCTTGTCGATTACACGGCGAAGGTCACCCATGCGGCCACCGCCGCCGACGTGCCGGCCGCCATCGCCGAGGCGCTGTCAGACGCGGCGAGCGTCGTCGTGCCGCCCGGGCTCGACCCCGCCTGGGCGGAGGCGGCCGCGAAGGGCCGCGAGATTCACGTCGACGAGCCGCCTTTGAGCAACGCCGAGCTGGACCGGATCGACGCCGTCGTCACCGCCTCGCGCGTGGCCGTCGCCCTTTCGGGCACGATCATGCTCGACGGCGCGCCGGACATGGGCAGGCGTGCGATCTCCCTTGTCCCCGACACCCACGTGGTGGTGCTCAAAGCCTCGGACGTCAAGGCGACGGTTCCCGAGGCCGTCGCCGTGCTCGGCGAAAATCCGACGCGTCCAACCACGTGGATCGCCGGCCCCTCGGCAACCTCGGACATTGAGCTGGTGCGCGTCGACGGCGTCCACGGCCCGCGCAATCTTCGCGTTATCATCGTCGACGATGGAGAAGACAACTCAAATAACTGACATCGTCGCCTTTCACGGCGAAGGACCGGCGTGGCATGCCTCGTGGGGCGGGCTGCGGATCGTCGACATGCTTGCGGGCGACATCCTCACGATCGGCTCGGACGGAAGCGTCGAGCGGCTGCCGACGGGGTCGTCAGTTGCGGCCTTCGTGCGCCCTCGCGCGGGCGGCGGATACGTCGTGGGCGTCGAGCGCGGCATCGCCCTGGCCGATTCGGCCTTCGGCGCGCCCGTTCCGCAAGCCGAGATGTGGGCGGATCCTGGCGTTCGGATGAACGAGGGCGGCGTCGACCTTTCGGGCAGACTGTACGCCGGGTCCATGCCGTACGACAAGACCCCGGGCGGCGCCAAGCTCTACCGCATCGGGGCCGACGGCGCCGTCGACGTCGTGCTGGATTCCGTCACCACGTCCAACGGCATCGACTTCACGGCCGACGGAAGGCTCGCCTATTACAACGACACCGCCACGGGAGGAACGAGCGTATTCGACGTCGACGAATCGGGAAGCCTCGTCAACCGCAGACTTTTCCACGACGGCGACGGCGGACGGCCCGACGGCCTTTGCGTCGATTCCGAGGGCAATGTGTGGTGCGCGATGAACCGGGTCGGCAAAGTGCGCCTCTACTCCCCCGAAGCCGAGGTGCTCGGCGAGTGGGAGCTTCCCGTGCGCGGGGTGACGGCAGTGACCCTCGGCGGGGAGGACCTTCGCGACGTTTTCATCACGACGTCGCGCCAGACGGCCGACGAGCCGGGCGCGGGCGCCGTCTTCCACATGCGGGCGGAGGTCGCGGGCCAGCCGCTGCGCGCATTCGCCGGCTGAACGAGCGGAGGCGGCAAACAAGCCGACGTCGCATACTCTCGCAGGCCGATCTCGCATGCGCTTTCCTTCAGGCCGACCTCGAATGCGTCGGCAGACCGACCGCGCACGGAGATTGGGATTGAAAGCGAGGACAGAGTCGCCGTCAGCGGCCTCGCAAGAGGACGCATGACGTTTTCCACATGCGGACCCAAGGGGTCCTCGCAGGCTCAACGTACAGACCCATGGCATCCTCCCAGATTTGGCACGCGGAGCTATGGCGCCCTTGCAGTCGTGATGTGCGGACCTATGGCACCCTTGCAGTCGTGATGTGCGGCGTCGTGGCATAAAAGGAATCAAAGAAACGGGGCGCGGGCCTGCCGGAAGGCAGCCCGCGCCCCGCCTTTTGCGGACGCTGCGTTTCAGTGCGGAGGCGCCTCAGCGGCCGCCGCTGTCTATTGCTTCGCCCTTACTGTCCGTTGCTGTCGCCCTCGGCGGTGATCCAGTAGCCGCGCTGCTTCCACACGGAGGCAAGGCCGTTGCCGTGGACCCAACCCTCGTAGTTGCGAGTGTGCTGGGCAATGGCGAAGGTCCGATACGTTCCGTACTCGTCGCTGACGACGTCAGCCTGCTCGGTCACGAATGCGGTGTGGTAGACCTTGCCGTTCGAGTAAGCCAAAGCCACGAAGGATCCGCGGTGGACGCGAGAGGCGAACTCGGTCCAGCTGGTCGTTCCCTGGTTGAGGCCCCAGTGGCGGGCAAAGGCGTTGGCCACCGCCCACGAGTAGGTGTGCCTGGTGGAATCGCCCCACGGGTGCGGGTGCCAATAAGCGTCAGTGGGCTGGCCGCCGGCCGCAAGAATCTGGGACGCGAAGTTTGTGCAGTCCGCATGCTCGAAGTACTTGTACTGCTGAGTATTCGGCGTGAAGGCGTACTTCTTGGCGTAGGCGACGGCCGCATCGACATTGGGAACCGTGAGCTTTTTCGTCTGAGGCTGCGCCGGGGCGGCGGGGGTTGTGCCCGGGCTGGGCTGGCTTCCGTCGGGACTGGTCGGCGTCGCACTCGGGTTGGGCTGGTTCCCGTCGGGATTGGTCGGCGTCGCACTCGGACTAGGCTGCTCGCCGTTCGGAGCGGACGGTGAAGCGGTCGAAGTCGGCTGGCTTCCGTCGGGGCTGGTCGGCGTCGCACTCGGGCTCGGCTGCTCCTCGCCGGGTTTGATCGGCGTTACGCTCGGGCTGGGCTGGCTCCCGTCGGGATTGGTGGGCGAAGCGGTCGAGGTCGGCTGGCTCCCGTTGGGGCTGGTCGGCGTCGCACTCGGGCTCGGCTGCGACCCTCCAGGGTTCATCTTCAGGCCGCCGGTCATCGAATCGAGCTTCTGGGTGAGGGTGACGTTCTTCTTGGAAGCCGCGGGAATCGTGCTGTCCAGGATGCCTCCGGTCCGGATGATCGCCGAGACGTTCTTGGTCTTCGTCGCATAAACGAGCTTGGGAAGCACCTGCTCCGTCTTGGCGTTGTCAGCGGGAGCCGCCAGGGTGGAGGAGAAATCGGCGACGGCGAAAATCTCATCCGAAGACACCGGCGTGTTCGCGGCCATGACCTGATCCGAAAGGGCATTGACGTACTGCGTGGCGGTCTGCTCCGAAAGGTCCGGGAGTTTGAAGTGCGCACGGATCTTTGCAATAGAGGCCGCATGTGTCGTTTTGAAGCGTGCAAGAGCCACCGAGGGGTTCCTGTATTGCGGAGTCGCTTCGAGGGTGTATTCCTTCCCGTCAATGGCAAAATGATAAGAATCCCGCGTAGTCTTGAAACCCGCAATCGAGCGCGCGGGGGCCTTCCTCGTGACCAAATACCCCCTCACGCCGTAGGACTTCCTGGGAGCGTTCGTATTGCCTTGGGATCCATCGCCCCCTCCCTGGGAGCCCCCGGGCGAGCCTGCCGAGTTCCCCGAGTTCCCCGGAGCGGGCGTGGGATCCTCGCCTACGCGGAGACCGATGGATTTCCCCGCGGACGAGGGGGCCGGACCCGAAGCGCCGACGTCGGCGACGGCGGGGGCCACGGAGATGAGGGAAAGGAAAGAGGCGATCGCGGACACATGTCGAATCCTGCGTTTCATGTAGATTGCCTTCCGTTAAAAGGATGGTGGTGAGCTTTTCAGCCTTACCTGCGTGAGATCGTGATTTACTTGGCCTACCGCAAGGAGGCTCATGGACTTCAACCATTTCATGGATCGGAAAATGGATGAAGGGACTAAAGTCCTAGGTATAGGATAAGCTAGAACACAAGGAAAAGTCGGAGCACGACGTCGTTTCGCTGAGGGCGGGACACCACTTTTCATCGGAAGCAAGAGCTGAATATCGATCGAAATATTCGTTATTTATATACACACCTTCCGATTCGGTTTTTACGACTCCCTCCCTTAACGCATCCAAAAGGTTTAGAACGGCGCAATTACCTCATTCACACAACTTACCAGATCGAACAATCATTACGGGGCAAGTGCACGTCGAGTACTTGCAAATACCCGCAAACGACCGCTTTGGCGCACTCAGGCATCGTTGTTGCCCGGAGACCCCGATCAGGCGACAGGCTTTTACCGCGAGTCCTTTGGCTGTGAGCTCTTTAGACCCGGTCGCCGTCCGAGCCGCAGCTAGACGATTTCGTTGCGCCAACGCGGAGGCCGCTTGAAGCCGTCAGCAGAGTCGGCGTCTGCGCCTTCGACCTTGCTCTTCACCTTGAGAAGGGCTTCTTTGTAAGCGCCGAGCCGCAAAAGATAGTCCGATCGACCTTCGGCGACGCTCCGTGCCGCTTGTTCCGCTTTGCCTTCCAGACCGCCGCCCACGAAGGCGCCTGCACTCGCAGCGATCTCGCTTTCGCCTTTTGATTCGCGGACCTGTTCGACGGCGGAGTCAAACTTCCACAGCATCGAATCCACGACTTGAGGGTCGTACCGGAACCTATCGACCATCGTCATTCCTTTCCCTTGGTTTGAGTGCTGACAAAAGAACTTGTCGGGGCGGCGCTGGGCGAACCAGGCGGGGAGTAGGGAGCCCACGTTTCGGGCGGATTGCCATCCTCATGCCGCCCAGTGGTTCGCAGCCGCTCCGGGACAGCCTCCGTCCCAGCTGGCCACCCTTCATACACTTCACCTTTCGCGCACCCCGTATCTATGCGAACAAAACTCTTCACCCTGTACCTAATAAGGATGCGAGCTCCATCTGGGCGTGCAAACACAGCCGATTGCCCTCCGTTCTTTCCCGGAGCTTCCGTTTTTGGAGATCCGAATCCTAGAGGTTTCGCCAACTTGTACATACGGCTTAAGGCCGCCTTCCATTTCTCTGGCGTCAACGGCCCGGCAATGGCGAGGTCATATCTCTCCGAGGCGTACCCACTTGGGCAATGCACTCCGAAATTCTCACCGATCTGGGCATGAACTCGAAGCGGCTCCCATTCGCCGACGCCGAACTCTTTCGACAGCATGTCGTAAAACGACAACAGGAGGCCGATAGTCTGACGCCGTTCCTCGACAATCGACAGACTGCTCACCCGTGTGGGCGTAACATCGCTGTTCACGTTCTCATCCTTTCCAGAGACACAGGAAGACAAAAATAGGAGAAGAGCCCCAACAAGGCCGCCAACTGTCGACGAAACACGGCGCATCGTCAACGCTCCGGGAAATAGATGC
>ERZ773075.673-NODE-673-length-23709-cov-50.659_pt1 | contig 23709 bp, 18 predicted proteins | sample MGYA00580614_ERZ773075 | MGnify/ENA primary metagenome ERZ773075 (study PRJEB29015, sample SAMEA2738021) | human oral metagenome | biome: human oral; feature: human-associated habitat; material: dental | place: China | collected 2043 ... | reverse complement strand
GAGGTGATGCCGCCCTTGGCGATGACGAAGCGGGGGCAGCGCGCGGCGACGATCCTCTGGACGACCTCGACGACGGCGGCGGACACGCGCCGGGCGAAGTCGAGGGACTCCTCGGCGTCGCGCCCGGCCACGAAGGCCCCGCCGCGGCGCACGACGGCATTGCCGCCGCCGAGCGCCTCGGCCGCCCGCTCGGCGACGGCGAGCACGTGGGCGTCGCGCCGGGCCGGGTCGAGCACGGAGGGGACGTCGAGGACGATCTCCGGCGTGGCGGTCGCGGCGCGCAGGGCGTCCACCTGACGGCCGGTGAGTCCCACGTGGGAGCCGACGACGACCAGCCCGCCAACGGCGTCGGACTCGGGGGCGAAGTCGGCGGGACGGGCCTCGGCCGCCGTCAGCGGGGCGCGGGGGGCCTGGCCGATGCGGGCGCGCACGAAGGGCGGGCCGACCCGGTAGACGAAGGTCGATCCGGCGTCCTCGGCCCGCTGGAGCGCCCGGGCCAGCAGGAGCAGGTCGTTCTCCTCGACGCAGTCCACGGCGATGGGCGCGCGGTTCCTGGCCGCGGACAGGGCGGCGACGACCGCGTCCTCGTCGGTGCGCAGGGCGGCCAGGTCGATGACGATCACGTCGTCGGCCCTCACGGCGCCGGCGGTCTTCTCCTCGACCCACGCGGGCAGAGCCGAGGCCGTGTAGCCGAAGGTCTTGTCGTCGGCGAACTCGGTCTCGCCGACGGGCACGAAGCCGGTGGCGGCGGCGCCCGCGTAGTGCGTGCCGTGGACGGTGATGCGACCGGCGTCGGGGAAGGCCGGGGACAGGACGATGCCGTCCACACGGGTGCCGGCGCGCTCGAGCAGGTCGGCGATCGTGGCGGGCTCGACGGGGAAGTGGCCGCGCAGGGTGGAGTCGGAGCGGGAGACGAAGGCGACCCGGCGACCGACGCGCTCGGCGGCGGCCAGGGCGTTGGTGACGACCTCGACGTTGACCCGCTCGGCGTCCGCGGGGTCCAGGCTGCGCGAGTTCGTCATGACGTAGACGGCACCGGCCCCGGTGGACAGGGCCCAGGCCAGATCGTCCACGCTCCACCCGGTGATGACGGGCAGGTCGGCGACGGACTGGGTGCCGGTGGGGTCGTCGTCCAGGACGACGAGGGCGCGGGTCAGGGACGCGGCCACGTCGGCCGGGTCGACGGCGGGACCGGCTGGCACGCCCGCCGTGAGCTCGTCCATTGTCTTCATGAGTGCACTCCTTCGTGACTGCGATTGTGACGTGCGATGCGGTTGTCGAGTGGCTGCCGCGGGCTCGTCGGCGGAGCCGCGGCGGCCCGCGGGGCGTCTGCGGTTGTCATCGGCGCCGCCCGACGACCGCCGGGCCGTCCTGGGGCGGGCCGGGGCGGGTCAGGCGGCGTACTGGAGCAGGTCGTTGCTGGTCTGGTCCATATGGGCGCGCATGGCGGCCTCGGCGGCGTCCGGGGATCCGAGGCGCAGCGCCGTCAGGATGCGCTCGTGCTGGACCACGGCGTGGGCGCGCACCTCGTGGTGGGCGGAGGTCACGCGGCGGGCCACGACGAGCTCATCGCGCAGCGGGGCGAAGGTGACGCCGATGAAGGGGTTGGACGCGGCCCGGATGATGTGGTCGTGGAAGGCGAGATCCGCTCCGACCGCGGCGTCGACGTCGTCGTCGGCGTCCGCCCGGCGCAGCTCGGCGATGGCGGCCTCCATGGCGTCGAGCCGGTCGGCGGTGATGCGGGCCGCGGCGAGACCGGCGGAGCCGACCTCGATCATGCGGCGCACCTCGAGCAGCGCCAGGCCGACCTCGCGCTCGGAGCCGTCGCGCCGGGCGAGGGCGGCGAGGCTGCCGAGGTCCTGCCAGGAGGCCGGGTCGTTGACGTAGGTTCCCGAGCCCTGGCGCGCGGACAGGACGCCGCGGGTGGCCAGGACCTTGGTGGCCTCGCGGGCGGTCAGGCGCGAGACGGACAGGTCGGAGGCGAGGGAGGCCTCCCCGGGCAGGGCGGCGCCGGTCGGGTAGGTGCCGCCGACGATGCGGCACAGCAACTCCTCGACGGCGGCGTCAACGCGGGTCCGGCTCATCACTCCCCCTGATTCCTCTGAGGACTTGGGGAGTCTATGCGGAAGAAACACCGAATGCAACACTGCTCGCATACCGCCGACGACGCCGGAGCGCCGTCGAATTCTGCACCGAACACCGGGACGGATAGCCCGTCGAATGCGGCAGCGCGGCGTCGGGCGCGGGAGCGGGCGCACATGGGCGCGGCCTTGCACGCAGCCCTGGAACGAGAATCGTCGTCGCCAATTCCTCTGAGCGATCCGAGAGGACCGGCGATCGACGAGGCCCGCGTATGCGGGAGACCGGGGTCGAGCGAGAACGGCGTTCCCGTGCACGAGCCGCCCGGGCGCGCGGACACGGGTCCGCGCGCCCGGGCGGGCGGTGGTGCGGGATGGTGGGACGCGCCGGTCGCGGCCGCTCAGGCGGCCGCGACCTCAACGGCCTCGACGGCCTTCTTGTTCGCGGCCATCTGCTTGAGCGCCAGCACGCCGGCGCAGGTGACGACCGCGCCGACGGCGATCGCGACGATGAACCACAGGAAGTTGTCCATGGCGAAGAACACGAACACGCCGCCGTGGGGAGCGCGCGAGCCCGCGTGCAGCGCCATGGACAGCGCCCCGGTCACCGCCCCGCCGACCATCGCGGGCGGGATGATGCGCAGGGGGTCGGCCGCGGCGAAGGGGATGGCGCCCTCGGAGATGAAGGAGGCGCCCAGCAGCCATGCGGCGCGGCCGTTGTCGCGCTCGACATCGGTGAAGAGCCTCGGTCGAATCGTGGTGGCCAGTGCCAGGGCGATCGGCGGGACCATGCCCGCGGCCATGACGGCCGCCATGATCTCGTAGGAGGCGGTCGTGGCCTGGGCGAGTCCGGCGGTGCCGAAGAGGTACGCGGCCTTGTTGACGGGACCGCCCAGGTCGAAGCACATCATGAGGCCGATGATGACGCCCAGGAGGACGCCCGCGCCGTTATCGGCCATGGAGGTCAGGGAGCCGGTGAGCCAGCTCATGAAGGAGGCCAGCGGCTTGCCCAGCAGCATGTACATGATCGAACCGGCCACGGCCGTGGTGCACAGCGGGATGATGACGACGGGCATGAGACTGCGCAGCCAGCGCGGTGCATTCAGGCCGGAGAGCCAGGCGGCCATGTAGCCGGCGAGGATGCCTCCGATCAGACCGCCGATGAAGCCCGAGTTCGTGGCGACGGCCACCAGGCCCATGATGAAACCGGGCGCGATGCCGGGGCGTCCGGCCAGGCCGAACGCGGTGTAGCCGGACAGCGCCGGAACGAGCAGCCCCATGCCCGTGTTGCCCAGCAGGAACAGCACGGCGCCGATGTAGGCCATGAGCGAGGACCCGAACAGGGCGTGGGCGGCGGCGTAGTTCTCGTTGGACAGGTCCGGCAGGTTCCACAGGCTGGTCGCGAGGACGCCCTTGTCGGCGTCGCCGACCACGATATTCTTGGCATTCTCGGTGATGTCGTAGCCGCCGAAGAGGAAGCCGAGCGCGATGAGCAGACCGCCCGCGGCGACGAAGGGGATCATGTAGGACACGCCGGTCATGACCGAGCGCTGCAGCCGGCGGGCCCAGTGAACGCTCTCCTCCTCGGCGTCGTCGGCCTCGGCCCCGCCGGCGGGGACGCGCGCGGCGTTCGGGTCCTCCATGGCGGCCAGGGCCTGGTCGATGAGCGCCCCGGCGTCGTTGACGGCCGCCTTGACGCCGACGTCGACCATCGGCTTGCCGACGAAGCGGTCGCGCCCCTTGACGGGCAGGTCGTGGGCGAAGACCACCGCATCGGCGCGCTTGACGAGGGCGGGGTCGAGCCAGTCGATCTTACCCGAGCCCTGGCCCTCGATGCTCACCGTGACGCCGCGCTCCTTGCCCGCCTGCTCAAGGGCCTCGGCGGCCATGTAGGTGTGGGCGATGCCGGTCGGGCACGAGGAGACGCCGACGATGACGGTCCCGTCCGCCGACGGCGCGGGAGTCTCTCGCTCGGCGACGGACGACGCCTCCTCGGCGGGCTCGGGCTGAACCTGCTCGGTGACGATGCGGGCGACCTCCTCGGCGCTGGTGGCCTTGCGCAGGGCGTCGGTGAACTCGACGTCCATCAGGCCGCGCGCCAGCTTGGCCAGGAGCTGGAGGTGGAAGTCGTCGGCGCCGGCGGGGGCGGCGATCATGAAGACCAGGTCGGCGGCCTCCTCATCGGCGGCGCCGAAGTCGACCGACTCCGCCAGACGGGCGAACCCGAGCGAGGGGGCGAGCACGTGCGGGCTGCGGCAGTGCGGGATGGCGATCCCGCCGGGGATGCCGGTCGGGGCGGTCTCCTCGCGGGCGACGGCGTCGCCGGCCAGCCCCTCGGAGGAGTCGGCGCGCCCCGCGGAGGCGATGACCTGCGCCAGGTACTCGATGACATCCTTCTTGCTGCTGCCGGGAAGGGCGTCGAGCCGTACGAGTTCGGGGATGATCAGTGGTGTGGACGCCTCGGCGGGCGCTGCGTTCGGGGGCATATTGCTTCCTCGTTGTCCGTTGGGTGCTGGGGCCGGGTGGCGCGTCAGCGGTTCTGTGTCAGGGCGCGGGCGCGAGGCCGGGACGCCGGATGGTCAGGGACGTGGGCTCAGGCGAGCCGGGTGACGACGACGTCCTGCGCGGGCAGGTCGCCCGGCGCGGGCAGAGTCGTGCCGGGCAGCGACGCGGCGGCGGAGCCGTAGGCCATGGCGGTCCTCAACCGTTCGACCTCGTCGCCGCCGCGGACGTCGGCCAGGACGTAGCCGGCGACGGAGGAGTCCCCGGCGCCCACCGTGGACAGGACCGGCACCTCGGGCGCGGTGGCGTGCCAGGCGCCCTCGCCGGTCACCAGGACCGCGCCGGCGGGGCCGAGGGTGGCCATGACGGCGCCGAGCCCCAGGTCGACCAGGATCCGGGCGGCGTCGGCGACGGGGGCGAGGTCTCCGCTCATGGCCCCCTCCTCCAGGGCCATGGCGCGATCGGCCGGCAGGCCGACGAGCTGTCCGAGCTCCTCGCCGTTGGGCTTGATGAGGTCGGGGGCGACCTCGGGCAGGCCGGCCGCGAGCGCCGTCAGGGGTTCGTCCGAGGTGTCGACGGCGATGCGCAGGCCCGGGGCGGAGCCGCGCAGGAGGCGCACGAGGCGGGCGTACCAGTCGGCGGGCGCACCGGGCGGCAGGGACCCCGACAGGACCGCCCAGCTGCGGGCGTCAGCGCCGTCAGGACCCTCGGAGCCCGCGCCCGGGGAAGCGGCGACGACGTCGAGGAGCGCCGTCTCCACGGCGTCGATCTCCTCCGGGCCCAGTTCCGCCCCGGCCTCGTTGAGCTTGGTGGTGGTGCCGTCGGGCTCGGTGACCGCGGTGTTGACGCGGACGGGTGCGGCCACGGTCACCGCGCGCGCGCTCAGGCCGGCCGAGGCGGCCGCGTCCAGGGCGAGCAGAAGCGGGTCGTGGGCGGAGGCCGGCAGCACGGCGGTGGCCCGCTGCCCCGCGGAGACCAGCACGCGGGCGACGTTGACGCCCTTGCCCCCGGGCTCGACGACGACTCCACTCAAGCGGTTGACGCCGCCGCGGACGAGGGGACCGGGAAGGGTGACGGTGCGGTCCAGGGACGGGTTGGGAGTGAGGGTGACGATCATGGAGCGATGACCTCGGTTCCTAGGGTGGCGAGATGTGCGGCGATGGATGCGGGCGGGGGGGAGTCGGTGACCAGGAGATCGACATCTGCCAGGTCGGCGAAGGACACGAGGTGCTCCTGACCGAGCTTCGTGGCGTCGGCGAGCGCGACGACGCGCCTGGCGGCGCCGATCATGGCGCGTTTGACGGCGGCCTCGTCGGGGTCGGGGGTGGACAGGCCGTGCTCGGAGGTCAGCCCGTTGGTGCCTATGACGGCGACATCGACGCGGGTGGCGGTGAGCGCCGCGAGGGCCTCGGGGCCGACGGCGGCCTGGGTGATGCCGCGGACCTGACCGCCCAGGACGCGCACGGTCACGTCGTCGCGCCCGGCCAGGAGCGCCGCGGTGAGGACGGAGTCGGTGATGACGGTGAGACCGAGCCCGCCGGGAAGACGACGGGCGAGAGCGCCGACGGTGGTGCCGGCGTCGAGCAGGACGGTGCTTCCGCGGCGCAGCCCGAGATGCGGGAGCGCCGCCCGGGCGATCGTCTGCTTGGCGTCGGAGCCGACGCGCTCGCGCTCGGCGACACCGGTCTCCGGCAGGGCGGGGACGGTGGCGGGCACCGCCCCGCCGTGGACCTTGCGCAGCGACCCGAGCCGATCGAGGGCGGTCAGATCGCGGCGAACGGTCTCGACGGTGACGTCGTAGCGGGCGGCGAGCTCGGTGACGGACACGCGCCCGTCACGGGCGACGGCATCGACGATCGCCCGCTGACGCTGCTCGACGTTCATGCCCCTCCTCGACCACGATGTCCGCCCGGACATCAAAATGCCCGATCGGGCTTCACCTTACGCCCGAACGGGCATGAAGGGAAGGGATCGCGGGCTCTCCCTCCCGGGAGAATGTCGTCAGGCGCGCAGAAGGGGCAGGTACACGGACAGATCGCACCGCTCCCCCGAGGCGTGCAGCGCCCCGTCGGCCACGGCATCCGCCCACGCGAGACGTCCGGTGACCAGGGCGAGCCAGGTCTCGGCGTTCGTCTCGACGACGGAGGGCGGTGTGCCGCGCCGGTGGACCGTCCCGGCTACCGCCTGCGTCACCCCGTACGGCGGGACCCGCACCTCGACCGCGCGACCGGGCGCGCAGGCCGCCAGCTCCTCCAGTGAGAATCGGACCGCTGTGGCCAGCGCGCGCCGGTCGAGCGCGGAGGAGCCGTCGCCGCCGCTACCGCCGTCGGCCCACTGACGGACCGCCCGGGCGCCTGCGGCGGGGTCGATCCGACGTCGTGCTGGCACGCGGTCAGGATACGCCACCGACGGGGCCGTCATCGGGCTCGTCGACGTCGTCGGGGGCGTCGTCTGGATCGCCGACGTCATCGGGGGCGTCGCCGGGGCGTCCGCGGCGGCGGATCAGGACGATGGCGCCCGCGACGACCAGCCCGAGAGCGATCGCACCGATCCCGATGGAGGCGCCCGTGCGCACCAGGCCCCCGTCGTGGTCCGCCCGCTCGGCCGGGGCGGGGCCGACGATGACGTCGTCCGCGTGCCTGGAGGCGAACGCACCACCGGCACCGGTTGCGGAGTCCCCGGGGGCGGCGTACGCATCGGCGGAGCCGTCGGTGGCCAGCTCGTAGTCGTAGTCGCCGACCACTGCGCCCGAGGCGTCGAGCAGCTCGATCGTGGCCAGGAAGCAGGAGCGGTCCCGGGCGGCGCTGTCGAAGGAGCACGTCCGAGTGGCGGCGCTGTCGCCGAAGACGATCTCCAGGGCGGCCCGACCGGTCTCGGGGCGGTCGGCGACGGTGGAGGCATCCACCGCGACCGCGTCGGAGGTCACCGTGGCGCCGGAGGCGTCCCGGTAGGAGTAGCGCGCACTCGTGACGCCCTTGCGCTTCTCGGAGTCGTTGGAGTAGGCCAGCCCGGTCAGGTCGAGGGCGACCGCGCGCGGACTCGTCCGGGAGATCGTGCTCCCCAGACCGATCTGGTGCTTGACGTAGGAGGCGGTCGCCGGCCGGCTCCCGACGTCGGCGAGGTAGCCGGCGACGACATCGCGGTCGATGGCGCCGGTGTTGACGGGGGACGCCTCCGACAGGGCGGCGTAGCCCTCCCCGCCCCCGATGAGGGAGGAGCTCGAGGCCACCAGGACGGTCTCGTTGTCGGCGAGGGGGGAGCCGTCGATGACGACCGATGCGATGACGCGGCTCCGGGCGTCGGCGATGCGGGGCGCCGCGGCGTCCGCGGTCGTGGCGCCCCCGACGATCTCGTCGTGGATGGCGTAGAGCTCGTCGGCGGCGCCCTGATCGATGCGGACCGAGACGTTCGACGACGTGCCCAGGGTCAGCACGCCGGGACTGCCCCCGGGCCGCCACTGCTGGGCGAGCGCGGCCTTGAGCTGGGCACCGGTGACCGTGGCGTAGCTCATCTCGTTGCCCGCCGGCTGGACGGCCTGCAGCTCGCCGCTGGTCAGGACGCCGTCGTCGGACCCGTCGGCGGCGTCCCCGGCGTAGAGGAGATCGGCGCGCACCCCGTCCGCGCTCATCAGGCCGACGACGCGCGCGGCGTCGCCGTGGGGCACGCCGGCGGCGGCCCAGCGGGCGTAGGAGTCGGCGACGAGGTCGGAGGCGGTGGACTCGGTGCCGAGGCTGGTGCCGGGCGTCGCGCCGTCGGCGGAGCCGCGCAGGAAGTCCGAGCCGATGACGGCGGCCCGCTGGTCGCCGAGCACCGCCGCCCTGGCGGAGGCCTCGGCGACGATCCCCTTGACGCCGTAGGCGTCGGCGGTGCAGTCGGAGGCCCGCAGGTCCTTGTCGGCGGCGCCGACCACGGAGACCTCGCGGGTGGCGGCGTTGTAGGCCAGCGAGACATCGGCGAGCCCCCGGCCGTCATGATCCGCCTGGACGACCGCGATGTCCTGTCCGTCGGTCGTCGTCGCCACGGCCGCCCCGCCCGCGGCCGGGTGGGCGATGCGATCGTAGCCGCCCAGGACGGCGTCGACGTCGCCGGTGAGCCGGGGGGCCATCTCGGCGGCGTCGGCGTGGGCGAGCACGACGACGACGTCTGCGGCGCCGGTGCGCTTGAGCTCGGCGGCCCTGGCGTTGGCGGTGGCGACGGCGGGAGCCAGGGTCAGCGCGTCGGCGGTCGCCGGGGCGAGGAGGGATGGCAGGTCGTCGGTCATGATGCCGACGAAGCCGACCTTGACGCCGCCCGCGTTCTTGACGACGGTTCCGTCCCCGTCGCCCTCGGAGTCCAGAGCCGTGCCGGTGACATTGGCCGACAGGTACGGAAAGGAGGCCGCGGGCAGGATCCGCCCGGTGAGGTCGTCCAGCCCCTTGTCGAGCTCATGGTCGCCCAGGGCGGAGACGTCGGTGCCCATGGCGTTGAGGACGTCCAGGGTCGGCTGGTCGTCGAGCAGCGCCGAGACGGGGGGCGAACCGCCGACGTTGTCGCCCGAGGAGACGAGGAGGGAGCCCGGATCCGACTCGCGGGCCCCGGCGACCTCACAGGCCACGGTGGCGGCACCGGGGTCGACCACCTCCCCGGTCGCGGGGTCGGTGGTCCTCTCGATATGTCCGTGCAGGTCGGCGACGCCGAGGATGTTGATGGTGGTGACGGACTCCTCGACGGCAGTTGCAAGCGGCGGGGCCGCAGGGACGAGCGCACCGAAGGCCAGCGCCGCGAGCGCGGCAACGGCCTTCACACAGGGATTCGGTCGCATGGTGGTCCTGGTCGGGAGGAAGGAGGAAGGGTTGGGGCAAGCGTAGTCCGCGACGATGGTCGCGTCCCCCGCAGGGCACGATCGTCTCCCACCCGAGACCACACCGAGACCCCGCGAGCCGACAGCGCCCGAGCCGACAGCGCCCGGCCCGCCCCGAGAATGGGGCGACCCCGACGGGGCCGCTCTCTCCGGGGCGGGCCGGGCGCCATCCTCGCTGCCGTCGCGGCGGCAGCGAGGATGAGGGCGGGGGCTCAGACGATGCCGTGGGCGATCATGACGTCGGCGACCCGGGTGAAGCCGGCGGCGTTGGCGCCGAGCACGTAGTCGCCGGGGTGACCGTACTCCTCGGCCGCTGCCACGCAGGAGTCGTGGATGTCGGTCATGATGCCGTCGAGCTTGGCCTCGGCGGTGGCGAAGTCCCAGCGGGTCCTGCCGGCGTTCTGCTCCATCTCCAGGGCGGAGGTGGCCACGCCGCCGGCGTTGGAGGCCTTGCCCGGGGCGTAGAGGATGCCCGCGTCCTGGAAGGCCTCGACGGCCTCGGGGGTGGAGGGCATGTTGGCGCCCTCGGAGACGACGGTGCAGCCGCCGCGCAGCAGGGCGGCGGCGTTGTCGCCGTCGAGCTCGTTCTGGGTGGCGCAGGGCAGGGCGACATCGACCGGGACGTCCCACGGGCGGCCCTCGGTGACCAGACGCGCGCCCGGACGGCGCTCGACGTAGTCCTTGACGCGGCCGCGCTCGACCTCCTTGATCTGCTTGAGCAGGTCGAGGTCGATGCCGGCCTCATCGACGACGTATCCCGAGGAGTCGGAGAAGGTGATCGGGACGGCGCCCAGCTTCTGGGCCTTCTCGATCGCGTAGATGGCCACGTTGCCGGCGCCGGAGACCGCGATCCTCTTGCCCTCCAGGCTCTCCCCCCTGGTGGCGAGCATGGACTGGGCGAACAGGACGGTGCCGTAGCCGGTGGCCTCGGTGCGCACGAGCGAGCCGCCCCAGGTCAGCCCCTTGCCGGTGAGGACCCCGGCGTCATAGGCGTTGCGCAGGCGCTTGTACTGGCCGAACAGGTAGCCGATCTCGCGGCCGCCCACGCCGATGTCGCCGGCGGGCACGTCGGTGCTCGGGCCGATGTGGCGGGAGAGCTCGGTCATGAAGGACTGGCAGAAGCGCATGACCTCGGCGTCGGACCGGCCGTGCGGGTCGAAGTCGGATCCGCCCTTACCGCCGCCGATGCCCTGAGCCGTCAAGGCGTTCTTGAAGATCTGCTCGAAGCCGAGGAACTTGATGATGCCGACGTTGACGCTCGGGTGGAAGCGCAGACCGCCCTTGTAGGGCCCCAGCGCCGAGTTGAACTCGACGCGGAAGCCGCGATTGACGTGAACCGCTCCGGCGTCATCGACCCACGGCACGCGGAAGATGACCTGGCGCTCGGGCTCGACGATGCGCTCCAGCAGCGCATCGTCGGCGTAGTAGGGATGCTTGGCGATGACGGGCTCCAGGGACTCCAGAACTTCACGGACAGCCTGGTGGAACTCGGCCTCGCCCCGGTTGCGATCGACGACCTGCTCATAGACCTTCTCGACAACTCCCTGCATGGAGGGCTCCTTCGTCTATTGGGATGATCCGCGCAGGAGCACGTCGTCGGGCAGGCGGTCTCCCGCGCCGAGGCCGAGCATCCCATCCCACCGGAAACTGAGACGAAACATCCCGATCGGTGGTTATCCCGGGGGCCGCGGGGGTTGCGCGGCCCGTCCCTCTCGCCGAGATCGGTTCAGTTCCGCACCGAGATCGGTCCGAGGGCGCCGCGCCCGGCTGCCGGGGCCACGAGTCGGGCATTCCTGCACGAGTCCGACGGCGGCGTCGTCCGACTCGTCCCGGAATGTCGAGCTCGACGGGACGACGCGGCACGCCGGTGAGGACCGCCCTCCTGCGGGCATCGGACCGGGCACCCCGTGCAGGCCTGGCCCGGATAGGCCTCGCAGTCGTAGGCAGTCCCGCGCGGTCGTACCCGGATGCGCGCGGTCGTACATTGCGTCGTGCGGTCGTACCTGAGCCCGCGCGGTCGTACGTTAGAAGCACCCCAAAGTACGACCGCGAGTGAAAGGGTACGACCGCGCGGCCCCAAGGTACGACCACGCGGCCCCGAGTACGACCGCGCGAGCCCGACGATCTGCGTCGACGTCGACGGCGACACCGTCCCCCGCCACGACGGCACCTTTCTCACGACCCATCCCGCGAACCCATCGATGATCCTGGTCCGCGCGCCACCAATAGCCCCGACAGGAGATAAGGAGCTAAGAAGACCCGTGGAGCAAAGCGGGCTCTCCCCTCGCCCCGGCCCGCCCACGCGAGAAGGACCCTCGGCGTCCGCCCGAGCGCAGACGGACGCCGCCGCGGAGATCCGCCCACGCGAGAAGGACCACGGTGACGGTGAGGACCACGGCCGGCGAAGGCTCGACCACGACCTCAGCACCCTGAGCATGAGATAAGGCCCGCGCACCACCAACGGTGCAACCAGGCTTCGGGACGAGCCCCGTCCGGGGCTCCCCGATCCGTATGCTCCCTCTCGTGACCGACGCTCCCGTCCCCGCAGGCGAACCGCGCTACACCCACGGGCACTCCCCCGCCGTCCTCGCCAGCCACGCCCACCGCACCGCGGCCGACTCCGCCGCCCACCTCCTGCCCCGCCTCCGATCGGGCCTCGACCTGCTCGACGTCGGCTGCGGCCCGGCGACCATCACCGCCGATCTCGCCGAATCCGTCAGCCCCGGGCGCGTCGTCGCGCTCGACAGCGCGCCGGCCGCGCTCGAGGCGGCGCGGGCGACCCTTGAGGAGAGGGGACTGGCCGACGTCGTCGAGCTTGTCGACGGCGACGTGCACGCCCTGCCCTTCGCGGACGGCTCCTTCGACGTGGTCCACGCCCACCAGGTGCTCCAGCACGTGGCCGCCCCGGTGGCCGCCCTGCGCGAGATGCGCCGGGTGACGCGTCCGGGCGGAATCGTGGCGGCGCGCGACTCCGTGTACTCGGCCAAGGCCTGGTACCCGCAGCCCCCCGCACTGGAGCGCTGGCGCCGGGTCTACATGGCGACGGCGCGGGCGAACGGCGGCGAGCCCGACGCCGGCAGCCATCTGCTGTCCTGGTTCCGCGCCGCGGGACTCGGCGACGCGGAGGCGTCGGCGTCGACCTGGTGCTACGCGACGCCCGAGCTGCGCTCCTGGTGGGGCGGGACCTGGGCGGAGCGGTGCCTCTCCTCCTTCGGCCCGCGCGCAGTCGAACTGGGACTGGCGAGCCCGACTGAGCTGGAGGAGATGGCGATGGCCTGGCGGACGTGGGCCGCGGCGGACGACGGTTGGTACGTCGTCGTTCACGGCGAGGTCATCGCCCGCCGGTAGCGGACCGGGCGGACCGACGAGCGACGAACGGCGGCGACGTCGAGCGACGGGGTTCGGGGCGGACGAGCCACTGACGTAGCCGGACAGGCGGGGGCTTCCGACTCAGATACTCACCCGCGAGACGGAGCGCGCGAACGTAGCCAGACAGGCGGGGGGCGTCCGACTCACAGCGCCGCGTAGTGGGCGTCGTCGACGGGCTCGAGCCACTCGTTGGAGGTGTCCTCGCCCGGGACCGCGAGCGCGATGTGGGAGAACCAGGAGTCGGCCTTGGCGCCGTGCCAGTGCTTGACACCGGCGCGGGTGAACACGACGGCGCCGGGGATCAGCGAGACGGCGTCCTTCCCCTCCTCCTGGTACCAGCCGGAGCCGGCCGTGCAGATGAGCACCTGGCCTCCGCCCGACGCGGCATGGTGGATGTGCCAGTTGTTGCGGCAGCCGGGCTCGAAGGTCACGTTGTGCACCCCGACCGCGCACTCGGGATCCGTCACCAGGCTCCTCAGGAAGCTCTCCCCGGTGAAGTACTGGGCGAAGGCGGTGTTGGGCGCCCCCTTGCCGAAGATGTTCTCGGAGTCGAAAACGGCTGCGTCGGTCGTGGATGTCATGACTGCTCCTGTGGAGATGGCTGGAGGTGACTGCGGCACCGCCAGGTTAGGGGCGCCTCCGAGGCACGGCCAGGTCCCGCCAGTCCCCCTCTTCCCCCGCACCGGCCGCCGGGAGGACGCGGGCGACGCACGGCCAGGTCCCGCCAGTCCCCCTCCTCCCCCGCACCGGCCGCCGGGAGGACGCGGGCGACGCACGGCCAGGTCCCGCCAGTCCCCCTCCTCCCCCGCACCGGCCGCCGGGAGGACGCGGGCGACGCACGGCCAGGTCCCGCCAGTCCCCCTCCTCCCCTACCCCTGATGCCGCAGGCGGCGCCAGATCCTGCGCGCGGCCTCGCCGCCGGCCCGTGCGGCGCCGAGGGTCGAGGCGTCGGGGCCGTACCCGACCAGCAGCAGGCGCGGGTCCTTGGCCACGCCGGTGCGCCCCTCCATGCGGATGCCCGACTCGTACCGGGGATCGCCACCGGCCGGGACGCCGACCGGACCGGCGTTCGTCCGCTCGCGCAATCGCAGTGGTTCCAGGTGCGTCAGTGCCGCCCTGAAGCCGGTGCTCCAGACGATGGCGTCGACGTCGACCCATGTGGGCTCGGAGTAGGGATCCCACGAGTCCGGGACAGCCATCCCGCCGCCCGTGACCGCGGCGGAACCCGACCCATCGGGATGAGGGCCGATGGCCGTCGGCGAGAAGCGCACCGCGTGCTCGTCGATGAGGTCGATCATCCCCCTGGAGACGAGGAGCCCCCTCTCGACGCCGTCGACGTACCTCTGCAGAGCGGGCACGGCCGCGGGCCGCGCGGCGCCGATGGGGGCCGGACCAGCGGCGCGCGCACCGGCCGCCCGCTCCAGCGCGGCGCCCCAGATGTCGTCGGGACCGGCGATGAAGTTCGGCGGACGGCGCGTGGCCCACGTCAACGAAGCGGCATAGGGGGCGATCTCCAGGATCATCTGCACCGCGGTGAGCCCACCGCCGACGACGAGGACGCGTCGCCCGGCCAGCTCCTCGGCCCGGCGGTAGGAGGCGGTGTGGAGCTGCTCGCCGGCGAACCCGTCCCTGCCCGGGACGCGCGGTATGCGGGGATGACTCCACGTGCCGGACGCGGAGACGACCATGCGCGCCAGCCATGTGCGTCGTCCCTCCCCCGTGCGGCCGTTGACGGCCAGGAGGGTGTCACGGCGCACGGGGTCCGGCCGGCGGCTCATGCGCGTCGGGACGCCGCGAGCCCCGGAGCCACCGGTCGCGCGAGCGCCCCGGGCCGACAGCGGCGCGGGCACCCCCGTGGACCTCACCGAGGTGACGCGCACCGGGCGCAGCACCTGGAGCCCCAGTGCCTCCTCGTAGCGACGGTGGTACCCGGGGACGACGACGTTGCCGGGGGCCGCCTCGTCCAGGTCCCCGGCGGGGAACCGGGGAAGATCGGCGATCCGGTAAGCCCGGCCGATCGTCAGGGAGTCCCAGCGGTGCCGCCAGGCGCCCCCGGGGCCCTGCTCGGCATCGAGGACGAGCAGCTCGCTCCCCGGTACCAGGCCGCGGCGAACGAGCTCGCCCGCCGTGGCCAGCCCGGCCTGCCCCGCTCCGACGACGATGACGTCAGCGACGCCAGCGGCATCAGCGGCGTCTGCGACGTACCGGTCGGGCTCCTCGTCGTTCACGCCACCATCATGCGTCATCGACCGGGGCTCCTCCTCATCGGGGCCGGGGCGCTCGCGCGCCCGATCGCAGCCCGCCGGCCGTCGCGCACGGCGGCTCGGCCGGGTGGACGCGCCGCCCCCTCTCGCGCGCCCGATCGCAGCCCCCGGGTGGCCTGGGTGGTGGGGGACGTCAGGCGCCCCCTCTCGCACGCCCGATCGCAGCCCGCCGCAGCTCATCGATCGCCGCACCGCTTCTCACGGCGCAGCGGCGGCACTCACGGGCCGGAACGCAGCGGGTCACGGCCAGGGGCGCGGCAGGGTAGCGGCAAGGGGCGCGGCGGAGTGGTGGGGCGGGAGCGCGCGGTGGCGGAAGGCCCTGGCGAAAATAGCGGCGATGAACGGCGCGATCAGGCGGGACCGCACGACGGCGGGAGACTCCGAGCGAGCCGACTCGCCGAGAACGACACCGATCTGGCACCCTGCCACCTGTGCTCTCCTCTCCAAGCGCCGTCGCGGCACGCGTCCTGACCGCGCGCTCCGTGCTCGACCGACCGCTCGCCCGCCGCTACCGCATCGACGCGGTGCGGCTCCGCGAGCTCGCGGGAGTGGCCAGGTGCGGGGACCTGGGGGGTAAGCAGGTGATCGAGCTGCCCGTGCTCGCCGAGCTCTCCACCACGACGGCGTCCCGGCTGCGCATGCCCGATGGCACCGGGTGGAAGCTCGGCCAGGCGCTCGGGCACGCTCTCGAGCAGGGGGTGCGCCTGTGGCTGTGCCAGGTGCCGGCCGAGGCCGTCCCATTGATCGTGCGCACGGTCGGCAGCGGGCTCATCCACGTCGTCTCGCTGCCCGAGCCCGTCGACGACGCCGGGGAACCCAGTGCCCCGCCCGCCATGGCGATCCCCGCCCCCGACAGCACCGGCAGCACCGTCGTCATCGCCCTGAGCCCCCTCGCACTGCTCATGTCCTTGACCGAGGGCGGGGGCGACTCGCGCCGCTACCTGCGCACCGTGCTGGTCGGCGTGGACACCCTGCGCTGCTCGTCCCGGGCGGCGTGGGCGCTGCGGCGCAGCGGCGTCGAGGCGGTCCAGCGGTCGCGGACGCTGCGGCTGCTCCGCAACCCCGTGACCCTGGCCTACCTCTTGGTCTTCGTGTACTCCTCCCTGCGGGCCATTCCAGTGGCCTTCGTCCCCGGGTTCCACGGCCAGGTATGGGTGCTGTGGACGATCGACGTCCTCACCGCCGTGCCCTACACGTGGGGCCTTGTCCAGATGGTGGCGGGACGCCGGATCCGGTACCGGCTCCTCGGGCTGGCGACCACGCTCATCACCTTCATGGCCCCCTACGTGTACTTCTGGACCAAGGGGCGCGACTACCCGCCGGAGGTGATCATGACCGTGGTGGCGATGATCGTGGGCAGCGCCGGGATCGAGGCACTGCGGTGGTGGCGCGAGAGGCTGATCGTTCAGGGCCTGTCGGAGGCCTCCGCAGAGGACGTCACGGCGGCCGCCCCGGAGTCCTCCCCGTCTTCCTCGGAGGACGTCACGGCGGCCTCCTCGGAGACGTCCGCAGGCGCCTCCGAGAACTGACGGTCCTGCCCCTGGACGGATCGCAGCACGCCGACGACGAGGAGCCAGAGCCCGCCCCCGATGGACAGGACCAGCGCCGTCAGCGGACGCGCCGGGTGCGCGACGAGGAGCCAGGCCGTCCCTCCGATCCACACGAGCGCCGCGGCGATGTTGAACGAGCGGAAGCGCTTCACGCGGACCGGGTGGATGTAGTAGGTGGGCACGAGGGTGAGCCCGGCCAGGATGATCGTCACCACGATGTTGATCCAGGCCGGAGTGCCGAGCACCCACACCATGACGGCGACGATGTTCCAGGCCGCGGGGAAGCCGACGAAGTAGTTGTCGCTCGACTTCTCGCCCTCGTTGGCGTAGCAGAACATCGAGGAGACCAGGATCACGATGAGCAGGATGCTGGCGACCGGTTTCGGTCCCATCGGGACCCTGAGGTACATGAAGACCGCCGGGATGAAAGTCCAGGTGAGGTAGTCGATGACGATGTCGACCACGCTGCCGTCGAACCACGGGATGACCTCCTTGACCCGGGCGCGGCGGGCGAAGGTGCCGTCGATCCCATCGACGACGAGGGCGACGGCGAGCCAGGTCCACATCCAGCCGATCTCGTCGTTGACGATGGACAGCACCGCCAGGCTCGCGAAGACCAGCCCCGACATGGTGAAGGCGTGCACCCCCCAGGCGCAGAGGCGCGACATACGAGTATCCGAGGATGTGGACGCAAGAGTACCGGAATCGACGGTCGGAGACGCGGCAGCGGGTGTGGGAGGCACGATCAACCTTACTCAAGATGCGATGGGGATTTGCCGTAGACTATGAGTTCTCCGGTGCCTATGCACCCCGATAACGAAGAGCCGTGCCCGGAGTCGATCGCGGGACACGATCTCACAGCCTCAGCATATTCACAGCATATCCGGTGAGGCCATGAGACCCGCCACCGCCCACTCCCCGCCTGCGGGCGAGGTCGGGATCGGCGCGCGCGGATCGCTCGAGCGATCGGGGTGAGGAGACGCAGCCGACCGTGGCCGAGCAGGACCGGATGCCGTCGACCGCGGCCGGGCGCGGGGATCGGCGCCCCTCGGCCCCTCAAGGGGCCTGGTTGTCCCTGGTGGGCCAGCCGTTCTCGGTGCATCCGCCCTCGCGGGTGCGGCTCTGCTGCGCCATGACGGGCGACGTGAGACCGGCTCCCGCGCAGTACTCGTGCTCGTGCCCGAGGAAGTGGCCGACCTCGTGGTTGATCACGTAGATGTGGTAGGCGTCGATGCTGGAGAAGGTCGGGGTGCCGTAGGTCCAGCGGTCGGAGTTGAGGACGACGTCGTCCCCGTTGCGGCAGTTCCACATGCTGGCCGTCTCCAGAGGGGAGCACAGCGCGTCCGCCGTCGGCGGCGTGGCGATGGACAGGACGAAATCCGCCGAGGCGGGATCGCTCACCTGCTCGAAGGAGACTCCCTCGGCAGTGCGCCAGCCGCGGTCGTCGTTGAGGACGCTCTCGACCGTGCCGGCGGCGGCGGCCGCGTCGACGCCGGTGCCGTTCTCGGTCCGGAGCACGTAGCGGTAGACCGTCTCGGCGCCCGGCCGGGACGGGGGCACCGGATCGGCGGTCGTCCAGGTGCCATCACCGGCGGCGTCGCTGTGGGCGAAGCCCTGCTCGTCCGTGCGCGGCGCGGGCGTCCGCGTCGGCTCGGCGCCGGGAGAGGCGCCCGCCTCTGCGGGCTCCGCGGAGGGCGACTCCCCCGTGGTGTCCGGAGACGCCCGCTCCGCGACGGGGGCGGTGTCCGCCGCCCGGGCGCCCGTGACACGGTGGACCCATATGCGCACACCGCAACCGATGAGCACGACGACGGTCACCAGCACGAGAGCCCGGACGAGCTTCCACGGCTCGGTGAGGACGAGGCGACGACGGCGCGGCTTCCCGCCCGACGTGCGGACGGAGCGGGAGGCCGGCGGCCCGCCGTCACCGCCGGGCGCGCCGCCCCCGCCCGACGCGCGGTCCGGGCGGGAGGGGGCGGTGCGAACCCTCGACCCGGCGCGGGAGCGGCCGGCCGATGTCGACGACGGGCGCGCGGGCCGCCGCTGCGGCCGCGAGGATGACGGGGACATGACTGCATAGTAGGCGCAGACGCCTCGAGGACGAGCCGCCGGCGCGGGACCCGGGAGCCGTCCGGCCGGTCGGCGACCGGCGCCGCCTCACGCCTCCCAGGGGTTGAGCAGGGTGACGCCGGTGGGGGCGAAGTCCCTCACATTGCGAGTCACGACGATCATGCCGTGGACGAGAGCCGTCGCGGCGATGTACATATCGCGTTCGGGGCGAGGATCGGGCACCTGGAGCGCCGCCGCCTGGCGCGCCACATCGGCGTCGATCAGCAGGAGCCGATCGGCGAAGGCCTGAACGACCTGGTCGTCGATCCAGCGGCGAAGCCGTCTGCCGCCCACCTCGTCGCGGCGCTCCAGCCTGCGCGCGCCGACCTCCAGCTCGTACAGGGTGACCATGCTGAGGTAGAGGCTGTTCGGATCCTGCGCCGAGGCCCATCGCACGACCTCGGGCGCGACTCTCGACGGGGGCTTGCGCAGCTCGCAGATGACGTTGGTATCGAGGACGAGCATCAGAACTCCGGAACCTTGGCGCCGAAGAAGCCGGGAGCGAAGTCGGCGTAGACGTAGTCCTCCTCGCTCATGCTGAGCCGTTCGACGAACTCCTCGCCGGTCACCCCCCGGTCCCGCTCCCCGGCGAGCCGCCGGTAGTCGTCGATCCCGAGCAGCACGTACGCGGGCTGCCCCCGATCGGTGACGATGACCGGGCCGTTGGCGGCCGCACGCTTGGCGGCGCTCACGTCCCGGTTGAACTCACGCGAGGTGAACGTCGTTGTTGCCTCCGCCATCATTCAGGCCGCCTTTGATGTAGGTACGTGTTACTACGACGCAAGGATCTCCTGCCGCGGAGGCCGCGTCAACCCCCGATTCCCCCGGTTCGGGGCGGTCGCGGCGCCCCGCCGCGCGGCGTCGGAGAGCGGGCCCGCTGCGCGGGTCTCTCCCGCCGAGCGGTGCGGCGACCGGCCTGCGCATGGCGACGCCCGCCCCCGCCGCGGGTCTCTCACCGCGGACTCCTGTGCCACACGACGATCGACCACGGCTGCACCGCGACGCCGTCGGAGACGACCTCGCCCTCGCCCTCGGGCCAGCAGTTGTCCTCCTTCTCCGCTCCCACGGCGGTGTCGACCAGGCGCCGCCACGCAGGGTCCCCGTCGACCTCGGGCACCCGGAAATCGACCGGGTCCGAGGTCATGTTCAGCATGGCCCAGAAACCATCGTCGGGGGCGTCGATGTGGATCGCGAGAGCCCGGTCGCCCTCGTTCGGGGAGCCGTCGGCGGTGGGCGCGTGGAACAGGTAGGAGACGTCGTCGCCCCCGACCGCCATGTCGCCCCAGGCGGCCTGACGCAGGCAGGCGTGCCGGCCCCGCAGCCGCATGAGGAAGGTGGTGAAGCGGAACAGAGGGTTCACCCGCTCGTCCCGGCTGTCGAAGACGCCCAGGTTGTCGTGGTAGACGGCGCCCGTGCCGTCCTCGATGCCCACCCGCTGGGGGGCGCTGGTGGCGATCATCGCGTAGTTGTTGCGCATGGCCGTGGAGTCCAGCGCCCACGGGTTGTTGTTGCCGTTCTGGGTGCGGCCGAACTCGTCTCCGGCCACCACCATGGGCACGCCGCGGGAGAGCATGAGGATCGTCCACAGGTTGCGCAGCCGCTGGCGCCGCAGCCCCTGGTCGCCCCCGGAGTCCCACGACAGGTTGTCGTCGCTGCCGCCGTCGGAGGGGCCGAAGGGGTAGGGCTGGTCGTTGACCTTCGTCTGGTAGCTGACGAGGTCGGCCAGGTTGAAGCCGTCATGGGCGTCGATGAAGTTGATCGACTTCTGCGGGCCGCCGTTGTCCTCGAAGTGGTGGTAGTCGCCGTTGACCATGTCGAGGAAGTCGGCGGTGTTCCCGTCCCCCTTGGTGAAGCGGCGGACGGCGTCGCGGTAGCGGCCGTTCCACTCGCCCCAGCCGCGGGGGAAGTTGCCCACCTCGTAGCCCCACAGGTCCCAGGCCTCGGCGATGACCTCGATGTTCTCCTCCTCGGCGAGGGCGGCGATGTCGGTCAGCAGCGGGTGCTCGTTGAAGAAGCGCTTCTGGGCGCCCCAGTCGTCGGGCTCGGCGTCGGCGGGCAGCCGGCCCAGCACGGTGGCCAGGTCGAAGCGGAAGCCGTCGACCCCCATGTCACGGCTCCAGTAGCGCAGCGAGTCCAGGACGAGCCGCCGGGCCACCGGGGAGGAGTAGTTCATCTGGTTGGAGGTCCCCGTGGCGCCGTCGACGAGGATCTTCTCGCGCGTCATCTGGTAGTACTCGGCGGTGGCGAAGCCCCCCAGGCTCGTGAAGCCGGTGGTGTTCACGTCGCCGTTCCAGTTCCCGCCCTCGGCGGTGTGGTTGTAGACGACGTCGAGGTAGACCTCCATGCCGGCGTCGTGGAAGGCGCGGACCATCTCCTTGAACTCGCGGGTGGGGCCGCCCCGGCCCTTGTCGGCCGCGTAGCGGCGGTTGGGCGCGAAGAACGACAGGGTCATGTAGCCCCAGGCGTTGGCGGCGCCGGCCCGGCCGGTCTCGGACGCGTTGGTCTCGTGGACGGGCAGGAGCTCGACGGTGGTGACGCCGGCGGCCTTGAGGTACGGCGCCAGCATCCCCGCGCCCCTGTACGTGCCCTGGTACTCGGCGGGGATGCCGGCCACGCCCTCGAAGCCGGGCTCGCCGACCAGCAGGTCCGCCAGCCGGGCCGCGGAGGGATGGCCGGTGAGCTGCGTGACGCCCGCCTCGTAGATGATGGCCCGCTCCGACGGCAGCTGCGGCTTGCCGACCCGCCCGTCGCCGCCGGCGCCCCCGGGATCCTCGGGGACGACAATGCCCTTGGGGGCGTAGGGGGCGGTGTCGATCCGACGACGGGGCACGCCATCGACGAGCTCGCCGCCGGTGCCGAACACCCCGTCGTCGACGCCGAGGCGGGCCAGGGCGTCGGTGCGCACGTTGTGGGTGATCTCGCGGGAGTAGGGGTCGAAGAGAACCTTGTTGGGGTTGAAGCGGTTGCCCTGCTCGTCGAGGTCGGCGATGAAGCCGGCGTCCGAGCCGGGGGTCCAGGCCTCGTCGTAGGGCCAGTTGGGGCCCCAGACGCGGAATCCGACGAGTGCGCCGGCCTCCAGGCCTCCCAGCCGGGCGCGCCAGACGCCGTCGGCGCCGCGAGCGGGCAGGAAGACGGCCGAGGCGGTGGCGCCGAGCGCCTCGGGGTAGATCTCCAGCTGGACCCGGGTGGCGGCAGGGGCGTGGACGGCGAAGACAACGCCGTCGTCCTGGATGTGGGTGCCGAGCGGCCAGGTCGCATCGGCCCATGCGGTCTCATCGAGTGCGGTGATAGCAGACATGCGGGGCATGATCGCACCCGAGTCTGACCGCCGGCTGATCACGGCCCGCCCGAATGCGCCCGCCGGACGGGCCCCGGCCGAGGCGGACCGACCCGCCGAACGGGGCCCGGCCGTGACGGGCCGTTACATTGGATGCTTGAATGCACGGATGCACTGAACGCGTCGAGGACGACGCCGCTACGAGTGAGGACCGAACCATGGGGAAGTTGGGAGTACCAGCCGGATCGCGAGGCCTCCGGGCCCTCGTCGCCGGGGCCATCATCGGATCGCTGCTGTGCGTCCAGGGGTGCGCCGGCGCCGACCTGCCGGAGGGCACGTGGGTGGTGACCTCCTCGGAGGGCCACGATCTCGTGGAGGGGACGCGGCCCAGCATGGTGCTCGACGGCCGCGACATCAGGATCGACAGCGGCTGCAACACCCTATCCGGTCGGGTCGGCTACTCCCACGGCGTCCTGTCGGCCAAGGACCTGACGTCCACCCTCCTCGGCTGCGACCCGGACCGGTTGGCCCAGGAGGAGTGGCTGACGGAGTTCTTCAGCGCCGGGGCCGAGGTCGCGCTCCAGGACGACACGATGACTCTCACCCAGGACCAGGTGACGCTCACCCTGGAGCGGGAGTCCTGACCCTCCGGGGGACCGCGCCGGGAGGCTCCCAGCGCCGTCGAGCGCGAGCATCGCGTCGCCGGCGAACGCGGCCGTCGGCGCCTCCACCGAGAGGATGAGAGGCGCCGGAACCCGCCGTACCCCGGGTGGACGAGGGCGGCGGCGGATTCGTCCGGCAGCCCGATGTGCACCAGGTCACCACCACGAAGACTGGGCTCATGAACACGATCACGACCACCTACCCGCGAAGCCGGCTCCTCGTCCTCGCCGATCAGCATTCTCGCCACCGCTGGATCAAGTCCGTGCAGGCGGCGTTTCTCACCGGGCTCCTCTGCCTCGTGCTCATCGGCGTCACGGGCACCCTGCTGGCGCTGATCGGAGGCGGCTCGACGACGGGCTCCAGCCGGTGACGACGGCGTCACCGCTCTTGGCGGTCGGACGCCGAGGCGACGTCCGGTGCCGTGGCGCCGCGCGCCCCGGAGCCGGCCATGAGACCGTGACGTGCCCGCTTCACCCGAACAGCGCCGGCAGCACGCCCTCGACGCGCTCGCGCAGCTCATCCAGATCGAGGACGAGCGGGCGACCCACCGGCCCCTCCCCCGCGGCGTCCCCACCGGCGAACCCGGCCCCGCCCTCGGCGAGCAGATCGGTGCCGGCCACGACGAGCAGGTCGCCGCCGGTGGTGCCCAGGCGCGCCCAGGCGACGTCCTCGGCCTCGGCGGCCGCGGACACGGCCGCCACGGCCCACTCGGGCACGGCCACGATCGCGCGGGCCCCGGACTCGGAGAACAGGGCGGTGACGTCGTCCACGCCCTCCTCCTGGATACCGGTCAGGTCCACGCTGGCGCCGACGCCGTGGCGCAGGCAGGAGTCCATGAGGGTCTGGACGAGCCCACCGGTGGACAGGTCGTGGGCGGCGCGTACCAGCGTCTCGCCGTCGGGCCCCTCCGCGTCGGACAGGGCCAGCAGGACACGCCCGAGAGCCATCTCCGCCTCGAGGTCGACGCGCGGGGGCAGCCCGCCGAGGTGGTCGTGGACCACGCGGGACCAGGCCGAGCCGTCGAGCTCGTCGGCGGTGGCGCCCAGGGCCATGATGG
>ERZ773075.672-NODE-672-length-23799-cov-43.7051_pt1 | contig 23799 bp, 22 predicted proteins | sample MGYA00580614_ERZ773075 | MGnify/ENA primary metagenome ERZ773075 (study PRJEB29015, sample SAMEA2738021) | human oral metagenome | biome: human oral; feature: human-associated habitat; material: dental | place: China | collected 2043 ... | reverse complement strand
GCGACCGTCGCGCCCGCAAGGGCGACTTCCGTCGCCTGTGGATCCAGCGCATCAACGCTGCCGCCCGCGCCGAGGGCCTGACCTACAACCGCTTCATCCAGGGTCTTGGCCTGGCCGGCGTGGAGGTCGACCGCCGCATGCTCGCCGAGCTGGCCGTCAACGAGCCCGAGGGCTTCAAGGCCCTGGTGGAGGTCGCCCGCAAGGCCCTCCCCGAGGACGTCAACGCAGCCAAGGCCTGAATCATCAGTGCAGCCGGGTGTCGGCCCCACTGATACATCTTCACCGAGTCCTCGTCACAGAATCCGTACCGGTTTGTGGCGAGGACTCGGCGTTCTGATCAGCCGCTCACGTAGGCTTACCGCATGAGCCATACCGCCTCCGCAGACCCTGACGAACTTCTCGATGACACTGCCGAGAGGCCTGCTGCCCGCGGGCCGCGGCGCCGCACCGTCAGTGAGGGGCCGGCAGCCGGTCACGAGGTGCTGAGCAACCCGGCCTCGGCCCGTATCTCCCGTGTGGCCGGCCTGTCCCGCCGCAACGCGCGAACTAAGCACCGCCGCTTCCTCGTCGAAGGCCCCCAGGGCGTGCGTGAGGCCATCCGCCATACCCCTGAGCGTGTGCTCGATGTCTACCTCACCGAGGCCGCCGTCGAGCGTCACGGCGAGATCTGGCACGAGGCCGTCGCGGCCGAGCGCTACGTCCACGTCGCCAGCGAGCAGGTCATGGACGCCATGAGTACCGATGCCCAGGGCGTTCTCGCCGTCGTTGCCGCTGCGGAGGTCACCGGCTCCGAGGCGCTCGCTACCGCCCTGGACGGGGCCAGGCTGGTCGCCGTCCTCACCCAGGCCCAGGACCCCGGAAACGCCGGCACCATCATCCGGGCGGCCGACGCCGCTGGAGCCGACGCCGTCGTCCTCGTGCGGGGCAGTGTGGATCCCACCGCTCCGAAGGTCGTGCGCTCCACCGCCGGAAGCCTCTTCCACCTGCCCGTCGTCACCGGGGTGGCCCTGGACGACGCCGTCGCCGCCCTCCACGAGGCCGGGCTCACCGTTCTGGCGGCTGACGGGCGCGGGGACTTCGACCTCTTCGAGGCCGAGTCCCTCCTGGAGGCGCCCAGCGCCTGGCTGCTCGGCAATGAGGCCCACGGACTGCCCTCCGAGGCGCTGAGCCGCGCCGACGCCGTCGTGTCCATTCCCATCTACGGCAAGGCTGAGTCGCTCAACGTCGCGGCCGCCGCAGCCGTCTGCCTCTACGCCAGCGCCCGGGCACAGGCTTAGGGCACAGGTCGGCAGAACCCCAGCCGCAGCGCTGCAGCAACTCAGAGCAGCTTGCAGATCGCCTCGGCCGCTTGGCCCGGACCATCCAGTCCCTTCATGAGCTCGGCCATGTGCCGGGCACGTGAGCGCATGCGATCGTCTGCCAGGGCCTCGCGCACCAGCGCTGCCCAGTCGGCCCTGCGAGCCTCCTTCTGGGACACGAGCCGGGCCGAGCCGAAGGCCGCACAGCGCTGGACGTTGAAACGCTGCTCGAGCTGCAGCGGGATCCCGATGAAGGGCCACCCTTGCACGCAGCTGGTCTGCACTGTTCCCTCCCCGCCGTGGGTGATGGCCAGGTCCACGACATCGCCCAGCTGATGCGCCGGGATCCAGTCGGTGACATGGACGTTGAGGGGGAGCACCTCCAGGTCCTCCTGGTGGAGGTGGGAGCGCACCGGCGCCAGCACCTGGCAGTCTGCCTGTCCCAGGCCCTTGAGCACGTCGAGGACGAGGTCACGGTTCCCCGATGAGCCCACTGCGAAGTACACCAGGGGCTTGGGGCCGGAGGCCAGGTCGGACACGATGTCGGGAACCTCTCCGGGAAGCTGGGCGTAGACCGGTCCCACCATGCGGTGCCCTTCGGGCATCTCCAGCCAGTGGGGCAGAAGGTGCGGAGCGCTGGCGATGAGGTTGAGGTCCGCAGTGAGCCCGGCGAACAGCCCCCGGGGCAGGGCGACACCGTTGGCCTTGGCCACCTGGTGGAAGGCGCGCGGCAGTGGCGCCCGGGTGCCCACGGTATGGAGCAGCCGGGCGGCTGCGCCGTCGACCAGGCACTCCTCGGGGGTGGTGCGGGGCAGAAAACCGGTGGCGCCCACTGTGCGCGCTGCCTCCAAGTGCGCCAGCGAATAGGCGAAGGGCCTTACGAAAACCAGTGGCACGCACTCGGCTCGGGCCGAAATAAACTGGCTGGGAGTTACTCCGATGACGACGGCATCCGGCCGCAGGCAGCGCAGCAGTACCCGTTCGCTCGTGACCCGTTGGGCGAGCATCTGTGCTGTGAACGGGTGGCGCAGACTCCGTCCCTGGTCAAATGCCAGCGCCTGCCGGCCCTCCTCGTCACTGAGATAGGGGGTGAGCAGGCGGAACTCGAAGCCCGCGGCCTTGATGTACTCGGAGTTGCGCCGCGAGAAGCCAGCAAAGACGCACTCAACGTCCGAAGGCATGCGTCGGGCCACTTCAATGGCGCGGGTCACCTCGGCAAAGTTGAACGTCTCCGGAGCGAAGAGAACTCGGGACGTGTTTTTGCGTACGGACACCGCGCATCCAGTGGCGCCTTCAGGCATGATCAGCTCCCCTTCTGAGAGTGAGGAGCCCCTGTGTGCGGGCGGCCCTCGACTTATTGCACGCCGCGTGCAACTGGAGGAGAGGGTACCACGTTTAATCTTACACGAGTGCCATTCTTACGCTGGGGTTAGAATGGCGGAAAAAAATATTATGTCTGGTGGATTAAGCGGATGGGCGTCATGGTGTGTCCCCCGGTCGAGAGGTGGCTTCGACAGCGCTTGGCGGAAGTCCTCAGTGACTGCCTGTCAGATCGCAGGAGGGTGCTGGTGCCGAGCCGTGCTCCTGGGACTGGTCATCATCCTGCCGTGCCTGGGATACCAGGCTTCGCAGTGCCTGGGCGGACATGTTCGTGATCGTCTCCTGGCTGATCTCAGGATGCTCCAGCCAGGCCAGGCACAGAGCGATCATCGTGCTGATCCACACCTTGGTCGCGAACATGGCGCGCTCATCGGGGTCTGTGACTCCGATGAACATGAGAACAAGGCGCCCATAGCGCTCGAAGCTGGTGGCCAGTGCGGCCGCGATCTCCGGGTCCTGGTCAAGGCCCCCTGTGTGCAGTGCCCGGAAGCTGTCCGGCCTGGCTCTCACGTAACCCGCGAAGGTGGAGATCGCCCCTTCCAGCGTCGGCTCGATCTGCTGCTCAACCAGGCCGTGAAGGTGGAGGATCTCATGCTCCACAATGGCTCGGGCGAAGGCGGTCTTGGACGGGAAATAGTGATAGAAGAGCGTGCGCGAGACGCCTGCCCGCTTGATGATCTCGTTGACGTGGGTGCGATCGAGGGTTCCTTCCGCGAACAGCTCAACCCCGACCCTCACCAGTTCCTCCCGGCGCTGCTCGGGTTGGAGGCGGCGGCGCGGATCGGCTGTATTCGCGGGACTCATGCAGATGAGACTACGACCGGACGGTCGACTTGTGCGGTTAGGCGCTCTGTACGGCGTGTGACCATCATCCCAGAGAGAGGTCGTTGGTGAGACTCGGTTGACGTCTCGGTCTCAGACGGTGCTACTCTTCCAGGCGAAAGGTTGGAACTGCGGCAGTCTGTTATCCACGAGTGTTCATTATAGGCACCCGACGGGTCTCAGTGGGCGCAGGGAGTTTTGAACCGGCTTTCTCAGGTTGAGGCCAGTATGCGAGCAGGAGGAATGCGGTGCACATGTGGATGTGTTGCTGTTGCTGTCGATGAGGCAGATATCGCTCCCATATCCGCGTTGAGACGAGGTACTCGTGACCACATCCGCATCCTCTCCTGATCAGGCAGCCGCAGACCGGACCGATGACGTCCTGGTGCGGATCAGCCATGTCACCAAGTACTACGGCCGCTTCAAGGCCCTCGACGATGTCTCACTCGACATCCACCGCGGCGAGGTCGTGACCGTCATCGGTGCGTCGGGCTCGGGCAAGTCGACCCTCTGCCGCACGGTCAACCGCCTGGAGCCGATCCAGGAGGGCGAGATCGAGATCGACGGGATCCCGTTGCCCCAGGAGGGCCGGGCACTGGCCCAGCTGCGCGCTGAGGTGGGAATGGTCTTCCAGTCCTTCAATCTCTTCCCGCACCGCACGGTGCTGGACAACATCACCCTGGCGCCTGTCAAGGTGCGAGGCGTCCCACGGAATCAGGCCGAGGAGCGGGCTCGTGAGCTGCTGATGCGCGTCGGTCTGGAGGACCAGGCCGGCAAGCGACCCGCTCAGCTCTCCGGGGGTCAGCAGCAGCGGGTCGCCATTGCCAGGGCACTGGCCATGGACCCCAAGGTCATGCTCTTCGATGAGCCCACCAGCGCCCTCGACCCTGAGATGATCAATGAGGTCCTCGACGTCATCAAGGACCTGGCCGCCTCCGGCATGACCATGCTCGTCGTCACCCATGAGATGGGCTTCGCCCGCTCGGCGGCCGACCGTGTCGTCTTCATGGACGGCGGTCAGATCGTCGAGTCCGGCAGGCCCTCCGAGTTCTTCTCCTCACCGCGCACTGAGCGCGCCCGCGACTTCCTCTCCAAGGTGCTCAGCCACTGAGCCCCGGGCCGTGCTCCTCTCCCGGGCGCGGCCACCACCGCAGGCCTTGAGCCGGGACGGCCCGTCCCCGTCCGAACGAAAGGAACATCATGACCACCTTCTCCCGCCGCAGCCTCCTGGCTACTACCGGTGCCGTCTCCTTGGCTGGTGTCCTGGCGGCCTGCGCCGACACGGGTGCCGACGGCAAGGCCGTCGCCTCAGCGTCTGCCTCCGACGCCGAGTACGACAAGGCCATCAACTCCGGCCCGGTAGCAGCCGATGACGTCGTGGCCGCCTCAACCTGGGCCGCCGCCGTCAAGAAGGCCGGCAAGTTCGTCACCGGCGGGACCAAGACCTCCGAGGTGTTCTCCTGGGAGGACTCCAAGACGAAGAAGATCTCCGGCTTCGATGCGGCTATCGCCCAGGTCCTGGCCCGCTACATCATCGGCGGTGACGACGCCCGCTCCCTGCTCGAGATCAAGCAGGTCAACTCCGACACGCGTGAGACCGTTCTGGTCAACGGTACGGTCAACGCCGTCGTGGCCACGTACACGATCACCCCGGAACGAGCCGAGAAGATCGACTTCGCCGGCCCGTACTACGCCTCCAGTCAGGCCATCCTGGTCAAGGCCGACAACAAGGACATCACGGGTGTCGACAGCCTGGCCGGCGACGTCGCGGTCCAGTCCAACTCCTCATCGGCCTCCGCCCTGAAGAAGTACGCCCCCAACGCGACGGCCAAACCCTTCGACACCCAGGCCAAGTGCGTCGCCGCCGTTGAGAGCGGACAGGTCAAGGCCTACGTCGTGGACCAGTCCCTGCTCAAGAGCGAGGTCCTGTCCAACGACAAGGTCAAGATCGTCGGTGACACCTTTGCCGAGGACCCCTACGGCATCGGACTGCCCAAGGACTCCGGTGCCCAGGCCTTCGTCAACACCTTCCTGCAGACGATCGAGGCGGATGGTACATGGAAGAGGATCTGGGACGCGACGATCGGTAAGTCGCTCGGCGGTGACGCGCCTCAGCCACCGGCCATCGGCTCGGTTCCGGGATCATCAGCCGCAGGCGCGGCGGGTACTGACGGGGCCGGCGGCGCTGAGCAGACTGCAGCCCCTGAGGAAGGCGCCGAGCAGGCGCCCGACCAGGGCGGCGAGGAGGCCCCGCAGGAGTCCTGAACCAAGTTCGTAGCCCGTGAGGTTCATCGCGTCGTCGGTCCCGGGGAGGGGCCCGCGCCCGGGCTGACGACGCGATGGCCAGCGGTGTTCAGGCCATGGTGACGACCCGCATCTTTCAAGGAGGCGACCGTGAGTGCCATTACCGACAATCTCGCTGATATCGGTTCAGGGCTGCTCGCCACACTGGTGATCTCTGTTCTGTCCTACCTGGGCGGGCTGGTCCTGGGATCGCTCATGGCCATCTTCCGGGTCGGTCCCATCCCTCCGCTGCGGGCCCTGGGTGCCGCGTGGGTAACGGTGGCCTGCAACATCCCCAACCTGTGCCTCATGGTGCTTGTCGGCCTGGCGCTTCCCCACGCCGGTATCACCATCCCACTTTTCTGGTCGGTGATCGTCGCACTGATCTTCTCCTCGTCCGGATTCGTGTGCGAGACGGTGCGCAGCGGGATCAACTCGGTGTCCAAAGGACAGATCGAGGCCGCCCGAGCACTGGGCATGCCCTTCGGGCTCATTATCCGCGGCATCGTCCTGCCCCAGGCTCTGGCCCGCACGATCCAGCCGCTGGTCAACATCTTCATCGCCTGCCTCATCGGTTCCTCGCTCGCCGCGGCGGTCGGCGTCGTCGAGCTGACTGCCGTCACGCAGCGGATCAACCAGGATCGGGCTGCGGGAGTCATCACCTTCCTCACCTCAGGTCTGACCTACCTGGCGATCGCCTTTGCCGCAACGAGGCTTGGCGGTCTTCTTGAACGACGCCTCGAGTTCATGGGGAAGGAGCGAGCATGAGCTCAGACATCATGACGATGCCAGATCCCCGTCCGCGCCGACAGCGGGGGAAGAGCTCCGGAGCGACGGATGCGGCGCTGCTCTTCGATGAGCCGGGCCCGCGGGGGCGTCTTCTGATCGCTATCGGATCGGTCGTCGCGGTCATCGCAATCGTGGCCTCGACTGGTGCGGTCCTCTACCGACTGGACCTCGCCGGACAGCTCGACTATCCCGAGTGGCGCTACTTCCTGGGACACTCGGTCGTCAGTCAGCTCGTGGAGGCCGCTGGTACCACCCTGTCCCTGGGGGCCGTTGCAGCGGTGCTCACCTTCCCGTTGGGAATCGCTCTGGGGTGGCTCCGCCTGCTGGACAACCGCCCCATCAGATGGCTGGTCGGTCTGTGGATCGATGCCATGCGAGCTGTGCCGATGCTGCTGCTCGTCTACTTCTTCCTCCTGGTGGTTCCTCGCTTTGTGACGGTCTCAGACTTCTGGAAGCTGGCGCTGCCGATCGTCATGTGCACCTCGGCGACGACGGCGGAGGTCTTCCGCTCCGGCGTCCGGGCGCTGGACCGAGGACAGACGGAGGCCGCTGTGGCACTGGGGATGAGCGGGTCTCTCACGATGCGCCTCATCCTGGCGCCACAGGCCTTGCGCCTCATGCTTCCGACCCTCATCACTCAGATGGTCACCATCATCAAGGGGACGACGCTGGCGTACGTGCTCGCCTACCCCGAGCTCATGTATCGCGGTTCCACCGTGATCGGCCAGGCGAAGATCGACGCCCATTTGTCTGTCTTCTTCCAGACCTACGTCATCATCGCAGTGGCCTACATCATCGTGAACTGGGCCCTGGGGGCGCTGGCGAGGTACATCGAGTCGCGTACCCGCTGAGGGACGTCGTCGTCAGCGCCCCAAGGCATGACGTCGATCAGTTGAAGCTCGAGGTGTCGGTTGCGCACACGCGCAGGCGATGACCGTCAGGATCGGCTGCCACAAAGGTGTAACCGAACTCGAGGGTGGTTGGTTCAAGGACCATGGAAATGCCCAGGGCCTTCCATTGCGCGTAAAGTCGGTCGACGACGTCGGCCGACTCAACGTTACTCAGGCTCAGCTCGCCGCCACCAATGTACGGCTCGGCGGCAGGCTCGATCTGGTCCGCCGCCTGCAGCCCGAGTGTCATGCCGTCGGACAGGGAGAAGACGCTGAAGCCCGGATAGGTCTCGACCGGACCGGAGCCCAGGATCTTACGGTAGAAGCCGGTGCTCGCCTTGACGTCGGAGACATAGAGGATGACGCTGTTAGGGGTGAAGACTGGTTCGGTACGCATGATGCTCCCTTTCTCTGCTGCTGTCGTGCGTTGACGGCAGGAGGCTAGAGACGATTGATGACACCTTCTGTCATGTAGGTGCGAAGATGAGAACATGCGTGCTGACCGTCTGCTGTCCCTGCTCTGGTTGCTCCGTGCGCACGGCGGGATGCCCGCCCCCGAGCTGGCGCAGAGGCTGGAGGTCTCACGGCGCACCGTGCTGCGGGATGTTGAGGCGCTGTCCGCTGCGGGAGTACCGGTGTGGTGTGAGCGGGGGCCTTGCGGGGGAGTGAGGATCGATCCCGGCTTTCGCATCGACGTGACAGGTCTGAACCATGAGGAGAGCCGAGCGCTTTTCGCTGGTCTCACTACGTGGGGCGCTGTTCCTCTGGGACTGGGTGAGGCTCTCACCTCAGCGGTGCGTAAGCTGCTCGCCGCAGTCCCCAGCGGCCAGCGGGAAGGATCCGTCGATATAGCCTCACGCATCGTCATTGATCCCCAGGGATGGCTGCCTCTACCAGATCGTGAACGTACCGGTCCTGTGTTCCGAACAGTTCAGAAGGCGGTCTTCACACGTCACCAGTTGCGGATGGTCTACCGGCGCAGGTCGAGAACGGCGGTGCAGAGTGTTGTTGAGCCGCACGGTTTGATCGCTGCCGGCCGTAGCTGGTACCTGTGTGCCTCGCACGACGGCGACATCCGCTTCACCAGGCTGTCCCGTATCGAGGAGGCTGAGGTACTCACTGAGGAGTGTCCCGATGACTCCGGCTTCGACATGACCGCTGCGTGGCAGAAACGACGTGAGGAGTTCCTCGAGACGTTCGAGGCCGTCACAGCCACTGTCTGGGTGCGGGATGATCGCTGGAGCGACGTGCAGGAGTGGACGCTGCGCGCAACGATGACTGATGTGGACGACTCGCCTCCTGATGAGGACGAATGGACCTGTCTCCAGCTGGAGTTCATGGACCATCTGCACGCGATGACGATTCTGCTGCGGCTCGGTCCGGACGCCAGCATCGTCGCACCCGAGTACCTGCGCCAAGACCTCATCAACTACCTGAAGCGCACGCTTGAGCGGTGCCAGGACGACAGCGCCTGATGACCTAACGTTGAGGCGGGGAGGGGCAGGCCACCCACCCCCCCCGTGAATCGAAGGAGGCGCTCCATGTCCAAGGCCGTGCAGGAGGACAGTCCTGTTCCGCGGCGTCGAGCCGACACCGATGCCAGAGTGTCCGCAGCGGTTCTTGAGCAACTGAGCTCTCGCGGCTATCAGAGACTGACGATCGAGGGCGTTGCCAAGCAATCCGGTGTTGCTAAGACGACGATCTACCGGCGTTGGCAGTCGAAAGCGGAGATGGTGTTCGACCTGGTCATTCATCGTGGCGGCACTGAAGGACTCGCCGACTCCGGGTCCCTCTCCGAAGACATTGAGACGCTTGCTGGGCGAGTGGTTGAGCTCATCGCCGTCGAACCGGGCAGAAGCGCGCTCCCCGGTCTGCTGGCCGATATGGCTGGAGATCCTGACCTCGCCTCAAGACTGCAGCAGAGCGTTGTCTCGGCCGTGCGCTCCGACATCGTGGCGATGATCGATCGTGCGGTATCCCGGGGTGAAGTGGAGAAAAATATCGACGTCGACGATCTGTACGCTGCACTGCTCGGCGTTCCGTATGTGCATGTACATCTCCTTGGCCACGTGCGGCCCGACTCTCTGCGCAGAGAGCTGTCAGAGGTCCTCCTGTCGCTACTGGGAGCTGTTCAGAGAAATTGAACCACGGACACGGGCATTCCCGTGTCCGTCTTCCTCGTGTTGCGCTACGATACGTAGCGTAGTCTACATGAGGAGGAATGATGAACGCGCAGGACACGATGTGGGCGGTGCAGTTCCGCTCCTACGGCTCTCCGGAGGTGCTTGAGGTGGGACCGGCCGCGATGCCGAGTCCGGGCCCCAAGGACGTTGTTGTCAAGGTTGCCGCGTTCAGTATCAATGCAGTCGACCTTCAGACGAGACGAGGAAAGATGCGTCTGTTCGACGGAATGGGTTTTCCGAAGGGAACGGGTGTGGACTTCGCTGGACTCGTGCATGAAGTCGGCGACCGAGTCGGGGGAGTAAGGGTAGGGGCGCGAGTCTGGGGATACCTCGGGATGAAACCTCCGGGGCGGGCGGCTGCGGGGGCGCAGTACGTGCGAGTCCGTGCCGATCGGGTCACCTCTGCGCCCAGTGCGATCGCCCTTACTGAAGCCGCGGCCCTTCCTCTTGCGGGCCTAACTGCTGTGCAGGCCCTTCGTCCTCTCAAGGTCCGCCGGGGAGATCGTGTGCTTGTGGTGGGTGGAAACGGCGGCGTCGGTTCCACGGTGGTTCAGGTCGCCCGCATCATGGGAGCGGATGTGGATGCCGTGGTCGGTGTCCGTGGTGGCGTGGCCGCTGCTGCTGGCGCGCAGCGGGTCTTCGACTACCACGATCTGGAACCCTCGGACATGCCCGGTCGCTACGACGTTGTTGTCGACACTGCAGGTTCTGACGCGTCTGCGTATCGAGGGCTCCTCGGACCCGGAGGGCGTATGGCGGCCGTTGCGCCCGGAGCCTTCTGGGACGTTCTGAAGTCCATGCTCTCGCCGGGGCCGGTCATTCGCATGGTGTCGGGAAGGCCGAACGCCAAGGATCTGGCCTGGCTCGCTGCGAAGGTCAACATCGGCGAGCTCAAGCCGATCCTCGCCGCGACCTATCCACTCGATCGAATTGCGGAGGCTCATCGTGACGCCGAGAGCCTGTCGGCGGCGGGAAAGCGGGTCGTTCTGGTGCAGTGACGCCGGCGAGGCTGGCTGCTACGGCCTGTTGCCGGCTGCAACCGAAGAAGCTCGAAGGAGAGTGGGCAAGAGTCTGTCCAGGGCCTGCAGGTCAGCAGGGGAGAGGTGCTTGTGTAGCTCGACGTCGAGCTTCTTGGCGGCATCGGTGGCGAGTCGCAGTAACTGGCGTCCCTCGTCGGTGATCTCGACGACCTGTACCCGACGGTCGGTCCGACTACGCGTCCTGCGCACAGCGCCGATACTGGCGAGCTGGTCGACCAGTGACACCACCAGGCTCGGAGCGACACCGAGCTGTGCGGCGATCTCTCGTTGAGAATTCGCTTGGTCGGCGTCGACGACGGCGAGCAGGCCCACCTGCTTGTGGGTCAGGCCGGTGTGCTGGATGAGCAGTGAGAACGATCGGGTGATTTGGGCTCCTGCGACACCGAGCTGGAAGCACGTCGAGGACAGGATCGCGCGACCGTCTTCTCTTCCCATGACGCCAACGGTACACTACAGAATGATTCAGTTCTGAATGATGTGAGGGAGTGATCCTCATGCCATGGTGGCTCTCGCTGCTGAATTCGTCATTGGGAATCATCTCAGCAGGGTTCGGTGTCGTCGCGGTGATCCGTCCGCAGACGCTCGCCCCTTCCGGGTGCGGCGAGCCCGGAAGGCGTTTCTATCCGGCGATGTACGCAGCCCGGAGCGTCCCTCTCGGGCTGCTGGTCGCCGTCGTCGTCTGGCTAGCACCTGCCCAGCAGTCGACCGTGCTTGTCCTTGCTGCCGCGGCGGCCGCTCAGCTCGGAGACGTCGCTATCGGCGTGGTGCACCGCATACCGGGAATGGTGGTGTTTCCTCTTGCTGTTGCCGTCCTTCACCTGGCTTGTGTGATTTATCTGCTGTGAGAGCGTATCGGCTGTGGAGTCAGTCGTGTCCGCTGCGTGGACACTGAGTCGCTCATGCACCACAGGGGAATGGGGTCACCGCAAGTGCTATGAATAAACCTCCAGCTCTCAGTGGATGTGGCGCTTCCGATGAGTTGATTTCTTGGTATACCTGCAGGCTGGAAAGCGTGTTATAGTTATTTTTCCCTGTCGAGCACGAGTCCGACGTAGTGGCCGAACTTCTCCACGATGCCTTCGTGATCGGTGTCAGGCCAGTCATTCCACGTGTGATGAAAACCGTGCGAGCAATAGCGCTCTATCGATCTTTGTGCATGTCCTAGGGCGTCGTAGTATTCCGGGTACTTAGAAGTGTCCAGTTTTCCCGTTATCCAATTCAGCGATAGAGTGTCTTGGGAACGCTCTGTAAATTTTGGGGATCCTTTCGGTGAGTCCCCTCCGCCGAAGACGATGAATCCTCCGGTCGTTATGCTGTTGGCGTAATTAGGGAAGAAATCTTGAGTGATGAACTCTGATCCTCCGGAGTAGCCAACGAGCCACAGCTGTCCAGTTTTGCAGCTGTGCTTGTGACTCTCTTCTTGAATCGTTCGTTTGAGGTGGTTGATGCTGTCGTTGGTGGTTTTTTTGCTCCTGCTCCACCAATTATTTTTGTTGTTTTGTGGAGTGCGAACCGATAGAACGTCATAGCCACGAGATGTTGCGGCGCCGACGATTCCATCTGCTCCGGCGAAGCCTCCAGAGATTGACGATTTCTCGTCGCCGTCGTGGTCGTGTAGTTCCTGCCCGTCGCCGTCAAGGTAGACGACCAGGCCGACTGGTTTCTTGTGGTCTGCACGATTTCTGCTTGGGAAGAATCTCGTTGGAGGTGCAGCCACCTCCTCTTTGGAGTGTGAGGTGTCGCCTGCTGCTCCGGTACTGCGACTGGCGTAAGCGCTGGCCGCGATGGCAAGAGGCAGACCTAGGGTGTGGCGGCGGGAGATGTTTGCAGTCACGATTAGTGCTCCTGTGCGATCGCGATTTGTTGACCGTCTGTCTTCCCTTTCAACGGTGTGGTGTGACAGTAGCATGCGTTTGCGTCCGCGTCTCGGCGTAGAGGTGGATGGCGTGCCCGGATTTCATACTGCGAACTATGGGGAAATTTTGAGGATGCATTAAGGTTTGGTTGAATCGAGCGCTGATCAACTCGCTGATGCGCTATCTATTGTTCCAAGGCCTGACTGTCCTTATGAGGTGGTGATAGTGGATGCGAAATTTGAAATGTACCACTGCTGCCAGGGTGTTTCTGCTGCCCGCGGATGGTATGTGTCTCGGATGAGCTTCAGGGTGTTGGTCGGATCCATTCCGTCGAGTGTCGCAATGCAGGCTAGTGCGGTGCCAGTTCGTCCCACCCCTCCGCGGCATGCTATGTCGACTCTGGAGTATGCTCCTCTCTTGAGGATTAGATTCAGTGCGTGGAGCGCTTTGAGCTTGTTGACTGGTAGGCAGAACTCTAGCCACTTGATCCAATGAACTTCCGCCTTAGGTGGATGGCGCGGATAAAAACTTGATAAGACAAGCGTGTAGTCCGGTGAGCTCCTGTCTGTTTTGTGGTGGCGGATAGATCGTCCTCTTATTCGTGCGCCAGAAGAGAAAGCAACGACGCCTGATTCATGTTTGCTCCACTGTCTGATAAAGGTGTTCATTTTCTTTATGATATCCTTGGTGCTCATGTGTGCCGGATTTAAAAGACTGCAAGAACAGTAAGTCGCGTCAGGAGGGCAGGTCACGGCGGGTGTAGGCGACCAGGCCGATCGTGGTTCCGAGGAGGCCGACCGAGGTCTGGACGGCCAAGGGCCTCCAGTCAGGTGAGCCGACGACGTCGAGATGGTGCCCGAGCACGCTGAGGTCCTTGGCCCAGTCCTTGAGCTCGACGAGCCCTCCGAAGAACTGGGCGAAGGCGCTCCACGTCACCACAGCCCAGGACAAGCCGACCAGTCGTGGCGCCAGGCCCACGAGAGCCGCCGCTATCCCGACGGCCGCCACCATGCCCGGCATCTGGCTCACCGTGAACACGAAGGCCCGCGCCACGGCGTGGTCGTCCGTGAGCTGGACGGCTGTTGTCGCCGCCAGAACTGCCGCCGAAATGAGCAGCAGGATGGCCGACTCGATCATCGCGCCGAGAACCTGTGAGAGGAACAAACGGCTGCGGCTGACTCCGGTAGCAAGCTCGACCTCCACCAGGCCCGCGTGCTCCAGGCCCGCCAACCGGTTCATCCTGCGCACTGCCGCCACGGCCACGAGCAGCACCGTTACCACCGTCAGCAGGGACATGAACTGCTCCACTGCGGACCCCGAGGCCATCTTGTCGACATAGGACGCCGTCGGAGAGTCCGGGGCGAGGAGATCGTTGACGCTTCCCGACACCGAGCCGTACAGGGCCGCAAGCCCCGTCGAGGCCAGAGCCCAGCCCAGGACGCCGCGCCGGGAGAGGCGAGCGAGCAGATCCATGTGACCGAGCAGCCTCCACCTGCGTCGAGAGGAGCTGCTGTCGGGCAGGTAGCTGTCCAGGTACTCGCGGTGCGCGGCCAACGCCGCCGCCACGATGGCCAGGACGAGGGCAATGACGCCGCACACCGCCAGCACCGCGAATCGGTCATCGGAGTAGGGCCGCACGAGGTCGCGCCACCCCAGGGGGGAGAGCCACCTCAGCCAGTCGGAACTGCTGCCCTCGGCGACCTGGTCGGCGGCCACCCGCACACCGAAGGCGAGTGCGAGCGCGATCATGGACAGGCTCCGAGCTTGGCCGACCTGCCGTCCCAGCTGGGAGGCCACCGCCGCAAGGGCGGAGAACGCCCATCCGGTCACGCAGATCGTCCCGGCCAGTGCCCAGGCGCCGGGGACGGTCAGCTCCTCAACACCCCTGGTCTGCCAGGTCAGAATGCCTCCGACTCCCGCAGACAGGCCGCCGACAACCGCCCACACCACCATCATCGGCACAAGAAAAGGGACCGCCCAGCCAGCACCCGTGGAGCGCAGAACCTCGATGAGTCCCTCGTCCTCGTCGCCTCGCAGCACCCGGCACGTCAGCAGGATCGCCATGAGAGCGGTGCACACCAGCAGGAAGGTGCCCGTCTCCCACTGCAGGAGCTGACCGAGCCGGCCAGGAGTGGGGACATAGCCGTAGAGCAGGCGTGTTCCCGGAGACTTCCGCATCTGCTCGATGAGCACAGTCCGGGTCTCCAGCGAGGGGTAGACGCTCTCGTAGCTCGGCGCGGTGACACTGGTCAGCAGCCACAAAGGCAGGACCCAGGCCACGATCTGAACCCGGAAACGCATGAGCAGGATCCGCAGGTAGGTGCCCCAGCCGGCCAAGGCGGCGATACCGGTTCTCGTAACCGGCACCATCGCGCCCGCTGCTGTGCTCGGTGCGCCGTTCATCAGGCCTCCTCGTAGTGACGCAGGAAGAGGTCCTCCAGGCTGGCCGGCTCGCAGGTGACGTCTTGGACCCGGTGCTCACCGACCAGGCCCAGCACCGCCGGCACCTGCTCTGCTGCGACCTCAAGGCTCATACGCCCGCCGTCCTCGACGACGTCGAGATCCATGGTCCTCAGCACCCGCGAGATCTCACCCATCGCCTCGGAGGCCCCGCCCAGCTCGATACGGGTGCGTGACAGCCTTCGCAGAGTTCCCAGGTCGCCGTGCTCGACGACGCGGCCGTCCTTGATGATCGTCACCGCGCTGCACAGGCTCTGGACCTCGGCCAGGATGTGGCTGGAGAGCAGAACCGTGCGCCCCTCTCCAGCCACCCGGGCGATCTCCTCGGTGAAGACCCTCTCCATGAGCGGGTCCAGGCCACTGGTGGGCTCATCGAGCACGAGCAGGCGCGTCGGTGCGGCCAGGGCCGCCACGAGCGCCACCTTCTGACGGTTCCCCTTGGAGTAGGTCCGTACCCGCTTGCTGGGATCGAGATCGAACCGCTCGATGAGATCGGCCTCCCGTGTGGTATCGCGCGATCCACGCAGTCCGGCCAGGGCGTCGAGCACTTGTCCACCGGTCAGCCCCGGCCACAGTGCCACGTCACCGGGGACGTAGGAGATCTGCCGGTTGATGACTGAGGCCTCCTGCCACGGATCGCGGCCCAGGACGCTCACGTTTCCGCCATCGGGCCTGTAGAGCCCCAGCAGGGTGCGGATCGTCGTGGACTTGCCCGCTCCATTGGGGCCGAGGAAGCCATGGACGCTGCCCGCCTCCACCTCCAGGTCCAGGTGATCGAGCGCCCTGAAGCGTCCGAAGTGCTTGACCAGGCCCCGAACACGCACCGGCGGATGAGAACCGGCTTCGATATCGAGGGCCTTGACGGACGCGGATTCGGTAGTGGATGTCATAGCACTGGCTCCTCTCCCGCCGAGCGACGGATGGTTGCAGCGAAGTCCGGATCGGCGAGCATGAGCTCCATGAGCTCAGCCACAAAGGCCTGCTGAGCCGGATGGGGGTAGCTGGAGGTGGCCAGCACGTGGGTGAGCCGCCACATGGCGCGCCCCAGGGCACCAGAGGGCAGGTCGTTCAGGACGGCCAGGGCATGCTCCTTGTGGCGGCACGCGAGCCCCCAGCTGTTCCGTGCTAGCCGGTGGGCCTCGGCGAGACCCTCGCTCTCGGGCAAGGTGGCAAGACGGGTGAAGTCCGCGACCTGCTGGGCGGACAGTTCCCGATCATCCTCATCCAGCCCCTCGATGAAGGGGATCGCACTGTCGGGCACCATGCCCAGCGAAGCGAGCACCACCATCATCTGGCGCTCAGCCCGCAGGCCGCGCACGCTGCCGCCCAGCCGGGTGATCCTGGCCTCGATGTCGTCATAGAAACGCGTCAGGGCGTTGGGAGCGGGAGACAGACCCTCGCCGCGCTCCACCCGGGCAATAAGCTCATCGACTCGGGATGCCTGCTCGGCCAGGCTGCGCCGCTGCGCCTCGATCGTGCCCCGGGTCGCCCGCAGGTCGCGCAGCACCGCCTCGCGGCGGGAGTCCTGATCGGTGCCGATCGTGTCCGAGGCGAGCATATCGGCCACCTGTGTCAGCGACAGGCCGCCGTCAGCCAGCCACCGGATACGCATCAGACGGGCCACGTGCTCGACGCCGTACTCACGCCGCCCCCGCACCGTGGGTGGGATCTCCAACAGACCCAGGTGGTGGTAGTGACGCACCGCCCTCGGCGTGGTTCCGGCGATCCGGGCGAGCTCTTTGACGTGCATAAACCCATCTCAGCAGGTGACGTAACGTCACCGTCAAGCCCCGTCGTCAACAACCGGATCGGTTGGAGAGCCAGCATCTCGCCACCCGGCGGCGAGACGATTTACGCCCTTGCGACGGCGCAGACTACCCTTGAGGACGGAGAACCACGGACACACCTGGTGGAAGGCACCGCATATGACTGACGCTCCCGGCGCGCTCTCGCCCCTGGACGAGGCCGGCATCAACGCCGCCGTCGAGGAGGCCCTGGCCGCCTTCGCCGCAGCCGGCACCCTCGCCGAGCTCAAGGAGGCCCGCCTGGCCCACACCGGCGACGCCTCGCCCCTGACGCTGGCCAACCGGCTCATCGGTACCCTGGACAAGGCGGACAAGCCCACGGCAGGCAAGCTCCTGGGCGGCGCTCGCGGGCGCATCGCCAAGGCTCTGGCCGCCAGGCAGGAGACCCTCGAGGCCGCCGCCGAGGAGGAGATGCTGCGCACCGAGGCCGTCGATGTCACTGTCCCCACATCTCGGACGGTGACGGGCGCGCGCCACCCCCTCGACGTCCTGGTCGACGAGGTCACCGACCTGTTCGTCGCCATGGGCTGGTCCATCGCCGAGGGCCCCGAGCTCGAGCACGAGTGGTTCGACTTCGACGCCCTCAACTTCGACGCCGACCACCCGGCGCGGCAGATGCAGGACACCTTCTACGTCGACGGCGCCAGCGTCGGGGCCGCCCAGGGACAGGCGGCCAACCTCGTGCTGCGTACCCACACCTCCCCGGTCCAGGCCCGGGTCATGCTCGATCAGCAGCCCCCGATCTACGTGGCCTGCCCCGGCAAGGTCTTCCGCTCCGACGAGCTCGATCAGACCCACACCCCCGTCTTCCACCAGGTCGAGGGCCTGGCCGTGGACAAGGGCCTGACGATGGCGCACCTCAAGGGCGTCCTGGACCACTTCGCCAAGGCCATGTTCGGCCCCGAGGCGCGCACCCGCCTGCGCCCCTCCTTCTTCCCCTTCACCGAGCCCAGCGCCGAGATGGACCTGTGGTTCCCCTTCAAGAAGGGCGGCGCCGGCTGGATCGAGTGGGGAGGCTGCGGCATGGTCAACCCCAACGTGCTCACGGCCTGCGGCATCGATCCCGAGGTCTACACCGGCTTCGCCTTCGGCATGGGCCTGGAGCGCACCCTCATGCTGCGCCACGGCATCGCCGACATGCACGACATCGTCGAGGGCGACATCCGCTTCTCCCAGCAGTTCGGCACCACCGGAAAGGGAAACTGACATGCCCTACGTCCCCATTGAATGGCTGCGCGAGCACGTCGACGTCCCCTCCGGCCTGAGCGCCGAGCAGCTCGCCGCCGACCTCGTCCGGGTGGGCCTGGAGGAGGAGCGCATCGTTCCCCCGGCCGTCACCGGTCCGCTCGTCGTCGGCAAGGTCCTCTCGCTCGAGGCCAAGGAGCAGACCAACGGCAAGGTCATCAACTACTGCCGCGTCGACGTCGGCCCCGAGCACAACGACGCCCCCGGCACCGGCAAGGAGCCCTCCGAGCTGCCCAGCCGCGGCATCGTCTGCGGCGCCCACAACTTCGACGTCGGTGACTACGTCGTCGTGTGCCTGCCCGGCGCCGTCCTGCCCGGCGACTTCCGCATCGCCGCGCGCAAGACCTACGGCCACGTCTCCGACGGCATGATCTGCTCCGCCCGTGAGCTCGGCATCGGGGAGGACCACTCCGGCATCATCGTGCTCCAGCAGTGGTTGGCCGAGCACGGCCACGAGGGCGAGGAACCGCCAGCCCCCGGAACCGACGCGATCGGCATCCTCGGCCTGGGGGAGGAGGTCCTGGAGATCAACGTGACCCCGGACCGCGGCTACTGCTTCTCCATGCGCGGCGTGGCCCGCGAGCACTCCCACTCCACCGGCGCCCGCTTCACCGACCCCGCCGACGCCACCGACACGGGGCTCTACCCCAACGGACTGGCGCCCGTCGGTGAAAGCGGTTTCGACGTCGTCGTTCCCGAGGACCCCCGCCCCATCCACGGGCGCCCCGGCTGTGACCGCTACGTCGCGCGCGTCGTGCGCGGCATCGACCCGTCCGCGCCCTCCCCGACCTGGATGCAGGACCGACTCGCCGCCGCAGGCATGCGCCCCATCTCCCTGGCCGTCGACGTCACCAACTACGTCATGCTCGACCTGGGCCAGCCGCTGCACGCCTTCGACGCCGGCAAGCTCGCAGCCCCTATCGTCGTGCGCCGGGCGAAAGAGGGGGAGACGCTCACCTTCCTCGACGACGTCACCCGCACCCTCGATCCCGAGGACCTCGTCATCGCCGACTCCCCCGAGGGCGAGGGCTCGCGGGCGCTGGTCCTGGCGGGGGTCTTCGGCGGGGCCCTCAGCGAGGTCGACGCCGGTACCTGCAACGTCCTCATCGAGGCCGCCCACTTCGATCCGGTCTCCGTGGCCCGCTCCGCACGACGCCACAAGCTGCCCACCGAATCGTCCAAGCGCAACGAGCGCGGCGTGGACACCGAGCTGGCCCCCATCGCCGCCCAGCGCGCCGTTGACCTGCTCGTCGAGTACGGCGGTGGCAGTGCCGAGCCAGTGGCCACCGACATCAACCGGACCAGGGCCCCCGAGCCCATCACCATGCGCTCCGACGCCGCCGAGCGCCTCACCGGCGTCGCCTACGGCATTGACCGCGTCACCGACCTGCTCGCCACCATCGGCTGCACCGTGGAGCGTAGCGGCTCCACCGACGACGGGACCGCGCTGCTGACCGTCACCCCGCCGACCTGGCGGCCGGACCTCGTCGGCCCTGCCCACCTGGTTGAGGAGATCGCCCGCCTCGACGGATACGACGCCATCCCGGTCATCGCTCCCACCGCTGCCGCCGGCACAGGCTTGAGCGCCGACCAGAAGGCCCGCCGCGACGTCGTGCGCGCACTGGCAGACGCCGGACTCACCCAGGTCCTGTCCTACCCCTTCATCGGAGACATCCACGATCGACTCGAGATCCCCGAGACTGACGCACGGCGTCAGACGGTCCGACTGGCCAATCCGCTGGCCGAGGACGCCCCTTGCCTGCGGACGAGCATTCTGGACTCCCTGGTGGAGGTCGCTCGGCGCAACGTCTCTCGCGGCCTGGCCGACGCCGCCGTCTTCGAGATCGGATCGGTCACCCACCCGGCCGGCACGGTGCCCGCACCGATCCCCGGCACCGATCGGCGCCCCACTGAGGCGGAGGAAGCCGCTCTCCGTGCTGGCATTCCCGCCCAGCCCACTCACATCGGCGCCGTCATGGTCGGCGAGCACGAGCGCTCCGGGGTTCTCGGGGCGGGCCGTCCTTGGGACTGGGCCGATGCCGTCGAGGTGGTCCGCACCGTGGCCGCCACGCTCGGGGTAGAGGTCGCGGTCTCCGCCCCCGAGCAGCCCTACGCCCCTTGGCACCCCGGTCGCACCGCGGAGATCCGCCTGCCTGGCCAGCGTCGGGGCAAGGAGATCGAGCCCGGAGTACTCGTGGCCCACGCCGGCGAGCTTCACCCGCGAGTGGTGCGAGAACTCGGACTGCCTGAGCGCGCCTGCGCCGTCGAGATCGACCTCGACCCGCTGCTGGAGGCAGCACACGATGCCGGTGAGCTCCAGGTCCGGGCCGTCTCCACCTTCCCGGCCGCCAAGGAGGACATCGCCCTCGTCGTCGACGAGGCCGTCACCGCAGCCGAGGTTGAGGACCTGGTCAGGCGGGCTGCGGGGGACCTGGCCGAGGAGGTTCGTCTCTTCGACGTCTTCCGCGGGGCTCAGCTCGGAGAGGGCAAGAAGTCACTGGCCGTCTCACTGGTGCTGCGCGCCCCTGACCGCACGCTGACTGCCGAGGAGACCGCCGGCGTGCGCAAGCGCGTGATCAAGCGGGCCGCCAAGCTCCTGGGGGCCGAGCTGCGCAGCTGAGTCGCTGAGACACCACCGAGAACCATGATGTGATGCACATCATGGTCCTCGGTGCGTCATTGACACCTTCGTCGGGCGGCGGGTCCCAGACAGTGTGTGTGGTCTCCGCAATACTAGGCGACATGAAAATCCTGCTGACCTCTTCCTCCAAGCACGGGTCCACCGACGAGGTGGCCGCGGTGATCGCTGAACGCCTCCGGGCCTCGAAGATCGATGTTGACATCCAACGCCCCGAGGACGTTGATGGCGTCGACGACTACGACGCCTTCATCCTGGGCAGTGCCGTCTACATGACCAAGTGGACCCAGGAGGCGGTCGACTTCACCCGGCGCTTCCACGAACCCCTCAAGGCCAGGCCCGTGTGGGCCTTCTCCGTGGGGCTGTCCGGTCTGCCGAAGGGCAAGGTCTCCGACCCCATGCGCATCGGACCGGTACTACTGGCCATCGATCCGGAGGACCACGTGACCTTCGCGGGTCGTTTCGACCCCTCCAAGCTCAGCCTGCGCGAACGCTCCATCGCCAGGCTCGGGGGTGCCGCCGAGGGTGACTACCGCGACTGGGATGAGGTGCGCCAGTGGGCGGACGCCATTGCCACCTCCCTCTACGACGATACACTCACCAGTCGTCGGGATCGCAGCTGACCGCGTAGAACCGCGTAGAACGAGGCAGGGGGCGGCGGAAGGAGAAAGGTCACAGCGCCGGTCGAATACTGTATTTCTATGCAGGTGGATGTATGGTGGCTGCATGACCTGGAGTGTTGCTGTTGCCGGAGCCACGGGGTACGCGGGCGGTGAGGTTCTGCGCCTGCTCGTCACCCATCCCGAGCTGACGATTGGTGCGCTCACCGCGGCCTCGTCCGCCGGTAGCCGCCTCGGCGACCATCACCCGCACCTGCTGCCGCTGGCCGACCGGATCATCCAACCGACCGAGGCGGAGACTCTCGCGGAGCACGACGTCGTTGTCCTGGCTCTACCGCACGGGGCCTCCGGCGCCATCACTGCTGCCCTCGAAGAGCTCGGAACCGTCAGCGGTCACACCCCCGTCCTCATCGACTGCGGTGCGGACCACCGCCTGACCAGCAAGCAGGCATGGGAGGCCTTCTACGGCTCGGACTACGCCGGAGCCTGGACCTACGGCATGCCCGAGCTCCTGCACGCCGGTGAGACGCGCGCTCAGGCTCAGCGCGCCGAGCTCGTCTCCACCAGACGTATCGCGGTGCCCGGCTGCAACGTCACCGCCATCACTCTGGCCCTCCAGCCGGGAGTCGCAGCCGGTCTCATCGACCCCTCTCGACTGACCGCGGTCCTGGCGGTCGGGTACTCCGGGGCCGGCAAGGCTCTCAAGCCCCACCTCACCGCCGCCGAGGCGCTGGGGGCGGCTCAGCCCTACGCCGTCGGCGGTACCCACCGCCACATCCCCGAAATCATCCAGAACCTGGAGGTCGCCGGTGCCGGGGCCACGCGTCTGTCCTTCACCCCGGTCCTGGTCCCCATGAGCCGCGGCATCCTCGCCACCGTCACCGCTCCCATGACCTCGGCTCTGCGCGAGGCCGCCGCCCCTGAAGCGATGCTGCGGACGACCTGGGAGAGCGCCTACGGGGCGGTCGGAAGTGGTGAGCGCCTCATCCACCTTCTGCCACAGGGCACCTGGCCCACGACAGGCGCTGTCCTCGGCACCGGAACCGCCACCGTCCAGGTCGCCATCGACCGCGGTGCGGACGCCGTTGTCACCATGTGCGCCATCGACAACCTCGGCAAGGGCACTGCCAGTGCCGCCCTGCAGTCCCTCAACCTGGCTCTCGGCCTGGAGGAGACCACCGCCATCACCACTCAAGGAGTAGCACCGTGAGCGTGACCGCAGCCCGGGGCTTCCGCGCCGCCGGCGTGCGCGCCGGCCTCAAGGCCTCCGGTAAGCCAGACCTCGCCCTCGTCGTCAACGACGGCCCGCTTGATACCGCCGCCGGAGTGTTCACCACCAACCGTGTCGTCGCCGCACCCGTTGTCTGGTCACGCCGGCTCCTGGCCGGTCATGAGGGGAATGAACCGGGCCGCGCCTGCGCCGTCGTCCTCAACTCCGGAAGCGCCAACGCCTGCACCGGGGTCCAGGGCCTGCGCGACACCGAGGCCACTGCGGCCTGTGCCGCCGGGCTGCTGGGGACCGAGCCGGGCCAGGTCCTGGTCTGCTCCACCGGAGTCATCGGGGAGCGCATCGATATGCCCCTCCTCCTGGAGGGGATCGACGTCGCAGCCCTCGCCCTGGCCGACACACCCCGGGCCGGCAGTGACGCAGCCACCGCCATCATGACCACCGACACCGTCTCCAAGGAGGACTCTCTCGCTGTCGGCGCAGGAGAGGCGGACTGGACCATTGGCGGCATGATCAAGGGAGTGGGCATGCTGGCCCCCGGCATGGCCACCATGCTCGCCGTCATCACCACCGACGCCGTCCTCACGCCCCAGCAGGCGCAGCAGGCCTTAAGCTCCGTGACCGCGCGCACCGTCAACCGGATCAACTCCGACGGCTGCATGTCCACCAATGACACCGTCCTCCTGCTGGCCTCCGGAGCCTCCGGAGTCTCGCCCTCCCGGAATGAGCTCGAAAAGGCACTGACTGAGGTGATGAGCAGGCTCGGTCGGCGCCTTGTGGCCGACGCCGAGGGCGCCACCCACGACATCGCCATCACCGTCTCCGGTGCCGTCAGTGAGGAGGCCGCCGAGGCCGCGGCCCGCACGGTCAGCTCCTCCAACCTCCTCAAGTGCGCCGTCGCCGGGGCCGACCCCAACTGGGGACGCGTCCTGTCCCAGCTGGGGACCGTGCCCGAGGACGTCTGCCCCTTCGACCCGCAGGAGGTTGACGTGACCATCAACGGCGTCACGATCTTCTGCCACGGCGCCCCCGACCAGGACCGGGATCTGGTGGACATGAGCCCACGCGAGACCCGCATCGACATCGCCCTGTCCGCGGGCCGGGCCGAGGCCACTGTGTGGACCAACGACCTCACCCACGGATACATCACCATCAACGCGGACTACACGACATGAACCGGACCCCTCTCGACCCGCAGACCAAGGCCTCCGTCCTGCTGGAGGCCGTGCCGTGGCTGCGCACCTACAAGGGCGCCACCATGG
>ERZ773075.667-NODE-667-length-23989-cov-44.8064_pt1 | contig 23989 bp, 20 predicted proteins | sample MGYA00580614_ERZ773075 | MGnify/ENA primary metagenome ERZ773075 (study PRJEB29015, sample SAMEA2738021) | human oral metagenome | biome: human oral; feature: human-associated habitat; material: dental | place: China | collected 2043 ... | reverse complement strand
AGAACGAGCGCCTCGTCGCCGCCCTGGGCACCGCCCGCGAGCGCATCACCGAGCTCGGTCGGCAGCTCGACGCCGTCACCCGGCCCCCGGTCACCCTGGGACTGCTCGCCGACCTTCCCAGTACAGGGGATTCTGGGGACTCCGGGCAGGCGGGGGAGGGGGCCTCCCAGGAGCGCGAGGTCGCCGTGAGCCTGGCCGGACGTCAGATGCTCCTGCACGTCCACCCCGGCGTGGACGATGCCGACCTCCAGGCGGGACGGCTCGTGGCCGTCAACGACCAGATGCTCGTCGTCGCCACCCTTCCCGAGCCCCAGACCGGCGAAGCTGTCACCCTCGAGGAGACTCTCGACGACTCCCGTATCCTGGTGAGCACCGGCGGAGGAGGCACGAGGGCCCTCACCCTGTCCTCCTCGCTGCGCCGCATCGCCGGGACCGGAGAGGGGCTCAAGCCCGGCGACACTCTGGCCGCCGACCTGCGTGCCGACATCGCCACGGCCCTCATCGAACGCACCAACGTTGAGCAGCTCGTCGTTGCCGAGACCCCCGACGTCTCCTGGGAGGACATCGGGGGACTGGGGCCGCAGATCGAGCAGATCCGCGATGCCCTCGAGCTTCCCTTCACTCATCCGGACCTTTTCCAGGCCTATGGGTTGCGCGCCCCCAAGGGGCTTCTGCTCTACGGTCCGCCCGGTTGCGGCAAGACCCTCATCGCCAAGGCCGTCGCCACCTCGCTGGCCGGATCTGGACGTGCCCCGACGCAGGGCCGCTCGGCCGCCTTCCTCAACATCAAGGGCCCCGAGCTGCTGAGCAAGTTCGTCGGTGAGACCGAGCGGCAGATCCGCGCCATCTTTGACCAGGCCCGCAAGGCCGCCGCCGAGGACCGGCCGGTGGTTATCTTCTTCGACGAGATGGAGGCACTCTTCCGCACCCGCGGCACCGGCGTGTCCTCCGACGTCGAGACCATGATCGTGCCGCAGGTCCTCGCGGAGATCGACGGCGTGGAGTCCTTGCGCAACGTCGTCATCATCGGGGCCTCCAATCGCGAGGACATGATCGATCCTGCCATCCTGCGCCCCGGCCGCCTGGATATGAAGATCTGCATCAACCGGCCCGACGCAGTCGGGGCAGAGGAGATCCTGGCCCGGCACCTGAGAGCCGACCTGCCTCTGGCCCCTGCCGAGCTCGCGGCTCACGGGGGAGACCGCGAGGCCACCGCGTGCGCGCTGCGTCGCGTCGTCGTTGAGACGCTCTACGCGCGAAACGAGGACACCGCCGTCCTGGAGATCACCGAGGCGCACGGGGCCTCAGGCGGTGCTGCTACTCGCACTCTCCACCTGGCCGATCTGGCCAGCGGAGCCATGCTGGCCGCCATCGTCTCCCGGGCCAAGACGGCCTCCATCAAGGACGAGCTCTCCGGGGGAGACGGGGGCCTGAGCGCGGACAGGCTCCGCGTAGCTGTTGAGCTCGAGGCCCGGCAGAATGAGGAGATCACCGGAGCCACCACCCCTGAGGGGTGGGCCCGGCTCATCGGTGCCCGTACCTCGAAGATCCTTGGCGTTCGCAGGCTCGGGAGGGAGAGAATATGAGTGACAGCGACTTTCAACCGGGGCCGGTGAGGCGTCCCGTCGGCCTGGAGACCGAATTCGGGGTCCTGCGCCCGAGCGATCCTTACGCCAACCCCGTGGTCCTCTCCAGCCAGGTCGTGGAGGCCTACAGCGCTGGGGCCGATGCGCCCAGTGCACGGTGGGATTACGCGGGTGAGGATCCTCTGGCCGACCTGCGTGGCGGCAGGCTCCGCCGCTCCGCCGCGCACCCCAGCCAGCTCACCGATGATCCCGCGCTTCCGGCGCCGTCGGGCGATGCCTCTCCAGTCATGAGGACGGCGGACCCACCACCCGCTCCCTGGGGCTCGCAAGCCCGCCCCAGCGCCGTTGAGGAGGCGTTGCCCCAGGCAGCGGCCACGGTTCTTGTCAACGGGGCCCGCCTCTACGTGGACCACGCCCACCCCGAGTACTCCTCGCCGGAGGTCCTCACCCCCCACGACGCCCTCGTCTGGGACCGCGCCGGGGAGGTGATCGCCCGGCGTGCCATGGCGGTGCTCGACGATGCCGTCGGTCAGGGCGAGATCGTCCTGTACAAGAACAACGTCGACGGCAAGGGGGCTGCCTACGGCTCCCATGAGAACTACCTCGTCCGGCGCGGCCTGCCCTTCGAGGAGCTGGCCGCGATCCTCACCCCCTTCCTGGTCACCCGCCCCGTCCTGGTGGGCGCCGGGCGGGTCGGGATTGGCCAGCGCAGCCAGCGGCCCGGTTTTCAAGTCAGTCAGCGAGCAGACTACGTCGAGTCCGAGATCGGTCTGCAGACCACCTTCAACCGCCCCATCATCAACACCCGCGACGAGCCTCACGCCAATGCTGCGCGTTGGCGTCGCCTGCACGTCATCAACGGCGACGCCAACCGCTTCGATGTTCCCATCTACCTCAAGGTCGCCACCATCGATCTGCTCCTGTGGTTCCTGGAGCAGGCGCACAGCACCGGGGCGTTCAAGGATGCTCTGGCCGAGTTGAGCCGGTTGGCGATCATCGGCGACCCCGTGGAGGAGCACTGGGCCGTATCCCACGATCCCACCCTCACCTACGAGTTGACCACACGGGCCGGGACCATGAGCGCCCTGGCGGTCCAGCGCGCCTACTTGGAGATCATCAGTCCCGCCGTGACACGCGCCGGAGACCCGGAGTCGCAATACGCCCTTGACCTGTGGCGCCAGGGCCTCGTCGCCCTGGAGCAGTGGAGCCGCGATGGCTCCGGTCCAGCGGCCCACCTGGTGGAGTGGGTCGCCAAGTACGAGCTCTGCGAGGGACTGCGCCGCCGGTCGGGAACCGGTTGGGACGACGCCCGTCTGGCCGCCCTCGATATCCAGTGGGCCGACCTGCGTCCAGGACGCTCAGTGGTCGACAAGCTCGACGCGGCAGGTCGGATCCACCGCCTGGTCACCGAGACCGAGGTCGAGCGGGCCGCCGACGCGCCTCCCAAGGGAACGCGCGCTGCCATCCGCGGAAGCGCCATCAACCGTTACCCACAGATCGTGGGCGCGTCCTGGACCTGCTTGGTTCTCGACATCCCCGGCCACCCCGAACTGCTGCGTCTGCGTCTGCCCGACGACGTCGCCGTCGGAGCGGATGAGACGGCGACCATCCTGGAGGAGATTGGTCGTCGGGTAGCACCTGCGAGAGACTGACTCCCACGGCGCCGACCTACGATGCGCTGACCGAGACGACGAGTGAAGGGGAACATATGACGCCGCAACACGCCAACCAGTCTCACGGACAGGCTCGTCACGCCGGCGTCGAGTCCGGTGTCGAGGACACGGACGAGCAGATCAGCGCCGGAGCCCCGATGGCGTCGACCCGGAGCATCACAGACGCCCAGGCCGCAGATGTCGACAGCATCCTCGATGAGATCGACTCGGTCATCGAGACCAACGCAGCGGCCTTCGTCCAGGGCTTCGTCCAGAAGGGCGGCCAGTGAGCATGAGCGGCTCACGGCCCCTGGCGCGCCGCATCATCGGGGTGGAGACCGAGTACGGCATCACCTGTGCCCCCGCCGGAGACGGCCTGCCGCCCCTGGACGCCGATCACGCGGCTCGCGAGCTCTTCGACCCCGTCGTCCAGCGCTCGCGCTCCTCGAACATCTTCACTCGTGGAGGTGCCCGTCTCTACCTCGATGTGGGCTCCCACCCGGAGTTCGCCACCGCCGAGTGCGACCGCCTTGGGGACCTGCTCGCCCAGGACCGCGCCGGCGAGCTGGTCATGGCGGACCTGGCCCAGCAGGCCAACGTCCGCCTGGCCGCAGCGGGCGTTCCCGGACAGATTCACCTGCTGAAGAACAACCGCGACGCCGAGGGAAACGGTTTCGGCTGTCACGAGAACTACCTCGTGCGCCGTCGTGGCGATTTCTGGAACGACGCGCGCACACTCGTACCCCACTTGGTGACTCGGCAGATCCTCGTCGGCGCAGGATATATCGTGGGCAATGACGAGGCTCGCCCCTCGGGCAGCAGTCTCAGCGGCTATGTCTTCTCCCAGCGGGCGGACCAGATGTGGGACGCCGTCTCCTCGGCCACGACCCGCGCCAGACCACTGATCAACACCCGCGATGAGCCTCATGCCGATGCCGAGCGCTACAGGCGCTTGCACGTCATCGTCGGGGACTCCAATATCGCCCAGGGATCCACCCTGCTCAAGGTGGCGGCCATGGACCTGCTCCTGGACTACCTGGAAAGTGGCGGGGACCTGAGTGATCTTGCCCTGGCCGATCCCATGCGGGCCATCCGGGACACCTGCCGCGACCTGAGCGGAGGAGCGCTGCTGGAACGCGCTGACGGTCGCACCATCACGCCATTGGAGATGCAGGGCGAGCACCTTGAGCGGCTGCGAGGCCACATCGCAGGCGGGGTCGAGGTGACCGACCTTCACACCGTGGCGCTGGAACTGTGGGAGCGGGGGCTGGAGGCAGTCCGCCTCCAGGAGCCCGAGCGCGTGGCCACGGAGCTGGACTGGGCGGCCAAGTACCAGCTGGTGACCCGCTACTGTCAGCGGCGAGGTACCGACCTGACAGATCCGCGAGTGACCAGGTTGACTCTGGCCTATCATGATGTCTCACCCGAGCAGGGGCTGCGACAACGCCTGGAGACTACGGGCATGCTGCGCCGTTTCGTCGACGACGAGGCCTGCCGGCGTGCAACCGGCACTCCGCCTGCTACAACGCGCGCGCACCTGCGTGGTGCGGTCGTGGCCAGGGCCGAGGACCTGCGTCGCGACGTGACTGTCGACTGGATGGGCATTCGGCTCGACGACGGTGCCTCTGAGGCTGTTACCCTAAAGGATCCCTTCTGCGCTGTGGACGAGCGTATCGACGCGCTCCTGGAGACTATGGAGCACTCGGCGGCAACCGACTTTCCGGCCGGGGTCTGAGACATCGTTCACGGCACCGATAGGGAGACCGACGGAAGACGCGACATGAGCACTACCTCCACACCAGATGCTGGTACCAGCACGCCTTTGACTCGCCGCCAGCGCCGGGATCTTGAACGCGCTCAGGAGATCGCCCAGCAGGCTCAACAAGATGCACGAGTCGGGGCCGCACCTGGGGCGGCAGCTGCCGTATCGGCGGCCTCCGCGGGGCGCACCGTTGAGTACGCAGCGCGCACTGAGCACCTGCCGGCGCTTCAGCGGTCCTCAGCCGAGGGGCACCAGGCGCCGCACTGGCCAGCATCAGATCCGTCGACCGTCGAACCTGCGGCTGTATGGCGAGCGGCCACCGCCTCGTCTCCGGCCCCCCACATCGTCACCTCGCCGCAGGAGGAGCCACGGCTCCGACACCCCACAGGGGACGATGCCGTGACACCCCTCGGACTGGACGCCGGCGGCGACCTCGAGAGCGCGAGTGATGGCACGGCTGAGGCGATGGATGATGCGGCGGACGGTGCGGTTGATGACGTGGAGGTGCCGAGGCCTCGGCGCACGCTGGGAGGGCCGCTCGGCCGGATGCCCCGGGGACCCTTGGCCGTCGCCCTGATCGGTGTCGTCGTTCTGGCCATGATCCTCGTGCCCCTGGCCGTCAACAAGCTCATGGCCGGTAGGAACGGATCCGGCGCGAGCACAGTGGGGCAGTCGACTGTGCAGGACGGGAACGCTCCGCTGGACCAGGTGCTGAAGGTCAGCGGGCGAGTCGGTTCAGGCTCGGCCCCCTCAGTCACTCTGACCAACGAGGCCTCGCTGTCGGCACCCCACTCAGTTATCACCGACGTCGTCGTTACTGGCGAGGGGCGTGTGGTTGCTGACGGTTCGCCGGTCATCCTGCAGGTCTCCCGGTTCTCCGGCCTGGATGCGCGTAATACCACCGGGAAGGCCAACGGCTACAACCTGTGGAAGGGGACCCTGGGAGCCTCCGAGGTGGGCTCGGAGGTCGATGCGGCTGTCTCAGGACAGCATGAGGGGAGCCGCGTCGTCCTGCGTGCACCCACTGAGGAGAAGGACGGCACAAGGACGGCTGAGATCACGGTCGTCGACATTCTTCCCACGACCGCCACCGGTGAGGCGCAGGACCCCGGGGGCGGTGCGCCTGCCGTCGCCGAGGGGCCCGACGGTTCCGTCACAGTGAGCAGTGCCGGCCTGCCGACTCCCACCCGAGCGGCAACGGCAGTCCTTATCAAGGGCACTGGGCCTCAGGTCGGTCCCCAGGACAAGCTCATCGCCCGTAGCACGATGGTCAGCTGGGTCACCGGTCAGGAGCTCGACGAGTCCTCCTACGGTCACCAGAAGCTGCCCAAGCTGCTCGACATGAGTAACGCACTGGTGGGCGTCTCCCAGAACCTGGTCGACATCCGAAGCGGTTCACGGGTCGTGCTCTCCCTCCCGGCAGAGCAGGCACAGGGCAATGAGCCTGTCATCGTCGTCATCGACATCCTGGCCATCGACCCCTCCTCATCAGATCAGCCTAAAGGTTCGGTGACCGCCGCGCCCCTGCCCTCCTCATCCCCCCAACCTACAAATCAGGACAAGTCATGAGCGTCGCCATCCGCATCATTCCCTGCCTGGATGTCAAAGACGGCCGAGTCGTCAAGGGTGTGAACTTCCAAGGGCTCCAGGACGCCGGCGACCCGGTTGAGCTGGCGGCCCGCTATGACGCCCAGGGTGCCGACGAGATCACCTTCCTCGATGTCTCAGCCTCCCACGAGGGGCGCGCCACCATGCTGGACGTGGTCTCCCGCACAGCCGAGCAGGTGTTCGTACCCCTGACCGTGGGAGGAGGGGTTCGTTGTGTCGAAGACGTGGACCAGCTTCTGCAGGCGGGTGCGGACAAGATCGGTATCAATACCGCCGCTATCTCTCGTCCTGAGATGCTGGCGGAGATAGCCCGGCATTTCGGCAACCAGGTGGTGGTCCTGTCGGTGGATGCGCGTCGTTGCCCGCCTGGTACCACCACCGCGTCAGGCTATGAGGTCACCACCCACGGAGGACGGATCTCAACAGGGATCGATGCCGTCGCCTGGGCGGCGCGGGGCGCAGAGCTCGGTGCCGGGGAGATCCTGCTGAACTCCATGGATGCCGACGGTGTCACCGGCGGCTTCGACACCGAGATGATCGACGCTGTGCGCAGGCGGGTCCGAGTCCCTCTCATCGCCTCAGGCGGTGCCGGATGCCCCGAGGACTTCGCCATCGCCGCAGACCATGGCGCCGACGCCGTTCTGGCCGCATCGGTCTTCCACTACGGAGTGATGACTATTGACGAGGCGAAGAACGTGTTACGGGATGCGGGCCATCCAGTACGTTGAATTGTCTCGCCCAGAGAGTCTGTTATGCTGCCGAGACGATCTGCCGAAATCGGCTTCAATGATCGTTTTTATCACAATTATCACGGAGGTGGAATATGAGCGACATGGGCGCCTACCCCAACGGTTCATACAACCAGCAGCCCGGCGGCTACGGCCCCAATGGCGGCCCCTACAACCAGCAGCCCGCTGGCTATGGTCCCGCCGGCTACGGCCCCGCTGGTTACGGCCCCGCTGGTTACGGTCCCGGCGGCTACGGCCCCAGGCCTGATGAGAAGAACTCGCTGGGCGGCTGGGCTCTTGGATTGGGGATCGCCAGTCTGGTCTGTTGCTCGATCTTCACCGGTATCCCTGCGATTATCCTGGGGGTCCTGGGGATGCAGGCGGCGAACGAGGGGCGTGCCACCAACAAGGGGATGTCCATCGCCGGCATCGTAATGGGGGCGCTCTCGATCGTGTTCCTGATCATCTACTACGCTACCGGCATGTACGAGAGAGTCCTGGATGGTTTGCAGGTGTCCTAAGATCTCTTAGAAGTGTTGTGCTCGCTCCGCTGTGCAGGTCGTCAGGATTCTCTGTGCGGTGGGGAATCGTGTGGGTGAGGTCGATGGGGTGTTCTCCCCGTGAGGGCGAGATATCGCGTCCTGTGTCTCGATACGTGTGTTCATGTAGTCTGCGTATCTTAATCTGACGTGCTCGGAGGAACGATGAGTGACGTGAGTCCTTACCAGAGCGATCCCTATCTGTCGGCAGGCCCTGACGCTCAGGCTTATCCTCCTGCTCAAGATGGGTACTACGGGGCCGGATATCCTGGCGCTCAGCCGGACCCGTACCCGGTGGCTCCCGGTAATCAGATGATTCCGTATCAGGCTCCGCCCCAGTATCCCTACCCCGCGGCTCCCCATGGACCATATGGGCCGGGTCTGTACTGGGGTGGCTTCTACGATCCGCGTCGTACTGAGGCGAATGCACTGGGCGGATGGGCACTCGGGCTCGGTATTGCAAGCATGTTTTTCGGTTGTTATCTTGGTTCTATTTTCGGCATTCCCGCCATCATTGTGGGTGTCAAAGGAATGCGTGCCGCTGATGAGGGGCGTGCCACGAACAAAGGGCTTTCGATCGCCGGGACAGTGTTGGCGAGCGTGGCGACTGTGGTGAACTTAATCTTTATCGCGTTAGTATTTCTGGCACACCTCAATTCATTATAGATTCGGAGGCTACTGGCTGAAACATGGCTAGGATTAGGTATTGCGGTGATCGTCGCGCCGGACTCGGCGGTCGGATCGGCCTGGGAGCCCTCATGGTCTTATCCGCTGTCCCCGGTGGTCTTATCGTTCTGCGGGCCCTGACTCTGCCTCGAGGCTCCCCGGGACTGCCCGACCTCTGTCCGCTTCACCGTTTCACCGGGTTGTGGTGCCCCCTGTGCGGTGGTACTAGGGCGACGCGCGAGCTTTTCCACGGTGACCTGCGCAATGCGCTCGGCTACAACCCGTTCGCCCTCGTCGTGGAGGTGTTGGTAGTCCTCCTGGTGGTGCGCTGGCTGCTTGCCTCCGTTCAAGGTCGGCGCCGGCAGTTCATCTCCGGCCGGGAGGCGATGCTTCTCGGCTCTGCATGCGCGGTGTTCGCCGTGGTGCGCAATCTGCCCGGCATGTGGGTCTACCTCGGGCCGCTGCTCGGACCTCCAGGATGAGGGGGTTGTACGTGGATAATGTGGATAATTCCGTTGTGACTCTCGACCCGACAATTTCCTCACGGCTCAAGCGAAACGTCGACGGCCTGGTGTGCGCCGTCGTCCAGCAGTACGACTCGCGTGAGGTCCTCATGGTGGGCTGGATGGATGATGAGGCGCTCCGGCGCACCCTGAGCGAGGGGCGTGTGACCTTCTGGTCGCGTTCACGCGAAGAGTACTGGCGCAAGGGGGACACCTCCGGGCATGCGCAGTACGTCAAGACTGTCCACCTGGACTGCGATGGGGACGCCTTGCTGATCGAGGTCGATCAGGTGGGAGCCGCCTGTCACACCGGTGAGCGCAGTTGCTTCCTCACCGGAGGCGACCTTGGGGCGCAGCCGGGTGAGCGTCCCAGGTGACTCCCACGGTGAACGCTCTTCAGCGATTTGCAACAGATGGCCTCGGCCCGTCACGATGGTGTGGACAGGTGTCCTTCAGGAGTGCCCGTAGGTGACATCGAGGAGGTGTGTGATGACCTCGTTCGAGGCGAAGGTGGCCGACGCCAGGGCGGCCGCGGACCGTCGCGCCGCGCGTGTCCCTCTGACTCGTCTGCGGGAGATCTCGCGCCATGCTCCCGGTGCCATCAGCGCCATGTCCAGCCTGCGTGCCGATGATCGAGCGGTGACGGTCGTCGCGGAGGTCAAGCGCTCCACCGCCACCTTCGCCGATCTCAGCGGTGTCGGAGACCCCGGGGGGCTGGCCTGCTTCTACGCCGCCGGAGGGGCCGCCTGCGTGTCGGTGGTGACCGGTCCGAGCGCAACGCGAGGTTCCCTCAAGGACCTGGATGCCGTCAGGGCCGCGGTGGACCTTCCCATCCTTGCCAATGACCTTGTGGTCACCCCCTACCAGGTTCACGAGGCCCGGGCGCACGGGGCCGACCTGCTCATGCTCGATGCGCGTCTTGAGGCTCTGGTACTCGAAGGGCTCGTCGAGAGGGTCCACTCCCTGGGGATGAGCGCCGTCGTCGAGGCCCGTACCCGCCGTGAGGCGCTGACAGCGGTCGACGCCGGCGCACGCATCGTCGCAATCGACACACGTGACCCCGAGACCCTGGCCGTCGACTGCAGCCTGTTCGACCAGGTCACTGATGTTCTGCCCACTCGGGTCGTGCGCATCGCCGCCGGGGGAGTGAGAGGTCCCCATGACGTCATGAGCTTTGCTCGCTGCGGCGCCGACGTCGTCCTCGTCGGCGAGGCGATCATACGTTCCACCGATCCCCAGCAGTTCGTTGCCGAGCTGGTTGCCGCCGGTGCCCATCCGGCCCTGATCCCCTCCGCTCACCGAGAGGTCCTCTGAGTGCCTGTCACGATGTTCTCCGCCATAATGTCAGCGACTTCAGCAGTGTCGGCCGGTCTGCCGAGCCCTTCAACAGGGGTCTGGCACATCGGTCCCATTCCGATACGGGCCTATGCCTTGTGCATCCTCACCGGCGTCTTCGTGGCCACATGGTGGGCGGACCGCCGCTACCGGGCCAGGGGAGGTCTGCCGGAGATCATCCTGGACGTCGCCATCGTGGCTGTCCCGGCCGGCATCGTCGGAGCCCGCATTTACCACGTCCTGTCCTCGCCCGAGGCCTACTTCGGTCAGAACGGGGACCTGACCCTCATCCCGCAGGTGTGGTTGGGTGGTCTGGGCATCTGGGGCGGCGTTGCCGGAGGTCTTCTGGCCGCAGCGCTTCTCATGCGCCACCGGGGCCTGCGCATCGCCCCACTGGCCGACGCCATCGCCCCTGCGCTGCTGGTGGCCCAGGCGATCGGCCGTTTGGGCAACTGGTTCAACCAGGAACTCTACGGTGCGCCGACGACGCTGCCCTGGGGATTGCAGATCGACGACGCCCACCTGCCGGCCGGCTCCAGCTACCCGCCCGGAACCCTGTTCCACCCGACATTCCTCTACGAGGCCCTGTGGAACCTCGCCGGAGCCGTTCTGCTGGTGTGGATAGGAAGAAGGATGCTGGCCCGCAGTGGAGTCACCGGAGGCAGACTGCTGTGGGTCTACCTCATGGTGTACACCGCCGGCAGGGCGTGGATCGAGATGCTGCGTATCGACGAGGCCGAGACGATTCTCGGTCTAAGACTGAACGTGTGGACGTCCGTCCTCATCTTCCTCGTCGGAGCCATCGGACTCGCCATCACCTCCAAACGACCCCTCAGCGATGCCGTCGAGAGCACCGAGAAGGACCATTCGGGAGGCGAGTCATCCGATGTGGCCTCAGAAGACCCTGCTGAGGGGGACTCGCAGACCGAGGAAGGTGCTGTGGCGTCGACCGCCCACCACGAGGCGGACGCGTAGCGGCTCCACGGGTCTCCGGGCGTGCCACCCGGCCCGGGAGAACGCAGGTGAGGTGAGGAACGTCGCAACCTGAGGAGTGCCGGGATTCGTCCTCGTGTGCGGGGCCCGACGTCCCGTATCCTGGCCTCATGCGTAGAGCCAAGATCGTATGTACCCTCGGACCCGCCACTGATTCCCCCGAGCAGGTGCAAGCGCTTGTGGACGCAGGCATGAACGTCGCGCGTATCAACCGCTCCCACGGCCGCGCTGAGGACCAGGAAGAGGTCATCGTCCGCATCCGTGAGGCGGCAGCGGCCTCCGGGCGCGCCGTCGCCGTCCTGGTGGATCTCCAGGGGCCAAAGATCCGTCTGGGCCGCTTCGTCGATGACCAGAAGGTGATGCTCAACAAGGGCGACGAGTTCACGATCACGATCGACGACGTACTGGGCACCGTCAAGCGGGCATCCACCACCTTCAAGGGGCTGCCCGGGGACTGCCGCCCCGGTGACCGGCTCCTCATTGACGACGGCAATGTCGCGGTGCGCGTAATGGCCGTCACCGATACCGACGTCGTCACCAAGGTTGAGGTGCCCGGGTACGTCTCCAACAACAAGGGCATCAACCTTCCCGGTGTTGCCGTCTCCGTCCCCGCCCTCAGCGAGAAGGACCGCGATGACCTGCGTTGGGCGCTCAAGATCGGAGCCGATCTCATTGCCCTGTCCTTCGTGCGCGACGCTGACGATATCAAGGACGTTCACGAGATCATGGACGAGGTCGGCGTGCGCATCCCGGTCATCGCCAAGATCGAGAAGCCCCAGGCGGTGGAGAACCTCTTCGACATCGTCTCCACCTTCGACGGCATCATGGTGGCCCGCGGTGACCTCGGTGTGGAGATGCCGCTCGAGGCCGTCCCCCTGGTGCAGAAGCGCGCCATCGAGCTGGCCCGGCGTCAAGCCAAGCCGGTCATCGTGGCCACCCAGGTGCTGGAGTCCATGATCCAGAACCCGCGTCCCACCCGCGCCGAGGCCTCCGACTGCGCCAATGCGATCCTCGACGGTGCCGACGCCGTCATGCTGTCCGGAGAGACCTCCGTGGGCGCTTATCCGATCGAGGCCGTCCGCACCATGGCCAGCATCATCGAGAACGTCGAGGAGCACGGTGGCGAGCGCATCCCCGGTCTGGGCTCCTACCCGCAGACGCGTGGCGGGGCCCTGACCCGTGCTGCTGCGGAGATGGGTGAGCACCTCGACGTCACCTACCTGGTGACCTTCACCCAGTCCGGTGACACGGCCAGGCGCCTGTCGCGTCTACGCTCCCCGCTGCCTCTACTGGCCTTCACCCCGCTGCATGAGACGCGTAACCAGTTGGCGGTCTCCTGGGGCGTGCAGTCCTACGAGGTCCCCGAGGTTCAGCACACCGATGACATGGTGGCTCAGGTCGACGAGATCCTCCAGGACAAGCACCTGGCGCAGCCGGGCGATACCGTTGTCATCGTGGCGGGAATGCCTCCGGGCACTCCTGGTTCCACCAATTCCATCCGCGTCCACACCGTCGGCGAGACGGTTGACTACAAGGTCTGAGGTCTCCTCGTCCCTGGACGGTGCTTGAGGGGCCTTCCACGTGGTCGTGGAAGGCCCCTCAGCGCATCTCGACACCAGTAGCTGACTCGGCACGGCATATGGCATGCCGAGGACCCAGCAGTCAGCCGGCTACAGCCACCATTGCGGAGTCAGATCATCAAGGGTCACAGTCTTCCCTGTGGTGTAGTCAATCATCACCTCGACAGCGTGGAGCTGCTCCGGCATCAGCTGTGCCATCAGTTCTCGACATGCTCCGCAGGGAGGGCGGGTACGGCCGTCTCGCTCAATCGTCAGAACACGCCGTATCGCATCTTCACCGTCGGTGATCATGGTGAGTATCGCGTTGCGCTCAGCGCAGATTCCCAATGTACAGGCGGTATCTACACAGACGCCGGTGTAGATCCTTCCGGAGAATGACTCGACTGCCGCCGAGACACCGCCTGCCTCGATGTATGGGGAAATATTGCGAGGGTACAGAGCCTTCTCGGCAGCCTTGTACAACGCCACCCACGCCGTATGCATATGAAAGGGCCCTCCATCCCGCCTGGTCGTGACTGGAGTGGGTTCGGGTAAGAGCTTGCTGGTACCCCCACTGGGATTCGAACCCAGGACCTTGTGCTTATCAGGCACGACACGAGGTATAAGCTCGCTGCTCTAACCGCTGAGCTATGGGGGCGCGGCCTTGACGCCGGTGGCGTCGTAGGTGATCGACACTTCCGGTTCCGGCAGGGTCCCGGCAGCGCGGGAATAGGCTACCTCAGATGTAGGCCGCGTTCGTCCCTTTTCCAGTCAGTGTTTCACCCCGGCTCATCTCCGAACTCGTCTCGTGGCCCGGGTACCGGGAATCCTCGGTCTTGCCGCTAGCCTGGTTGTATGAGTCACGCCTCCGCCGCATCTTCTGACGATGGACGTCAGTCCTCACGGAACAACCCGGACAACCCTCTGAGCGTCGGTGACGTCGTCGCCCTCGTGGAATCCGCCGCACCTCCAGGTCTGGCCGCATCCTGGGACTCCAATGGACTCATCTGTGGCGACCCCACGGACCCGGTACGCAGCATCCTGCTGGCCGTCGACGCCGTGACAGCCGTCATCGACGAGGCCATCGACTCCGGCGTCGACATGATCATCACCCACCACCCGCTCTACCTGCGCGGAACCGACCACGTCGCGGCCACCGACGCCAAGGGGCGCTGCGTCCACCGGCTCATCCGTGCCGGCATCGCTCTGCTCAACGCCCACACCAGCCTCGATGCCGCTTGCGGTGGGGTCGCCGATGCCCTTGCTGATCGTGTGGGTCTGACTGACACCGTCCCCCTCGAGCCCGCCCCCGCCATCCCCGATCAAGGGATCGGCCGCATCGGTAGGCTCCCGCAGCCCGTCACGCTGCGCCGGCTCGCCGCTGACGTCGCCGCTGCCCTCCCCGACTCGGCTCCCGGCCTGCTTGTGGGAGGAGACCTTGACGCCGTCGTCGAGCGGATCGCCGTCTCAGGTGGGGCCGGCGACTCACTCCTGCAACGGGCTCGGCAGGCCGGTGCCGACGTGTTTCTCACGGCTGACCTGCGTCACCACCCTGCCTCTGAGCACCTGGAGGAAGGTCGCCCCTACCTGCTGTGCGGGACGCACTGGGCCACCGAGTGGGTCGGCCTGGAGCCCCTGGCCCGTCGCCTTCGGGAGAGCGCCCGTTCTCGAGGCTCGTCGCTGACCGCCCGGGTATCCCGCATCGTCACCGATCCCTGGGCGTTGCACCTGCCCACCGGATCGGATCAGGCGTGAGAGGATCATGAGAGGATTCGCATAACCGACCTGTACGCACCTGAAGGAGCACAGCCGTGACAAGCGCCCCCATCGCCCAGCAGCGCCTTCTCATCGACCTCCAGGACCTTGACTCCCGTCTGGCACGGTTGCGTCACGAGCGCAAGCACCTTCCGGTTCTCAGTCGCATCGAGTCGGTTGTTGAACGTCTTAAGACGAACAAACGGGCGGCGGTTCGAGCCGACGCCGCTGTCAGCGAGGCCAGGACGCAGGCGACCCGCAGTGAGGACGAGGTCGGCCAGGTCGTCCACCGCGCCGCGGTGCTACGTGAACGTCTTCACTCCGGTAACAGCGCCGCCCGCGACCTGTCAGCCATTCAGGGAGAGATCGATCAGCTCGGGCAGCGTCAGGCGGCCCTGGAGGAAGTGCAGATCGCTGCCATGGAGGCTCTGGAGACTGCCCGCGAAGAGGTGGAGCGCCTCAGCCGGGAGGAGTCCGACATCCGTATCGCTGGACGCGAGCTCACCGCCGAACGCGACTCCGAGTTCGCCCGCCTCGATCAGGAGATCGACTCCCTGGAGAGCCGGCGGGCGGACTTGGCCGGATCCATTGAGGCGGCCCTCCTGGCCGACTATGAAGCGGTGCGCAGTTCCACCGGGGGGCTTGGCGCAGTTGCGCTCAGGGGGCGGAGCATTGAAGGCGGATCCCTTCAGATCAGCCCCCAGGAGCTGGCGCGCATCTCCGCCGCCCCCAAGGATGAGGTCATCCACGCCGAGGAGAACGACGTCATCGTCGTACGGATGGATGTCTGAGGGCGGCTGCGCTTCGGAACCGGGACAACCTGCTCCGCCGTCTCGCTCCGGAGGCGATTAGCCGACGCCGTCATCGTTGTTGTCGAGTCACCAGAGTGAGGACCCGCCGCCCCTGCCGGTCCGCCTCGGAGATCTCGACGTCGTCGACGCCGTTCAACCGCGCGGCGAGAGCGGCGACGTCGTCCGCGCACGCCTCGGCGGACAGGGTCTGGTCGGACACGGCACTGAGAAGAGCTCCAGTGAGCAGCCCGCGAGCCCGCTTGGCCATGTGTGAGACGACCCTACGGGTGCCATCGCCGTCAACCCGTTCCACACGTACTGTCACAACCTCGACGCCGTCACGGGAAGAGGGCTTCCACGCGGCCGCATAGTCCGCCGAGCGGCAGTCGACCGTCAGTCCCCGCGTCGCCGGCTCGATCAATGACGTGGCGAGGTGCGGTTTCCAGAACGCCGACAGTCGCCCTGGGCCGGGTAGCGATGTTCCCATTGACAGCCGGTGGTTCGGCACCGGGTCGGTGGGGGACAGGACGCCCCACAGTCCCGAGAAGATGACGCAGTGACGTTCCAGGACACGGCGTCCGGCCTCCTCCTCGGCGATCGAGTCAAGCCTCGCGGCCTCGTACAGGACCCCGGTGAACAGCTGATGGGCGGGGGCGCAGGGTGAGGTCTCCAGCGACAGGTTCACCTTCGCCAGCCCCGCCCCGCGTGGTCCCAGCCCCAGGATGGCCGGGCCGTCCGGACGCCGACTCACGGCGTCCAGCGCCGACATCAACTCACGGCGTGGTGAGGTCAGCCGCTCGGCATCCAGCAGCGAGGCAAGATCCAGCGGCGGGCCCTCGACCGGAGCGGTCTTCCCCTCGGAGGGGGGTAGCAGGATCAGCACCCCCACATGATAAGCCTCGCGTGATCCCTGAAGGAGAGGGCGTCGCCGTGGGCCGTATGCCTCAACGACGCATCGTGGCGCTATGCTGGTCCTCGCGGACGAGCCGACCGGGCGGCCGCGGTACCCTGGACCGCCACTGAGGCGGCCAAGGGCTGAGGAACGTCCGGGCTCCACAGAGCAGGGCGGTGGCTAACGGCCACCCGGGGTGACCCGCGGGACAGTGCCACAGAGAGCAGACCGCCCGCCGATTCCGGCGGGTAAGGGTGAAAGGGTGGGGTAAGAGCCCACCAGCGCGACGGGTGACCGCCGCGGCTCGGTAAACCCCGCCCGGAGCAAGACCGCACAGCTGGCGCTTGAAGGCTGCTCGCCCGAGTCAGCGGGTAGGTCGCATGAGGCCATTGGTGACAATGGTCCAAGATGAATGGTCGCCACCGTCAGGCCGGTAACGGCCGGCGGCAACAGAACCCGGCGTACAGGTCGGCTCGTCCCTCTTCTCTTCAATCGGGCCGAATGGTCTGGGAACACAACTGGGGCGGGGGCCGTAAGCAGTGCTTACGGCCCCCGCCCCTGATGATGTGATCTGGCGATCTGCGGCTGCTCACTGAGCCTTCACATACACCTCATCGCCGCCGTATCCCAGTGAGACGACGAAGACGCCATTGCCGTCGTTCTGAGTGGAGGAGTCTGCGATGAAGACAAGATATCCCGAGGCCGTTCCGCCGTCTCGCGGCATGGACTGATTCTCCAGTGCCCCCTTGTCAAGGATGTAGCTCTTCTCTTCGGAAGTCGTCCCGTTGTAGGAGTAGTCGATATTAAGGTCGAAGCTACTCAGCTGGCCATCGCCGTGGTAGGTGATGTCAACGGGGACTCGCATATACGACTGGCCGGCAGGAGGCTCCTCGTAGGAGGCATACTTGTCGCCGTTCTTCATCGTGTCCGCCGTGAGGTTCCACTCGACGGGCTTGAAGGTGATCTCAACGGTGGCGCTGGGGTCGGTGCTCGTCTTGCCGGCCTTGACCTCGATTGGCCCGGAGGACGGGTCGATGGGGTCGTCCTTGGTTCCGGGGCCCTTTCCTGAAGAGGAGCCGTCGGAGCCGCCCGACGTCTTAGTCGTTTTGTTGCCCTTCTTACTCCCTGAGTTGCCGGACTTGCCGCTCTTCGACTGGGAGGTCGATGTGCCCCCCGCCTTGTCGTCGCCTCCGTTGTCGGAGCCGCTCATGGCCCACACGATGCCGCTCACGGCCAGCACGACCACGAGCACCGCGGCGCCGGTCCAGAACCACCACTGCTGGGTGACCGGCTTGGAGCCGCCGGGAGCGCCCGGCCCGCCGATGCCACCGGGCTGCCAACCGCCCACCGGAGGCTGTGAGCCGCCCAGAACACCCTGGCTCTGGAACGGCGTGGGGGACTGGGCGTAGTCCATGTTGGCCGCGTATGGGCTGGTGCCGGCCGCCTGGGCGGCGTAGTCGCCCGAAGGGGCAGAGGCGGACATTCCGGTCGGATCGGCGACCGAAGCGTTGGTGCCAACCGGAGCCGTCGGGGCGGTCGAAACCGCCTGGGTCGGTGCCCACGCCGGGTCGGCCTCTGTGGCCGCGCCCGCAGCCGAGGCAGCTGAGCCGCTGGAAGCGGCAGAGTCGTCCACCCAGATCTGCCAGCCTTCGGGTGCCGGGCCCCAGGCGGGGTCGGGCTGCCAGCCTGCAGGCGGCTCGAAGCCCTCTGGCGGTGCGGGCCAGTTCGGTGGTGGATTGAAGCGCAAAGCCATGTGAACCTCCGGAAGGGGAAATGGGCGGAACTCGATGCGCGGCGCCTGAAACGGGACCGACACGTCCACTGTCCACGGACGATACGTCGTCACATCGTCGTCAGGCAACGTCAACGGGCGCTGATGAAAGCGAACGGGGAGTTCTCCCCGGCTCCTCGAGCAGGGTCAGGGGAGGGTGAGGACCTCGGCGCCGTCCTCGGTGACCACCAGCGTATGCTCGAACTGCGCGGTACGGGAGCGGTCCTTGGTGACCACCGTCCAGCCGTCGTCCCACCGCTCCCACTCGATGCCGCCGAGCGTGAGCATCGGCTCGATCGTGAACACCATCCCCACCTCGATGACGTCGTCGTGGAGGGGAGCGGCGTCGTAGTGGGGGATGATGAGGCCGGAGTGGAAGGCCTCACCGACACCGTGTCCGGTGTAGTCACGCACCACGCCGTAGTGGAAGCGCTTGGCGTAGGCCTCAATGACCCGGCCGATGACGTTGACCTCCCGTCCCGGCTTGACCGCCTTGATCCCCCGCTCCATCGCGGTGCGGGTGCGCTCGATGAGCAGCTCCGTCTCAGGATCGACCTCGCCGACGGCGTAGGTGGCGTTCGTGTCGCCGTGGACACCTCCGATGTAGGCGGTGACATCGAGGTTGACGAGGTCCCCTTCGTTCAGACGGGTCGAGTCAGGGATCCCGTGGCAGATGACCTCGTTGACCGAGGTGCAGATCGACTTGGGGAAGCCCATGTACCCCAGGCAGGAGGGGTAGGCGCCGTGGTCGCACAGGTACTCGTGAGCGATCCGGTCCAGCTCGTCCGTGGTCACCCCTGGGGCGATCGCCTTGGCGGCCTCGGTCAGGGCGCGGGCGGCCAGTCGACTCGCCACCCGGATCCGCTCAATCGTCTCAGCGTCCTTGACCTCGGAGGCGGTCACGCGCTCGGGGCCGTCATGGAACATGTACTCGGGACGCTCGATGGATGCAGGAACATGCCGTTCAGAACTGAGGGTTCCGGGAGTGAGCGTGCCACGTGGTGCGCGGTCGGCCAGGGAGGCTGAGGATGCGGGGGAAGCCGAAGAACTCATGACGTCAGCATAGGAGCGGGCGTCCGCTTCGGGGGACCATCCTTCGACCTGAGTGCGGGGCCTCCGCCATTGCTTTATGAGCATTATCACTTTTACGCCTCGCCCTTGGAGCCCCTGGAGGCGGGCCGCATGAGCCCGTTCCAGGCGCCGGCCGGAGCCCGTCTGTCGTGCTGGATCGGCCGCGTCGTCGGCGGCCTGTTCAGCGCGAGCGGAGCGACGTTCGCCCCGGACGTCCGTCACCGAGGTCCGGTTGCCGCTTCGGGACCTGGTTTCAGTTGGTCAGGCGCCGAACCAGTGCTCCTCAGCCGGAAAGCTCTGCTCACGCACCGCGTTGCCGTAGTCGACGGCGGCCTGGCGCAGTGCCTGGCCGACCTGACCGAACTGGTGGGCGAAGCGCGGCGACCAGCCCGTCATCCCGGCCATGTCCGTCCACACGAGGACCTGGCCGTCGCAGCGGGCGCCCGCGCCGATGCCGATCGTCGGGATCGGGAGGGACTCAGTGACGCGTGCGGCCAGGGGCTCGGGCACCATCTCCAGGACGAGAGCGATCGCGCCGGCCTCCGCCAGCGCCTGCGCGTCGGCCAGGAGCCCCTCGGCCGCCTGACCACGCCCCTGGACCCGGAAGCCCCCGAGCATGTTGATGCTCTGCGGGGTGAATCCCAGGTGCCCCACCACCGGGATGCCCGCCTGGGTCAGCGCGCGCACGCTCGCCGCCCGGGGGCTGCCGCCCTCGAGCTTGACGGCATTGGCCCCCGCCTTCATGAGGCGCACCGCACTGGCCAGTGCCTGCTCCGGGCCGGCCTCGTAGGTGCCGAAGGGGAGGTCGGCCACCACGAGCGCCCGCGTCGTCGCCCGGGCCACCGAGCGCGTGGCCACCACCATCTCGTCCAGCTCCACCGGTAGCGTCGAGTCGTGCCCGAGCATGACGTTGCCGATCGAGTCGCCCACCAGCAGCAGATCGGTTCCGGCAGCGTCCAGGACGCTGGCAGTAACGGCGTCGTAGGCGGTGAGCATGACGAGTTTGATGCCATCGTTCTTCGCCGCGGCGAGATGATGAACGCGTACGGGCTTGCCGCCTCCGACGGCGACGGAGGATCCGTGAGGGGACTCGGGGGTAGCCATGGGCCGAGGCTACCCGAGATCAAGGAGCGGCCCGGTGCGTACCTCTCCCCGTGGGCCTCCTTCACCGGGGTGATTCTCGAAACCTGCTCGACGCACCCGCGCACTAGGCTGGTTCCGGCAAGAACGTCTCAGGCGGACGAACGGCCGGTCGGTCACGCCGTCGGTCCACCGCCGCACCCCACGCTGAGGAGGCACCATGGACAAGCAGCAGGAGTACGTGCTCAGAGCCATTGAAGAGCGCGACATCAGCTTCATCCGCCTGTGGTTCACTGACGTCTCCGGGCAGCTCAAGTCCGTGGCGATCGCACCGGCCGAGGTCGAGAGCGCCTTCGAGGAGGGCATCGGCTTCGATGGCTCGGCCATCGAGGGTCTGACCCGTGTCTTCGAGTCCGACATGCTGCTTGCACCCGACCCCTCCACCTTCCAGATGCTGCCATGGCGCGACGGTGCCAACGGCGTGGCCCGCATGTTCTGCGACGTGCTCACGCCTGACGGCGAGCCCGCCCGCACCGACCCACGCTCCGTGCTCGAGCGCCAGCTCGCCCGGGTCGCCGAGGCCGGCTTCACCTGCTACATCCATCCCGAGATCGAGTTCTACCTGGTTCAACGTGACGCCGACGGACGTATCCGACCTACTGACGACGCCGGCTACTTCGATCACGTGCCCGGCGGCACCGCCCACGACTTCCGTCGCCACGCCATCCTCATGCTCGAGCAGATGGGGATCTCGGTGCAGTTCTCACACCACGAGGGCGGCCCCGGCCAGAACGAGATCGACCTGCGCTTCGCCGACGCCCTGTCCATGGCGGACAACATCATGACCTTCCGCGCCGTCGTCGAGGAGGTGGCACTCAAGGAGGGCTGCCTGGCGACCTTCATGCCCAAGCCCTTCCCCGACCAGTTCGGCTCGGGCATGCACACGCACTTCTCCCTGTTCGAGGGCGACCGCAACGCCTTCTTCGACCCCTCCGGCCAGTACCAGCTCTCCGCCACCGGACGCTCCTTCATCGCCGGACTGCTGCACCACGCCTCGGAGATCACGGCCGTCACCAACCAGCACGTCAACTCCTACAAGCGCCTGTGGGGCGGGGACGAGGCCCCCAGCTACGTGTGCTGGGGCCACAACAACCGCTCCGCCCTGGTGCGCGTGCCCATGCACAAGCCCGGCAAGGCCCAGTCCGCGCGCGTGGAGTACCGCGGCATCGACTCCTCGGCCAACCCCTACCTGGCCTATGCGGTCATCCTGGCAGCCGGGCTCAAGGGCATTGAGGAGGGCTATGAGCTTCCCCCCGAGGCCGAGGACGACGTCTGGGCCCTGTCGGAGATGGAGCGCAAGGCTCTGGGGATCCTTGCCCTGCCCACCTCGCTCAAGAGCGCGGTGGCGGCCATGGAGCGCTCCGACCTGGTGGCCGACACCTTCGGCGAGGACACCTTCGAGTACTTCCTGCGCAACAAGCGCCGCGAGTACCGGGCCTACGACGCCCAGGTCACCGACTTCGAGCTCAGCCAGTTCTTCCCCCGCGTCTGAGCGGAGCAGGAGGTCGCCGTGAGAGACCAGCGCAGGAGGCGCCCGCCGGTGGGGGCTCCCTCGCGGCACAGCTCCTCGCCCAGGACCCGGCTCCTGCGAGCCGGTTTCCAGAACGTCACTCGGGCCGGGGCGCTCCTGGGGGACCCGGCGCTGCTGCCGCTTCTACCGGTCAGGGACGGGACCGACGGCGTCCGCAGCGCTGGAGGAGTCTCCGGTCGGTCCTCGACCGTTCGTGTCCGGCGGATAGAAGACCGAACGGGAGACGTGGAGATCGGACCCGGCAGACAGGAGCTCATTGAGGCCCTGTCCCTCACCGCCGACCCCGATCTGGCGCTGCTCAGTCTGGTTCGACTTGCCGAGGCCGCAGCTTCCGTCGAGGCACGCCACCACGCCTCCTTTCGCGGCGTCGAGCCCGGATGCACCCGAACACCCGCAACCCTTCTGCGCAGTCTCCTCGGTGCGTCCGCCGCCGAGCCTCGTGAGCATCGGCGTCGTCTTCTCGCCGTCCTGGGCGCCTCCCAGGCCCTGGGCGACTTTCTTGTGGCCCACCCCGAGCACCTCACGGCTCTCGCACCGGCCAGGGCATGGGACGCCCCCGAGGAGCCAGAGGCCCGTGAGGCGATGCGGAACACCGTGCGGGAGGCGCTGGCTGCGGGGACATCGCAGAACAGAGGCATCGACTACTCGAGCGCTTCGATCGAGTCCGCTGCCCCAGGTTCAGCGGTGGATCGGGCGACCGCGGCGCTGCGACGCGTCTACCGAGACCGTCTCACAGCCATCGTCGCCGATGATGTGACCGACTCGGGCCCGATCGAGCACGTCCCCACCGTCTGCCGCCGTATGACGGAGCTCGCCGGCGCCGCTCTGGACGCCGCCCTGCTCATCGCGCGTGCCGCCGTCGGACCTCAGGCGGACGAGGTGATCCTTGCCGTGATCGCCATGGGCAAGACCGGGGCGTATGAGCTCAACTACATCTCCGATGTCGATGTCGTCTACGTCGTCGGCCCAGCTCGGGAGCCTCGGGGAATGGGAGAGCCGAACGAGGAGCACCTTGTGGACGTCGGCACCCATCTGGCCACCGAGCTCGCCCATGTCGTCTCCGCCACCGCACCCGAGCCGCCACTGTGGCCGCTGGACACGGCGCTGCGCCCCGAGGGCAGGGACGGCGCGCTCGTGCGCACCCTCGACTCCCACCTGGCCTACTACCGGCGATGGGCCGCCTCCTGGGAGTTCCAGGCCCTGCTCAAGGCCAGGGCCTGCGCCGGGGACATGGAGCTCGGTACCCGCTATGAGCAGGCGGTGGCGCCTTTCGTGTGGGAGGCCAGCCGGCGGGAGAACTTCGTCGAGGACGCCCGCGCCATGCGCCGCCGGGTGGAGAAGGAGTCCGTGCCTCGCTCGGGCGTGGACCGGCGCATCAAGCTGGGACCCGGCGGACTGCGGGACGTGGAGTTCACCGTCCAGCTCCTCCAGCTCGTCCACGGCCGCTCCGATGAGAGCCTGCGCGTGCGCGGCACCTTGGAAGCACTCGACGCGCTCAGCATCGGCGGATACGTCAGCCGGACTGATGCAGCGGCACTGAGCAGCTGCTACAAGGCCCTACGGCTCCTGGAGCACCGCAGTCAGCTCTTCCGCCTGCGCCGTACCCACGACCTGCCGCGCAAGGAGGAGAACCTGCGCCGCATCGAGCGGGGCATCAGCGACTGCCTGGGCCGGGGCGACAGCCTGTGGGAGGATTTCAAGGACCTTCGTCGGCGTGTGCGTGCGCTCCATCAGGAGATCTACTACCGTCCTCTGCTGAGCTTCGCCGCCACCCTCAGCGCCGACGAGATGGCACTGAGCCCCCAGGCGGCGCGCGAGCGACTCGCTGCCGTCGGCTACACGGACCCCGACGGGGCCCTGCGCCACATCCAGGCCCTCACCGAGGGCGTCAGCCGCCGAGCCGCCATCCAGCGCCAGCTGCTGCCGGTCATCATCGGCTGGATCGGTGAAGGGGCCGACCCCGACTTTGGCCTGCTCTCCTTCCGCCGCCTGTCGGAGGCCATCGGAGGATCGCACTGGTACCTGGCCATGCTGCGGGACTCGCCGGTGGCTGCGCGCAGACTGTGCCAGGTCCTCTCCAGCGCCCACTGGGCCACCGAGCGCCTCG
>ERZ773075.663-NODE-663-length-24143-cov-3.89318_pt1 | contig 24143 bp, 18 predicted proteins | sample MGYA00580614_ERZ773075 | MGnify/ENA primary metagenome ERZ773075 (study PRJEB29015, sample SAMEA2738021) | human oral metagenome | biome: human oral; feature: human-associated habitat; material: dental | place: China | collected 2043 ... | reverse complement strand
GCTGGTGAAGGCAATGATGGCAGGGTTTCCGGTGGCGCCCGACATCACGCCGGCCGCCATGTCAAAGGGCAGCTTGAAGACATGCAGGCACAACAGCAGCACCACCAGGCTCAGCACGGTCACGAAGACGATGCCCACCAGCAGGTACACGCCGCTGTGAGTGACGGTCTGCACGAAGGTCTCGCCCGAGGCCATGCCCACCTGCGCCAGGAAGAGCGACAGGCCGAAATTGCGCAACGCCAGGTTGGCAGGCACCGGCATCGTCCAGGTGATGCGGCCGGTCTTGCGGATCTTGCCCAGGATGAGGGCCACCAGCAGCAGGCCGGCAAAGCCCAGCGTGAAGTGGCCCAGTCCCGGCAGATAGATGGGAATGGCGCCCAGCCCCAAGCCCAGCGCCGCCCCCAGGCCGATGCCGATGAAGCTGATCTCGCCGCTGGCTCGCACCGAATCGCCGAAGACACGCCGAAGGTCGGAAATGTGGTCGATATGGGCCAGCACGCCGATCTGGTCACCGACCTCCAGCGTCAGGTCCAGCGTGACGCTGATGTCCTCGTCGACGCGGCGCACGTGCAGGAAGCTGGTCTCGAAGTCCAGCATCCGTTTCACCTCACGGATGGTCTTGCCCGCCAGCTTGGTGTTGGAGACGAAGAGCCGCAGGTAGTCCAGTTCACCGTGGCTGCGCCGGAAGGTGTCGCCCACGTGCTGGCCCAGCATCTTCTCGGCCTCGGTCATGCGCTCGGCGTCCACGCCGGTGATCAGCACCACGTCACCCAGCTGCAGCGGTCCGTGCACCTCGGCCGAATGCGCCTGGCCGTCGCGATAGACGGTGGAGGCCGCCACGCCCTGTGGCAGCCAGTTGGCCAGCTCCAGGAGCGTCTTGCCCACCACGTAGCCATTTTCCACGCGTACTGCGTGCATCTTCAGCGAAATGCGCTCCTGTGGTGCGATCCGCGGACGGAAGAAGGCGTTGTACAGGCCGATGACCAGGATCGGGATGGCCACGCCGAACGGATAGGCCACCGAATAGCCGGTGGCGGGCAGGTTGTTGCCGGTCAGCGCCATGGCGGCCTGCAGCGACGAGGTGCTGGTGCCGGCGCCGGCAAAGACGCCCAGTGTCTCGGGCAGCGAGATGTCGGGAAACAGCCAGACCGTCGCCACTGTCATCAGCGCCATGATCACCACGCCGATGATCGAGGCGGCGTTGGCCCGTAGCCCCACTGGGCTGGTCAGGCCGTCAAAGAACTGCTGGCCATAGGCCAGGCCCACCCCGTACAGGAAGAGCAGCAGCCCCAGCGATCCGAGCGCCGAGGGCATGGCCGATGCCGGGGCAAAGGCGCCGACGGCCAGTGCCACGAACAGCACGGCGCCCGAGCCCAGCGAGAAACCCTTGATGCTGACGGCGCCTGCTGCATGTCCCAGCGCCATGGTGGCAAAGAGTGCCAGCATGGGCTGGTTGGACAGGAAATTCGCCAATTCCGACATGTGGCCCCTCCAAGGCAGGCAAGCATGTCGGCATTGTGAACTATTTTTAAAGGCGGCGCCGGCGAAACCGATGCCGCCAGGGGGCAACCTGCCCGGGGCGATGCGTCAGCCCAGTGTGGCGAACAGGTCGTTGAGCGCCTCGGCCATCGTCGGGTGCGTGAAGATCTGATCCTTCACGTAGCGGGCCGGAATGTTGTGGTCGATCGCCATCTTGAAGAGGTTGATGACCTCATGGGCCTCGGCGCACAGCAGCGTCACGCCCAGGATGCGGCCGGTATCGGCATCGACCACCGCCTTGAGCAGTCCGTCCGTCTGACCCAGCACCTTGGCCTTCGGAATCGCCATTGCCTTCATCGAGGCCACCCGGATGTTGCGGCCGGCAGCGCGTGCGGCGCTCTCGGTCATGCCGACATGGCCCAGCGGCGGCTGCGTGAACACGGCCGTCGGGAAGATGGCGCGGTCGGTTTGGCTGCGCTGGCCGCTGCCCAGCAGCTGGTCACGCACGATGCGGTAGTCGTCCAGCGAGATGTAGGTGAACTGCGGGCTGCCGGCCACGTCGCCCATCGCCCAGATGTGCGGGGCGGCGCGCAGGTGGTCGTCGGTCTCGATGAAGCCGCGTGCATTGGTGCGCACCCCGGCCCGGTCCAGCTGCAGCCCGTCGGTATTGGGGCGACGGCCGATGGCCAGCAGCACGGCATCGGCGTCGAAGCGCCCGCCCTCCGTCACCACCGTGGTCTGGTCCTTGCCCTCGGCGCTCTTCGTTTCCTCGAAGTGCGTGATCTTCGCGCCCAGCACGATCTTCACGCCGCGAGCTTCCAGAATGCGGCGCATCTCGTCGGCAATGTCGCGGTCCTCGCGCGGCAGGAAGGTGTCCAGCGCGTCGATGACCGTCACTTCCGTACCGAAGGCCCGGTACATGAAGGCGAATTCCAGACCGATATAACCGCCACCGACGATCACCATCCGCCGGGGATGGGCCTCCAGCGACAGAACGCCAGTGCTGTCATGGATCCGGGGGCCATCCACGCCGGGGATCTTCGGCACCACCGGCAGGCTGCCGGTATTGATGAAGATGCGCTCCGCCCGAATGGCGCGCTCCCCCTGCTCGCCGGCATCACCCACGGCACCGGTGACGATCACGGTGTGGGCATCCTCGAAGCGCGCACGGGCGTTGATGACACGCACCCGCTCCATCTCGTCCAGCTTGGCGAAGTTGGCGGCGCGCAGTTTGGGGATCAGGCCATTCTTGGCCTTCATGGCCGCCGCAAAGACTTCGGCCCCCTCGGTGGCGCAGGCGGCGCGGCGCTCGCCTTCCACCAGCAGTTTCTTGGACGGGATGCAGCCGATGTTGATGCAGGTGCCCCCGTACATCTGGTCGGAAGCTTCCACCAGGATCACGTCCTGGCCATGCTTGGCCAGGTCGGCAGCCAGCGTCTTGCCGGCCTTGCCGAAACCGATGATGAGGTTGGTGGTCTGAAGCGTTTGCATGATCATTCTGCCTTGATTGAATGCGTGTCGGCCATGCGGTCGAGAATGGGGCGGACGGGGAAGGGGATGCGGTCATCTCCGCGCCACGGGCGCCACGGTGAAATAGTCTTTTACACTACAAGAACTGCTTTTGATTTAATTATTCTATAACGCCTGACAAGCCCGTTCTGACACGTTCTGACGTTTCGGCGCCTTGCAGCTGCCGTTCGTCCGGTTCTGTCCTGAAGACAAGGCGGTCACGCGCATCCGTCAGCCCCCGCATGACGCACATCCCGTACCCCCATCGGCACGTCCGTCTTCCGGAAAATTTCGCCGGGCGCCGACGCTTGCGGGACAATAGGGCGCACAACCCCACCAGACAGGGAGTTCGAGTGGACTACAAGGATTACTACAAGATCCTCGGGATCGAGAAGACCGCGAGTGCCGACGAGATCAAGAAGGCCTATCGTCGGCTGGCACGCAAGTACCACCCGGACGTCAGCAAGGAACCCGATGCGGCCGAGCGGATGTCCGAGATCAATGAGGCCAACACGGTGCTGTCCGACCCCGAACGGCGCGCCGCCTACGACCAGCTGGGTGATGCCGGCCAGTTCCAGCAGGGGGGCTTCCAGCCGCCACCGGGCTGGCAGGGTGCACAGAGGGCATCGGGCTTTGGCGGATTCGGCACCCACCGGGGCGATGGTTTCGAGGACGGTGCCGGCTACAGCAGCTTCTTCGAGGAGCTGTTCGGCCGTGGCCAGGCCTTCCGGCGCGGCGGCCAGCCGCACGACATGCGGGGCTCCGACCAGCACGCCACCATTCACATGACGGTGCCCGAAAGCTACAGCGGCGCGAAGCGCACGCTGGCGCTGCGCACCGTCGAGCTGGATGACGAAGGCCATGCGCACGAGCGCGTGCGCGAGCTGGAAGTGACCATTCCCAAGGGCGTGCGCGAAGGGCAGATGATCCGCCTGGCCGGCAAGGGTCAGCCCGGCATGGGCAATGGGCCGGCCGGTGATCTGCTGCTGGAGGTGAAGTTTGCCGACGACAAGCGCTGGCATGCCGAAGGCAAGGACGTGTACCAGCAGGTGCATGTCACCCCTTGGCAGGCCGCACTCGGTGGTCCGGTCGAATTCCACACCCTGGCCGGTACCTTCGAGATCAGCGTTCCGCCCGGCAGCCAGTCCGGGCGCAAGCTGCGCATCCGAGGCAAGGGCCTGCCGGCGAAGGAGCCGGGCGACCTGTACCTGGTGCTGGAGATCACCGTGCCCGTTCCCACCACCGATGCCCAGCGTGAAGCCTACGCCGCCCTGGCCAGGGCATTCGGCAACCCGACGAATCGAGAGGACAGCGCAGCATGAACGACAAGGTCTTTTCCGACGACTCCGGCCACATCGAGGTGCTGGAGCAACACAGCCTGACCATCACCCAGTTCGCCAATGCCTGCAACGTGAGTGAAACCTGGGTGGTCCAGCGCGTGCACAGCGGCGTGGTGGACCTGGCCGGCGAGGGCGATGCCAGCCCCGGCACCGATGTCCAGACCTGGCGCTTTCCGGGCCATGGCATCGTGCGCACCCGGCGCATTGCCGACCTGGAGCGTACCTTCGATGCCGACCCGCAGCTGGCCGCCCTGACGGCCGATCTGATGGAGGAAGTGGGTCGCCTGCGCGCCCTGCTGCGACTGCCGCGCCAGTCGTCGCGCTGAGTCCGCCGACAGTGGGGTTCCGGCCACACGGTGCTACGGGTTATCCCTGAAACACCCCGTTGGTCGGCCGGAAGCCCCTGTTCGCGGTGCTATTATGCAGACTGACTTTTCAGTCTCGCTGGGCCGGACGGACGGACCGGCCGGTTGCTGCATGCAGGTCCTGGAAGCCAGGACCGCATGTGATCCGGGACGATTCTCCCCGGCACGACTTCAACGAGAAACTCGTTTGACAGGTGAAGCAAACATGATGAGCGCCTTTCGCCAGAACTCGTACCTGTTCGGCGGCAATGCCCCTTTCGTCGAGGAGCTGTACGAAAGCTACCTCGCCAATCCTGCCTCGGTCGATGAGACCTGGCGTGCGTACTTCGACAACCTGCAGTCGCTGCCCGCGTCCGATGGCAATCCCGAAACCCGCGACGTGGCTCATGCGCCGATCGTCCAGTCGTTTGCCGAGCGTGCCCGTGAAGGCGCGCTGCAGCCCCAGCAGATGGGCGGCGACGTGGAAACGGCCCGCAAGCAGATCTATGTCGCACAGCTGATCGCCGCCTACCGCGGTCTGGGTTCGCGCCACGCCGACCTCGACCCCCTGAAGCGCCGCGAACGCCCCGAAATCCCCGAGCTGTCGCCGTCGTTCTACGGCTTCACCGAGGGCGACCACGCCCACATCTACTCGGCCGCCAACACCTTCTTCGGCTTCGAGAGCGCACCACTGCGCGAGATCGTGCAGGCGCTGCGCGAAACCTACTGCGGCTCCATCGGCGCCGAGTTCATGCACATGTCCGATCCGGCCGCCAAGCGCTGGATCCAGGAGCGCCTCGAATCCGTGCGTGGCCGCTTCAGCTTCAGTGCCGAGCAGAAGAAACGCATCCTCGAGCGGTTGACCGCCGCCGAGGGCTTGGAGCGTTACCTGCACACCCGCTACGTCGGCCAGAAGCGCTTCTCGCTGGAAGGCGGCGAGAGCTTCATCGCCGCCATGGACGAACTGGTGCGCGAGGGCGGCAACCACGGCCTGCAGGAAATGGTCATCGGCTCGGCCCACCGCGGCCGCCTGAACCTGCTGGTCAACGTGCTGGGCAAGATGCCCAAGGACCTGTTCGCCGAATTCGAGGGCCGGCATGCGGCCGACCTGCCCAGCGGCGATGTGAAGTACCACCAGGGCTTCTCCAGCGATGTTTCCACCCCGGCAGGTCCCGTGCACCTGTCGCTGGCCTTCAACCCGTCGCACCTCGAGATCGTCGGCCCCGTGGTCGAAGGCTCCACCAAGGCGCGTCAGGTGCGCCGCGGCGACCGTGACGGCTCCGACGTGCTGTCGGTCGTGGTCCACGGTGACGCAGCCTTCGCCGGCCAGGGCGTCGTCATGGAGACGCTGAACCTGACCGAGACCCGTGGCTACAGCACGCGCGGCACGGTGCACATCGTCATCAACAACCAGATCGGTTTCACCACCTCCGACACGCGCGACTCGCGTTCCACGCTCTACTGCACCGACGTGGTCAAGTCCATCGAGGCACCGGTCTTCCACGTCAACGGCGACGATCCCGAAGCCGTGGTCTTCGTCACGAAGCTGGCACTCGACTACCGGATGAAGTTCCGCAAGGACGTGGTCGTCGACATCGTCTGCTTCCGCAAGCTGGGCCACAACGAGCAGGACACCCCGTCCGTCACCCAGCCGCTGATGTACAAGCGCATCGGCGTTCACCCCGGTACCCGCAAGCTGTACGCCGACCGTCTGGAAACCCAGGGCACCATCGAGAAAGGTTATGCCGACCATCTGGTCACCGCCTTCCGTGACGCCATGGATGCCGGCAAGCACACGGTCGACCCGGTCATCACCAACCACAAGCGCTTCGCCTCCGACTGGAGCCAGTTCCTCAACCGGAAATGGACCGACGCGGGCGACACCGGTCTGCCCATCAGCGAGCTCAAGCGTCTGGGTGAGCGCATCACCCAGGTGCCCGAAGGCTTCAAGCTGCACCCGCTGGTCCAGAAGGTCGTTGCCGACCGCCGCGCCATGGCGCTGGGCGAGCAGCCGCTGGACTGGGGCATGGCCGAGCACCTGGCCTTTGCCTCGCTGGTCGCCGCCGGCTACCCGGTGCGCCTGTCCGGTCAGGACTCGGGCCGTGGCACCTTCTCGCACCGTCATGCCGTGCTGCACGACCAGAACCGCGAGAAGCATGACCAGGGCACCTATATCCCGCTGCAGCACGTCACCGAGGATCAGGCCCAGTTCATCGTCATCGACTCGGTGCTCTCCGAAGAGGCCGTGCTGGCCTTCGAATATGGCTACGCTAGCGCCGAGCCCAACAGCCTGGTGATCTGGGAAGCCCAGTTCGGCGACTTCGTCAACGGCGCCCAGGTCGTCATCGACCAGTTCATCTCCTCGGGCGAGACCAAGTGGGGCCGTGCCTGCGGCCTCACGATGATGCTGCCGCACGGCTACGAAGGGCAGGGCCCCGAGCACTCCTCGGCCCGTCTGGAGCGCTTCCTGCAGCTGTGTGCCGAGAACAACATGCAGGTGCTGCAGCCCACCACGCCGGCGCAGATCTTCCATGCGCTGCGTCGCCAGCTCATCCGTCCGTTCCGCAAGCCGCTGGTGCTGATGACGCCCAAGTCGCTGCTGCGCCACAAGGAAGCCGTCTCGCCGCTGAAGGAACTGGCCAACGGCCGCTTCCAGACCGTTCTGGGCGACACCGTGGCCGATCCGTCCAAGGTCCGGCGCGTGGTCTTCTGCAGCGGCAAGGTCTACTACGACCTGCTGGCCGAGCGTCGTACCCGTGAGCTGGAGAACGAGGTGGCCCTGGTGCGCATCGAGCAGCTCTATCCGTTCCCGCACAAGGCCTTCGAGGCCGAGTTCAACCGCTATCCGAACGCCACGCAGATCGTCTGGTGCCAGGATGAGCCGCAGAACCAGGGTGCCTGGTTCTTCATCCAGCATCACTTCCAGGAAGTCCTGAAGGACGGGCAGAAGCTGTCGTATGCAGGTCGTCCGGCCTCGGCCTCGCCGGCCGTCGGCTACTACGACAAGCACTTTGCCCAGCAGAAGGAGCTGCTGGACAACGCCTTCGGTGGCGCCGGCCGCACCAAGGGCGGCAAGGACAAGCACTGATCCTCCCATCTGACGGGAACCCCCGCGGCCGGCTGTTGCCTGACCCCGGGGTGTTCCGCCATATCCCCATTCCCAAAAAGATCCCGGAGTTTTCCCAAAATGGCTCAGATTGAAGTCAAGGTGCCGCAGCTGTCCGAGTCGGTGGCCGAAGCCACGCTGCTGCAATGGCACAAGAAAGTCGGCGACGCCGTCGCCCGTGACGAGAACCTGGTCGACATCGAGACCGACAAGGTGGTGCTGGAACTGCCCGCGCCGTCGGCCGGCGTGATCACCGACATCAAGAAAGGTGACGGCGCCACCGTCGTGGCCGATGAGCTGATCGCCATCATCGATACCGAAGCCACGGCCGGTGCATCCGCGCCGCAGGCCGCTGCTCCCGCCCAGGCACCCGCCGCCGCTGCCCCGGCCCAGGCTGCCGCACCGGCCACCACCGGTGGCGCCGCCAGCGGCATCGCCATGCCGGCTGCTGCCAAACTTCTGGCCGAAAAAGGCATCGATTCGACCCAGGTGGCCGGCAGCGGCCGCGACGGTCGCATCACCAAGGCTGATGCCCTGAACGCCACCGCCAAGCCTGCCGCCAGCGCCCCGGCGGCGCTGCCTGGCGTCAATGCGCCCGCGGCCCTGCCGGTGGCCCGCACCCCGGTCGACCTCAACCGCGTGCTGGAAGGCCGTTCCGAGCAGCGCGTGCCGATGTCGCGCCTGCGTCAGCGCGTGGCCGAGCGCCTGCTGCAATCGCAGCAGACCAACGCCATCCTCACGACCTTCAACGAGGTCAACATGCAGCCGGTCATGTCGCTGCGCAAGAAGTACCAGGAGAAGTTCGAGAAGGAACACGGCGTGCGCCTGGGCTTCATGAGCTTCTTCGTGAAGGCCGCGGTCCACGCACTCAAGAAGTTCCCGATCGTCAATGCCTCCATCGACGGCAATGACATCGTCTACCACGGCTACTTCGACATCGGCGTGGCCGTCGGCTCGCCGCGCGGTCTGGTGGTGCCGGTCATCCGCAATGCCGACCAGCTCTCGTTCCATCAGATCGAGCAGACCATCGCCGACTTCGGCAAGCGTGCCCAGGCCGGCAAGATCGGCATCGAGGAGCTGAGTGGCGGTACCTTCTCCATCTCCAACGGGGGCGTGTTCGGCTCCATGCTGTCCACCCCGATCATCAACCCGCCGCAGTCGGCCATCCTGGGCGTGCATGCCACGAAGGAGCGCCCGGTGGTCGAGAACGGTCAGGTCGTCATCCGTCCGATCAACTATCTGGCGCTGTCGTATGACCACCGGATCATCGACGGCCGCGAAGCCGTGCTGTTCCTGGTCGCCATCAAGGACGCGCTGGAAGATCCGGCACGCCTGCTGCTCGATCTGTAAGGGAGGAAACACATCATGTCCCTTGAATTCGACGTCGTCGTGATCGGTGCCGGCCCTGGCGGCTACATTGCCGCCATCCGGGCTGCCCAGCTGGGCCTGAAGGTCGCCTGCATCGAGAAGTGGAAGAACCCGGCCGGCAAGAACGCGCTGGGCGGCACCTGCCTGAACGTGGGCTGCATCCCGTCCAAGGCGCTGCTGGCCTCCAGCGAGTCCTACGAGCACGCCAAACATGGCCTGGAAGGCCATGGCATCACGGTCAAGGATGTCTCCATCGACATCAGGAAGATGCTGGACCGCAAGGACGCCATCGTCTCCAAGATGACCCAGGGCATCGAGTTCCTGTTCCGCAAGAACAAGATCACCTGGCTGAAGGGCCATGGCCGCTTCATCGGTCGCGAGGGTGAGGCGGTCCGTCTCGAACTGCAGCCTGACGAGGGCGAGTACGAGATCATCCAGGCCCGCAACGTCATCATCGCCACCGGCTCGAAGGCGCGTCACCTGCCCAACGTGCCGGTCGACAACGTGCTGGTCTGCGACAACGAGGGTGCTCTGGCCTTCGACAGCGTGCCGAAGAAGCTCACCGTCATCGGTGCCGGCGTCATCGGTCTGGAGCTGGGCTCCGTGTGGCGCCGCCTGGGGGCGGAAGTCACCGTGCTGGAGATGGCCCCGTCCTTCCTGGGCGGCTGCGACGCAGCCGTGGCCAAGGAAGCCGAGAAGATCTTCCGCAAGCAGGGCCTGTCCTTCGAGCTGGGCGTGAAGATCGGCGAGGTGAAGGTTGCCGCCGGCAAGAACGGCAAGGGTGGCAGCGTCACCGTGCACTATGAAGATGCCAACGGCAAGGCTCACAGCATCGATTCCGACCGCCTGATCGTCTCGATCGGCCGGGTGCCCAACACCGAAGGGCTCACGCTCGACGCCGTGGGTCTGGCCACCGACGAGCGCGGCTTCATCCCCGTCGACGACGAGTGCCGCACCAGTGTGCCCAACGTCTACGCCATCGGTGACGTGGTGCGTGGCCCCATGCTGGCGCACAAGGGCGAGGAAGAGGGCGTGGCCGTGGCCGAGCGCATCGTCGGCCAGAAGCCGCACCTCGACTACAACTGCATCCCCTACGTCATCTACACCTCGCCCGAGATCGCCTGGGTGGGCAAGAACGAGGCGCAGCTCAAGGCCGAGGGACGTGCCTACCGCGTCGGCCAGTTCCCGTTCATGGCCAATGGCCGGGCACTGGGCATGATGGCGGCCGACGGCTTCGTCAAGATCCTGGCTGACGAGAAGACCGACGAGGTCCTGGGCGTGCACATCATCGGCGCCGGCGCATCCGACCTGATCGCCGAAGCCGTGGTGGCCATGGAGTTCAAGGCCTCGTCCGAGGACATCGCCCGCATCTGCCACCCGCACCCGTCGATGTCCGAGGCAGTGCGCGAGGCAGCGCTGGCGGTCGAGAAACGCGCACTCAACATGTAAGTGCCATCGGCTCGTCACACCATGCCCAACGTCATCGATCGCTACGAAGCCCGGCTGGCCGAGCGCGGCTATACCGCCGACCCGGCCCAGCGGGCCGCCATCGAACGACTGCAGAAGCTGGCCGACGAGCTGGCCGACTTCGACAACCGCCCCGGCGGCCTGTTGAAGCGGCTGATGTCGCGCGGCAAGGTACCGCCGCGCGGCGTCTGGATGTATGGCGGCGTGGGGCGCGGCAAGAGCTTCCTGATGGACTGCTTCTTCGAGGCCCTGCCCACGCCCCGCAAGACCCGCCTGCATTTCCACGAATTCATGCGGGCCGTGCACCAGGAGCTGCGCACCCTCAAGGCCATGGCCAACCCGCTCGACGAGGTGGCCCGCCGCGCTGCCGAGCGCTACGCCATCATCTGCTTCGACGAGTTCCACATCTCGGACATCGCCGACGCCATGATCTTGGAGCGCCTGCTGCACGCGTTCTTCCAGCATCGCCTGGTCTTCGTCATGACCAGCAACTACGTGCCGGATGCCCTGTATCCGGACGGCCTGCACCGCGATGCCATCCTGCCGGCCATCGCACTGCTGAACAAGAACCTGGACGTGCTGTCAGTCGATGTCGGCACCGACTACCGGCAGCTCACCATCAAGGGCGTGCCGGCCTACCTGTCGCCGCTCAATGACGCCAACCGGGCTGCCATGGAAGCAGCCTTTGCGCGCCTTTCCGACGGCGCGGAGATCTCACCCGAGCTGATCGTCGAGAACCGGCCGCTTCGCGCCGTGCGCTGCGCCGATGAGGTGGTCTGGTTCGACTTCGACACCCTGTGTCGCACCGCCCGTTCGCAGAACGACTATCTCGACATCTCCTCGCGCTTCGACACCGTCATGCTGTCGGACGTACCGCAGATGGATTCGCGCATGGCCTCCGAGGCCCGGCGCTTCACCTGGCTCATCGACGTGCTCTACGACCAGAAGGTCAACCTGGTCATCTCGGCCGAGGTGCCACCCGACCAGCTCTACACGTCAGGCGCCATGGCCCACGAGTTCGTCCGCACCGCCAGCCGGCTGCACGAGATGCAGTCCGACACCTACCGCAACGAGGCGCGCCGCGCCCAGGCGGATCGGCTGGGCTGAAGGCGCGGTCTCTTCCTGCCACAGTGGCAGTGCCCGGTCTGTCCTTTCCCGGGCCCATCCCTTTATCATCAGGCCCTTCCCGTTGCCATCCAGGCATCGTCTTGCCCGATACGCCTGCACCCACCTTGTCCAGCCCATCCACCGCCGAGGAAGCCGACACCGAAGACGCCCTGCTGGAAGCCACCCGTACCGCCTTCGGGCCCCGGGGTGCGCTGGCACGGCAGGATTCCGGCTACCGGCAGCGCCCCGGTCAGCAGGAAATGGCCGAGGCCATTGCCGATGCCATTGACGCCCAGGCCGTGCTGATGGTCGATGCCGGCACCGGCATCGGCAAGACCTTTGCGTACCTGGTGCCCGCGCTGCTCTCCGGCAAGCGCGTGCTGCTGTCCACCGCCACCCGCCAGCTGCAGGACCAGCTCCATCAGCGCGACGTGCCGCGCATCCGGCAGGCCCTGGGCAGCGATGCCGCCGTGGCGGTGCTCAAGGGCCGCGCCAACTATGTCTGCCCCGTGCACCTGTCGCGTGCGCTGCGTGACGGGCGTTTCCGCGATCCCCAGATCCCGGCACGACTGCGGATCATTGAGCGCTTTGCCGCCCTCAGCGAGACCGGCGACCGCGCCGGCTGCACCCAGCTCTCCGAAGAAGACCCCGCCTGGCAGTTCGCCACCTCCACCCGCGACAACTGCCTGGGACAGGACTGCCCGGAGCTGCGCCACTGTCCGCTGATGAAGGCCCGTCAGCAGGCCCAGAAGGCCGACGTGCTGATCGTCAACCACCACCTGTTCTGCGCTGACCTGTCACTCAAGGACGACGCCATCGGCGACTTCCTGCCCAAGGCTGACATCCTCATCTTCGATGAGGCCCATCAGCTGCCCGACATCGCCACCGAGTTCTTCGGCAACACCGTCTCCACCCGCCAGCTGCTGGATCTGGGGCGCGAGAGCCTGCGAACCGGCAACCAGGACGCCCCCGGTCTGGCCGATTGGCCCGGGCTGTACCGTCAGCTGGAGCAGGTGGCCGGCCGGCTGCGGCTGGCCCTGCCGCCCGGCATGCTGCGTCTGGGGCTGGATGAACTTCAGGCTGCCGACGCCCAGGACGTGAACGAATGGCTGAGCGACGTGCTGCCCGATGTGGAGGAAGTGTTGGAAGACCATGCCGAGGCCCTGCGCCCGGTCGCTGCCGCCTCGGCCGATCTGACCCATCTGCAGGAGCGCACGCTGGAGCTGCTGGGCCGGCTGCGCTACTGGCACCGGGCCTTTGATCACGCCTGCCACCCCAAAAGCCCCCCGGCCAGGCCCGACCCGCAGGAAACCCCGGTTTCTACAGCATCCGGATCCGCATCAGGTGCGCGGGCAGGGGAGCCGGCCGCGTCAGTCTTTGCTGGCATCGCGGCCGAACTCACGCCCGCTTCACCGGCTGAGCCCACCGAATCCACCGACGACCTGATCCTCTGGGCCCAGACCACCGACAACCACGCCCAGCTTCGCACCACGCCGCTGTCGGTCGCCCAGCGCTTTGCCGAGCAGCGCGAGCACCTGGGCGGCACCTGGATCTTCGTCTCGGCCACCCTGGCCGTGGACAACAGCCTGGCGCACTTCGCCCTCCAGATGGGCATGCCCGAGGCCTGGCAGATGCAGGTGGCCAGCCCCTTCGACTATCCCCAACAGGCAGCCCTGTGGATCCCGCGCGGACTGGGCAGCCCCACGGCGCCGGACTTTCCCGAGCGGGTCGCCCGTCAGGCCTGGCCGCTGATCCGCCGCAACCGCGGCCGCGCTTTTGTGCTGTGCACGACACTGCGCGCCATGCGCACCATTGCCGAGCAGCTGCGCGTCCAGGCCGGTGACGATATCGATGTGCTGATGCAGGGTGAAGCCCCCCGTCATGAACTGATGACGCGTTTTCGTGAGGCCGACGCGGCCGTGCTGGTGGGGTCTGCCGGTTTCTGGGAAGGCGTGGACATCGCCGGCGACAAGCTCTCGCTGGTCATCATCGACAAGCTGCCCTTTGCGCCGCCTGACGACCCGATCTTCCGCGCCCGCAGCCAGGCCATGGCCCGCAGCGGCCAGCATGCCTTCCGGGAACTGGCCCTGCCGCAGGCCACGCTGGCGCTCAAGCAGGGCGCAGGCCGTCTCATCCGGACCGAGACCGACCGGGGCCTGCTGGTAATCTGCGACGAGCGCCTGCGCACCCGCAGCTATGGCGCCCGCATTCTCTCCAGCCTGCCCCCGTTCCGGCGACTGGAGAGCTTCGAGGAGGCGCTAGACTTTCTGGCGGAACACTGACCCGCTACGCCCGGAATCAGATCCCCGGCATCCCTTCCATCGGGTTCGGTGCCGGCGCACTGCCGGAATCACCGCCTCCCGTGTCCGGATTCTGGCGAAGCGATTCGGGCAGGTCCGGAATTAGCGGGGCCGTCTGCAAGGGCGCCGTGTTGGCGTCAGCCGGCCGCACCGCGTTCGGATCCGGATCCTTCGGCTTGGGGAAATTCTTCAGATAGGCGCTCTGAGGCCAAGTGCGTGCCAGCACCCGCACCGTGTCGTCACGCAGGTCCGGCAGATTCAGCCGCTCGTACGAGGTGGCCAGGATGTTCAGCGCATCCTCGGTCGCCGGCGTGCCCTGATAGGAAGACAGCACCCCCTGCGCCCGGTTGGCTGAGGCCACGTAGGCCCCGCGGCTGAGGTAGAAGCGCGCCACATGCACCTCGCCCGAGGCCATGCTGTTGACTAGCGAGCGCATCCGCGCAATCGAATCCTCGCGGTAGCGGCTCTGCGGGAAGCGGTCTCACCACCTGCTGGAAGGCGTCATAGGCCTCGCGCGTGGCCGCCAGGTCGCGCTCGGAAGCGTCCTGGCCCGCCCAGCGGGCAATCAGCCCGGTGCCGTTGCTGAAGTTCACGAGTCCCTTCAGGTAATACGCATAGTCCAGCCGCTCGTGGGCCGGATGCAGCCGGATGAAGCGGTCGATCGACGAGAGCGCCTCGGCCCGGTCGCCTTCCTTGTAATGCGCCCAGGCGATGTCTAGCTGCGCCTGCTGCGCATAACTGCCGAACGGATAGCGCGACTCCAGCCGCTCCATGCCCTTGATGGCGCTGGCCCAGTTGCCCGCATCCAGATCCGCCTTGGCATCGGCATACAGCTGCTCGGCCGTCCAGTTTGCGGTGGGGTCCTTGTCGGTGGCCGCACAGCCTGCCAGCAGCACACTCGCAGCCACCACCGCCAGCCAGCCCGAGGCACGACGTGCCGTGGCCCTGCCGGCATGGGCTGCGCGGGTGCGCTGCACGCGGTCATCGGTCATCCCGGCGGCACGAAGCCCCCCGAGACCCGTCTCCGGCGCTGCGTCCGCATCATGCTGCCTTGCCATCTGCCTGTTGCCTTGCCACATCCGAACATTCCTCCGAATAAGCGGCCGATTATAGACAGCCCCCCAGCGGCACGCGTAAAACGCCCTGTCGCCCGGGCAGCCACGAAGCGTATCGGATGGTCACGGCCTGCTGTCACGCCATCCCGACACCGACTATTGACTACACTAGACGCCAGGCCGGCCGAAAGCGCACGAGCCGCCAACCCGCCTCACCCGGGCATCCTTCAGCTTCTGGCCGTTCCCGCCGCCCCATCATCATGAGCCTGTCCGACGACCTCAGCACCGAATCCCCCCCCGACGCGCTCCTTGTCATCGATGCCCGTGAGGGGCAGGGCCAGCGGCTGGACCAGTTCCTGACCCGTTATCTGCAGGAACGGCTCGACGGCATTTCGCGCACACGCATCCAGCGCTGGATCGCCCTGGGAGCGGTGCGTGTTGACCAGCAGGTACGGCTGCCTTCGCTGCGCCTGAAGGGCGTCGAGAGCATCGAGGTCGAACCGCAGCCGCTGGAAAGTGACACCGCCTTTGCCCCTGACCCGGTGCCGCTTGCCATCGTCCATCAGGACGCCGACATCACCGTCATCGACAAGCCGGCCGGGCTCGTCACCCATCCCGCCCCCGGAAACTGGCGCAACACCCTCATGAACGGGTTGCTGCATGCCGACCCGAAGGCCGCCCGGCTGCCGCGGGCCGGCATCGTCCACCGGCTGGACCGCGACACCAGTGGCCTGCTGGTCTGCGCCCGCAGCGAACGCGCCTTTGCCAGCCTGACCGCCCAGCTGGCCAGCCGGCAGATGGGACGACGCTACCTGGCCATCGCCTGTGGCCAGACGCTGGCCCAAGGCACCGTCGAGGGCAACATTGGCCGAGACGAACGCAACCGCCTGCGCATGGCCGTCGTGCAGCCGCCTGCCGGCAAGCCGGCCCGCACCCATTACCGATTGCTCGCCGCCAGCCCCGATGCCGAGGCCGCGGCCATCCTCTGCAAGCTGGAATCCGGCCGCACCCACCAGATCCGCGTGCACATGGCCCACATCGGCCATCCGCTGGTGGGCGACACCCTGTATAGTGGCAAGCCGCTGGCCGGGTTTGCCCGCCAGGCCCTGCATGCCTGGCAGCTCCAGCTCATCCATCCTGCCACCCAGCAGTCGCAGGTGTTTACTGCCCCCATTCCGCCCGATCTGCAGGCGCTGGCCGCCGCGCTGCAGATTCAATTGCCCGAACAGCCCCCAGCCGCTTCATCGGAAAGGGCCTGAAGGAACAGACGCCATGAAGCTCTCCCTGAACGACGACCGTGCCTTCCTGCCCATGCCGCCGGCACCGCATCCCTCCCTCGGCTGGACCTTCACGCTGCGCAGCGGCGGCGTCAGCCAGGGACCGTGGGGGGCCTGCGCCAATTCCACAGACAACGTACCTCGGGAAGCTGCTTCACCAGTACCCCCTGACGGGCAGGGGCCCCTGCAAGCAGAAGCCTGCCCACAAGCTCCGTCGTCCGGTCCGGCGGCGTCCAGCTCCACCGGATCTGCTCCGGGCGGCCTGAACCTGGGCATTCATTGTGGTGATGACCCTGCCGCCGCGCACGAGAACCGCCGGCGGGTGGAAGCCACCATTGGCCAGCCCATCTCGTGGCTGAAACAGGTCCACGGCATCCGTGTGCTGGATCTGGATGAAACGCATCCCGATACCGACGCATCCCGAGGGACGAACCGCCACGCACCTTCGCAGGAACCGCAGACCCACGTCCAAGGAACATCGGCCGGCGCCGACATGATCCCGGCGACGGATCCCCCTGTCCCCGAGCCGGAAGCCGACGCCCAGATCACCACCCGGCCCGGCATCGCCCTGGCCGTGCAGGTGGCCGACTGCCTGCCCGTGCTGCTGGCCGACCGACAGGGTAGGGTGATCGGCGCGGCCCATGCCGGCTGGCGCAGCCTGGCGGGCGGCATCCTGCAGGCCACCGTCCAGAAAATGCGTGATAAGGTGTCGGACGCCGATATCGTGGCTTGGCTAGGCCCCAGCATCGGCCCCGCTGTCTTCGAGGTGGGCGACGAGGTGCGCGCCGCATTCATCGCAGCCGCCCAGGACATGGCAACCCACCTGCAGGGCAGGCCACCGGAACAGGAAGACTCGAAGTACACAGCGTGCGCAGAATCCGCCTTCCAGCCCGGCAGGAAACCCGGCAAATGGCTGGCCAACCTGCCGGAACTGGCCCGCCAGCACCTGCACGCGCTGGGCATCTCCGACATCCACACGGCCGGAGCCTGCACCTTTTCTGATCCCGCGCGCTTCTGGAGCTATCGCCGCGACCAGACCTGCGGGCGGATGGCCGGGCTCATCTGGATCAAGCCCTGACGGAAATCCTGAGGCATCCTGAGGCTATCGATCGGATCCTTCCGCATCTTCCGTCACCGCCGCCGTGTCTTTCTGCGCTTCTGCCGCCTTGCGCCGTGCCCGCCGGGCTGGCGTGTTCAGCAGGTACACCACCACCGACAGTGGCAGCACGCCGTAGAGCAGGAAGGTCATGACACCGGCGATGACCGTGTGTTCGGTCATCGACATCAGGATGACCACATAGAGCCAAGCAATGATGATGATCAGCATGCCTGCATTGTGCCGTGTCCGGGCGCTCCACGGACATCCCGCACGGGCCGCCCATGGTCCGCATCCAACACGCAGCGAGTCCCGCGCCACGGACAAGGCATGAACCGCCCGGCTCCCCCCCTGACATCAGCCGGTCTTCATGGTTTTCCCCATCCGCTGAACCATGGTGAGGGCATGTGTCAGCGCCTACAATGATCCGGCAGGGCCACGCCCGGGGACACAGGGCGAAACAGCACCCCAAGGAGACCGATCTTGGCCACGACCTCGCCATCCGCCCGGCGGCGCACGAAGACCCGCGCCGGGTCGTCTCAGCCGAAGGGCAAGCACCCGGACACCGCGGCTGCAGCACCAACCTGGCACATCGATCCCGAGGCGCTGTCCGCCTTGCAGGCCGAGTTCATGCAGCGCTTCCAGGCCCAGCTGAATCAGCAGATGTCGGGCGCCGCCCCCGAGCTGGGCAACGACCGGCGCTTTGCGGCCGAGGCCTGGCAGAAGCAGCCGCTCTTTGGCTGGCAGGCGGCCTGGTATCGCTTCCATTCGGAATTCCTGCAGCGCTCTGTCGCCCTGGTGCAATCCGATGAACGCACGCAGGATCGCCTGCGCTTTGCCGTGCAGCAGTGGATCGAGGCCGTCTCACCCGCCAACTTCCTGGCCACCAATCCGGATGCCCAGCAGCGGATGATCGAGACCCAGGGCGAGAGCCTGCGCCAGGGCATCCAGAACCTGCTAAACGACCTGCAGCAGGGCCGCATCTCGCAGACGCCAGCCGATGCCTTCGAGGTCGGCCGCAACGTCTGCACGACCCCGGGCACCGTCATCTACCAGAACGCGCTTGTCCAGCTCATCCAGTACCAGCCCGGCACGCCCTCGGTCGGTGAACGGCCGCTGCTGATCATCCCCCCCGCCATCAACAAGTACTACATCCTGGACCTGCAGCCGAGCAATTCCTTCATCGGCCATGCCGTTGCCGAGGGACACACGGTCTTTGTCGTCTCGTGGCGCAACATCCAGGATCCGGACTGCACGCTGGGCTGGGACGACTATCTGCAGAAGGGCATCGTCGATCCCATCCACGTCGTGCAGGCCATCAGCGGTCAGCCGACCATCAACCTGCTGGGCTTCTGCATCGGCGGCACGCTGCTGTGCACCGCGCTGGCTGCGCTGGCCGCCAAGGGCGAGAAACCCGCTGCCTCGCTCACGCTGCTCACCACGCTGCTGGACTCCACCCATCCGGGCGTGCTGGGCATCTTCATCGACGAGATGCAGCTGGCCCTGCGAGAAAGCACCATCGGCCAGCGGGGCATCATGCCCGGCAAGGATCTGGCGCTCACCTTCAACTTCCTGCGGCCCAACGAGCTGGTCTGGAACTATGTGGTGGGCAACTACCTGAAGGGCGAGACCCCGCCGCCCTTCGACCTGCTGTACTGGAACTCGGACAGCACCAACCTGGCCGGCCCCATGTTCTGCACCTACCTGCGCCATCTGTACCTGCAGAACGAACTGGTGCAGCCCGGCGTCTTCCAGAGCCTGGGGGAACCCGTCGATCTCAGGCGCATCGACGTGCCCACCTACGTGCTGTGCGCCCGCGAGGACCATATCGTGCCCTGGCAGGGCGGCTACGAATCGGCCCAGGCGCTGGGCGGCAAGCCCCGCTTCGTGCTGGCCGCCAGCGGCCACATCGCTGGCGTCGTCAACCCGCCCGCCAAACAGAAACGCAGCTACGCCACCGGCCCCGACATCGCCGGCCTCACGCCCGAGCAATGGCAGGCACAGGGCAAGGAACACGCCGGAAGCTGGTGGCCCGACTGGTATCAGTGGCTGGAACGCTACCAGGGCAAGGCCATACCGGCCCCCACTGCGCCCGGCTCCGCGCAGTATCCCCCCATCGAGCCGGCACCCGGCCGTTACGTCAAGGAGAGGATCTGAATCATGGCACAGCGCATCGCTTATGTGACCGGCGGCATGGGCGGCATCGGAACCGCCATCTGCAGACGCCTGGCGCGGGAAGGGCACGTCGTCATTGCCGGGGCCGGCCCCAGCCGCGACACCCGCGCCTGGCTGGACCAGCAGAAGGCAGAGGGCTACACCTTCCATGCCTCGGTCGGCAACGTCGCCGACTGGGACTCCACCGTTGCGGCCTTCGACCGGGTCAAGGCCGAATTCGGCAACCCCGACATCGTCGTCAACAACGCCGGCATCACCCGCGACGGGCTCTTTCGCAAGATGTCGGTCGAGGACTGGCGCGCCGTCATCGACACCAACCTCAACTCCATGTTCAACGTCACCCGTCAGGTCATCGACGGCATGCTGGAAAAGGGCTGGGGACGCATCATCAACATCTCTTCGGTCAACGGCCAGAAAGGGCAGTTCGGTCAGACCAACTACTCCACCGCCAAGGCCGGCCTGCACGGCTTCACCATGGCCCTGGCCCAGGAAGTGGCCAGCAAGGGCATCACCGTCAACACCGTCTCGCCCGGCTACATCGCCACCGACATGGTGAAGGCCATCCGTCAGGACGTGCTGGATCGCATCGTGTCCACCATCCCGGTGCGCCGACTGGGCAAACCTGCCGAGATTGCCTCCATCGTGGCCTGGCTGGCCTCCGACGATGCCGGCTTTGCCACCGGCGCCGACTTCTCCGTCAACGGCGGCCTGCACATGTGCTGATGGCTTGGGGGCCCACCGGATTCACCCTTCGGCAGACGCCCTGACCAAGCAGGTATCATGCCGTGAACGACGACAACCCATCCAGCAGTGGAGCACCCGATGGCCCCCACGACCAGGCTGATCAAGAAATACCCCAACCGTCGACTCTACGACACGCAGACCAGCGCCTATATCACGCTGGCCGACATCAAGCAGCTGGTCCTGGATGGCGAGAGCTTCCAGGTGCAGGACGCCAAGACGCAGGAAAACCTCACCCGCAGCATCCTGCTGCAGATCATCCTGGATGAGGAAGCCGGCGGCGCACCACTGTTTTCCGAGCAGATGCTGGCGCAGATGATCCGCTTCTACGGCCACGCCATGCAGGGCATGATGGGTGCCTATCTGGAAAAGACCCTGCAGACCTTCATCGAAGTGCAGAACCGCATGCAGGCCCAGTCACGGAACCTGTACGAAGGCCAGGGCGTGCCCAGTGCCGAACTCTGGACCCAGTTCATGCAGAGTCAGGCGCCAATGATGCAGAGCATGATGAGCAACTACCTGGAACAGAGCAAGAACCTGTTCTTCCAGATGCAGGATCAGATGCAGCAGCAGGCCCGCAACATGTTCAGCAGCTTCCCCGGCGCCTTCCCGATGGGGCAGGGGAGCAGCAGTTCCCAGGGCTGGCCGGACGCCGAAAAGCAGCCGCACAAACCCACGGGCAAGAACGAGAGCTGAAAGAAGCGCGCGACCGTCCATCGACACGGCGTGACCAGACAGATACGGGACCGTCCAAACCGTACAACAACCCATCCGGGGTTGCCGCTGCCCAGCATACGATGGGCGCCCCGTGTTTGCGCAACGCGCACGAAGCCCCCTGGCCCCCATGGACGACCTCATCCAGAAGCTGGATTTCTCGCCGGATTCATTCCGCTACTATCTGACCTATGTGCTCGTCTTCGTGGCGCTCTTCAATCAAAGACGCTTCCTTATCAAGCACATCCCGGCGAAACATGCCGGCGGGCTGATCAAGGCAATGGGGATCATCATGGTACTGATGGTGATCATCCCCGTGCTTCTGGCAGGTTACCTGTTCCTTGCTGGCTGACCATGCCAAATGCTTCGGCATGAGCCAGCGGTCTGACCGGACACTTCTGTCGCCATGGAGCCGACCAGCCGATACCTGACTGGCCGACTCCGGGGCTTCATCCGATCATCGGAACACCATCCCGCCATCGATCAGGATGGCCTGACCCGTCATGTAGTCGGAATCCGGCGAGGCCAGATAGTGCACGAGCGAGGCCACGTCGTGCGGCTCCTGCGGGCGGCCCATCAGGATGCCTGACGAGAAGCGCTTGAAGGCTTCACCCGGCGCCCAGCCGTGGATCTTGCCCATCTCCTCGTCGATGCGGTCCCACATCCGCGTGCCGGCCACACCCGGGCAATAGGCATTGACGGTGATCCGGTGCGGCGCCAGCTCCTTGGCAGCTGCCACCGTCAGCGCCCGCACCGAGAACTTGCTGGCGCAATAGATGCCCAGCAGGTCATAGGACTCGTGGGCTGCGATGCTGGCGGCGTTGATGATCTTGCAGATGCGGTCGCCGCCCTGTTTCTTCATCTGCTCGGCCGCGGCCTGAATGCCCCACAGCACGCCCTTCACGTTGATGTTGAAGACGCGGTCGAAATCGGCCTCCGTCACCCGATCCAGCGGCATCACGTCCTCGACGCCCGCGTTGTTGACGAACACGTCCACCTGGCCGAAGGTGTCCACGGCATGCTTCACCAGCCGGAACTGGTCATCCCGCCTGGACACATTGCCCTGGAAGGCCGTCACCGGCACGCCAGCGGCCTTGAACTCGGCCTCGGTCTTCTGCAGCGTGTCGGCATTGATGTCCGACAGCACGATCCTGAAACCATCCTTGCCCAGACGCTGGGCAATTCCCTTGCCCAGGCCATCGCCAGAACCCGTGATCACGGCAACTTTTTCAGTCATGGTCAGTGTCTCCTTGCTGAGGGTGGAAAGCCGACGGGTCGCAGGACAAGCCCCCGGATGCGCAACGCGCGGCCAAGGCTCGCACGCTGGTCCCGACAGGACAGGCACCTGGACCATGTCGGACTCATTACCATGATGACTGATCGTGCGCGTTCGGTTGCCATACCCAGGTCCACCATGCCGGTATGCGCCGCGCGTCAACCCTGCTGACAGTCGGGGTATCATCCGGGTCTACCCGTATCCTCCCCGTCATTCGTCATGCAGGAAACCCGGCTCTCCCGCCAACCGGCCGCCGACAAGGCCGCCACCGCTGCCGCCATCAGTCAGACCCTTGATGCCCCCAAGGCGGCTTCCAGCGCCATCAGCCAGCACGCCCCCAGCGTCGGCTTCGTCTCGCTGGGCTGCCCCAAGGCACTCGTCGATTCCGAGCGCATCGTCACGCAGCTGCGCGCCGAGGGCTACCAGATCTCCAACCAGTACGAAGGCGCCGACCTGGTCGTGGTCAATACCTGCGGCTTCATTGACGAAGCCGTGGCCGAATCGCTTGATGCCATCGGCGAGGCGCTGCACGAGAACGGCAAGGTCATCGTCACCGGCTGTCTGGGCGCACGCACCGGGCAGGGCGGCAAGGACAGCAACCTGGTGCGCGAGATTCACCCCAGCGTGCTGGCCGTCACCGGCCCCCATGCGCTGGAAGAGGTCATGGCCAATGTCCATCAGCATCTGCCCAAGCCGCATGATCCCTTCAGCGACCTGGTGCCGGCAGGCGGCATCAAGCTCACGCCGCGCCACTATGCCTACCTGAAGATCTCGGAAGGCTGCAACCACCGCTGTTCGTTCTGCATCATCCCCAGCCTGCGCGGCGACCTGGACAGCCGTCCCATCGGCGAGGTGATGCGCGAGGCCGAGAATCTGCTCAAGGCCGGCGTGAAGGAGCTGCTGGTCATCTCGCAGGACACCAGCGCCTACGGCGTGGACCTGCGCTACCGCACCGACTTCGTGGATGGCCGCCCGGTCAGGACGCGGCTGTTCGAGCTGTGCCGCGAACTGGGCCAGCTGGCTCGGCAGTACGGCGCCTGGGTCCGGCTGCACTACGTCTATCCCTATCCGGCGGTGGACGACGTGCTGCCGCTGATGGCCGAGGGGCTGATCCTGCCGTACCTGGACGTGCCGCTGCAGCACGCCCATCCGCGCATCCTGAAGCTGATGAAGCGCCCGGCCAGTGGCGAGCGCAACATCGAGCGGATCCAGGCCTGGCGCAAGGTCTGCCCCGAACTCACCATCCGCTCCACCTTCATCGCGGGCTTCCCTGGCGAGACCGAGGAAGAGTTCCAGTATCTGCTGGACTTCCTGGGGGAAGCGCAGCTGGACCGCGTGGGGTGCTTTGCCTATTCGCCCGTGGAAGGGGCTGCCGCCAACGATCTCCCCGACCCGCTGCCCGACGAGGTGCGCGAGGAACGTGCGGCCCGGCTCATGGAAGTGCAGGAGTCCATCAGCGAGGCCCGCATGGCCCGCAAGGTGGGGCAGACGCTGGAGGTGCTGGTCGATGCCATCGAGCACGATCCCGAAGAGGGATGGTGGCGGCTGGTGGGACGCAGCCAGGCCGATGCCCCCGAGATCGATGGCCAGGTCTATGTGGAGCTGGACGAAGCGCCTGCCGACGGCACCATGGGCCCCGGCACCTTCGTGCGCGCCCACATCACCGACTACGACGCCCACGATCTGGTGGGTGAGCTGGCCAGGGACGCCTGATCGCTCTCGGCACGCTGGTCAGCCCTAGGGATCCTCTGAACAAGTCCACGCGGCCGTCGCATCCCCGTAACGGGCG
>ERZ773075.660-NODE-660-length-24260-cov-131.497_pt1 | contig 24260 bp, 20 predicted proteins | sample MGYA00580614_ERZ773075 | MGnify/ENA primary metagenome ERZ773075 (study PRJEB29015, sample SAMEA2738021) | human oral metagenome | biome: human oral; feature: human-associated habitat; material: dental | place: China | collected 2043 ... | reverse complement strand
TGTTGAGGAAGGCGATGACCTGCTTGGGCACCGCCCCCTTGACGGAGCCGCCGCCGTAAGTGGGCACGACCAGGACGTACTCCTCGTCCACGGTCAGCGGCGGGTCCGTCCGCCTTAAGGGGATGCGCGCCGTCGGGAAGCCGAGCTTGCCCACGAATCGGTGCGTGTTCTCCGAGGTGGAGGAGAAATAGACCAGAAGGGGCCTGCTGCTCACGGCGCGCCCCGCGGCCTCAGACCGCGACGGACTCGACGGCGAGCGCGAGGGTCTTGATCTTGTCCGGGCGGAACCCGGACCAGTGGTCCTCCCCGGCGACGACGACGGGAGCCTGGGCGTATCCCAGGGACTTGACCTGCTCAAGGGCCTGAGCGTCCAGAGAAATGTCCACCGTCTCGTAGGACAGACCGGCCTTGTCCATGGCGCGGTAGGTGGCCGTGCACTGGACGCAGTTGGGCTTGCTGTAGATGGTGATCGCCATGGCCGTCTCTTCCTCAGGGTCCGGTGGCGGTGACTGCGGCCCATCCCCGAAGGGGGACTGAACCGGCGGCACCACACGCTTGTCATTCACGGGAGGCCAGAACGGCCCCGCAGAACAAGACACTACCCCTTGGGGTAGTCCGGGTCCACTACCCCAAGATGCTGTGTCAGCCGTGGTCCTGTGCACACCACCCCTCCCTTCTGTGGAAAACACCCGCTAGGCTGTGGATGCCCGGTGGAAACGGCTCACGAGCATCTCCGCGATGACGTTCGAGCCCGGCCCCCCGATCCGCAGGACGATGGTCTCACAAGGGCGTGACATCCATCCGGCCCCCTTAACCACAGGGGTCGCCCTCCAAGACCGGCAGTCCGCCCCCAGCCCTGGGGACGGAGGAGGAAGAATCGCCTCCGAACACGCACGCACTCGGCGTGTCGCCCCTCCCAGCGAACAATCAGCATGCAGTCGTCAAGAAGTTAGGAGACGATCAGAGGGACTGAAGACGACCTATCTGCGCACCTGAGGCGGACGACACCGCCTGGGGAATCCGCAGGAGTACGCAGTCTCACACTCGACAAGAGGTCTTGGCTCTAGCATTTTTTGCAACGGTCGAATTATGGTTATTGTTACAAGATCGTTATATCCCGGTTCCCATCCATCTCCCACGAGGACTCGACATGCAGCAGACGTTGCAAGAACTGCCACTCACGTTGGCTTACATCGGCGCCGACCTGTTGGCCATCGCCCTTCTGGTCGGGGTGCTCTACATCCCGCGCCACGGGCGTCGTGACCTCGTGGCCGCCTACATCGGCGTCAACGTAGGCGTCCTGGCAGTCACCCTGCTGCTGTCATCGAGCAACAACGTCGGAGCCGGCCTGGGTCTGGGGCTCTTCGGCGTCCTGTCCATCATCCGCCTGCGCTCCTCCTCCCTGGCCCAAGGCGAGGTGGCCTACTTCTTCGCGGCCCTGGCCCTCGGCCTGCTCGGCGGGATCAAGAGCCACCTCATCATCGTCGCCATCCTCATGATCCTCATCCTCGCCTCCCTATGGGTAGGCGATCACCCCGCGCTCATGCGCTACAACCGCAACCAGACCGTCACAATCGATCGGGCCATCAGCAATGAGGACGAGCTCATCCTCGAACTCGAGGACCTGCTCGGCGCCCAGATACGCAGTGTCGACCTCAAGAACCTGGACCTGGTCAACGACACCACCATCGTCGAGGTGCACTACCGGCTGCGCCGTCGGGCCCGCACGGCACCACCCGCCGCCCAGCCGAAGGACACCGGGACCGGGGCGCAACAGGTCCGGCAAGCTCCTCAGGAGAGCACCCCTCAGGCTCCTCATCTGATTCAGGAAGTCCCGCTTCAAACTCCCACTCCGATCCAGCCCGTCGGGCAGCAGGCCTGGCCCGGGGCGCTCTCTCACGACAGCGCCGCCTCAGCGGCCACCGCCCCGCCCCGGCACGACTGGATCACTGGCAACCGGCAGCAGCACACTCCCCAGCGGCACAGCCAGCCGAGTGCTCCACCACCTCCTGTGGCCAACCCTCGCTACAACTGACCGACCACAACGGCACCACCGCACCGCCGCGCCACTGGCAACCGACCCGCCCCACCCCGCGACTCCCGACCCCGGAAAGGACCGCACCGTGCCGAACACCGAAGGCATCGACACGATCACCCTCGCCGAGCTCAACTCCGAGGCGAGCCTCCTGACCCGCATGGACCGCAAGTACCTGGTCCCACCCCGCGACGCCCAGGAGGTCATCGACTACCTCGCCCCGCGAGCGCAGGTCCTCCAGATCGACGGCCTGCGGCACTTCCGCTACGCGTCAACCTACTTCGACACCCCGGGGCTGGACGCCTACTTCCTGGCTGCCCGCAAACGGCGCCGGCGCTTCAAGATCCGTACCCGCACCTACCTGGACTCCGGCCTGTGCTTCCTGGAGGTCAAGACCAACGGCTCGCGCGAGGCCACCGTCAAGGACCGTTTCAAGTACGATTCCGACGACGCCGACCGCATCACGCCCGACGGTCATCTGTTCGTCATCGAGCGGCTGGTCGAGTCCTCCACCTGCTCCCTGGACGAGGCGAGCGCCATCGCCAAGGCCCTCGTCCCGGTCATGGACTCCACCTACAGCCGCACCACCCTGCACCTGCCTCATGACGAGGCCCGGGCCACCTTCGACACCGAGCTGACCTGGGACCTGTTCGACCCCGACGGGCGGCGCCTCGAACGGGGCGTGTCGGTGGGGCACCTCAATGTCATCGAGACGAAGAACCCGTCCACGGCCTCCCCCACGGATCGGCTGCTGTGGAGGCGGGGTCATCGGCCCGCCCGCATCTCGAAGTACGCCACCGGCATGGCACTGCTGTACGCGAATCTGCCCACCAACCGGTGGAACCGCACCATCAACCGGGACCTGGGCCGCTATAAGCGGCAGGCCCCACTGCGTCAGGTGGCTGCCTGAGCGAGCGCCGCTCCGGTCGCAGGTCGGCCGGGCCGATCCGCATCTGCATCTCATCGGCTGCCGGCGCCCATTGACATTCGGTCGTTCAGCCGAGACCTCGCCTCATCACCAGCGCCTCCGGGAGTAACGGGCCCCGCCCGGCCCCGGGGGCGCTGTTTGCTGCCTCACATCGGTGGTGGAACAAGTCATGCCTCACCCATGCCGCGTTCACAGCCGGCTCATGGAATGCGCTCCTTGACTGTTATTCACCGGACGGAGTCACCCGCCGCGGCGCGCCCCGAGTACATGCTCGGTCTTTAAGCGCCCATCTCACGGCAGGCCCCGTCGCCGGTCCGAAATAACCCCGACAGGAGCCTCCCGATGAGCCTGACCACCCTGACCTACATCGCCGCCGACCTGATCGCCCTCACCATCCTGGTCGGGGCCCTCTACGCCCCCCGCCACGCCCGCAAGGACCTCATGGCCGCCTACATCGGCGTCAACGTGGGCGTCCTGGCAGTCACCCTGCTGCTGTCGACGGCGAGCGTCGCGGCCGGCCTGGGCCTGGGGCTCTTCGGCGTCCTGTCCATCATCCGCCTGCGCTCCACCGAGCTGGCCCAGCACGAGGTGGCCTACTTCTTCGCGGCCCTGGCCCTCGGCCTGCTCGGCGGGATCCAGACCGCACCCATCGGGATGGTGACCGCCCTCATGGGCACCGTCGTCGCCGCCCTGTGGATCGGCGATCACCCCGCGCTCATGCGCCGCAACCGCCACCAGGTGATTGTCCTCGACCACGCCATCACCAACGAGACCGCTCTCATCGCCCACCTGGAGCACACCTTGGGCGGGCAAGTCCGCTCGGTCGAGGTCCAGCGCCTCGATCTGGTCAACGACACCACCATCGTCGACGTCCGCTTCCGGGCGCCCCGACAGACCCCCGCCGAGCTGGAGCCCGAGACCTCCGATCTTTCCAGGCTCTCCGACGACGACGTCCCCGCCTCGAAACTGGCGACCGAGCCGGCGGCCGGCGCACCCGCCGCCCCGACCGCCCAGTCCTGGGCCGGCACCCGCCTGAGCACCGTGCAGACCACCGCACCCGCCGACCGGGCCGAGGCCCAGCCCGTCACCATCAAACCGGCCGCCCAGTACGTCACCCGCTCCGCGGCCCAGTCCAGCAGCCAACCGGCCACGCAGACAGTCATGGCCGCGCGCTGACGCCGGCCCGCACCGACCGAAAGGACCGTGATGACGACCGCCTCCACGACCTACACGATGATGCCCGCCGCGATCCCGAGCGCTGCGGCGTCGGCTCCCCACGGGACGGCCCCGATCTGTCTGAACACTGAGCACCTGGCCACCACCACCCTCGCCGAGCTCAACAGCGCCGCGGGCCTGCTCACCCGCGTGGACCGCAAGTACCTGGTACCCCTGAACTGCGCGCAGGAGCTTGTGGACGGGCTCGCGCCCGACACCCGGGTTCTGGCCATTGACGAACAGCGCCGCTTCTCCTACGCCTCGACCTATTTCGACACCCCGGGGCTGGAGGCCTTCATGCTCGCGGCCCGCAAGCGGCGTCGGCGCTTCAAGGTGCGCACCCGCACCTACCTGGACTCCGGCCTGTGCTTCCTGGAGGTCAAGACCCGCGGCGCGCGCGGCACCACCGTCAAGCGGCGCATGGGTTACCACGCCGACGACGCCTCCCGCCTCACCGGTCCGGGACGAGCCTTCGTGGCGGCCTGCCTGGCGAGCACGGGGGTCACCGGCTCGACCGCGGCCCATGAGGTCGCCGCCGCGCTGAGGCCGGTGCTGGCCACCACCTACGAGCGCACCACCCTGCACCTGCCGCGCGCCGAGGCCCGGGCCACCATCGACACGGCCCTGACCTGGCAGCGCCTGGGACCGGTCGCAGCCCCGGGGACCGCAGTGGTTTCCGCCGGCCCCTTCGCCGGGATGGTTGCGGGCTCGCAGGCGCTGCGTCCGGCCCACCTGGCCGCGGCCATCAGCAGCGGCGAGCCGGTGGAGGTTTCGGGCGTCGCCGTCGTCGAGACGAAGAACCCGGCCACGCCCTCCCCCGCGGACCGCGCCCTGTGGGATGCCGGCTACCGTCCGGCCCGCATCTCGAAGTACGCCACCGGCATGGCGCTGCTCCATCCCGAGCTGCCCGCCAACAGGTGGTACCGAACCCTGACCCACGAGCTGGCCGGTCTGTTCGGCACCGACCGCTCCAGCCTCGAAAGCATCAACGCCAGTCACACCACCGCGAGCGCCGCTTGAGCTGGGCGCCCAAACCGCTCACCGATCCGACACCGGACCCAACAAGAAGAGAAGACAGAACAATGAAGCCCACCAAGACGAAGACGACCAAGCCCCTCAACCGACTCCGCCGTCGTGCAACCGGAGCCGTAGCGCTCCTGGCCGCGCTCGCCCTGGCGTCCGGCTGCTCGACCTCCTCGGCCTCCGGCAAGGCGAGCGCCTCCGGCTCGAACGGATCGGAGACGACCTGGACGACGATCTCCTCAACCGTGGCCACGGCGTCGACCGGTGCAAGCGTTTCCGACATCCTGGGCGCCAACGCCTCCGTGGAGAAAGCCTCCAGCTCCGAGGACGACGCCGGGACCACAGACACGGCGTCGGCCACCACGATCACCCTGTCGGGGTCATCGGCCTCGGCCAGCGGGTCGTCGTCGGGCAACGTGAAGGTCGATGGGGGGACCGCGACCATCAACAGCGGCGGTACCTATGTCATCTCCGGCGAGCTCAGCAACGGGCGGATCGTCGTCAACGCCCCCAAGGCCGACGTGCGCCTGGTCCTCAGTGGCGCGAGCATCACGAGCTCGGACGGCCCGGCCATCGACATCCAGGACGCCGGCGACGCGATCGTGGTCCTGGCCAAGGACTCCAAGAACACGCTGACCGACGGTGCCAGCTACGCCTCGGGGCAGGAGGCCACCGCGGCCCTGTTCTCCTCCGATACACTCACCGTCACCGGGACCGGCCAACTGGACGTGACCGGCTCCTACAAGGATGGCATCTCCTCCAAGAACGGCCTCATCATCGCCGGGAGCAGCACCATCAACGTCAAGGCCGCCGACGACGGCCTGCGCGGCAAGGACTACCTGGTGGTCGAGTCCGGGACGCTGACGGTCGAGGCGGGCGGCGACGCGCTGAAGTCCAGCGAGGACAACGATGAGACGAAGGGCTTCATCTCCCTGGGCAAGGCGAGTATCACGCTGACCTCCTCCGACGACGCGATCGCCGCGACCACGGATGTCACGATCAAGGACACGACCCTGACGATCACGGCCGGCGGCGGTCAGGCCAACGCCACCATTGAGGAGCAGGCACCGCCCGGGCAGGAGTCCACCGCGGACTCCACAACGCCCTCGCCCAAGGGCATCAACGCCGGGGTGAGCTACACGCAGGACTCCGGGACGATCACCGTCAACGCGGCCGACGAGGGGCTGCAGGCGCCGTTCATCAACGTGGCCGGCGGGGAGCTGTCCATCGCGGCCGGCGACGACGGCATCAACGCCTCCAACGGCGACCACGTCATCGAGGGGCACGAGAACGCCGACTCCGAGTCCGACGACGGCTCGGTGCTCACGATCAGCGGCGGCGAGGTGGAGGTCTCCTACGCCTCCTCCGACGGTATCGACTCCAACGGCTCGGCCTACGTCAAGGGCGGGATCGTGGTGGTCTCGGGGCAGGCCGGCGAGATGGATGGGGCGGTGGACGCCAACGGCGAGACCCAGCTCGTGGGGGTGACGGGGTCGCCGTCGGTGAGCGCGGGCGACACGCTCACCGTCACGGACTCCTCCGGGTCGCAAGTGGCCTCGGTCAAGGTCGACTTCACGGCCGCGGCAATCACGGTGCTGGGGCTCACCGAGGGCCAGCAGTACACGGTGGCGACGTCGTCGGGCGGCTCGGCCACGGGGACGGCCTCAGCGCTGTCCGCCGGAATGGGCGGCCCCATGGGCGGTGGCGCCGGTGGTCAGGCAGGCCCTGGCGAGCAGGGCGGTCAGCCCGGTGGGGATCCGGGCCAGCCGCCCAGCGGTGGCCAGCAGCCCGGCAACCAGAGCAACCAGAACGGCCAGTCGAACAGCCAGTCCAGCACCGCCCAGAGCAGCTGACCCGGGCCAAGAACTGAGGGCAGGGGCCGCAGCGTTGCGCTGCGGCCCCTGCCGTGTCGACACGTCGGGTCGGCCGAGACCAGCAGCTCCGGGACCGACGGCCAGTTCATCCCTCCTGGGTCAGTTGTCGACGAGTCTGCTCAAGGTGCTCCTCGATCCACGTGGCCACCGACGCCGGTAGCCGCTCAGCCGCACCAGCCGCCCATGTCTCGGAGAACCGTTCGATCGTCTCATCAACGACATCAAGGACATCACCGCCCTCGACCTTCAGACCCGCTTGAAGCCGTGCGAAGTGGTCGCGGGAGATCTCCGAGATCCGCGCCGTACCGAAGAAGGGCAGGCCCAGGTCTGCCTGGTTGGGGTAGACGGCCGTGCATACGAGGTCGTAGGCGGGCGAGAGCCTCGCTATCTTCCGATCCGGGTAGATGAGTGACCAGTTCTTGAGGTGGGCATCCCCGTTGCCGACGAGCAGATTGAAAACTGATCGACGCACCATCTCCCGCAGTGAGGCACGATCCCGCCCGCGATAGGCGATGGCGGCGACGGTCTCAACCGTGGATCGGTACTTTCCCTCGCCGATGCCGGAACGTCCCAGCACCTGGGCAAAGTCCTCGATGTGTACGCGCCCCTCAGCTCTCCGATCGAAACGGCGCACCACATAGGCCTCGTCCTCATCAGACGGCCATGCTCCTTCTCCAAGTTCATCCACCTGATCGCGGTGCCTTACATGGAACTCAGGAACCTCGATACCGACGTCGCTCGCCAACCGCATCACAGCGGCCTCGTTCGCCACGAGCCCCGGGTAGCTCCCGTCGGGTGTTTTCACGATCCAGTCGCCGCCCTTGCCATGGGCGGGGAGCACTAACCGGTCGCCCTCCTGGCGCATGGAGAACTTCAGTCCCACCCCCGCCAAGGAGAAGCGCAGGCGTCCGGAAGGCCCGGGCACATTCACGGGACCATCAGCCGCCGCCTCGAAACCCTCGTCAAAATGCGCACCGGGATCGGGGACGACCTGGACCGCTCCAGGAAGATCCCCTCCGATCCTCACAAGCAGGTCGATCTCACGACGAGCACTCATCCCTTGCTCGCGAGCGATCAGCTCCCTGAGGCGTCCCTCGGGCAGGAGATTGGAGAACCACGTGGGCACCCCGCCGTTGGCTGCCCACGGCTGCTTGCGGGGATGGTCCTCGAACCAGCGCCCCAGTACCCCGCGGTCCGGGCGATCCCAGTAGTCCTGATCGAAGACGAACTTCGTGAAGGCGTCTCTTCGGTGGATCGCTCCGACATGCTCCCCGTGGAGGAGGACCGCGTAGACCGCCTCGATCATGACGCTTCACTTTCCTGCCAGTCCTCGTCGGTGATGTAGTCGCCGAGCGGCGGGGTGTCCTCGTGCCCATATGCGGTGCGAGCTCTGATGAAGTCATCGAGGTAGCTGCGCAGCAGCTCAGTTCTCGCCTCAATGGCGTCGTCGTGCCGGTTCTTCTGAAGGTCATGCAGGATCTGCTCATCCAGGAGCAGCGAGGCAAGATTGGACTCACTGTCCAGGAAAGAAAAGAGATCTCGACGATCTCTTGTCGAGATCACCTTGTTCGCGGCAACAGGGGCTCCGTCGGGAAGAGCGGAGGCTGGGACCAGGTCGGAGACCACGCCTCGCGGTGTCGTCTCGCCCTCGAGCTGTGCAGCCAGCGTTTCCGTCGTTATCGGGGCACCCGAGTCGGGATCAACCGGCTCCAGGTTCCACATCGCCGCGAGGATCACCTTGCTGTCGGAGCGAGTAGCTCGGAATACACCGAGATCAGGGATCTTCGGACTGCGTGTGAGTGTCGCGGCAGCGAGGAGTCTTTGGACCGACGCCGATTCCTGACCGGGGACGAGGCAGGCCGCCATATCTCGCAGGTCCGTCTGAGAGCCATTGATACCAAGCTCATCAGCGTCGACGCTCGTACGCCAAAACCAGCGTCGAAGCAGCTCAAGATTACGGTCCTGAGCGTGAGGGAAGAAGGCGAAGAATCTTGCCAGGACAAGTAGCTGAAACCGAAACGGAAGGAATGTCATGTGGGGAACACCGCACTGCTGGAGGAACAGTGCGGCCGCGATGAGAGCCCGCTCCGTTGCCAGATAGGCCTCTTCCTGACTTTCATCGGGAAAGTCACTCACAGCTCGACGCCTGGGGGAGAATTCTCCGTGAACGTCGCGAGTGATGTCCGTGTGACGTCGCACCAGAAGCGCCTGAACCACAACCTTGTCCGGCAGAGCGCCGAAATGCGTCTGCTCGTCAATGTGCGCTGCAATGCCCACCGTCGTCAAACCCTTGTTCGGCCCGCCGTGAATCGCATCGAAAATCTCTGCAGCATTGAGCTTCTTACCCCGATTATTGATTCGATCGAAGACCTCCCGGAGAACCGTCTCATCAGCATCCTCCATGATCGTCGCAGGAACCGAGACATCAGCGAGCCTTCCGGCAATATCCTGAACATAGGAGACATATTCCGTTCCGTCAGGATTTTCTCTCAACCACGCCAATGCGCGCCCCAAATCGAACAGGTCGGGCAGAGGAATGATGAGCGACGCCCCCGAATCGCGCAAAGAGGTGACCTTCTCCTCCTCCAGCGAGTACCCCAGGGAGAACCTTGGATCGTGAGCCCCTTCCGGATCGACGGCGTTGACAAGACTGGTGATGCGTTGCTGACCGTCAACCACCCACAAGGCGTCCGGCCGGCTGCTGGCCTCAATGTCAAGGGCACCGATCCTCAGATGTTCCGCTTCCGCCTCCCGTTTCCAGAGCAGAAGACTGCCGATCGGATACCCGCGAAGCACAGAGTCGACGAGATTGAGGACATCCTGCTTCTCCCAGCGGAAAGAGCGCTGAAACTGAGGTACGCGCAAACGGCCGGATTTCACCAGGGAGCGCAGCTGCGCAATGCTGTAGCTCTGGCTGCTGGAGACTGCCTGCGGTTCGCTCATACGTCAATTATGCCGAACAGCACTGACATCATCGATACGGCCTTGAGCCCAGCCATCGACCCCTACGCCAATCAGCACTCCACGACGTTGACGGCCAGTCCCCCGCGGGAGGTCTCCTTGTACTTGGCGAGCATGTCCTCGCCGGTCTGGCGCATCGTCTCAATGACGGTGTCGAGGCTGACGGCGTGCCGGCCCTCGCCCCACAGGGCCATGCGGGCGGCGTTGATGGCCTTGACCGCGGCCACCGCGTTGCGCTCGATGCAGGGGATCTGGACGAGTCCACCCACCGGGTCGCAGGTGAGCCCCAGGTTGTGCTCCATGGCGATCTCCGCGGCGTTCTCCACCTGGGCGGGCGTCCCGCCCAGGGCCTCGGCCAGGCCGGCGGCCGCCATCGAGGAGGCCGAGCCGACCTCCCCCTGGCAGCCCACCTCGGCCCCCGCGATGGAGGCGTTGGTCTTGATGAGCCCGCCCACGGCGGTGGCGGCCAGCAGGAAGCGGCGGGCGCCGTCGTCGTCAGCCCCGGGGATGAAGCGCTCGTAGTAGGCCAGAACCGCCGGGACGATCCCGGCCGCGCCGTTGGTGGGGGCGGTGACGACGCGGCGCCCGGCGGCGTTCTCCTCGTTGACCGCGAGCGCGAACAGGTCCACCCAGTCCATGCCGCGCAGGGGGTCGGCCATGGTGAAGGCGGCGGCCGGACCAGTCGACTGGGCACGCAGCCGCTCGTGAAGGGCCTTGGCGCGGCGGCGCACCCCGAGCCCGCCGGGCAGGATGCCCTCGGCGTTCATGCCGGCCTCGATGCAGGCACGCATCGTGGCGCGCAGGCGGTCCAGGTAGGCCATGACCTCCTCGCGGCTGCGGGCGGAGAGCTCGTTAGCCAGGACGACCTCGGAGATGCCCAGGCCCTCACGCTCGCAAATCGCCAGCATCGCGGCCGACGTGGTGAAGGGGAAGGGCGCGGGAGTGGCGTGGGCCTGACTGGCGGAGGCGGTCGCCAGGGCCTGGATCGACGGCGATCCGGGAGCTCCGACGTCCTCCATGACGAAGCCGCCGCCCACGGAGTAGTAGGTGCGGCGCAGGATCTCGGCGCCGCTGGCGCAGTAGGCGGTCAGGGTCATGCCGTTGACGTGGTAGGGCAGGACCCGGCCGGGCAGGAAGTGGATGTCGGCGCCGGGACTGAAGGGGACGGGGCCGACGCCGTCGACCACCAGCTCACCTGCGGCCTCGACCTCCTTCATGAGGGACTCGCACACGACGGCGGGAACGGTCTCGGGCTCGTAGCCCGCCATTCCCATGACGGCGGCGCGGTCGGTGGCGTGCCCGCGGCCGGTGGCGCCGAGCGAGCCGTAGAGCTCGACGGTGATGCGGGTGGGCTGCGGCAGGCCGGCGCCGGGGACCTGTGAGTCGCACTCGCCGTCGGACGCCCCTGCGCCGCCTGGGCGGACCGCCTCGGCCAGGGCCCGGCTGAAGGCGCGGCCGGCCCGCATGGGGCCCACGGTGTGGGAGGAGGAGGGGCCGATGCCGATGCGCATGAGGTCGAAGACGCTCAGCGGGCGGGGTGCCTGCTCGACGTCGATCGCCCCGGCGAGGAGGGCCGCGGGCGTGGCCGAGTCCAGAGCCGTGGAGACGAGGGCGGTGTCCGGAGCGAGAGCCGACACATCGGTGGCAGCGGGACTCGCCGATCTGGCAGGGCCGGCAACGACGGAGATGTTTGTCGAGGCAGGGAGTTCAGGGCCGGTCACATCCCCATGATGCACGCTCGGCGCCCGGGCTCCCAAGTTCCGACGAGCTCAAGCCGATTCGCCGTCAGTCGGTGGAGCGCACCAGCCACCAGGCGGCGTAGGGAGGCACGGGTACGCGCCCGTCCCCCGCCCCGTTCAGCGACGTGGACCCGAAGGGGACCGTGTCGGTCAGGACGTCGGTGGCCCCCATAACCCCGAGCCGGGCGAGCTGGTCGGCGGCCACCGAGCGCCACTGCGGCGTCACGTTGTACACGCCCACGAAGCTGCCACGCGGGTGGTCCCGGTAGGTCACCAGCACCCCGGGATCGTCGACGTCCTGCACCTGGGTGCGCACGACGGCGTCGAGCTGGGGCAGGCCCGCGCGCACCTGCGCCATATGCGCCAGATCGGTGAAGACGCGCCCTTCGACGGTGGAGCGGTCGTGCCGGTTGGCCATCCGGGCCTCGTCGAGCCGGGGCCGCCCGGCCCAGCGCGAGTCGGCCTCGTGGCCCGGCTCGGTGTCCCAGTTGGGGTCGTTGGGCTGGGCGAGCTCGTCACCGCTCCACAGGACGGGGATGCCGCCCCACCCGTAGAGGATGGCGTGGGCCATGCGCAGGGCGTGGATCCGTTCCTCGCGCCAGGTCCACAGTGACTCGACCTCGTGCTCGGGGGTTGCGTCGGTGACGCCCTCCCAGGCCTCGGCGGCGGCCTCGATCCCGATGAGCGAGGCTGCCGTTCCGGCGATGCGCCGGTCCCCAGTGGCCGGGTTGTGCTGGAAGACGAGACCCGCGGCGTCGGAGGTGGGGTACTCGCCGCTGTACCAGTCGGCGAGGAAGGCCCGGTGGTCGTAACCGCCAAGGCCCACGGCGGCCGCGTCGTCGTCGTCGATGGCCCAGCCGATGTCGTCGTGGCAGCGCAGGTAGGTGATCCAGGTGGCGGTGGACGGCTCGACCGGTAGGTTCTGGAGCGCCTCGACGGCCAGCGTCGTGTCGCGCGCGGCGAGCATGGACCAGATCTGGACCATGAGGGAGTTGTGGTAGGCCAGGTCGGAGACCTTGCCGGTGTACTTGCCCTGGCCGAGGTACTGGAGGAGCTCGGTGGGGGCGACGATCGCCTCGGCCTTGAGGTCGACGGCGGGGCAGGCGATGCGGGTCAGGGCACGCAGGACCTCGGTGATGGCGTGGACCTCGGGCTGGCCCTGGCAGTCGGTGCCCTTGCGCTTGATGGTGAAGGCGATGGCGTCCAGGCGCAGCACCTCGACGCCGCGGTTGGCCAGGTCCAGGACGATGCCGGCGAACTCGGCCATGACGTTGGGGTTGCGCCAGTTGAGGTCCCACTGGAAGGAGTTGAAGGTGGTCCACACCCAGCCGCCCACGCCGTCTTCCCAGGTGAAGTTGCCGGGGGCGAAGTCGGGGAAGACCTCCGGCAGGGTGCGCTCGTAGGCGTCGGGCTCGGTGCGGTCAGGGAAGATGAGGAAGTAGTCGCGATAGCGCTGCTCGCCGGCGCGCGCCCGCACCGCCCACTCGTGCTCGGCGGCCACGTGGTTGAGGACGAGGTCGACCACGAGCGAGATGCCCTCGGCGCGCAGCTCACCGGCCAGGTGCTCCAGGTCCTCCATGGTGCCCAAGTCCGGGCGCACGGAGCGGTAGTCGGCGACCGCGTAGCCCCCATCGGAGTCGCCGGGGCGCGGAGTGAGCAGGGGCATGAGGTGGAGGTAGGTCACCCCCAGCTCGCGCAGGTAGTCGATGCGGTCCTCCACGCCGCGCAGGGTGCCGGCAAAACGTTCGGTGTAGGCGGCGTAGCCGATACGGCCGGGGTGCTGGGCCCAGGAGGGGTCGAGGGTGCGGGCCAAGTCCAGGCGGCGCAGCTCGTGCTCACGCTCCACGTAGGCCTGGGCGGCCAGGGCCAATAGGTTGAGAGCCTCCTCCTCGGCGGCGGTGCCGTAGAGGGTGGTGAGCCCGTCGAGGAGGTCGGGGTACCAGGTCTCCACGCGAGTGAGGAAGACGTCGCGTTCGGCGGCCTCAAGCGGGTCCAGGATGTGGAAGACAATGTCGTCGAGGGATGGTGGGAGGGGAGTGGTGGCGCTCATGGAACCATGGTCCCCGATTCGGGGCCGCTGCGGTACTGATTTCCTTGCCGTGCCGCCCGCGGGTCGACCATCCGGGGAGGCGGCGGCCATCGACGGGGATCCGCTCACCGACGGAGGCTTTCCACGTCGCCGAGTGCTTCCCGGAACCGGACGGAGGCATATCGCGCGCGCAAGTGCCGTGTGATTCCGGTTCCCGATGACGTCGAAGGGCGCCGGCCATAAGTGACCAGCGGGATGGCTCCGCGGACACCGGGGTTCAGGATCCGATGGCGTCGTAGGACTCGCGGTGGGCAAGAATCTGGGCGGAGTTGTCCTGGATCCAGGTGCGCAGCGCGCCGATGGGCGCTTGGAGGCTGCGGCCCAGGTCGGTCAGCTCGTAGTCGACTCGTGGCGGTACCCCGGGCAGCTGGGTGCGCGTCACCAGGCCGTCGCGCTCCATGGATCGCAGCGTCTGGGTAAGGACCTTGGGCGTCACCCCGCCGATCCGCGAGCGCAGCTCTCCGAAGCGGCTCGGCCCATCGGCCAGCACCGTCACCACCAGCGGGGTCCAGCGGTCGACGACGTGGCGCAGCACCGTGCGCGACGGGCAGGCCGGCGACAAGATGTCGAAGTCGAAGACCGTTTCCCCGCCGTTGCCGTCGGCGACGCCGCTGCGCTCCGCACCCTCGGCCCGCACCGAGTCCTCTGACTTGCTCGCGGCCAGCGCGTCTGAGGAGGCACCGACGGCATCAGCATCATCACTCCGGCTGCGTTCCTTCTGCTGATGCCCAACCAACTCAGCATCCTGTGACACAACACACTCCTTTAGTTACTTTGAGGTACTCAGTATCAAAATCATACCATCAAGTCATCGCGAGGCGGTGGCCCCACCGCGTCCGTCACAGGCACAACCTCACCTATTTCAGGAGGAAGACTCATGAGAATCACCGTCATCGGAGGAACCGGCATGGTCGGCTCGGCCACTGTCACCGAGGCAGCCTCCCGCGGTCACGAGGTCGTCTCGGCCTCCCGTTCGGCTCGCCACGCCGAAGGCGCCACCCAGGACGTCAGCCTCACCCTGACGGACACGCAGGCCGTTGTCGACCTCGTCAATAGCTCTGACGCCACCGTCATCGCGGTCTCAGCAGGCCGCGGGGAGTCCGCTCAGCCCGTCATCAACGCCCACCGCGCCCTCATCGCAGCGGCCCCGGCCAGCAGACTCGTCGTCGTCGGCGGCGCAGGCTCCCTGCTGACGTCCGACGGCGCCCGCCTGGTGGACAGCCCCGACTTCCCCGAGGAGTACAAGCCCGAGGCCCTGGCCTTCTCCGAGATCCTCGACCTCTACCGCGAGGCCGGCAGCGCTCTCAGCTGGACCCTGCTCTCCCCCGCCCCGGAGTTCACTAACAGGCCCCGCACCGGCACCTACATCGAAGGCGCCGACGAGCCCGCGGGCAGCGAGATCTCCGTGGCCGACTTCGCCGTCGCCCTGGTCGACGAGGCCGAGAAAGACAGCCATCGCGGTCGGCGCTGGACCATCGCGAACGCCTGAGCGGGCCGACAACGGCATTCCGCCGTCGAGCCGGGCCGGTTCCACGTGATCGGCCCGGCTTGGCCGGTGCGCTCCGGACGGTGCACGCTAGGGACATGACTCCCATCGCCCTGACCATCGCCGGCTCCGAGGCCTCGGGCGGCGCCGGTGCCCAGACCGACCTCAAGACCTTCCACACCCTCGGCGTCTTTGGCTGCACGGCCCTGACCTGCATCGTGTCCATGGATCCCGAGGACAACTGGAACCACCGCTTCGTCCCAGTGGACCCGGCCGTCATCGCCGACCAGATCGAGACCTGCGCCTCGGTCCACTCGCGCGTCGACGCCGTCAAGATCGGCATGCTGGGCACGGCCCCCACCATCGACGTTGTCGAGCGGGCGTTGGAGACCTACGACTTCCCCACCGTGGTCCTCGACCCGGTCCTCATCTGCAAGGGACAGAAGTTCGGGGGCGCCCTCGAGGTGGACAACGCCCTGCGCACCAAGATCCTGCCGCGCGCCACCATGACCACCCCGAACCTGTTCGAGGCCGCCACCCTGGCGGGCATGGAGGAGATCACCACGGTCGAACAGCTCAAGGACGCCGCCAAGCGTATTCACGATCAGGGCGTGCCCAACGTCCTAGCCAAGGCCGGCCCGTCACTGGGCACCGGCACCGCGCTGGACGTCTTCTACGACGGCGCCACCTTGGAGGTCCTCGAGGTCGAGGCCGTGGGCACCGAGCGCGTCCACGGCGCCGGCTGCACCCTGGCGGCCGCGATCACCGCCGAGCTCGCCAAGGGCGCCAGCCCGCTTCAGGCCGCCGTCACCGCCAAGGAGGTCGTCTCCTCCTCCATCAGGCACGGCCTGCGCGGCAACATGCCGTTCCTCTACGTCTATCAGGGCGAGTACCGGCGATCCTGAGCCACGCCGCCGCTGTCCCCGACGACTCCTCACGGGTTGCCACCTGTACGCCCGCCGCTGACGGTCTCCAGTTCCGTCGGCGACGCGCGTACGTCATTGCCGACCGTTGCGGTCGCTCGGGCGACTTTTCACGCGGACTACCGCGGTCATCGGCAGACCCGCATTGCCCTGACCTGCGCAGATGCCCCAGGCCCACCAGCGCGAAGCAGTGCCGACACATCCTAAAAGCCGCCACCAGTGACACTTCGGCCTGAGCGAACCGGCACGCATCGTCTAGTAGATAGACAATCTAGTAACTAGGTAGTCTATAAACCATGGACTCATCAGCAGCGCGCCTCCTGCGCGGATTCCTGGAACCCTGTCTGCTCTCACTGCTGGCCGAGCACGCCGACTACGGCCTGTCCCTGGCGCAGCGGCTCACCGCCGCCGGCCTGGACGAGGTACCCGGCGGCACGCTCTACCCGGCTCTCATGCGCCTGGAGAAGCGCGGCCTCGTCGCAGTCTCCTGGCGCCCCTCCGTCTCCGGACCCGCCCGCAAGTACTACGAGCTGACGAAGGCCGGACGCACCGAGCTCGCCGCGCGGCGCTCCGAGTGGCGCACTTTCTCCACAGCGGTCGGCGACATCATCGAGGGCCGGAAGGTACGTACGGAGGCCCCCTCATGAGCCCCACCGAGGACGCCAGAGACCCAATGCCGGACACGACGGCCGACTGGTATCGGAGCTTCGAGGCGGAGCTCGCTTCCCATGGCCTGCCCGCTGCCGAGGTCCATCGGACGACGGCGTCAACCCGCGCCGAGGCGGAAGCGGCCGGAGTACCGCCCGGCGACCTGTACGGTCCGGCGGTTCTCTACGCCCGCGAAGTCGCCTCGGCTCTGCGGGATTACCAGGCTGACGTACCCGCTCCCACCGCGGCCGCTCCCGCGGTCCTGCGTCTGACGGAGGTCTCCGCACGCCGCGGACGCCGCACAATCCTGTCAGACATCAATCTCACCGTCCGCCGGGGCGAGGTCGTCGCCGTCGTCGGGGCCAATGGGGCAGGCAAGTCGACCCTGCTCCAGCTCTGCGCGGGCCTACTGCGCGCAAGCAGCGGACGCATCGAGCGGACGCCGCACTTCGGCTACGCGCCCCAGCTCGATTCCTTGGCGCCGCTGCTCACGGTCGACGAGCACCTCCGGCTCTTCGGCGCGGCGCGCGGCATGCGGCGGGGCCGCTCCGTCTCAACGGGACACCGCCTGATCACCCGCCTGGGCTGGACCGCCCGCGGGGACCAGACCGCCGGAACACTCTCCGGCGGGACCCAGCAGAAGCTCAACGTCGCCCTCGCCCAGCTCGACGCACCCGAGCTGCTCCTGCTGAACGAGCCCTACCAGGGCCTGGACGCCCTCGCCTACGAGGACCTGTGGGCCCTCATCTCCTCCTGGCGCGCTTCGGGCGCGGGGGTCCTGCTGGTCACCCACCTGCTGCGCGACGTCGACCTGGTCGATCGCGTCGTCGAGCTGCCGGCTCCACAGGAGACCACCGGCCGGACACACCGATGGACACGGAGGAAGAAATCCGCATGAGTGCACCGCAACCTCACCCAACAGTTTCACGGGCCGAGCAGCCCCGAGCCGGGGGCGCCCGATCCCGGTCGACAGCGGCGACCACTGGCCTCGTCGCTCTCATCACCCTGCGCGAGCTCGCCCGACGGCGCGGCGCCCTCGCACTGGCGACCCTCCTGCCGCTGACCTTCTACCTGGTGCGCCTGGAGACGCACTGGACCGCCATCCGGCTCCTGTCGATCGGCTTGGGCTGGGCGACGGCGACACTGGCGCTGTTCACGCAGGTCTCGTCCCGGTCGGTGGACCGCCGTCTCACCGTGAGCGGGGCGCCGCCGGCAGTGCTGCTGCTGGGCCGCTACCTTGCCGTTCTCGGCCTGGGGTGGACCATCGGCCTGCTCTACAGCTGCCTCGTCCTAACCACAATCGGCGACGAGCTCACCCACCCGGGCGCGGTACCGGTCATGCTGCTGCTGACCGCCACCGTGGCCACTCCCCTGGGCTCGCTGGCGGCCGCCCTGGTTCCGAGGGACCTGGAAGGCGCGCTTCTGCTGCTGTCGGTCATGGCGGTCCAGGTGCTCGTCGATCCGACTGAGGACTGGACCCGCGTCCTGCCACTGTGGTCAACCCGAGAGCTGGCTAGTGTCGTCGTGGAGAACCTGGGGTCGGAGAACGCGACTTACCTGCACCGAGGACTGGCGCACGGCTTTGCTATGGCCGTCCTGCTGACGGCGGCGAGCTGGGTCATGGGGGTCCTGCGACTGCGTACGGTGCGCCTTCCGGCCCCGAGTCCTGCTGAGCCGATCTACTCGTAGGCGGGCTCGGGGGTGACGTCGCGCGCCATATTGGCGAAGCGCGACACGTGCCCCTGGAAGGCCACCGGGATGGTGCGGGTCTGCCCGTTGCGGTGCTTGGCCACGATGATGTCGGCCTCGCCGGGGCGCTCCTCGTTGTTGTAGTACTCCGGGCGGTGCAGCAGCACGATGATGTCCGCGTCCTGCTCCAGCGACCCGGACTCGCGCAGGTCGCTCATCTGGGGCTTGTTGCCGGTGCGCTGCTCAGGACCGCGGTTGAGCTGGGCGACGGCGATCACCGGGATCTCCAGCTCCTTGGCCAGCAGCTTGAGAGACCGGGAGAACTCGGAGACCTCCTGCTGACGCGACTCGACCCGCCTGCCCGAACTCATGAGCTGGAGGTAGTCGATGACCATGAGCCCTAAGTTGTGCTGCTGCTTCATGCGCAGGGCCTTGGAGCGGATCTCCGGCATCGTGAGGTTGGGCGAGTCGTCGATGAACAGCGGCGCGTTGGAGACGGGGTTGTAGGCCACGGCGACGTCGGTCCAGTCCCGGTCCTCCATCTGGCGAGAACCGCGCAGCTTGTTCATGTCCACGCTGGACTCGGCGGCCAGGATGCGCATCATGAGCTCCATGCGCCCCATCTCCAGGGAGAAGTAGCAGCTGGTGATGCCGTGGTGGATCGAGGCCGAGCGGCAGAAGTCGACGGCGAGCGTGGACTTGCCCATGGCGGGACGCGCGGCCACGATGATCATCTGGCCGGGGTGCAGTCCACCGGTGAGCTCGTCGAGCTCGATGAAGCCGGTGGGCACGCCGGTCAGGGCCCCGTTCTCACGGTTCTGAGCGGCCTCAATCTCAAGGTTGGCTTCACCCAGGAGCTCGGAGACGGCGATGTAGTCCTCCTTCTCGCCCTCGTGGTGGGCCACCGAGTAGACCTCGGCCTCGGCCAGCGTGACAAGATCGGCGATGTCGCTGGCATCGGTGGAGTACCCCAGCTGGGTAATGCGGGTACCGGCCTGGACCAGGCCGCGCATGAGCGCCTTGTCTTTGACGATCCGGGCGTAGTAGCCGGCGTTGGCGGCGGTGGGCACGGTAGCCATGAGGGAGGCCAGGTAGGGGGCGCCGCCGACGCGCTCGAGCTCGCCGCGCCGGGAGAGCTCATCGGCCACGATGAGGGGATCGGCGGGCTCAGAGCGGTTGTAGACCTCGACGATGGCGTCGAAGATCGACTCGTGGGCCGAGCGGTAGAACTCAGGGCCGCGCAGGACGTCGATGACGTCGGTAATGGCCTCTTTGCTCAGGAGCATGCCACCCAGCGTGGCCATCTCCGCCTCGAGGTCCTGGGGCGGGAGACGATCGAAGGCGGCGCTGTCAGCCCGGATGCTCCCGCTTCCGGTCCCGCCCGAGCCGGTCTGCCCGCCCATGCCGTTGTCCATCCGGCTACACCTTCCGCACTGTCCCTCCGGTTGTCACCGGCCCGTCCTTCCGCTCCCGACGACGGCCCGGCGCGCCAGGAAGACGCTCGCCCGCGTGGAGCGCGCGCGTGACGATAACGCCATCGGGAGGACCTCGCAAACTCTCAAGTTCGCCGGCGCTGGGGATATCCGCACCCCTCCTGTGGGAAGGCCCTCGGAGCCTGGGGACACAGGTGCATCTGCTGTGGACACAGATGTGCGCACCTGGCACCACCGTACCGGAGTGCATCGACCTTTCGTTGCCATCACAGCAATTCTCGGGTTCAGGCTTCCTATAGGCACTTCCCACCACATCACAATGTGATCTGTGGACAAGTGGGTAAACCTGTGGACAAACATGACGCTCGACTTGAGGTCCATCCCGTTTGTGGGTCTCCTACAGGCCTGTCTGAACCGGTTATCCCCAGGTTCCGCACACACCGATCAACAACGGCCCCACAGAACGCACTCTCGGGTTACTTTCAGATTTTATTAATTTTTCTTCAAGAAGAATCGTTGTGCGATCCGCCAGGAGAATCGGGGTCGTCAGCCCGACTGATCACACCGAGAACCCGCTGAGGGCCCGAGGCACCATCCTCATCCTCAACCTGTCCATGAGGACAGCCTCAGCACCAGCGCCTCCGGTGCTCGACCGCCCTCCCACGGCGACGGGCACGTGCCGTCGGGCAGTCTCCCGCGCGTCCGCCACCCGGCAGTGCCCGGCGACTGCCAATGGTTTCCAGAGGCTCACGGTGGTCCACAATGGGGCAGTGCCCGATACCAGCCACCTTCCTTCCTCCAGTCTCAATCGTCAGGTCCTGTCCTTGGCCCTGCCAGCGCTGGGGGCTCTGATCGCCGAGCCGCTCTTCGTGCTGGCGGACTCGGCGATGGTCGGCCATCTCGGTGCCGTGAGCCTGGCGGGCCTGTCGCTGGCCTCCACGATCCTGACGACGACGGTGGGCCTGTTCGTCTTCCTGGCCTACGCAACGACCGCAACGACGGCGCGCTTGTTCGGGGCCGGTCGCCGTCGGCGGGGGCTGCGGGCCGGCGTTGACGGGATGTGGCTGGCACTCCTGCTGGGGCTGGGGACGGGAGCCCTCCTGGGGCTGACAGCCCCGTGGCTGACACGGCTGATGGGCGCTCACGGCCCGGTGGCACAGGCCGCCGTCGCCTATCTGCGCGCCTCCAGCCCGGGATTGCCGGGCATGTTCGTCGTCCTGGCGGCCACCGGCGTACTGCGCGGCCTGCTGGACACGCGCACGCCCTTCGTGGTGGCCACCGGCGGGGCGGTCCTCAACGTCGTCGTCAACGCGATTCTGCTCTACGGGGTCGGGATGGGGATCGCGGGCTCGGGTGCCGGCACCGCGATCGCGCAGACGGCCATGGCGCTGGCGCTGGCCCGCCCCATCGTCCGGGAGGCCCGGGCGGCCGGCGTGGGTCTGCTCCCCCACCGGGAGGGCCTGCGGGCCTCTCTGGGCAGCGGAACGCCGTTGCTCATCCGCTCGCTGAGCCTCAGGGTGGCGATCCTGGCGACCGTGTGGGCGGCGACGGCGCTCGGGGACGTGTCGTTGGCGGCCCACCAGGTGGTGAACGCCCTGTGGACCTTCGCGGCCTTCGCGCTGGATGCGCTGGCCGTGGCGGCGCAGGCCCTCATCGGCACCGCGCTGGGACAGGCGCAAAGAGACTCTGACGATTCCGCTGCGACCAACACCGAGGTCGACACCGCGGCCGATACCGACGCCGATGCTCGGACCGCCTCAACCACCGCGGGCTGGTCTATTGACGAGCTGTTGCGGCGGATGCTGGCCTGGGGCGCTGGGACCGGCTTGCTCATCGGGGTGCTCATGGCGGCAGGGGCCGCCTGGTTGCCCCGAGTCTTCACCTCCGACGCCGGCGTCATCGCGGCCGCGGCGCCGGCGCTCCTGGTCGCGGCGAGCGCCCTGCCGCTGGCCGGGGTCGTCTACCTGCTCGATGGCGTGCTCATGGGAGCCGGCGACGGCCGTTACCTGGCCCGGGCGGGTCTGGTGACACTGGCGCCCTACGTCCCCCTCGCACTGCTCATCGGCGGCGGCGTACTGCCGGGAAGTTCGGGCTCGACGTCGGGCCTGGTGCAGCTGTGGATCGCCTTCGCCTGGGTGTTCATGGCCGCCCGCGGCACCACCACCTACCTGCGCGCCCGCGGCACCGCCTGGCGCCACTGATCGGCGTCTTGCCGCGCCCTTCCCCGCACTACCTATCCCACATAGATCCCCCGCGTGTTCGTAGGGTAGGTCATGCGTTCGAGGGGTAGAGGGTGCGAACGCGCGACCCACCCTACGAACACGACGCCGTCATCCGGTGGCCACAGAACTGTTGCGCCCGGCCGCGTCCACAGGGCTCCGATGCTCCGGTGGCTGCCTCAGCCATCGCCCACCACTCTTGCCATATGGAGCCCTATCCCGAGCCACCTCAGCTGCCGCCCGTTGTCGCGTCCGCCGGCCCACCGGCCGCCATGCGCAACCCCGTGAGGGTTCTTCGTGGCGTCTACGCGGACATCGGCGCACAGGACCTCCCTCGATGGGAGGCCGACGAGCGCCTCAGTCTGGCTCGCTGCGCCGCCGCCTGTCAGCGGGTCGAGTCCGCGCGCTGCCTGAGCCACGAGTCCGCCGCACTCGTCCACGGTCTGTGGTTACGGGAGCATGAGCCGGACGTCAGTGTCGTCGTCCCATCACGACCGCACCATCCCCACCAGAAGCTTCCCCTCCCGCCAGGAGCACGGCGCCCTGCGTATCTGCACCGACGACGTCTGACTCTGACTCAGGAGGACATCACCGTCGTCTCGGGTCTGCCTGTGAGCACCTTGATGCGGACCACGGTCGACTGTGCCTTCGATCTTCCCGCCCACGACTCGATCTGTGTGGTCGAGTCAGCGCTCCGCGCTGCCGTTCGTCCGTCGCGATACCAATACTCGCAGTCAGACCGTCGAGTCGAGGCCGCCCGATCTCAGCTCCAAGCGGCCGTCATCGCGCAAGGCAGACGTGCCGGGGCACGGCGCGCACGGGCAGTCGTCGCCATGGCCTCGCCTTTCGCCGAATCGCCAGGCGAGTCACTGCTGCACTGGTTCGTGCACGCCTTGGGTCTGCCTGCTCCGCGTATTCAGATGGCGATCGAGGATACGGACAACGCCCGTCTCTATTTTCCCGATGAGGCCTGGCCGGAGTACAGGGTGCTGGCGGAGTTCGACGGGCAGATCAAGTACAAAGCCCCTGAGGACCTGTGGAAGGAGAAGCAGCGCCAGGACGCCCTCACTCGAATGGGCTGGCGCATCGAACGCTTCATCTGGGCGGACTTCAAGCGCCTCGATGTACTGCGCTCCCGGATCCTGGCTCTCTTCCCAGCGACCGTCGCTCGCACCGCGCGTCCCGTAGCAGACCTGTGGAGATGACCGATGACACCCGGCCACGCGTTCGTAGGGTAGGTCATGCGTTCGAGGGGTAGAGGGTACGAACGCGCGACCCACCCTACGAACCGGACGTCAGCACGACGCCGTCGGGCCGGTATCTCCCAGTTGGAGACTCCGGCCCGACGGCAGAAGACGTCCGATGATGCTCAGCGCGCGGGGACGACGTTGACCTCGATGGGGGCCACGACATCGGCGTGCAGGCGCACGGAGGCGCTGTGACGGCCGGTCGACTTGATCGGCGGCACGACCTGGATCTTGCGACGGTCGACGGCGGGGCCGCCGGCGGCCTTGACGGCGTCGGCCAGGGTCGCGGTGGTGACGGCGCCGAAGAGGCGGCCGTTGTCACCGGCGGTGGCGGAGACGGTGACGACGTTCTCCTGCAGCCAGGCGCGCGCGGTCTGGGCGTGCTCGAGGGACGCGATGGAGCGCTTGCGGCGCGCCTCGGCCATCTGGTCGATCTGGCGCTGGGCGCCCTTGGTCCACGGGGTGGCCAGCTTGCGGGGCAGGAGGTAGTTACGGGCGTAGCCGTCCTTGACCTCCACGACCTCGCCGGCGGAGCCGAGGTGGGAGACGTCGTGGGTGAGGATGAGCTTGGTGGTCATTGCGCGTGCCTCCGATCAGCGAGCCGAGCTCGAGTAGGGCAGCAGAGCCATCTCGCGGGCGTTCTTCACGGCCTTGGCGATCTTGCGCTGCTCCTGGACGGAGACGCCGGTGACGCGACGGGCGCGGATCTTGCCGCGGTCGGAGATGAACTTCCGCAGCGTGGCGGTGTCCT